>BNJU01004187.1_pt1 | contig 110770 bp, 193 predicted proteins | sample 8539281 | NCBI WGS metagenome assembly BNJU01 (sample SAMD00202456, study PRJDB9452) | human saliva metagenome | isolation source: human saliva | place: Japan
CCCAGCACACATCAAGGCAGCAGGCAGCCAGGCACATATATATAGCAGCATGCCATAATATATATATATATATATATATGGTGGCAGGTGGCAGGCAGGCAAAAGATGATTTGCTAAAGGTAATACGTCTGTAAAAGGTGGACAAATCGGTTTCGATATGAAAAATTAGCCCTGATGTAATTTTAGGAATTTCTGCAGATTACAGCAAGGGAAAAGTTAAATTTAATAGATATAATGGACAGATCAAAAGCTGATATGACAGGATTTATCGCTTTATGGACGGCAAAATTTAGGAAATTCATATATTGCAGGACGTGCTGGAATTGGATTTGTTGATAGTCGAGTAGAACGAGATATTATTGTTAATAATAATTATATCGAACATTCTAAAGTAAAGTCATAATGATAACATAATTTCAGGATATTTTGAAACTGGATATGATATTAAAAATAAAGAAGGAGATTTTGCTGTAACTCCTTATGCCGCATTAGGTATGGACGAAAGTTACGCGTGGAAAATTCTCTGAAGAAAACACTAACTTTGGAATGAAGCTGATAAAAAGTTATAATATGCCTTATGCATCAATCGGTATTAAAACAGTAAAAACTTTTGGAAAGACAGATATTACTGGATATGCAGGCTATACTCAAGGACTCAATAAAAAGAATCTGGATTTTTGAAGCCTCATACAATTTTGCACCTGATGCCAAATTTAAAGTAAAAAGGGAATAAATTATTCAAGAAACAAAAATTAACGCGGGAATTGGAGTGAATACAGAAATTAAAAACGGAGACAAGTTGGTCATGCAAATTATGACTACAAACACTCTACTGATAAATCAAAAGCTGATAATCACATGATTACAACAGGTATAAGATTTGAATTTTAAACCTAAAATATAAGCAACATCAAAAATCATCAATTTTTAATTAAAAATTAATAAAATAGCAATAAAAAGTAACAGTTGTTATAATATACTTTACCAAAGTTCAAAGGTAGATTGGAGGTTATAATGATATTGATGCTAGCTGGAGCTATGATCATTTCTGCAGTATCTTTTGCAGATTTACTAAAAGTACAATCAGAAATCATTATAGTAATAAAAATATAGATTTGTCTGTTGTTTCAAAACCAAAACAAGAGGTGAAAAGTAGTGGAACTTCTTCTACAGCTGTAAGAGATCAAATTATTTCTTTTGCACAAACAAAACTAGGATCACCATATGTTTGGGGGGCAACTGGACCTAACACATTTGATTGTTCAGGCTTCGTTGGTTATGTATTCAAAAAGCTGCTGATGTAAACTTACCGAGAGTTTCAAGTTCACAAGCAACATTTAAACCAAGAATTTCATCAATGAATATGACGAAAGGTGATTTGGTATTTTTTGAAACAACTGGAAAAGGTCGTATTTCTCACGTAGGTATTTATATGGGAAATAGACAGTTTATTCATGCTTCTTCTGGAAGTAAAAGAGTAACAGTTTCTAGTTTAGACAGTAACTATTACAACAAGACATTTAGATGGGCAATTAATCCATTTAGTTAAACTATAAACTATTTCTTATAAAATAAATATATTCTTTTACATAAAAATCTTGTATAGACAGAAAAGAAACACAAAATTTAAAATGATTTTTGTAATAAAAATCTTGGAACAAGGAGTTATATTTTTATCTTTTGGTAAAATATTTCTCCTTTTGTTTAGAAAATAAAAATGTATCCCTAAACTTTTTCAATTTTTATTGTCCAGTTTTTGATACATTTTTGAAATTTATTTTTATTTTTAGATTCTCATATTCATTCATTAAGTCAATAATATGAGCATTTTCAACTTTTATCATTATCAAGTTCAGTAAGCCATTCAATAAACTGCTGTTCGTCCTTATATCTTCCAGCAAGTTTTGATCTGTTGAAAATCTTTTTCTATAAAATTCCGAGCATTCCACGCCGTTTTTCCACAGACTGTAATGTCTTTGCCTTATATTTGAACATAAGTCCATTTTTCAGCACAAAAACTACAATACCTTCAGCATTTTCAAAATCATCATAATTTTCCATCAAGTCAATTATTTCGTCAAAAGTTATTGCATTTTTGATTTTCTTTTTCATTTAATAACATCATCATCAAAATTCAGCTCTTTTAAAAATCTTTCACTAAAATTATTATCCACATGCACACCATTTATAAACAGACTATTATCAATTACATCTAAAATAAAAAGATGTTCCTTTCCAAAAATAATCAACTATGTGCCTGTCTTCATTTGAAACCACTTCAAACACTATGGAGACATCATTTTCACTACAAAATCCTAAAAATTTCACTTTTCATCTTTTTCACTTACTTTTTCAAAAGAGTTTCAAAATATTTGACGTGCGTTCCATTTGTTACACTTTTTGTTGCAAATACAAATTTTTCATCAATAACTGAAAGTATTCCTAAGAATCCGTTGTATTTTTCGTAGGCTGTAACTGGATAAACTATGTTGTTTTCAAGATATTCTCTTGTAGAATATTTATTTTCTCCGTAATTAAAGAATTTGTTATAGCTTCTTATTTTTCACTTTTCCAGTTTCTGCATCCACAAAAGTCCACGTGCCTTAATTGTCGAGTCATTCCACAATTTTCCGAAATACATTTCTACCAAAATTTAATGAATACAAGTTCGGTTTTGTCTTTTTAACGCTGATCAGTTTACTTACAATCAATTTATTCACATCTTCATCGGCTGTCAAATTTATCTGCTTGTTTTCTTTTGCCTTTTCCAGTTCGTAGTTGCAAATAATCTCTATCGTAAACAGTGTTTATAACTGAGTTTTTGCAAAATTTTATCTGGCATTACATCCCAAATATTTTAGTTCTCCACCATACTCAACTTCTCCTTCCAGACAAATTGAATGTTCAGTCGAATTTACACTCTATGCCCATGAACCTGCACAAAATCCTGACATTTCCCTTTCAAATAATTTTCTTCATAAGTTCTCCAATTTCTGTTTCAAAGCTTCCAACGCCGTTTATCATTTCGTTAGTCGATACAAGTGCTAAATTAGGTACAAAAGACAGTCCCTGCGTGTACAAAGAATTTTATGATTGTGAAAATTTAAAAGGCATAACATTGTCTTAACTTTTTATAAAATTTTCTAATTTCCCTTTAAAACTATCAATATTTTTTTCATTTTCCAAAATTACTGGTAAAGTTACATTTAAAAATTCTTGAGTTAATTTTTAAAATCATTAGCAAAATTTTCCAAGTGAATTTCCATGATTTCCTTCAATCATTATAACATTTTCCTTTTTATATAAAGTCCAGCATTAATAAAAGTGTCTGTTTATGCTCAATTCCTCTGTCCAAAAATCTCCTAAAAATACATACAAGGTATTTTTGTCAAAATCCTTCACAATTTCAGAAATCGCTGTAAAGCACGAATGAATATCCCCGATTATCCGAACTTTATCATATTTTTCCCGTTACATCATCAACATAAAAATTTATAATTTCATTTATGTCAAATAAATTCTTTTTAAAACTTCCTGAAAGTTTTTCATTCTGAATATTCCTAAACATTCTGCTTATAACATTCTCATCAACCTGCTTATAGCTTTCTCTTTTATTATTTTTCATTACACTCTTCAAGTGGCGTATCAAGCTGGTAATAATAAATTGTATATTTATACTTGTCTGCAAGAGCCTTGTAGGAGTTCATTGCCCTTTTTGTAGCATGTGTCGCATCAACAACTGTAAATTCTCCTTTTTCATTCTTTCTTCCAGACAGTTAAAAAGCATTTCCCAAGCCAGCCTGTCATTTTTCTGCGAAATCTCAAAATCTCCAAATTTTGTCAATTTAGGATTAGAAATTAAAAGCCTAAACTTATCAGCTTCAAGAGTGTATAGCTCCAAATTATTTTTTTCTTGATAAAAGGTACTTTTCCCACTTCCGACTGTTCCACGTAGCAGTAATAATGTTCTCATTTTTTTCTCCTTTTATTTTTTCTTCTTCAGGATAAGTCATTCCCCATTCTTTTCGTAAATTTGTCATAATATCCATTACATCTCTGTGTATTCTAATTTCATTTGATTAATTCCAGATTTTACAGATTTTTCCATATTTTGCATTTCATACTGAAGTGCATTTGCTGTTATTCCTTCTTCGATTTCTTCTATTTCTCCTGTTTCTGTATAAACAATTTTTAGCTTTGTCAGCTCTCGGATATTCAAGAACTTCAATATATGCTTTTTCACAGCAATTACAACTCTTTTGGCTGTTTTGAATGAAGTGTCAGAGCAATTGTTGACATTTGCTGTTCCCTTATTCATCATAATTATTCCCACTTGCTCATCTACGCCAGTTGGAGCATATTTTACTTGAGATAGGACATTATCAGGGTTTTGAAGTCATAAATAATCTTGTGATTGAAATTGCATAAACACCTATATCAAGTAATGCTCCTCCAGCTAAATTTCTGTTAAAGAATCTGTTACTCATGTTATATTCCTATAACTTCCAAAATTAACCTGAATCATTTTACATCGCCTAATTTACCTGAATTTACATATATCTGATAATTTTTGTGTAAAGCGGCATATTAAAAGATTGTCATTGCTTCACCAAGAATAAGATTTTTCTTTTTGCAATTTTTACTGTCTTTCCAGCTCTTCACTATTTTAAAGTAATTGATTTTTCACAGCACATGTTTCCCATTTTTAATGCTTCGAGTATAAATTTTATATGTGTATTATGTGGAGTTGTAATATAAATGATATCACTTTCCTTATCAGTAAACATATCATCTATTTTTCATAAACTTTTTCTGCACCATATTTTTTCAGCAAATTCTACAGCTTTATCATAAGTTCTGTTTGCCACAGCATATAATCCCCATTTTTGAAGTGCCTGCGCCATTTCATTTGCAATTACTCCTGTTCCTAAAACTGCCCATTTTAATTCTTTTTCCATAACCTCATTTCTCCTTTCACATAATGATTACAATTTATTTAAAAGCATATTTTTTCTAATTGCCTTTGCTACTCCATCGTTTTCATTGGTGTCAGTTATATATTTAGCAGCGTTTTCTTTGCTAATTCGGTAGCATTTCCCATTGCAACGCCATAATTTGCATATTCAAGCATTTCAACATCGTTATTTCCATCACCTATTGCCATTACTTCTTCCTGCTTTATTCCCTAATTTTTCTGCTAAATTCTTTAATCCAGTTCCTTTATTATAGCCTTTTGGCAATACTTCATAAACATAAGACTGACTTAATACGCCTTCGTATCTCTCTTTTATCGTATCTTCATATTCTGTCTGAAAATTTTTCATTTCTTCTGGATCTCCTAAAAACATAACTTTGACTATTTTATATTTCCCACTTTTCGCTTCTTTCCAAAGTTATATCTGTAATGTCCGAAAATACAAACTGAGCGTCCATAATAAGCTCTTTAGTTGGTTTTCTACCAATATTAAAATAATGTATTTCATCAACTAATGTAAAATTTATGATCATATTTTTCAGAAAATTTATATAAATGTTCCATATCGTCAGGTGTAATTTCTGCACATTCTATCAGTTCCCAGTCTTTTGTTTTATGAACTGAACATCCATTATTTAAAATAACATATCCCTCCTGATCCAGCTCTATGCAGCCCTAAGTTCTTTATAAAACGGTAAAATCCCATATAAAGGTCTGCCTGTACACAATACAATCTTTATACCAGCTTCTATTGCTTCGTGAATTGCTTCTTTTGTGCTTTTTCAATGTGCTTTTTCTCATTTAACAAAGTTCCATCCATATCAATTGCAATTAATTTTTATCATACTTTTTCTTCCTTTCTTCATTCTGATTAAAATTACAATATTAGTATACTTTTATTTTCCCCATTTTTCAGGATTTTTACTCCATTCCAAAGCAATTCCCGCTTCATTTTGTGTCAAATAATCAGTTTGTGCTAATAATCTTATTAAAACATCAAAATTTGAAAGCGAACTGAACTTGCAGTTATATTTTCGCATAATTTTCTTTTGCGCTGTCAAATCCGTAAGAAAAAATTGATTTTACTTCCAGTTCCCTTACTTCTTCCTTTTGCAGTACATCAACTGCTATAAGGCTGCTCTTTCCTGTTGTGATTAAATCCTCAATTACAACAACTTTTTCCTTTAACTTCTGCACCTTCAATTTGTTTTCCAGCACCATGATCTTTTGGTTTGTTTCTCACATATGCAAGCGGTTTTTTCATTCTGTCGGCGATAAATGAGGCCCAAGGGATTCCTGCTGTAGCCACTCCCACAATTACATCCACATCTTTATCAATTCTTTCCACAAATGCTTCTACAATTGTGTCTCTTTCTTTAGAAAAACCTAAAACGTAACGGTTATCACAGTAAATAGGGCTTTTTATTCCAGAAGCAAATGTAAACGGCTCTCCTACGTTAATTTTCACTGCCTTTTACATCAAATAATGCCTTTGCTACTTTTTCTTCTAATGTTAAATTAGTCATAATTTTATTTCCTTTCATCTTTCAAATTTTTGATTTTTATTCTTTTATAATTTAATTTTTCAAATTTAATCATAAAAACTCAATTTCTTTTCCCATTTTTTCACATTTTCCTGAATTTTACCCATTTTTCATAAACAATTTTCCCATTTACAATTGTCATTGTATTTTTCCTTTAATTTCAATTTTCATAAGGTGTCCATCCACATTTTGACTCAATCGTGTCATCTATACCAACAATCCATTCTTTCTTAGTATCTACAACTATTATATCTGCAAAATACCCTTCCTGCAGTTTTCCTCTTTTAAAATTTTCATTATCTTAGCAGGGATTTTTCACACATTAACTTTTGAATCATTTCAAGTGAAATTTTTCCTTTATTATAGGCATTTATCATAAGAGCAAAGTGAAGTTTCAACTCCAGGCATACCAAAAGTAACTTTTTCCAATTTTTTTCTTTGATTAAATGCGGCGCATGGTCAGTCCCAATTGTATCTACTTCTCCACGATTTATAGCTTCCCACAAAAATTCATTGTCAGATTTTTCTCTTAATTCAGGCTTCATTCTCAAAAGCATTTTGTTTCGCTCTGTACTTTCTCGAATTTCAGTATTTAAAAACAAATGATGCGGCGTAACTTCTGCATAAACTGGATGTTTTTCTGTATTCAGATTTCCATCTTTTTAGCATTTATAACTTTTTCAATTCTTCTGCTGATGGGATATGGCATACATAAAGTCCTTTTCCATAATTTTTATTAAGTTCTATTGCTTTGTCAATCATTTTCATGTTCTGCGTGAACTAGTACCAATTTAGAATTTTTCAAAGACTTTCTTCAAAAATTTCATCATCTTCAATAAGCATTTCTCCAGTCGTAACATTCATAAAAAAATTTTTACTGTATTTCGCTTCACCATTTTTCAAAAACTTTTTTTATTTCCTCAACATTATCATTTTTACTCCCACCAAAATGCAGTCCAAAAATTTACAATGGACTTCTCACTTCACAATTTTTCTTTTCCTGCAAACTTTTCCAATGTTGTAGTTGTCGGAATTGTATTTGGCATATCATAAAAAGTTGTAACTCCAGCTTTTTGCACAAGCACGTGAACCTGTTTCAAAATCTTCCTTGTACGTAATTCCAGGCTCTCTCATATGTGTGAACATCAATAACTCCCTGGCATTATCAATTTGTGATCAACATCAACAATTCTCACATTATCTTTACTTTTCAAATTCTTTTACATCAATATTTTCAGAAATTTTTTCAATAATTTCTCCATTTATCAAAATTTCAATTTTTATTTTCAAAAACATCCATTCCATTTTTTTAGAATAATAATTTCTTTTTCCATTTTTTATTCTCCAATTTTACTATTTTTACAATTTATAATTATTTTTAATATTTTTCTTAAATTAAAACCTCAGAAATTTCCTCCAAAATCATTTTTAGCACTTTTCCACAGGATTTTCAGCCTTAGTTATTGGACGCCCAACTACAAGAAAAATCCACTCCCTGTCTTATCGCATCTGCTGGTGTCATAATTCGTGTCTGGTCATCATCACTTTTTCCATCAGCATTTAATGTAAATTTAGGACGTACTCCTGGACAAACTGTCACAAAAATCCTTTCCCTAATTTTCTCTTTCACATCTTTTGCCTCCTGTGGCGAACATACAATTCCCATGCATTCCGCTGTTTCTGGCAAGTGTAGCAAGATTTAAAACAATTTCCTCCAATTTTAAGTTCACTTTTTAAACATTTTCAAAAATATCATTTTCTCCCAAGTTTGTCAAAACTGTAACTCCAATTAAAAGACTTTCTGATTTACTTTCCTTAACTAATTCAGCAACTTCCTTCATAGTTTTACTTCCATTTGAGCAATGGATATTAAACATAAACACATTTTTTTTAATAGCATTCGCACAAGCTCATTTTCACAGTATTTGTAATGTCGTGAAACTTCAAGTCCAAAAACACTTTTTTCCATTTTTCATGCAAATAATCAACTAATTTTCCATCTGTATTAAGATAGCTTTCAAGCCCAACTTTGTACATAGAAATATTATCTCCCAGTTCTTCCACTAGCCTTTTTGCATCTTCCATATTATCATAATCCAATGCAACAAATATTCTCTCTTTTGCTCTTTCATCAATTCTAGCCATTTTTTAACTATCCTTTCTTTTAACTTCTCTTATTTCAAACGCTCCTATAAAAATCAGAAACAGAAATTCTATTGCAACTATCGGGAATACTGTAAAAAGTGGATTTCGATTTAAAAACAGCAATCAATACCATCATTACAAGGTGTAAAAAAGCTGTGATTCCCCATGCTTTATAGTGAAGTGTAATTTTATATTTTTGATCAGCTGATTCCACATTTATAACTTTTTTTGGTGTTTTTGTAAAAAAACTGTTATATACCTGCAATGTCTGCTCACCATAATCAAGATCAACTTCATTTTTACATTTTTAATTCTTCCACTCTTTCATTATTTATTCTTAATTTTAATACGCCATTTTTATTATTTTCAAGCATTTTTGATTCTATTAGAATTTTAGGCATTTAATTTTTCTCCTCTCTTTAATTCAAAAATTTGAAATTAAGTTACTAAACAAATTTATTGAATTTGTATTTCATCTTCCAAAAATTATTTTTTTCACAATAAAAACATTTATATTTTGTTTTTTCTTCCAAATTATTTTCATTTAAATCTTCTTCTACGCGGATAAATTTTTGTTTCAATATTTTCGTGATTTGAAATACATTTTTGGATTATCACATTTCATAAGTCCGATAACTTTATCCAATTTATCTAATTTTGATTTTTCTACAACTTCATAATTGTCAATAATATTTATTGTAACATTTTGGAGCAAGCAGTGAAATATTATTCAACTCTTTTTCTTCAAGTATTTTTCTTCAATTTTTATAATCCCTTTTTCTTCCAAGTGAGCTGCTTGGCATATTTGTTGCAACTGTTATTCTTTCGCTGTATTCTTTTAATTTTAAGATTTCACGATTGCAAAAACTTTTTTTCTGACGGGATATGGTCTATTACAATTCCATTTTTTTATTGCCCGTATCAGTAATTCTCTTCCTTCAGACATAATCTTTTCCTTTCCAAATATAATTTTTCTATTCTAAAATAATAAATTTACAGAAAAATTCCTTATCCTTTTTAAAACAGTCATCATCATTGCCTGCCTCACAGGAATCCCATTTTTTAGCTTGCTTGAAATATAAAAGCATATTTTGTATTGTCCAAATTTTTGTCAATTTCATCAACTCTTGGCAAAGGATGTAAAATTATCATATCGTCCTTACATTTTTGAATATTTTCACGATTTATAACGTAAATTCCCTTCACTTTCTCATATCTTCAACATCTGAAATCTCTTTCTGAATTCTAGTCATATAAAAACATCAATTTTATCAAGACAGCCTCTAAAATCCTCCAGAATTTCATATTTTTATATTATGTTTTTCTCAAATCTTCCAGTAAATAATCAGGCATTTGCAAGATTTGTGGCGCTACAAAATAAATCGTCGGATTAAAAATGTGTAAGTGCCTTTACCAACGAATGAACTGTCCTTCCATACTTCAAGTCTCCAACAAATGCAATTTGTAAATTCTCAAGCATACCTTTTTCCTCCAGAATTGTATACAAATCAAGCAATGTCTGGCTAGGATGCTGATTAGAGCCATCTCCCGCATTAATAACAGGTTTTTTTGATGTTTCTGAAGCAAGTCGCGCCGCGCCGTCAAATGGATGACGTACAACAATCACATCTGAATACGCTTCCACCATTTTTTTATCGTATCCGTAAAAGATTCCCCTTTTTACAGATGACTGACTCACAGGCGGTAATGACAGGATATTTGCCCCCAAGTCGCATTGCGGCAGATTCAAATGACATTTTAGTACGTGTACTTGGCTCAAAAATAAGTTGAAATAATTTTTCCATGCAAAAATTTCAATTTTTCTTCTTCCGAACAATTCTCAATTTTTCTTGCTATCTCTAAAAATATCAAGAATTTCATCTTTTTCCCATATCATTCATAGAAATAATATTTTCCACCACTATCTCTCCTTGAATTTTAATATTTATAGTCAATCCATTTCAAAAATAAGAGTAAAAATATACAAAAACAATGGATTGGTTGTAGATAACATCCTAACTTTCTACCTCGTTTTAAACTAGAATTACTATATTTTTCTTAAATTTATGATAACAAATTTTAATGGCATTTGCAAACTTTTATTTTATTTCAGATGTTATATAAAAATTCTAAATGATTATTATATTTCATTAAAAATTAAAAATATATAGAATATTGCAATATTTTTGGTATAATTAAAAATAAATAATAAAATGGGGAATATTATGAAAAAAATTTAAAAATGAAAATTTTAGCATTACTTTTTTTGTTTGATTTTTGCATGCACAAAGGAAAATATTGAAACAGACTTTTCTCAAATTGAAAAATGATAAAACAATAACTATTGCATCATTTAATGCTCTTCGGCTTGGAGAAAAACAGAAGGATTATAAGGCATTTTCAAAAATTCTGGCAAAATTTTGACTTGATTGGGCTGGAAGAAGTTATGAATGAAAAAGGGGTGAAAAAGGTTCAGCATATTTACAAAAAAATTAACGAAAGAAAAAAATGGGATTATATAATTTCAGAAGACTCTGTTGAAGTGAAAGTACAGGAATATTATGCTTTTATTTATAGGCGTGATAAATTTTTAGAAGCGAAAGGACTTGGATTTTTATAAAGAAAAAGATGAAAATGAGTTTATGCGTGAACCTTATGGAGCTTATTTTTATAGGCGGAAATTTTGACTTTTGTCTATATAATCGCTCATTCAGTTTTTGGAGACAAGGAAAAGCAGAGATTGCTGGAAGCGGCAAATTATGTGAATGTTTATGAATATTTTTCAAAACTGACTGATGAAGATGATATAATTATCGCAGGGATTTTAATACAGCAGCAGACAATATGGCATTTAAAAATCTTTTCTGATAAATACAACGTTTCCTATATTTTAGAGCCAAATGAGAATTCTAACAACACTTTCAGACAATAAACTGGTAAGCTCATACGACAACTTTTTATAAATTCAAAAAGACAAAAGAAATTTACTGGAAATTCTGCGTTTTATAACTTTATAAAAATAATAATTATGCTATAATAAAAAAATATGTATCAGACCATTTGCCAATTTTTTCAGAATACTCAATAACAAAAGATTTGGATTGAATATTTTTAAAAATCGGCAGATAATTTATTTTTAGAAAGGGGATTAATGGAAAAGAAAAATTTAGATAAAAACTGGTTTATAAGAAAGTGCTTACTATTGGACTCCCTGTAGCGATAGAAAATATGATTTATGCGCTTATGAACTTTATTGACATGTTTATGGTTGGAACTGAAAATGTGGCACTTGGGCTAGGAACTGTTGCAGTTGCGGGATTGGGATTTGCAAAATCAGATGTTTATGATTTTTATGACATCACTTTTTGGAATGAATAGCGGTGGTAGAATTTTAGCGGCACAGTATTTTGGAAATAAGGATTATAAAATTTGAAAAATGTCTTGGAATAACGATAATTATAGGATTTTTATTTTCACTTTTTATTTCCTGTTTGCTGGACTATTCACGCCAGAACTAGTAATTTCAATATTTACGAAAGATAAAAAGTTATAAAAGATAGGGCAGAATATTTAAAAATTGTAGCTTGGACTTATCCACTCATAGGAATTGGATTTGCCTTTTAATATGGAACTTCGTGCAATTGGAAAAACAAAATATTCCTTTTATTCAAGCTTTCATCGGACTTTTTAATAAATGCCACTATAAATTATACACTAATTTTTGGACATTTTTGGATTTCCTGCAATGGGGAGTACGTGGAGCAGCAATTGCTACTGTTATTGCAAGAATTATAAGCACAGGCTATATTATTTTCATAATTTACAAGTTAAAATTACCAATTGCTGGAAAAATAAAATGAATTATTTGATTTATCTTTAGAATTTTTATAAAAGTTATGAAAGATATCACTTCCTGTATTTATTCACGAAATACTATGGGTACTGGGAGCAAGCATGTACGTTGTAATTTTGGAAGAATAGAACCGATTTTGCAGCCTCTGTTCAAATTGTAAAATCTATAAGCAGCCTTGTATTAACGTTATTATTTGGTCTTTCAAGTGCAACAGCGGCTATAATTGGAAATGAAATTGGAGCAGGGAGAGAAGAAAAAGCCTACGATTATTCAATAATTCTTATAAAAGTAGCTATTATTTGCGGAATCCTTATTGAATTTTTGTATTCCTTTTCAGCCCGCTATTATTAACACTGATGAAAGTCAATCCACGAATTTACCCATTAACGCGAGAAATTATAGCAGCAGAAGTATTTGTAATTTTCATAAAGGCAATAAGTTTGCAATTATTAGTTGGAATACTACGTTCAGGAGGAGATACGCTTTGGACAATGTTTGTAGATTTAATACCCGCTCTGGTTTATCGCAATTCCAGTCACATTTTTGCTGGACTGCATTTAGGATTGCCAGTAGCATTTGTGTATTTAATTTCCTGCAGTGATGAAGTTATAAAAATAATTCCATGCTTAAAAAGATTAAAAAGTAAAAAAATGGATAAATAATCTGGTAAACTAAGAGAATTTTTATATTAAATAACGTATAACTTTTTATATCTAATTTTAAAGTGATTTTACTGTAAAAACTTTCTAATATATAGACAGTAAAACATCAAATTAATATGATTAACTAATAATTCTCAAACTAAATTAAATAATATATTACTGAAATATATGAGAGAATATACAATATAAATTAATTTAACTTTTTAAATTAATAAGTTTTTACAGCTAGCAGTTATAGAAAGGTAATATTGATAAATGAATTTTAAAAACAAAATTATAAACAAAAGAAATCTCATAATGAGTATCCTAATATTAAATATTTCCTGTTCAACAATAAAGACACCTCCATTAGGAGTCGATTACGAAAGCCCTTTAAAAGCAGTAACAATGTCGAGTTTCACTATGATTTAACATATCTTGACAAAATGGGAATATTCATTACGATAGACAAATTTGGGATGCAAGCTATAAAATTGTAGATGAGGCAAAAAGACTACTTGATTGTAGAAATGTTTTCTGTTTAATGACATTTATAATAAAGATAAGGAAAGTTATCCTGCATTTATGAAAGAATACACAAGGCGACTTGTTAAAAAAAGAAAATGGAAAATCCAAATTTAAAAGTATATGTTCTGCTGGATGAAAATAACAATTTATATGGCGCATTTGAACATCCTTTCATTACACAAATGAAAAATGCTGGAATTGATATCATATAGTTGATATTTTCAAATTAAAGGACACATTCCCTTGGTATTCGCCAATCTGGAGAACATTGATAAAAACCTTCGGAAATCCACAGAATAAAGGATGGATTGGTAATTTTTATGGTCCAATGTGGCCAAACTAACATTAAGAAATTTATTAAGAGCATTAAATGTAAAAAGCAGATCATAGAAAAATATTTCTAAATGAAGAAAATGTTATGGTTTCTAGTGCAAATATCCATGACCAAAGTTATTTTCACGAAAAATATAGCAATATCAGCAGATGGTGAAATAAAAGATGAAGTTTTACGAGGATTACAGCTAGTAGCTAATTTTTCAAACGGCAAAATTGATATTTCCAGCAATGCTGTTGAAAAAATAATAAAAACATAGATTTTGGAAACTTAAGTAAAAATGAGGAAAATCAAGAAAAATTCTCACAATAATGAAACCAAAATTGAACAAAGCAAGTAAAGGAAATTGAAAAGAAAAAGTTAGATTTGTGGAAAAAGGAAACCGAAAAGATTTGCTAAAACTGGGGAACTTCCCAACAAAAATTCAGATTTAAATAGGGAAAATTCTTCTAAAAATGAAAATAATTTGAAAAATGGAGATACCATAACTAAATTTGATGATGAAAATAACAAATATCAGTTGAGTTTGTGACAGAAGCAAAAAAATTGGAGAACATTTAAATAAAGATATTGACAATGCAAAAGCTGGTGATGAAATTCTTATGGGGATGTATTTTCTTGCTGATAAAGGAATTATAAACAGGCTGATAAAAGCTGCAAAATCGTGGCGTAAAAATACGTATCATCTTTTGATAGAAGTCAGGATGCTTTTTGGAATGAGTACCAATGGGCTTCCAAATAAACCTGTTTCTAAAAATTGAAGAAAAACTAAAAATAAAATAGAAATAAAATGGTATTTTACTAATAATGAACAATATCACACAAAGATAACACTAATTAAAAACAGACGGAAATGTTATAATACATGCAGGTTCTGCAAACTTTAATCAAAAACATACGTGGTTATATAATGGATACTAATTTTCAGAATTCTAAACTAAAATAAAGATTCAAAAATTAACAAAAAGATATTTATTCGTATTTTGACAGATTATGGGAAAATAAGGATGGTTTGTTTACAATAAATTTTGATGATGAACCAACCACAAAATCCAGTACAGATTTTATGTACAAAAATACTAGATGCAACACAGTTAGGATCATTTTTAAATAAAAACTTACTAAAATAAAGATTATTAAAGAGAGGATTAACAAATAAATGAAAAAGAAAAGCAATGTTTGTAGTAGTAATTTTTAGCTATTGGGATGATGTCAGTTTCTTGTTTTAAAAAAGAAAAAGATACTAAAAATGACACTCAAACACAACAAGAGCAAAAACAATTAATACAGATATTTTTTTAACCTTGGAGGACAAGCTCAAGAAATCCCTAATATACAAAATTTAACACTCAGAAGAACAACAAAAATCTAATTGACAACCAAATTGACCGCTAAAAGTCTCAGAAGCGCTTACAAAAGCTCAAATGGAGATAAAGAGGCAATTATGTCACTTGCACAACTTTATTACAATATGAAAAATTTAGATAAAGTAAAACAAATTTTACAATATGGTGTAGATAAAAACTATCCTGAAGCAATTTATAACCTTGCTGTAATTCTAAAAACAAGAAGAAATACAGCTGAAGCTGAAAAATGATGGCAAAACTTCCAAGAACTGCAACAACAACAACAGGAAGACAACAAATGCAAATGAGACAAATAAAAATGAGACCCTGGTGCGGAAGCGTATAATAGAGGAGTAGACTTAATTAGAGCCAAACGATATAGTGAAGCAAGAGCTGAATTTGAAAAAGCTTATAACGCAGGAATAAAAAGAAGCTGATGTTCGGTATAGCACTTTTGAATAAACAATTAAAAATAATCAACGACGCTGTAAAATGGTTTCAAAAGCTGCAAAATCGTGGTGTAAAAAGAGCCAATCACGAAATTGGAGCGATTTTATATGATGGTGGAAAACAGTCAGAATCACGTCCATATCTAGTAAAAGTCATATAATTCAGGAAATAAGGCAATGGCTATGCCAATCGCAATATCTTATCATCAGCAAAATAATATGGCAGAAGCTCTAAAATGGTACAAAATTGCCGCTAAAAATGGAGACAAAAATGCTGCTGCCGCTGTTGAAAGAATTGAAAAAGGTGGCGTTATTAATGAAAAAGAAACAATGATAAAAACAACAGGCAAAAAGCAGTACTATTCTAGAAACAATAATCTTCTCCGAGTTTAACAGAAAGCACTCTGAACAGTGTTAGAAGCAAAATAAAGCTGAAGAAGAAGCAAAAATTGCAGAAAGACAAAAAAATCGAAAAACAGCAAGAAAAAGTCTCAAAGTGTTGATGATATTATGAAAAGAAAAACAAGAAGAATACAAATAATGACAGAGTAAAAATATAGGGCAGTCATTAAATACCAACAAATCTGACTGCTTTTTAAAATATTTTACTTTGTGATATTTCTTTCTCAGAAAATTTCCCCTAATCGGACATTCTCTCTCTTCAAATATAGCATATTTGTGCTTTTTCCTGTTTCATTAACAATTTCATGTAAGCATTCCATCTCATACCTTTTCTAGTGAACTCGTTCTTTGCTGCCAAAGTGTACAATTCATACGCCTTTTTCCCTGTTTTCCATAGTTTGCAAAGAAAGTATGGTATAATGCTCTGCCTTTATCTTTCTTCTTGAAAATGCTTTTGGCCTCACTGATGAAAATCTTGAGCATTCGTGGGATACTAGGGCTTCGATCCTTGAGCCTATGTAGTCCTCCTGGTGTATATTCTTCTTATCTTCTCATACTGGTTAAGCGTTATCTTCATATGGTCTTTCTTCTCATGACTTACATTCTCCTTTTCTTGAAATTTTTATAAAAAGTTTTCAAGTTCTTTAAAATCGTCTCCCTTTAGCCATTTGTAAAGATAGATTTCCTTGTCCCTAGAAATTTTCAGCTATGACTTTTACTAAATGGAACTTGTCGTCAGATGTGTACTGGCTTGAAATTCCAAGCTCTCTTACAGCTTCTATCCGATATTCCTCCATCAGAGTTCACAATTAGTTTCTTTTTGTCCATATTGTATCTTTTTCAAGATAGTTAGTACATACTCCGACACTTCTCAAGCGATGCGGATGTAGGAAAACATTATTGTGTGCTTATCAATGAGTTTGTTCCTGTCTGTGCAGATTTCCTCAATTCCACGATGTATACAACCATCCTCATATATGTATACTTCTACTTCACTTCATATGATCTTCATCAATCTCCATATATATACTGGCGAATTATCATCTCTTTCAAATCTTTCAATATCAAGTTTCGGCGTTTGAAAAGAGTCACAAGATTATACGAGCAGCCTGGTAAGAAACACCATAAGTTTTGCAAAAGAAATGAAGCTGCAGTATGCTGATATTCAAAAGCTAGTAAAAATATCTCTCAGAAAAGCCGTCTATAACCTTAAGTCCAACTCTTTTCATCAATGTAATAGTGAATGCCTGTTTTGTTTACATATTTTCTGACATTTCAAAGAGTTACATCCCAAGGCAGTGGTAACAGTTCTTTTAGCAAATCCTCTGCTTTTAAACTTATCTTTTCGTTGGAATGAAAAGTAATCATCAACTCTTTTGACATAACTCTAAACAGCGTTTCAAAAGCTTTTGTGAGCAAACAGCTTAAACTGCCTCAAACGGAAGTCTGAAAAGAAAAATATTTTTAGTCTTGGTACAAAGCAGGGAAAAATCTGATATTCTAACTCATAGAGATCTACCTTTCAATAGGATTTAAGGATTATATTGTAACTGGTTTCCTCTCGTTAATTTGAAATTTAATTAAATTTATTTTCTCCTATACTCTGTCCCTAGTTTTGTTGGTGGAGTGATATATGCTATACTAGTAATACTTCTATAGCAAATTATTTTTAAAATCAAAGTATTTTGTTTCATACTAAAAATAAAATTGCTAGAAAATATTTAGAAATATGGATAAACAATAAAATTAGTTTTAAACTGGTTTATGTAATATTGTTATATTTTACGGAAGATTATTTACAGGAGGATGTAAATGGAAAAATTGCAAATGAAAATTTATTAAAAATGAGTACAGAAGGATTTTTGGATAATATAGACGTAATGATGTTTTTCAAATGGAACATGTGAAAAATAGTTTAATGAACTATCTTTCAGAAAAGTAATGGAGTAATATTATGGACTTTTATTACCTTTTCTTTCTGAGAAACTTAGTGGAAGAAAGGACAGTCAGTTTGAAATTCAGAAACATTGAAATTGCTGAAATATGGAGTTCCCTATTACACTAGAACTGGAATTGAAGGAGCGTTGGTTTTTGCTAGCCGCTTGTTGAATATGAAAATAAAACAGATTGAAAAAGGGGCTTGAAATGATATTTAATGGTGGAGGTGGCGGACGGGTCATATGAACCTAATACTCAGGATCTGCTATTGCAAAAAGGAAATGCAGTCTTACTCACGAATACATTGATGAAAAATACAATTCATGTCAAAGCTGATAAATATTGGCAGGAAATTCCCAAAGTAGTGATGTTAATTGCAGAAAGGAAAGAAAAATGGAAAACTTTCAAAGTAATTAGCCTAATTTTAGTTCCAAGAGAATACATAACATGATATGTTAAATTCAGAAGTTTGACTGAGTTAGATATGCTATGAATCACGTGGATACTGATATTCCTGCAAAATATGTAATAAAACTTTCGGAAAGTAGAGCAAATTGTCTTAGAGAATTTCAAAAATATATTTATCCAGTGAGATTGACAGTGGTTGATGACACACGGGATTATGGAATACATTGTGAAAAATATAAAATATGCAAAAAGTTAATATTCCGTTTGTAAAAAGGAGTTTGGATGAATAGAAACAACGTACGGTGTATCAAAAATTATGTATAAATATAGTTTGCAATAATATTTGTCCTGAAAAATCGGTATCAGATAAACTTATGGAAGCAAATATTATAAAAAGCCTTGCCACTGAGTATGCTTTACATATGCTGCGAAACAGCTCAAAAGTTGTTAGGGCAAAAGGATTTGAAGCTGGGCATCCGATGAGCAATGTGGCGATTGACTTTAGACCATGTACACTTTTGAAGGATCAAATGACATGCTTGTATGCAGAAATTTTATGATCAGTTTTCAAAAGCTGACGCTGTGGAGAAAAGGAGTGAATACGAGATTGACAAAAATGCAACAGTTTATGAAAGATTTATTTCAGATAAAGATTTTTCAAATATTTCTGTAATAATTTTCTGAAATAGAGCAGATGACTTGATAAACTTTTTAAAAAGAATATACTGAATGAAATGGATCAGATAAAAAGGTTTTTGTTGGAAAAATATTAGCAAGATTGTTTCTTTTGATTCAGACAGAATCGGATAATTTGATGAAATTTTTGATAAGGGATATTAGAAAAGATATGTTGGAGTTTGAGGATCTTAGTTTAAATAAAAAAGAAGAAAAGCTTAAATTATTGAGTTCTTCTTCTAGTTATTGAAGTGTGTAAATATCGTGATGATGCTGATGTTTGCAAAATCGATGATAGTGAGCCAACTATTGAATTACAAAGAATGCCATTTTTGAATAAACATATTTTTCTGTTACAGCTTTCATATCGGAAATTCCGTTGGGTTGCTCCCATTCCAAAACCGCATGTCCCTGAAACCATTACAGCCGCTATCATAATCTGATCCCATTGCTCTAAATGTTACAACATTTAAGTAAATGTAAATTAACACAATTTGTACAATCAATAGAATAAACACAGGTAGTGCCAAGTCAATTAATTCCCATAATCTTAGTGTCATTAATGCTATATGCAAAAATAAATTAGGCGCCACTCTTCAAGAATACTTATTTCTTTTTGTTGGAGCATTCATAAATTTTATGTTATCTGATAAATTTCTTATAATTGCTGCAACAATCATTGGTCCAATGTAAGATTGGAAAAATGTGCCTCTATTTCTTTGTCATACTCATCAGATAATCGATTAACATTGATAAAATAAGAACCAATTCCATAGCTATAAGGGATATAAAAATGCCATTGGAAAACGTTCTCCGTCAGACTAGAGTTTTTGTCTTTTCAATCACTCTTCATCAATATCTTCATTTTATGTTTTATTTTATCTTTTGTAAAATGTTTTGGGAAGAAGCTTATGTTTTATTAATAAGCCTGTTGGCAATAGGCCCTCAATAGCAGAGCCCGCAATAAGCCAAAAGTTGCAGAGGCGATGGCAATAGCATTTGCTCCCTTGTATATGAGGTCCAGAGAGCTTCAATAGTAGGAGCTACTGCTGCCGATGTACCGTGTCCCCCAGTCATAGGAGTAGAACCTGTCATTAATGCCAGCAATGGTGGAATTCCTACAAATCCCGAAAGTCCAACTGCAACTAAATTTTGCATAACACATAATCCTGCGGCAACAAATGAAAAATAACAACTCCACCTTTTTCAAGACTTTTAAGACTTGCATTAAATCCTACGCTTGTGAAAAACATTACCATAAAGAATTTTTGAAGTGTATCATCAAATTTAATTTCCGCCACATTTGTTTGTCTCAGAATAAACACAATTATTGAAAATAAAAATCCACCGATTACAGGTGCAGGAATACAATATTTTTCAAAAATTAACTTTCTTTCTAAGTTTTATCCCAATTAATAATACAAAAATAACTGCAAGTCAATCGTTTGAATCATATCCATATCAATTTTAATCATAAAAACCCGTCTTTCTATGACAAATTTTACAATATACCATTATACTATGAATTCTAAGAAAGTGCAAATTTGATAAAACTATTTTAATAAATTTTTCAAAATTTTTCCCAATGTTGACATATATATGTGATATAAATAACTGTCTAATAGAGACGCCCCATCTCTACATTTAGACTTCTTTCATACAAAAACGAGCACACGGCTCGTTTTTTTATTTTATAAACTAGCATTTTAAATCAGGTAATTAATAAAAATATTAAAAATTTATTATAATAAATATTTAGGAGAATGGAATCATAAGATGAAAAAGAGAAATAGCGATAATTGGAGGTGGCGCTTCAGGTTTTTTGACAGCCATTACTGCAAAGAAAAAGGGAAAAGATGTTGTCATTCTGGAGAGAAAGGACAGGGTTCTGAAAAAAGTGCTGACAACTGGAAAATGGACGATGTAACTTTGACAAATGTAAATGCTTCAAATCAGAAATTATTTTTGGAATTGAAAAATGAAAGCAGCTGATTGAGAAAAGATTTTAGAGAGTTTTACTCACAGGATGCAATGAGATTTTTTGAAGATGAAATCGGAATTATTTGTAATGAGGAAAATCGAGGGAAAGTTTATCCACTTAGTGGACAGGCTGCATCAATTGTGGATGGACTCAGATTTTATGCACAAAGTCTTGGAATAGAGATAATTACAGATTTTTATGTCACAAAAATTGAGAAGGAAATGTTTGATTTTAAGATAATTTCTGAGGATAAAAAGGCAGATAATTGCCAAAAGACAGTGCTTGCAACTGGTGGAAAGTCGTATCCTGAACTTGGTTCAAAATGGAAGTAGCTATGAGCTGGCAAAGAGCTTTTGGGACATACTGTTACCGAATTAACGCCTGTTATTGTACTAGCTAAAGGCAGAAAAAGAAAAAAATTAAAGGTTTAAAAGGGATTAAGTTGGATGTGAAATTACAGCTTTGGAGAAAATAAAAGCGGTGAAAAAGAAAATTTGTACTTATGATGGAGAATTGCTATTTACAGATTTTCAGATTTCTGGAAATGTAATTTTTAACATTTCGTATATTTTCCCAATTTACAGAAACGTGAAATTTGAAATTGATTTTATGCCAAAATTTACGTACAATGAAATATTTGAAAATTTTGAAAAACGTCGAACAATATTGAAAAAGATTTTTACAATGGAACAATTTTTAATGGAGTTGTCAATAAGAAAATGGGACAATTTTTGACAAAATCGGCAGGAATTGAAAAATTATCAAAAAGTATAAATGAACTGACAGACAATGAAATTCGTAAAATTTGTACGACTTTGAAAAATATAAAATAAAAAAATTATTGATACGAATGGATTTTAAAAGCAGCTCAAGTTACCGCTGGAGGTATTCCGTTAAGTGAAGTGAATCTGGAAAAATTTGGAATCAAAAAGTTAAAAATTTATATTTTGCTGAGGGAAATACTGGATGTTTACGGTGAATGCGGAGGATTTAACTTGCAATGGGCTTGACTTCTGGATATTTTTAGGAAAAAAATCTTTATATATACTAAAATGTTGCTAAATTAAATATATTAATAATAAATTTTATAAATTATTTACTTTATAACTCTATTGCTAAAAATAGATTTATAGCAAAATTTACTATTTAAAAATAAAAAACTAATATTGCAAACTTTTAAAAACAACTAAACTAATTAAGGAGAAAAATGATTAGAATAAATAATATAAAAATGCCTGTAAAACATAACGAAAAACGATTTACAGTTTATAAACTTTACAAAATCAATGAAAATGAAGTAAAAACTCATTTGAAATTGCAGGACAGGCGATTGATGCAGAAAAAGGATAATATCGTATTTGTTTATGCGGTGGATATTTCTTTTTAAGTTTGATGAGGAAACGGAAAAGAAAAAGATTTGAAAAATGTGAAAAATGTGAGAAAAATTGAGAAAAACCTTATTCTGTGGAAAAATCGAGAACTTTTAGAAAATGAAAATGTGAAAGCGTCCAGTTGTTGTGGGAAGCTGGGCCTGCTGGAATTTTTTTGCTGGACTTGTACTTGCTGAAGCTGGATTGAGCCGATTATCATTGAGCAGGGAAAAAATGTGAATGAACGTGAAAAGGATGTTTATAATTTTTCAAAACTGGAAAATTGGACAAATATTCAAACGTGCAGTTTGGAGAAGGAGGAGCCGGAAACATTTTTCAGATGGGAAAGTGAATACACAAATACGAATAATTTTTCGGATTCAGAAAGTTTACGACGAATTGATTCTCGCTGAGACAGATCTAAAAATCAAATTATAGTCAAAACCCACATTGGAACTGACAAATTAATCGAAATAATGCGTAAAATTAGGCATAAAATCGAAAGTCTTGGGGAGAGTACCGATTTAGCACAAAACTTGTAAAAAGTAAATTATGAAAAATCTGATTCTGAAAAATAACAAAATAAAAAGTATTTTAGTTGAAAATGTGGAAAAATTCTGATGAAAAATAAAAATCTATGAAATCCCAACAAACATTCTAGTTCTCGCAATTGGGCATAGTGCAAGAGACACTTTCTTTATGCTGAACGAAGAAAAATGTTGCAATGGAACGGAAAAAGCTTTTTCGGTAGGAGTCCGAATTGAGCATCTTCAAAGTATGATAAATTACTCGCAATATGGAAAAATTTGCTGATAAATTGCCAGCCGCAGAATATAAATTAAATGTAAAGACGAGCAATGGACGTGGAGTTTATACATTTCTGTATGTGTCCTGAGTGTTGTTGTACCATCTTCAAGCGAGGAAGGCAGACTTGTCGTAAAATGGAATGAGTTATTCAGAGAGAGATTTAGAAAATGCAAATTCAGCAATTTTTGGTAAAATGTATTTCTGAGATTTTCCAGGAGAAAGCGTTCTGGCTGGAGTGGAATTTCAAAGAAGCTTGAAGAAAAAGCATTTGAACTTGAAGGAAAAAGATTACAAAGCTCTATTCAATTGTTGGTGACTTTTGTGAAATAATAAAATTTCAACAAAAGCTGAGGAAAAGTAAAGCCAAGTTAGTTTGGCGGGCTATAAATTTGCTAATCTTAAACGAAATTTTTCCAATTTATAAACGATTCCATAAAAGAAGGAATTACTCTTATGAATATAAAAAGGATTTTGCCAGTTATGACGCAATTCTATCAGGTGTGAAAGCCGTAGCTCATCTCCAGTAAAAATTCCTAGAAATGAAAGATTTTTTCTCAAATATCGAAGGGCTTATGCCTTGCGGAGAGAGTGCTGGAGATATGCTGGCGGGATTATGTCGGCGGCAGTTGATGGATAAAATGCGGAGTATGTGATTGATTATTTTATTGAGAAATTTATTGAGTTAAAAAATTTTGATTTTTGCCAGTAAATATGCTATAATTTCAACATCTTTAAGATATAATTTAAATAATTTAAAATTTTAATAATTTGAAAAATATGGAGTTGTTTAAATGAAGGAGGATATTATGTTTTGTACTAGTTTGCTGTATGGATGGAGATTTATTCATATTGTGAATAAATATATTAAAAGTAATTATAGATATACTTTTTGTAGATACTATTACTGATGCAGGAGCTGTAAACAAAATTGTTAGTGATGAGATTATTTAAAAAGTATAGAAGATAAGGTTGTTTTAATTTTCGGTTAATAAACATAATTCTGATCATATTTTTGTGGCAGGAGCTAGCGACTGTGCTGGATGTCCCACTGATGATGAAACGCAAAAAGGGTATATTCGTCAGGCTGCCGAGAAAATGCATAGGATTTGCCTCATGAGGCTGTTACTGGGCTTTTCGTCTATGAAAATGGAGAAATTGAGGTTTTAGCTGATTATGATATAAATGATAACTAATTTAATTAATATAAAGGAACTGTCTTTAATTGATAGTTCCTGTTTTTAATTATTGACTTTAGTCAGTTGAGTACGCAAAGCGTGCGAAACATAAAACCACTGTGCGGCAGTGCGGAAACGTGAGTTTGCGGCAAAAATACACGCTTTCCCATTATAATAGAGTTGTTCAAGTTACTATTAATGAAAGGAAGGTGTTGTATGCTAATAAAAACTAATAGCCTGTCTCATACTAAATGGATGTGTAAGTATCATATAGTATTTACACCTAAGTATAGACGAAAAATTATATATAGTCAATACAGAAAAAGTGTGGGAGAAATTTTAAGAAGATTATGTGAATATAAAGGAGTTGAAATAATAGAGGACATCTGATGAAAGATCACGTGCATATACTAGTAAGCATACCACCAAAAATAAGTGTATCAAGTTTTATGGGATATCTGAAAGGGAAAAGTGCATTGATGATGTTTGATAAGCATGCAAACTTAAAATATAAATTTGGAAACAGACATTTCTGGTCAGAAGGATATTATGTAAGTACAGTGAGGCTTAAATGAGCGACAATAAAAAAATATATAGCCGAACAGGAGAAACATGATATAGCGATGGACAAGTTAAGTGTAAAGGAATATGAAGACCCTTTTAAGGGTAGCAAGTAGTACGGATATCTCTTTAAGAGGTAGCAACGAGTCAAATACAACAGTAGCTTGAACGAAGGTCAAGTATTCTCTTTAGGCGAAAGTGGGAGACCCCGACGGCTTATAGCCGTGAGAAAAACCACCTCTGAAGGACAGAGTAAAATATAGGGCAAATAAATTTGATTAAATTTCAAATTAACAAAAAGAGAGCCAGTTACAACATAATCGCCAAATCCTATTGAGGTGGTTTTCCTCTGATGATTAGAATATCAAATTTTTTCTTCACTTGTAAAGACTAAAATATTTTTCTTTTCAGACTTCCGTTTGAGCAACAGTTTAAGCTGTTTGTCACAAAAGCTTTTTGAAACGCTGTTTAGAGTTTATGTCAAAAAGAGTTGATGATTACTTCTTTCATTCCAACGAAAGAAAAGATAGAGTTTAAAAAGCAAAGTTTGTTAAAGAGAACTGTTATCACTGCGCTTCGGGGATGTAACTTTTGAACGTCGAAAATATGTAAACAACAGGCATTCACTATTACATTGATGAAAAATTGGACTTAAGCGGTATGAACGGCTTTTCTGAGGAGATGATTTTTACTTTATACTTTTTGAATATCAGCATACTAGCTTCATTTCTTGCAAAAACTTACGGTGTTTCAAGGCTACAGTGCATAATCTTGTCAATTCTTTTCAAATGCCAAAAACTTAATATTGAAAAGATTTGAAAGATGACAATTCACCAGTATATATGGAGATTGATGAAGATCATATGAAGTGCAGAAGAAGTAAAAATACATATAGAGGGATGGTTGTAATACATCGTGGAATTGAGGAAATCTGCAAAGACAGGAACAAACTCATTGACAAGCACACAATAATGTTTCCTACATCCGTATCGCTGCGAGGAAGTATCGAGTATGTAGCCTTAACTATCTTGAAAAAGATACAATATGGACAAAAAGAAACTAATTGCGAACTCTGATGGAGGAATATGGATAGACAGCTACTGCAGAGAGCTTGAATTTACAAGCCAATACACATCTATGACAAGTTCCATTTAGTAAAAGCCATAGCTGAAATTTCTAAAAGGGACAGGAAATATCAAAAATCTTTACAAATGGCTAAAGGGAGACGATTTTTAAAGAACTTGAAAAACTTTTATAGAAAATTTCAAGGGAAAAAGGAGAATGTAAGCCAAGAAAAGAGACAGACGAAGATGCTGTTTAACCAGTATGAGAAGATAAGAGGATATATACTGAAGAGGATTACATAGGCTCAAGGACGGAGCCTAGTATCCCACGAATGCTCAAGATTTTCTATCAAGCAGGCCAAAAGCATTTTCAGAAGAAAGATAAAGGCAAGAGCGTTATACCACACTTTCTTTGCAAACTATGGAAAAACAGGGAAAAGGCGTATGAATTGTACTTTAGCGGCAAAAGAACAGAGTTCACTAGAAAAAGCAATAGAAATGGAATGCTTGCCAGAAATTATTAATGAAACAGGAAGAGCACAAATATGCCATATTTGAGAGGAGGAGAATGTCCGATTAAGGAAGTTTTTGAAGAAATATCACATAAAGTAAAATATTTTAAAAAGCAGTCAAAAAGATTTGTTGTGGTATTTAGTGGCTGCCTTATACTCTGTCCTTTTGAAGGATTGGTCTTTGACTTATACTAAATCTCATTTAAACAACGGATAAAAGCTAATATTGCTAAATAATTAAAATATAATTTAATAAACTGACGGAGCTTTTTATTTGTTCAACTACGACTGTTTGACGACTGCAAGGAGGAGTTTCAGGGATGACAAATAAAAGTCGTAATCTAGCCATAGGTATTGCGTAGCAATCTTGCCTAATTTTAATTATCAGGATAAAGCATTTGTGCAAGATAAGGTTTGCGGCAATGAGCAATCCTGCAGAAAAACTAATAAAAATAGTAAAAATCGATATTAAATAAAATAATCCAATATTAAATCCAGTATAAAATAGAAACTATGTTAAGGACTAAAAAGTTTTAATTCCTTTACTAAATGGTATGTAATTCAAAAATTTATTAAACATTCACTATCTAAACGAAATAGTATCAAAGAAAAATATTCTTAATGTTTAGCATTTAGCATTTTTCAGCAATCTTGTAATTTGGCATATATCGTTCGACATAATTATAGAAACCTTTCCCGTGATTTGGATACTTCAAATGAGTTAATTCATGTAAAACTACGTATTCTATCTCAAAAAGGTGTCCTTTTTATAAGCTCCGTATTAAGAGTTATATATTTTTACATAATTGCACGAGCCCCATCTAGTTTTCATCGGCTTTATTGATACTTTTTCCACATGCTCATCCAATATTTTTCAGCCATTTTTCCATAAATTGTGGAAATAACTTTTTGCATTTTCAAAGTACCATTTTTCCATAATTTTTCTTTTCGTCAATATTTTTCCAAAATATTTTCATTTACCGTTAAAAATTATATTCGGTTTTTCATTATTTACTAAATTCACGCTATTAAAGTTTTCCTGTTTTCACAGTTAAATTGTATTCTTTTCCCAAAAATTTATGAATTTCGCCAGTTTTGTACTCAAAGCCCTTCTGTTTTTCCTTCACATTCTCAACTTTTTTTCAAAACACTTTTTATCCAACTTTCTTTAGAACGGATAAAAATTTTTCAATGTAATCACGATGTAAATTCATTGGCACAGAAATATAAACTTCCATATTGGGCTTTTATCCGTAAATTTATATTTTTACTTTTTCCTGTGAACTTCGTATCCTAAAAATTTTCTCAGTTTTCATTTCTTATTTTATTTATCCTTTTATACAATATTTCATTTTTTACGTTGTATGAATATGTTCCATAATCACTTTTCTTGATTTTTTTCCAGTACATCTTTCTGCAATTTATAAGTAACTAATTTTAATGCTTCTTCGTAGGTGCACCATTTAAAAATCTTCGATTTCGTGAGTTTCTACATGACATTTTCTTCTTGCGTTATTCCTGCAAAAAAATGTGACTTTTTTAATTGTATTTTTCATTTGGAATATATTTTATTTCACGTTCAAAAGTTTGGAATTATTTTTTTATTTTTATGTTAGTTTCTTCAAAAACTTCACGGATTGCAGTTTCTTCTTTTGTTTCGTTACTTTCGATGTGTCCTTTTGAAAGCCCCAATTTCCGTTGTGCATTTTCACAAGTAGAACTTTTTCTGTATTTTTCATTAAAAACAATGGCTCCGCAAGAATTTTTCATATTTAAAAATTATTTTTCTAGCTTGTAGTAATTTACAACATATTTTAACAATTCTTCCTTTTCATTTTCTAATTCATCACCTAAAACAAGGTCATATAGCCTATTTTTAACTTCTCCCGATTTTTCGGTTGTCAAATTTTAAATTTATCAGGTCAATTCCTGTTATATCCAAATCGTTAAACTGGAGTATTTTTCCTTGTTTTTATATTTTTCAATTTTGTCCCAAAAATTTTTTAAAAATTTGTTCATTTTCTTTTTTAGATTTTTATTCCTTTTTGAATTTAAATCAGCATAAAATAAATTAAATAGTCTTTTTAAATTTTTATCTTCCATTTCAATAATTAATTTTTTTCAAAGTCTTGTCTGAAACATCTTCATAAATTAGCATATGATTTTTTATAATTTTTACAGAGTTTATGGTTTCATTGGAAGCTTTTAAGCATTCTTAATTCTTCTTCAGCAATTAATGCACTTTCCTTTTCATGCCCATAAAAATGGAAAAATTCCTTTGCATCAATAATTTTTACGTTGATTTTTCCCAAGTCGTGAAAAAGTGCAGCAAATCTTGTTATTAAATCGTAATCGCAAAGATGGATGACTTTTATTATGTGATTGAATAAATCATCGGTATGAATAGGATTATTCTGGTCAAAGTTATAGGCATAACGAAATTCTGGAATTATCATTTCCAGAACCCGCAATTTTTCATTTCAATAAGAGCCTTTTTTAGCAAAATTTCCCATAAGAATTTTTACTTAGTTCGTCAAAAATTCTTTCTTTTGATATTTTGGTCAAAAATTTTCGTTTTTTGCAAATAGCTTCAGCAGTTTTTTTATCCAAATTAAATCCTAATTTTGAAATAAATCGAAAAGCCCTTAAAATTCTAAGAGCGTCTTCTTCTATTCTCAGCTTTGGCTTCCCTACAAATCTTATTACTTTCGTTTAATATCCTGCTTTCCACCATACAAATCAACTATTCCAGTTTCTCATTATAAGCCAGCGAATTTATCGTAAAATCCCGCCTTGACAAATCTTCTTCGATTGTCTTTTACAAATTTTTATTTCCTTTGGATATCTGCTATTATAAACTCCTGTTTCTTTCCGAAATTTTGCTATTTCATAACTTTTTCCATTCACTTTTATCATAAGAATTCCAAAAGTGAGCTCCCATTTCCTTTGGGTTATAATCAGCAAAAATTCTTTTCAGCTCTGAATATTCTATATCAGTTGCAAAATCATAATCACCGGGATCTTTATTTAGAATCTTATCTCTAACTGCTCCTCCGACAAGAAATCCTGTTCCGTTTTTTTATTCAGTTGTTTCAATATGAATTTTACATCTTTATCCAAATCAAATCGCATTCCAAATTGTCCTTTCAATTATTTTTTTGTGCTTTTTATAGAATAATTTGTTTTCAAATTTATTAATTTTTTTCTTTTATAAATTTACTTTAAAAATATTAAGTTTGGTTATTATTTCTAATTTCATAAAATATACTAAAACCTTTTTATTTTTCTTAATTTTTGCAATATAAAATCCATCTAGATATTCATTTTTATACGAAAATGTACACTCCCCAAATTCATCTCTCACAGTCTCAATATTTTTAGAATTTTCACTTCAAAATTTCCAAATCCTCATATTTTTTTCCAGAAAATACTGAATATTATTTGTATTCTCATTTTTAGAAAACGTACAAGTGCTATAAACTCATTTCCCACCATTTTTCAAACAATTATATGCACTTTCAAATATCTTTTTTTGAAGTTTCTTCAAACTTTTTATATCATTTGAAGTCAGTTCATATATTTTTCTCAGGCTTTTTCCGAAGAACTCCAAGCCCGCTGCACGGCATATCCAGTAATATTTTATCAAATTTTTGTATTCAAATTTTCAATTTGTGCAGCATCATTTAAATTTTCACTTCAAAATTGCTGTATCCATATTTATTTTTTTAAGTTCATTCAATAATCTTTACTTTATGCTCGTGAATATCAGTAGAAATCAGCTTCGGGATTAAACAGCTGTAAAAATCGCAAGAGATTTTTCCACCAGGAGCAGAGCAAGCATCAAGTACAGTTTCTCCATCTTTCACGCCCTAAATTTCTCACAGCTAGATAAGATGAAGCATCCTGAATCACAACATCCCCATTCTTATAAATTTCCGTATCAAAAATATTCGCATTTGATAAATAATAAACTTCTCCAACAGAAAATAAGACATCTGTCTTAATATTTTTCAGCAATTCCTCAAAATTTCTCCTCGTAATTTTATTTTTATCAAATCTAACTGACAAATAACTTCTTTTTTTATAAGATTTAAGCATTTCCAAATAATCATCAGGATAATCAATTTTCATCTTATTCACAAACCATTGTGGATACGACAAAACAATACTTTTCCTATTATCTTTCGAATTTCCTCATCAAATTTTTTCCTTTATTTTTCAAAAATCGTCTGCAAAGCTCGCATTCACAAATCCAACTTGATGTGCATTCAAAATTTTTGCAATCTCCCAGCCTCAAAAATAACTCCCGCATTATCCGATTCCATAAAAAACAATTGTGCAAACCGAAATTCTCAAAAGCTGCTTTTATCTTTTCTCTTTTTCACATTTCCTAACACTTTTTCCCAATCAGATAATCAATATAAATCAAATTTTTATCACAACATTTATCACATTTGTAATAAACATTTTTTTCTTTTTTTGTATAATTATTTTTAGAAAAAAATAGTAATTTAACTGGATATTACTGTATTTTCCATTTTTGAATTTCATCTAGTAAATTTACTATGTCTAATTTTTATATTCTTTTTCTTTATCAATTTCTTCCTCTCTTAATTAAAAAACTTTATTTCCATTCCCATTTTTTCTATTTCACATTTACATCTTTATCAGCAAAAACACTTATTCCATCTGCATCTTTTCTCAGGGAAATATTCTTGAAGAAACACTTCCTGCCCGCCATTAATAAACACTTCCACAGAAGAATTATCTACAAACACAGTAAGTTCCAATTCTGAAATATCTCCAAGATAAACTTTTTCTTAATCTTTTATCAGGTTGTTCTCCTTTGTTCTATCCAATACAAATTTTTATCATTATAGTCAAATTTTAAAACTGTTTCACTATTTTTACCAGTTCGTAATTTTTAATCCAAAATCAGAATTAAAATCAGTAAATTTAGCTTTTTAATTCATAAGTTGCTCCTGTTCCAACTTTTCACTTCTCCAGTCACTTTTTCCACTAAACTCAATTTTTTTCTCCACGGATACTTTCCATTTTCCTTTATTGGCACTTGATAAAGTTTTCCATCTATTACTTTAAGTTCTCTTGGTAATGTTAGGCAGTGAATCCATTCATTTTTTTACAGTTGGAAAATCTTCTTCTTCTGGAATTCCCATCCAGCCTCACAATAAGTCTTCTCCTTTATCGTCTTCCATTGACTGTGGCGCATAAAAAGTCGTGTCCTCTGTCAATTTCCACAAAAGTCTGATAAAATTTCAAATTCAGTTTTTCGTAATCTAATTTTTCCAAATAGATATCCTGTCTGATATTTGTTGTTGTATAAATCTCCTTCTGGCTCTAATCCTTGCGGAGAAAAATACCAATAAATCCTTTATTTCTCCAGTTTTTTCATCTTTTAGCTGAAAATAGTCAGGGCATTCCCACATAAATCCAAAGTCTTTAATTTTTTTCCATGATTTGCTCCTGCAATTTCTCCCTTCAAATTTCCAGTCTTTTTATATTTTCTGAACTGTAAAGAACTGCTTTTCCTTTCCAAATCTTTCACTTTGAATACCAATTACAGCATAAAAATTTTCCCATCTTTTTCCAAATTTTTGGATCTCTTATGTGTCGAGTGTATCCCGTCAGGCTGATTTACAATGCTTGGCTCCCATCTCTCGAAAATTTTTCTCCGTCGCTTGAAACTGCTAGGCATTGGTAAGATTCCTATTTCCATCAGCATCTTTCACATTTCCTGTATAAAATAAATAAAGTTTGTCATCATCCACAATCGCACTTCCAGAATAAACTCCATCCTTTAGAATACCAGGTATCAGGACGCAAAGCTGTTTTCATTCTTTCCCAATGTAATAAATCACTGCTCACACTATGAGCCCAAGTTTTGTTTTTATGATTAGTTCCTAGTGGATTCCATTGATAAAAACATATGGTATTTCCCTTTAAACTGCGAAAATCCATTTGGATCGTTAATTAGCCCCACAATTCCTTGAATATGATATTTTTGTCGCCAAAAATCTTTTTCAACAATTTCTTTTTTTCTCAAAAATTGATTTTTCCTCATTTTCTTTAACTTTAGTAAAATCCATATTTTTATCCACCTTTCCTATTATTAAATTTCTTTTTAGTTTCATAAGATTTTTATTTATAGTTCTGTATTTTTATTTTTTTCATTACATTTTACCATATTTTATTGCTTTTTCCAATTAACTTGACTGAAAAATATTATTTTGTTATACTCGAAATAAATAAAAATATAGAATGTAGGCGATAAAATGAAACATAAAAAGAAAAAAATAGCTAAAAACTAATGCATTGCGGCAACTTGAGCAGCAGAAAATACCATATATTATTCACACTTATGAATGGAGCGAAGATAAAAAGTGGTGGACTTGGTGTCGCTGAGAAATTTCCTGAATTGGCAGAAAGAGTTTTTAAGACGATTGTTCTGAAAGGAAAAAGTAAAAAGTTTGTATGTTTGTGTAATTCATGGGGAAGCACATTTGGACTTGAAAAAGGTAGCGAAGGCTTGTGGAGAGAAAAATATTGATTTATTGCCGCTTTCGAGCTGGAGAAGGAACGGATATATTCGTGGAGGATGTTCTCCTGTTGGAATGAAAAATTGTTTAAAACTTTTTTTGACAAGGAAGTGGAAAAATTTGAAAAAAATAATGGTTTTCGGCTGGAAGACGAGGATTACAGATGGAAGTTGAAACAGAAAAGCTGGTTGAGATTGTGAAAGGGACGATTGCGGATTTGACGATGGAAGAAATTTAAATTATATTATGAAAGGATAGTGATTTTTATGAAAGAAAGTGAGAATTGGGAAAGAAGAAATTGAAAAATGATGGGAAAGCATAGGAAAAGCGATGAAATTGACTTGAACTAATACAAAAATATAATTCAGCACAGGAAATTGTGGAACTAATGTCAAAATTACAGGAAAAACTCAGTAGATAAGAGTTTTGCACTATTTCCGCCGTTTAATACAGATTATGGAAAAACATTACTTTTGGAAAAATGTATTTATAAATTCTGGATGCAAGTTTCAAGATCAAGGGGGAATTACAGTAGGAGATAATGTTTTAATTGGTCATAACGTTGTTCTTGCTACATTGGATCATAATATTTGTGTAAGCAAAAAGAGCGGAATTGTTTGCAGCACCGATTGTTATTGAAGATAATGTATGGATTGGGGCAAATGTTACAGTTACTTCTGGAGTTACTATTGGGAAAGGTTCGATTGTGGCAGCTGGAGCGGTTGTCACAAAGGATGTGCCTGAGTATAGTATAGTTGGTGGAGTTCCAGCTAAAGTGATACGGGAATTGACTGAAGAAGAAAGAAAAGTAAAAATATCTTTTTGGGAACCCTTTTTTTAAAAGTCTAATTTAAAAGTTGTGACTATTCTGTTCAAGCTCCTTAAAAATATTTTTTATAGTCTGATATTATAGAAACTCAAATATATAGTCAAAATTATTATTATATTTAAATATACAGTAATAAAAACAGTGAAACTTTTAAATCTCACTGTTTTTATTTTTTACAAATTAATTTTTTAGCTTTTGTTTTATGATTAAAATTAATAAATTGCCCTAAACCCAATACCACCTTGTATATTTTTACCTTTTAGTTTCGTATCCAGTATTTACAGTAACTCCAAATTTAGTATTTTCAACTCCTATATTTAAATTAATTTTACCATTTCCACGTTTGTCTTCTTTTTCTTTTTCCAAGTTATATTTTCCAGCTGTTGTATATCCTACTCTTGCTTGATTTTTATCTTGAAGTTTACCATTTCATTTTCGTAAGACGCTGTTAGACCTACTGATAAATTAGTTTTTACTTTTAATGGTTGAATATATTTAAATTCCATTCCGATCTCAGGTTTTACAGAAAATAGTCATTTCTCTACTTCTAATCTCATTTTGCCCTGTTTTTCTCTTTTTATGTCATTAAAATTTTTCCCATATTCCATTTTTAATGCTCCATACGGACGTAAGTGTGTTCTCTGGCTCATTCTTATGTTATAACTTAATTCATTTTTTTAACAGCTGTACCATAAGAATGATAAGTTGATTTAGCTTCAAAAATATTATCAACTACTAGAAATTTACGTTTTCATATTATTAACTCCAGCGGATATATCTCCTGAAAGTGTCCATTGTAATGCTCCATTATGATCTATTTTTTGGTGATATTGTTTTGAATAATCCAAATTTAAGCATTGTCTGATTTTCTTTTGATTTTCCAATATCCTTGAATTTTGAATTTATTTGTTATTGCTCCAGCATACCATCCGCTTGAATTACCCATCTTGACTTCTTCATCTTTCATGAATGTAAGCCACACCATAGGCATTGCTTGTATAGTCAATGATTCCCGCAGTATTAGTTTTTATATTCATCTCTTATTCCAAATGTCTTTTATTTTTATTGGATTGTTTAGATTTTTGTATCCCATTCTTTGAATAAGTTGGAAATTTCCTTGTCAATCAAGTTTCCAGTTTCGTATAATCTTTGTTGAATATTTGCATACTGATGTCCCATCATTTCATCAAATGCTTGTGCCAATAATGTTTTCATTTTTCCCAATATTGTTTAATTTGTTAAACAATTCTTTTCTCCTTGAACCAAGAGCATTCATATTGTATCTTTGTTCCAGACCATCTGAAAAAAATTATATACGTCTTTATTTTTTAGCAAAGGAAGTATATGGTATTTTTGCTAGATAAACTGATTTTAACTGTTCACCGTCTACATCTGTTTGAACGGTTCCCACCCAAGTCAATGAACCTGAATAAATGTTCCATTTTCTTAATCTGAGGATTTGAGAAAAATTGTATTATTATATGGCTCTAATATTTTTCCTTGATTTTTTTATGGCTTTTAGAATTTGTATATTTTTGAAGCTTCTGTTCCAAGTATTAAATCAACTTCTGTTTCTTCTGAAAGATAGTTTTAAACCTTGGATGGGATTAGTGAATTTTATCCCTGAAGTATCTATATACATTCCAATTTTACTAATAGGTCTGTTTGTGTTCTGGTCGTTATTTTCTGGATCTGTAATTTGGGTAACGGAATTACCTTCAGTAATAAGTTTTGTTGCTGACGAATTAGTATCTATATCAAGCTCTACAGGATTTACCGTTCTTCCGTTGATTTTTATCTCTGGTATCTGGTCTCCTGCTGGAGATATGATCTCAACACTTCCATCTTCCAGCTCTTTTCCCAGTTTTTTGGGAAGTTTTGGTCTTAAAATTCTTACTTCAGCTGTAATATTAGAACTTCCTTCCTGTGGTACAGTTGCCGAAGGGATGAATATTCTTCCAGAACTCCATCTCTCTTAACTAGGACTCCAACTCCTGCTTTTGGAAGAATTCTAATTGTTCCATAATTTTTAAAAGACTGCTCTGTTTGTAGCGACTGCTCCAGATTGCTCAACTGCATCTGATGTAGCTGTAATTAATCCATTGTTAATTCCAACTGCTTCCTGATCTAAAAAACATACCTATGGAATTTTTCCTGATAAATGAATTTCTCCGTTATTAATAGCAACTGAACCATTTCCAACCGCGTACATTCCAATTCCATGCTTTTCCAGTCACTTCAATTTTTCCAGTATTTGTATTCTCAATTTTTCCAGTATAAACAGAAACATCATTATCTTTATCATAATATCCCTGCAGCCATTCCGATTGAATAAAGTTTTTTTCCTTTACTTTTGATTCTCCAACTTTTATTATTGAAAAATTATCTACAGTTGTCCTCCCATACTGTAAGTTCCGACATTTCAGTACTCTTGTCTCAAATCAAGTTCGGCTTTATTTGATGCAGTTCCGGCTGTATAAATTGCATAATTTCTGATTTCCTGTTGTTTTAATTTTTGTGTTGTTTATTATGTTTCCTGTTGATTTTTTTCAGAATATAAAAATATTTTTTTATTTTTATGGGAAACATTTGGAGTATTAGAGATTATCTGGTTATTGTTTCCAGTATTGATAAAAGCAAAGGAATTATCATCTAAATTAATTACAGATAAATCATTGTTTACTGTCTGGTTATCTCCAGTTATAAGAACACCTTTTGCTTCATCTGTTCCAATCTGTTAATTTTTCCCTTGTAAATTTAAGTTTCCACCTCAAAGAATAAATTCTGTCCCAGCTTTTTCCAACTGAAATATTAGACGTACTTTTGAGTATTTATAGAATATCCGTAAATTCCAAGCGATTTATCTCCACCAGTTATGCTTCCAGTATTTTTCTATCACGCTGTTTTTCGTTGTTTGTATAAATTGCCATTGCAGGGCTATTTGCTGATGCAGTCAGAGCTACTGTAATTTTTTCCCAAAATTTTTTAATATTGTAGTTTCCAGTACCTAAAGCATATATTCCAACTGCATTTTCTCCAGTTAGTTCAATTTCTCCTGTTGACTCATTTACTACTTTCCTTAGAGCCAAGTGGACTTTCAAAATTCATTCCAATTGTATTTTTAGAACTCGAAATTATTTTTATTATTGTATAGTCCACCCTGTCAAGGATGAATATGCTCCAGTTGCATCTGCTCTGTAAAAGCATACCGCTTGAACCTTCTCCCAAAGTTATAAGTCCATTATTATAGGCTTTTTCCAGCATCTGAAGCTCCCCTGTTATCTTCTGTCAGATAAAGTCCCACTGAATTTTTTTCCTATGGAAATATCTCCATTATTTATGATTTCTCCTCTTTTGCATAAATTCTGTAGATTCTTCCCCTGTTAAAATGATTTTATTGTTATTTATCAATTTTACTTTGGAAGCTGGTCTGTTGTTGTTATTTTTCTTGACCAATAGCTAGCTGTCTATTTTGAGTTCCTGTCATAACTTTTGGAATTCGTAATGGAAGAACTAAGAATTTCCAGTTTATTGTAAGGTCTGTACTGTCGTCCAGATTGACATCCTGATCCAATTCCAAATTACTGTTTACCATTGCTGCAGGAATATAGCCAGTTCCTGTAATTTCAATTGGACCAGATGATGACAGGTTTGTTGGAATTCCAGACAGGACTAGGTTTCCATTTGCTAAGAATAGGAGTCTTGAGCCTTCTTCCATATTTAATTTTAACTTGCTTCCACCATTATTCACAAAGTTGTTTCCATACCATGAAGAAAAGTTAAAAGTTCCAACTGGTGCATTGTTCAAGTCGTAATAGAATACTGTTCCTTGATTTTTTATGTTTGCCGTTACATCGTTTTCAAAAATAATTTTTCCACCAGGATTAAATGGAGTGTATGCTGTGTAGAATGTAAGAGAATCTTTCCCTGTGGTTAATATAATATCATTTTTTAATTTTACTTCCCCGCCTTTATTTGCAAAAATATTAAAAGCGCCATCAGTCGCTGTAATTTCTGCCTTAGATATCTCTATCTTTGAAGTGTTTTAAGTAGTTGGCATTATCTCCTCTATTTTCAGCAAACAGACCTACTGACTTAGGCTTTTGAAACTTTAATTTTGTAGTTTCATCAGATTTCAATTATACCGCCCATGATTTGCATACATTCCAGTAGAGCCTTTAGTGCTTTCAGTTGTATTTCCATCAAACACAATTTCTGCATGATTTTTCAATTTTTCCATTTTTGTTGCAAACAATGCCCTTACCCTGTCTCCAGAAACAGTCATTTTCCCTTTATTTTCAACTTCACTTCCAGCAGAACTTACAATTCCAGTGGCATTTTTACTCTCTCCGTTTGCACTTTCCTTAATTGTAATCACACCTTCATTAACCATTCCAGTGCTTGCTTGAATATTAAGTCCAATATTTCCATCTCCACCTTCTATTGTTAATTCTTCATTATCTCCATCTTTCTGAAAAATTTAATGCCATTTTGCTTATTAATTCTTAAAAAGTGTATTTTTATACCGTCAATAGATTTCAATTTAAAAGTTTTTAAATTCTATTAATCCACTTTTGAGCAGTAGTTCCATTTCCAATTTGCATACCAGTATTAGATTGTCCATATAATTCAACATTAAAGAATGATTTTTCTGAATTTCCATCAACAGTTGCTTCAAATAATCTTCCTCTTGATAATCTATCAAATTTGAAATCCTCTAGACCTTTTTACCTTCTATAACAATTGGTTATTTAACTTTAAATATGGAAATTGGATGTTGAGTATTTGGAATTGTAGATGAAAATGTTACACCAGCATTATTTGTTCCACTTTAATGTTATATTTTCATTATTTGTCAAATATAAAAATGACTCAGTAATTCGTAAAAGCTATTAATTACATTAGAATGATACGTGCCATCAAGTATATGTCTCCATTATTTATAAAAACGAGAAACAGCAGTATTGTCCATCATAAGTTTGCAAAAACCTGCTATGGAACCATATATTTGGTAGATTTTATATAGTCCCTTCATTTGTAAATTTTATAGGTTTTACTAGCACTCCCAAATTATGAAAGAGACAGCAGAGGTATTTATCAGAATCTGAAACAATTGTTGATCCTTCTTTTTAAAGTTGCAGTAGTAATTCCATTTGGGCTTTCCATTCAATGCAATAATGTTAAACATGTATTTCTATATTTGTTTCCTTAGTTGAGAGGATCTACAAGTTCACCTTTGAATAGTTCCCTGAAGAAATAATATCCATATTTTCTATTTTAAAAGTTGTGACCTCCTCCTATGTCTTACTCCCTATGGGTCCATAATCTTCAAGATATTTAAAATTTTTTGTTAAGATTATTACTATAGTAAAGATTTCAGTATGACTCATGCCCTCTATTCCAGTAAAAGTTGTATTATCTGATTTTTATAGTAAATTCATTAGTATTATTATGTAACATTTCTATTTTTCCCATTTCCACTTGTTCCTGTAATATGAGTTTGAGAAATAGGACCTGTGGTATCTAAAGCATTTATTCCTGCAATTAGATTTGGACTTTGTCCTCGTTCATTTTCTAATAGAAGCATAATCATAACTACTAATATCATAATAAAGTCTTGTAGTCCAAATATTAGTATCAGGTATTACTGGAGGCGGAGTTACTTCACATCTCCATCTGGCACTTCAAATGCAGGTAATTCTGGAGTTTGGAAATTAATCCCAGGTCTTGATGCCAGAACTAGCGGGCTCAATTCTTGCAATTCTTCTTGGATTTACATTTGGTGATATTTCCCATTCTACTACTAGGCTCTTCAATATCCTTCAATTCCACATTTCCCACATGAGTTTTCCTTCATTTTTGAAAAGAAAACTAGGCTGTACTTGGAACTCGAAGGGGAAACTGTTCTGCCGAAAAATATCCTTGCTTCTTGTAAGATTTCTATTAAATTTACTTGCTTTGTCTCCATTCCGTTATAAGGAATTCTCCAGTCGTTATACTGATAACTGTTTCCAAATTGCCATGAACTCCAAACAGGTTTTTATCACGTGATCTCCCTGTTCCATTAACTGGATTAGCTCAAGATTTAATTGACCCTATTGATTTGTTATTCTCATTTTTAGTTTTTCTTCAAATTTGTCTGAGTTTGTCAGTTGATGTCTTTATTGCTTTTACTTGATTTTTCTATATTGTCTGCCTGTGCAGAAAATAGATTAACTTTTGTTCCTATTGAACCTGTTAATAAAAATACGACCAATATCCTGTCAGTATATTTAAAAATTCTTTTATTCTTTTCGCAAAAAGATTTTTAAATCTTTTTGAATTTTTATAAAATATTCATGGTATTTATATTCCTCTATTTTTGTATTAAAAGTGAATTTTTAAAATTATTTATAAATATATTGAATTTAATTAGAATAATAATTATAATTCTTTGTATTTTATTTAAAAATAATTTTGTGATAAAATAGTTTCACTTTAAATTCACACTGAAACACTATTATATCAGAAGATAGCTTGAAATAAGCAAGTGCTTTATTTAAAAATAATTTTTCTTTTTAATTTCATTTAATAATTTTAAAGGAATTTTATTATAAATTAGTTGTATCTTTAATTAATACAAAAATGGTGCTATTATAAAAATATATATTTAAAATTTAAAAGTCTTAAATTATGATATAATTATATCATTAGTTTTAAGTTCATAAATGAATCAAAAAAATTGGAATTTATAAAGTGGAGTGAAAAATGAATTACAAACTTGTATTAATAGATTTGGATGACACGCTTTTTGATTATCCAAAAGGCGGAAAATTCAGCATTTAGAAGTACATTTGAAGAGATGGGATTTTTTTAAGGAAAATAGATTTTTGAAAAATCAAAATAGTGAAGAATTTTTATACAGAAATTAAAAGGAATATGAAAAATAAATTCACAGTTGTGGAAGGACTTGGAAAAGGGAATAGTAGACAAGGAAGAATTAAAAAGTTATAAGATTTGAGAAAAATTATTAAAAATTTAAGCTGGAATACGATTCTCAGAAAATGAGCGAAGTTTATTTGAAAAAGCTGGGAGAAGGAATTTTTCCATTTAAATCAACTGAAAAATTATGTAAATATCTACATTTGAAAATATAAAATTGGAATTGTAACAAATGGAATAAAAAGAAGTTCAGTATTCTCGGATAAAAATTCATCAATATCAAATTATATTGATAAAATCATTATTTCAGATGAAGTTGGAGTGAATAAGCCTGATAAAAGAATATTTGAATATGCAATGAATTATTTTGAAATATCAGATAAAAAAACAGTTATAATGATAGGTGATTCTCTGAAGCTGATATAAAAGGTGACAAAATGCTAGGGATTGATACTTGCTGGTAAATTTGAGAAATAATGTGAATGATACAGGGATTGTTCCAAAGTATGAAGTAAATAAATTGGAAAAATTATTTGAAATATTATAATTTACTCAAAACTTTAGTGAATTTATAAGAGAAAAATTTTTCTTATAGTAAATGACTAGAGAGTCAATTATTTAAAAATTAAAAATAAATAAAAAAAGTAATTATTAAACCAAACAATCTAATACAAAATTAAAAAGGGAACTGCATTAATGATTATAGATAAATTTTATAAATTAAATTTAATAAAAATCAATAAAAAGAGGAGGATGACATAAATGACTGAAAAAAGAAAAGGTTTTTGTTTTTAATTATTTTTCTTTTTGGTAAATAGTTTTGGGATTTCTGAAAGCTAAAAGATGAAAAATTATTTTTGCACTAAAGAAAGATGAACAAAATTTGATGGAAAGTAAAAGAGACAGCGAAAAAGAAGTTTTTGGAAAATGAAGTTAAAATAGAATTGGACAGGATATTTTTAAATAAAGAAAAATTGAAAATAAAAAGAGATAACTTCTCAGGAGAATAAGAGAATTGGGCTAGTGCTTAGTGGAGGAACAGCGAAAAGGGCTTGCTCATATTGGGATATTAAAGGTGCTGGAAGAGGAAAAAGTGCCTATAGAATATGCGACTGGAACGAGTATGGGAAGCATTATTGCGGAATGTATAGCGTCGGATATACTCCGCAGGAAATTGAGGAAATTGCAATTAGCATGGATTGGCTGGGACTTTTTAGCGATAAAATCGAGAGAAAGGACAAGGGAGCTATAAGAAATTCAATTGAAGATAGGAATAGTACGGCAATTCCAATGAAAAACTTTATGCCGAAATTGCCTAGCGGAGTCGTTGGAGGAAAAACTGCTAGTCAAAGGCTAAATGAAATTTTTTATGGAGCAATTGGAATACAGGATTTTAGAAAGTTTCCGAGAAAGTTTGCAGCAGTTGCTACTGATTTGGAATCTGGAGAAGGTGTTATGATTGATAAAGGCTCGATTGCAACGGCAATTAGAGAAAGTTTGTCATTGCCATCAATTTTTGCACCGATTCGGGATGGAAAAAGGCTTTACATTGACGGGGGAGTTACACGGAATTTGCCTGTGCAGGATGTGAAAGTGCTTGGAGCAGATTATACAATTGGAGTGAATGTAGGAGACGGATTTACAAAAAGAGATGAGAATAAAATGAATTTGGTTGACGTAATTACAGATTCGACAACAATTGCTGGAAGGCAGGAAGTGGAGCGTCAAATTCGTATGCTTGACTTATATATGAAACCAGATTTGGAAAAATTTGAGTCTTATGATTTTTCAAAAGGTAAAAGGAGCTTATTGCGGCTGGAGAGAAAATTGTAAGGGAAAAATATAGATGAAATCAGAAAAATTATCAAATCCTGAACTTTACGAAAAACTGGAGGAAAAACGGAAAGAGTTTAGGCGTACTTGGAGCGATGAGTACAATATTACAGGAATTGTGATAGAAGGCAACCAAAAATATAAAAAAGCGTATTTTGATAAATTTTTTGCCTAAAAAAACTTGGTGTTTTAAGCAGGCTGGATATGGAAAAATTGTTAATAATATTTATCAGAACGGTGATTTTACAACGGTGTATTACGAAGTGAAGGACAATGATTTAGTAATAAATGTGCAGGAAAACCAAGTGATTATCTGACACTTTCAGGAAATATAAATAATGAAGACTTGGCAACAGTAAATGTTGGTTTTTCAGGGAAGTAAAATTATAAATAATACAAATGTAAGATATTCAGTAACTGGAACGTTTGCAAAATGAATACAGGGCAAGAGGTAAGGCTACCGCTGAACTTGGAAAAAGATTCAAAAAGCCTTGATTTACAGCGAATTTGAATACAAACGTGATATTATAAAAATCAGAAATACAATAACGGATATTTCAACTTTGAAAACAGAAAATTCAAAATTGGAGCAGGAATTGGATTTGAAATGTATAAAAATCTGTTATTCTCAATTGGTGGAGGCTATCAGATTTCAGATGTGACAAAACATCAGAATAATGCTGAAAAATGTAAGAAAAACCTTTTCCATATTATGAAGCTAAGCTAAATTATGATACAAGAGACAGCCTTAATTTTGCAAACAAAAAGGTATTTACTTTTTCTCAAATTATACTTTAGCAAACTCAAAAGAGGCTAAATTTAACTCATTAAATGCAGGTGGAGAAATTAATATTCCGATTGGAGAAAAAAATAACAATTACTCCAAGAGTATCTTATTTGACAACAGACGGAAGCGATATTCCGAAACTTACAGAGCCCAAAATGGGAGGAATACGGACAGCTGACAATTCATTAGAATTTGCTGGAATGCCAGCAGATAAAATTCGTGAAACAGTATCTTTTTAGTTGGAAGCCTGAAAGCTCAATATAATGTGTCAAAACTTGTATATTTAGATACAACTTACTCAAGGGCAAACATTTTCTCAAAAAGCCTACAGCTTCGGAACTGAAGAAAAGGAAAGCTATAAATTTGGGCTTGAGTAAAGCCTTGTCAATTCCACTTTACTTTGGATTTGCAAAAGTTCCGGGAGAAAGCTGGAGATACATTATAAACTTTGGATATTCGCCAGAATAATAATTTTGAGAATAGTAAGCAAAAGTGAAAGAAAAATCTTTTTGATATTGAAAAATATGATAGAATAAAAATTGTAAAAATTTAAAAATACGAAAAATTAGGAGGAAGAAATGAAAAAAATACCAGAAGCAGTTGGACCATATTCAGCCTTTAGAAAAGCAGGCGACTTTTTGTATATCTCAGGACAAATCGCAATAAATCCTGAAAATCAGCAAATTGAAGCTGTTACAGTAGAAGAGCAGGCAAGGCAAGTTCTTGAAAACTTGAAGGCAATCTTTGGAAAACAATCGGATTAACAACAAAAATGTAATAAAACAACAGTTCTGTTTGACAACATCAACGACTTTGTGGCAGTAAACGGCATTTATGCAGAATATTTTACTGAGCCGTATCCAGCAAGATCGGCTTTTGCGGTGGATAAATTACCAAAAGGAGTTTTGGTGGAAATTGAAGCGATAGCTTATTTTGGAGAATAATTTTGAAATGAAATAGATGACTTTTGGGGAAACTTGAAGTTATCTTTTTATTTTATTTGAAAGAAAGCAAAATTAAGTATAGTATTAGGACAGAAAAATATATAAAAAGTTGATTAGTTTTTCCCAATCTTGAGACACGTTTGAAATATTAATGTCAAAATAACACAAATTTCTAAAATTTTTAATTCAAATAAAAACAGAATGATTGAAAATCTGATAAAAATGATAAAATTATAAGGAATAGTATTAAATTTAAGAGAGTTATTAATTTAATAAAAATTGAAAAATAACGAAAGGAAAATATGATACATGAACTAATTGTAATTTTTGTCCACATGGATAATTCAATTGAGAGGATACATTACTTGTTAATTGCTATTTTACTGGTTTCAGTGTTGTTGTCGGATAAATCGCCGAAATGCGATGCTTGCCTGGATTTTTACGATTTTTACGTTTCCCTTGGTGGGGCGGTTTTGTATCTTTTGTTTGGAATAAACTGGAGAAGAAATAAGATAATTTCTATGGCTGGTGAAGGTCAAAAATTATATTCAAGAATTTTTTAATTTTTATGCAAAGAGATGTATCGGATATTTTCAGGTCAAAAAGACTTTTTATTATAATAATTTAGAAAAAGTGGATGACATTGAAAAATAAAAATGAGTGAAAAATGAAAAAGGAAAAAAATTCGGCAACAAATTAACACAATGATAAAAAAATATTAAGCTCGACAATCAAGAAAGCGAAATTGTAAAAATGCTGTATGAAGCGGAAGGTACATTTTTAACTAACAACAATTCTTATAAACTATTTTTAATGGAAAAGGAAGCCTTTGATTCAATTCCTGAAGATATAAAAATGCTAAAAGGACAATTTATGTGAATATTTTATCTGGAAAGCTGATGAACTGGAGAGAAAAATTAAAAATGCGCTTGTGGAAAAAAAGCCAGGAAGGTGTGAAGATAAGATTATTATTTGACGGTGTAGGGACTTGAAATTGCCTAAAGAATATAGAAAGAACTTAGAAATGCAGGAATTGAGACAAGATGGTTTCTGGATGTTAAATTTTTATGTCAAAGATGAATTATCGGAATCATAGGAAAATTGCTCTATTTGACAATCAGATAGTGCACACTGGCGGTATGAATGTGGGACAGGAGTACATTGATGGTGGAAAAAGGTTTGAAAGCTGGAGAGCACAAATATTCGGATTACTGAGAAATAATCGGACAATATCTTGCGATTTTTTTGTTACGGACTGGCTAAATAGCGGCGGAAAAGATGATTTTATTGAAGATATAAAAAAGGAAGCAGTTCACGAGCTGGAAGTTCAAAAGCCGATAGACAAGCAGGAAAAACTGAAATATTTAATGCAAGTCTCTTCAAGTGGTCCAGATACAGAATGGACGACTTTAAAGTATTTGTATTCTAAAAATGATTGCAACGGCAAAAGAGGAAGTGTTAATTCAAAGTCCATATTTTTGTGCCAGATAGTGCTCTAGTTTCTCAAAGTTAAAATGGCAGCTCTTTCAGGAGTTAAAATTAAAATAATGGTAACGGGTGTGCCAGATAAGAAAATGCCATACTGGATAGCGGAAACTTACTTTGCGGAACTGATTGAGGCGGGAATAGAGATTTTTCGATATAAAGCTGGATTTTTACATAGCAAGGATATTATTGTAGATGAAAAAAATATCGACTGCAGGAACTTGTAATTTTGATATGCGTAGCTTTTGAAATAAATTATGAAGTGAACGTCGTATTTTTAACGAAGAAATTAAAAGGATTTGAAAAAGCAATTTATAGAGGATTTAGGAGTATGCGAAAAATTTGATGAAGTTAGATTAAAAAGGTTACATTTAGAAAAGACTGAGAAATTCTATATTTAAACTGATTTCACCAATAATGTAAATTATAAGGAGTAAAGGAAGTGAAGTAGGATGGAAAGAAATTTTACAAAAGATGGAATTATTCTTTTAAATAAGAGCAAAGGAATAAGTTCATTTAAAAGCAATAGATGAGCTAAAAAGAAAAATAAAGGCTAAAAAAAGCTGGACATGCAGGAACTCTTGATCCAATGGCAGAAGGTCTAATGGTCGTTATGATTAATGATGCTACAAAATTTTCAGGCGATTTAATGAAAAAGGACAAAGAATATTACGTAGAAATGGAACTTGGCTATAAAACTGACACTTATGATTCAAGAAGGAAAAGTTATAGAGGAATACAAGTCTGAAATCGAACTAAGTGATTCCCAAATAATAAGAACAATACATAGTTTTAAAGGAAGAATAAAAACAAGTTCCACCAATGTATTCTGCAATAAAAAGTTGAAGGGCAGAAACTTTTACGATTTGGCAAGAAAAGGTATCGAAATTGAAAGAATGCCAAGAGATGTGGAAATAATGAATATTTATAAAATCAAAATTCATGAGACCTAAAGAAAATTCTTCAAGAATAAAAATTTCCTTTTACGCCCACGTAAGCAGCGGTACGTATATTCGTTCATTAGTTCACGATATTGGAGAGAAATTAAAAGTTTTTGCCACGATGACAAAACTTGTAAGAACTAAAATTGGAAGATTAAGTATTGAAGATGCAGTTTCGCTGGAAGAGTTCAAAGTGAAATTGGGAAATTGAAGGAACTTGTGGAAGAAAAGAGAGAGAATGAATCTTTCTGGGCTACAAAAAGTGATGCTGCGATAAGAGCTGAAAAAATTCGAGAGATAGTCTGTTTTGTGGAAATAGAATATATCTTGGATTATTATGGGATAAATGTTTCCAATGAAAAATATGGAAAGCTGAAAAATGGAATGACTGTTATAGATACATTTAAAAAGTTTGAAAACATAGGTAAGGACATTAAAAGACAGGAACATATTAGAAAATCAGAAGTTCAAAATTTATGTGAGAAACAGGAATACCCAGAAAAAGAGAATTTAAAGGGATTGTAAAAATCGTAAGTATTCGGAAACAGGATTTATTTAAAGAGGGATAAGTATTTTTTTGTAATTTTGGGACTGAAAAGTGGTGATATTGATATGAAAAATCAAATAAATATGTATTTGATATTAAGTTTTTCCCAATTATTTTTGTATCGTGTTAAAGAAATTAAATGACAGTAAAATTTTAATTATTGATTCAGATAATTTTTAACACGTCAAAAGAAGCTCCTTTATGACATAATTTCTAAAAATGTACTAATTTCATATGCAGGACGTGGATTTGACGATATTGTCATTAATAATCTTCTAAAATACAGAAATTCAAATGTAAATAGGGAAAAATTAAACAGCAATTAAAATTAATAAGGAATATGCCAAAAGATGAGTATAAAAAAATGAAAACCATGAATTTTACTCATACGATTTGGCTTATGAATATAATCTAAACCTGTGTAAAGGGATTTGAGTTTAACTGTGGAGATAATATTGAAGAACAGGATTTTGCGAACTTTTAATTATGTGATTATATATATACGATGAAATTGTGGATAAAGTAATTGACTATTGTATGCAGGATGTGTTGGCAACAGAAAAAGATGTATAACTGAGTAATTTCAAATAAAAAGTAACTGGGATGAAAAGGAAAATCTTCTAAATATAATCACAGAAGGAAAAATACAGTAATGGTATGAAGCTGATAAAGTATTTAAATTATAATAATGATAAATTAGTAACATTACTCTTAAATAATGAAAATCCCAGTTTCAAGTCAATCTAAATCTAGCTATTCTAATGTGCAGTATAGAATTAGGGTGATTACAATAATCAGCTTCAAAGTAAAGTATATAAATTGTCAATAAAAAGGATTATCTGTATGACTGGCTAATAAATAGCAGAGCCTTTTTTGGGGAAAAGACAAAAATAATAGAAGAAATACCAAAGGAACTCCTTTTGAAATCTACATTTGCAAAAGAATTTTTAAATCGATACCGTATAAATATAGTAAGATATTTAAAAAGTTTTTCCAAAGAAAATATAGAAATAGTTGCAGTCGCAGAAATGATATTTTTATAACTAACGTAAATGACAGAATTTTAAATAAAATAAGATAAATGAACAATATAAAAATATTTTTAACTTAAAAGATATAAATAATTTTTAAAAATAAAAAATTCAATTTTATATAAAACAAATGATGAAACTGTAGGAACAAATGAATATTACTACAATGACCTTGTTATGCCAAAAATCCTGCTTGGATAGCCGAAGTGCTGAAAATGTATTTTTGGGAAAAAGGATGTGGAGACTTCCGTTAAAGGAAAATTTTTGACGAAAATCTGAATATATTCTTTATGTATGCTTCTGTTTATGAAGATATTTATGCTTGTGATGAAAATGGAAAAATACTTTTTTGAAAGTAAGGATGTATTAGATAAATTTAGAAAATATAGATTATATTTTTCAAAAACAGGCTTGCATAAAGTAGTTATTCAGAAGCAGGAAAAATATTATGAAAAATTTGGTTTTTGGAGATATTAACAGCAATTTGTACAAAGTTAAGAAAGTTGAAACAAACGTGGAAAAATTTAAAGATTATGAGGATATTGATTTAGAAAGCTATATAGATTTTGCTAAGAGCTATATATAGATTTAATATGACTTATGGAAAAAGACAGTAGGTGTGATATAATAAAAACACAGATAAAATAAATGAAGTAAAATAAATTTTTACTATAATTTTAAAGGAGTTTAAGTACGTAAGGAGAAATATGAGAATTTTGAGGAATAGATCCTGGTACGGCAATCGTAGGGTATGCTGTTGTGAGATTATGAAAATGGGAAATATAAGCCGCTTGATTATGGTTGTATTTTTACGGATAAAGATGAAGATATGCCAGTTAGGCTTGAAAAAATTTATGATGGCATAGAAAATATCATACAGCTCTGGAAACCGATGGATATGGCGATTGAAGATTTATTTTTCTTCAAAAATCAGAAAAACAGTAATAAAAGTTGGACAGGCTCGTGAGTAATAACTTTGGCAGGTCAAAAACAAGCTAAATCTATATAGCTATACTCCACTTCAAGTAAAAATGGGAATTGCAAGTTATGGAAGAGCTGATAAGAAGCAAATTCAGGAAATGGTAAAATTAATGCTGAAATTAGATGAAATTCCGAAGCCTGATGATGCTGCAGATGCCCTTCCATCATCAATTACTCATATTAATTCAAAATAGGATTTGGTGGTTTGACAGGGGAGACAATATTACGATTAAGTAAAATTACTTCCAACAGAATAAAATTGGAAGATTATAAAAATTAATGAATAAATTTTTGTATGAAAAATTTTTAGAAAAATCAGGAAATTTAAAAGTTTAAAAATTGAAAAATTAGAAATAGAAAGAATGGTAAATAAGATGAACATAGTTTTATTAAATCCAGAAATTCACGTAAACACAGGAAATATCGGAGAACCTGTGTTTTAACAAAAACTCTAAAAGTTACATTTAATAAAACCTCTCGGATTTGAGCTGGATGACAAAAATCAGACGTGCAGGATTGGACTACTGGAAAGATGTAAAACTTTTTGTATGGAAAACTGGGAACACTTCTGGCGAGAAAAACATTGAAAAGCAGTAATGCAAAAATCTATTTTTGCAACAACAAAAACAAAACAAAAGGTACACAGATGTGAAATTTAATGATAACGATTATATAATGTTTGGGCCTGAATCACGTGGAATACCTGAAGAAATATTAAATAGATACAAGGAAAGCAACATCACGATTCAATGCTTCCACTGGACGTTCACTAAAATTTGTCCAACGCTGTGAGCGATTGTGCTGTTTGAGGCTTTGAGGCAGAATACATTTTGAATATTAATTTAAATAAATTTAGGAGAGAAAATGAAACAATATCTGGATATGGTTAAGTATGTACTTGACAATGGAATAAAAAGAAAAACAGGACAGGAGTTGATACAATTTCTACTTTTGCTTATTCAGTATAAAGTTGACTTGAGTGAAGGTTATCCGCTTTTGACAACGAAATGTATTTTTAATTCGATGCTGCACGAGCTGTTTTGGTATTTGTCAGGGAGAAGAGCATATTAAAAATTGAGAAAAAACGAAAAATATGGGATGCTTGGGCAGATGAGGAAGGAAGGCTCCAAACGGCTTATGGAAGATTTTTGGAGAAGATATCCTAGTACCTGAAATTTCGTTAGATGGAGAAGTTTTTGCTGATGAAGACAATCCTTGGGTGACTAGAGAAGAAAATGGACAGCTTGTATTTGACCAGATTCAGTATATTATTGACACTTTGAAAGAGATGAAAACAAATCCTAATCACAAAAACGGAAGAAGAATGATAGTTTTGGCTTGGAATCCAGGAAATGCAACAATTAGTAAATTGCCACCATGCCATTATACTTTTTGCATTTAATGTGCTTGAAATAAACTTAACTGTCATTTGACTCAAAGAAGCGGAGATATTGCACTTGGAATACCGTTTAATCTGACTTGCTATTCATTGCTTACAATGATGATTGCAAAAAGAATGTGGATATGAAGTAGGAGGTTGCTCACACAATAATTGATGCTCACATTTATGAAAATCATATTGAAGGGCTAAAGGAGCAATTGACAAGAGAGCCATTAAAACTTGCAAAAATTAAGATTGTAGACAAAGCCGTTTAATGAACTTACATTTGAAGATATTATGCTGGAAGATTATGAAAGTCATCCGGTTATTAAATTTGAAGTTGCGGTTTAAAATTAAAAAAAGTAAAGGAGCTTTTGATGTTTAGTTTAATAGTTGCCGTTGGGAAAAATAATGAAATTGGAAAAATAATCAACTTCTTTGGCATATTCCTGAGGATTTGAAAAATTTTAAGAAGATAACTATGGGAAAGACAGTCATAATGGGGAAAAAAATACCTATAAAAGCATAGAAAACCTTTTAGCCAAACAGAAAAAAATATTGTGCTTTCAAGGAATCCGTTAGAAATAGAAGAAAAATAAAAGAAGATAGAAAAAAATATGAAAATGAAAATACAAAATTAGAACTTTGTGATAATTTGCAAAAATTATTGATAAATATAAAAATTCTGAAGAAGAAATTTTTTATTATTGGTGGAGAGAGATTTATAAAAAGCTCTTTGAAATGAAAATTGTAAAAAGAATTTATATGAGCCACGTTAATTTTTCTGATAAAAATGCAGATACTTATTTTTCCAAAAATTAATTTAAAAATGAGTAGTTATAACAAAAGAAAATTATGATGGCTGGAGATTTTTGTATTTATGAAAAATTAGTGGATAAAACAGATGAAAATCTGAAAAGGAGAAAAAGATGCCTAAGCTTAAGTTTACAAAAGAAGTGGTGGTTGAAGCTGGATATGAGTTAATGAAAAAGAAGGTTTTTCAAAAATATAAGTGTCAGGAAAATATGCCAATTATCTGAAAATGTTCTACAGCGCCAATTTATTTTAATTTTAAAACAGTAGATGAATTAAAGGAAGAAATCATAAATATGTGCAAAGAAAAATTAAAAATACTTGTATGGAAATTATTCTGAACGAAAAATATTAAGTGGCGCAATTGGTTTTGTAATATTTGCACGTGAAGAAAAAGAACTTTTTCCGGACGATTTTTCTGGATACAACAGAAAGATTTGAAAAACTTTATGAAGAAACTTCTTAATGCACTTTTGACAAAGGAAAATTTATTGGAAAGTTTTCCAGCATTAGAAGAAGAAGAAGCTAAAAAGCTGTAAATAAAATATGGTATTTTCTATTTGGATATGCAACTATGCTTTTGTACAAGGATTGACGGTAATTATAGAAAAATGAAACAAAATGAAGTAATAGAACATAAAATAACAGAAATAGTGAATTATTTTTAAAATATAAATTTTAAAATATTGGAAAAAAATAATGGGAGAAAAAGATGAATAAATATAAATTTTTAGGTGGAATTTTTGCATTTTTATATATAGATTTCTCAGTTTTCTGACACGAAAAAGAATATTTTTATGCAGATGGAGTCCAAATGAATAATCCAAATATCATAGCTTTTTCTGGCATAGAAAAATTTTTTACAGTTTGTAATGCTACAAGAATTGTTAGGCTTCTATGGTAAGTGCTTCAAAAAGATGGAGAAATATTATCTGAAGTACTTAGAGAGAAGGAAATGAACTATTAGAGGTTCATCCAACAAAGATAATATAAAAAGTTTGAAAAGAAGCTATGAAAATATGCATATGGTCTAGGAATCGCAATAGATGGTCCAAACGGCCCCATTTTTGAGCCAAAGTCAGGTGCAATTTTTATAGCACAAAGAACAGGAATGCAATTGTTCCAGTTAGTTCTTATTGTAGTAGAAAATGGATTTTTAAAAATGTGGGATAAACTCGAAATACCAATGCCGTTTGCCAAATGTGTTCATTATGTTGCAGAGCCATTTTATTTATCAAAAAGGAAACTTCTTTGGAAGAATCGACAGAACTAGTAAAAAGAATACATGATGCAGGATACAAAAGCATTTGAAATTTATAATAAAAAAATATAATAAAGGAAAAAAATATCGAATTTAATGAAGAAAATTTTAAATAAATAATAATTTATGAAATCGAGATACGAGTATAAATAAATTATAAAATCAGAAGGAGGAAATAAAATATGTCAAAACCATTTTACATAACACCAATTTATTATCCCAACGCGGCACCACATCGTCGGAACAGCTTACACAACTATAATCTGTGATGTTGTAGCTAGATACAAAAGATTAGCTGGGGAAGAAGTTAGCTTTTATGACTGGAGTCGATGAACATGGACAGAAAAATTCAGGAAGCAGCTGAAAAATGGATTCACACCACAGCAATGGGTGAGATAAAATGTCTCTTAATTTTACAACTTATGGGGAGAAAATTAAATATTTCAAATACAGATTTTTAAGAACGACGCAGGAAAGACATTTGAAAAACTGTAAGGGAAATAATAAAAAGTGCATGACAAAGGAGATATCTACAGAGGAGAGTATGTTAGTAAATACAGCGTTTCTGAAGAAACTTTTGTTCCTGAAAATCAGCTTGTTGATGGAAAAGTATATGGGAAAAAGAAGTCATTGATGTGAAGAAACTTTCGTATTTTTAAATTATCCAAAATATGAAAATGCGTTATTGGAATATATTGAAAAAAATCCTGATTTTATAAAAGCCAGAAGGAAAGAAAAATGAAGTAATTGCCTTTATAAAGCAAGGACTTCAAGATTTATCAATTTCAAGAACTACATTTGACTGGGAATACCATTAGAACTTGAAGAAGGGACACATAATTTATGTGTGGTTTGATGCTTTGAATATTTATTTAACTGGAGCAGGATTTTCAACTGATACAGAGAAATTTGATAAATTCTGGACAAATGGAACAGTGAAATCACGTTGTTGGAAAAGATATTTTGAGATTTCATGCGATTATCTGGCCTGCGATGCTAATGTCGGCTGGAATAAAATTGCCTGACACGATTGCAGCACACGGATGGTGGACTGTGGAAGGTGAAAAAATGTCAAAATCTCTTGGAAATGTTGTTAATCCAGAGGAAGAAGTTGAAAAATACGGACTTGATGCTTTTAGATATTATCTGATGAGAGAGGCGACTTTTGGGCAGGATGCGGATTATTCTAAAAAGGCGATGATTCAGAGAATAAATGCAGATCTTGCAAATGATTTAGGAAATCTTTTAAACAGAACGATTGGAATGCAAAAGAAATATTTTAATTCAGAAGTTGTGTTAGATGAAGTTGAAGTAAGTTTTGATATTGAAGTTAAGGAATTGTGGAAAATTACGTTGACTGATTTAGATAAACATATAAATAATTATCAATTTTCTGAAGCACTAAAAGACATCTGGAAATTTATTTCAAGAATGAATAAATATATTGATGAATGTGAGCCTTTGGAAACTTTCAAAGGATGAGAGCCAGAAGGATAGATTATCGACTGTTATGTACAATTTAGTTGATTCTCTTTATAAAATTGCAGTGCTGATTTCACCGTTTATGCCTGAAACTGCACAAAAAAATGATAAATCAATTAGGACTTGACAAAGATGTTACAAAAATTACATATAAGTGATATAAAGGACTGGAAAAAGTTATCCTGTTGGAAATAAATTAAATGAGGCAGTTCCATTGTTCCCAAGAATTGAGCTGGAAGAGGAGCCTAAAAAGAATACAACGAGAACTTGAAAAATCGAAAAATCCAATTACGATAGATGATTTTAATAAAATTGAAATAAAAAGTCGTTCAAATTGAAAAAGTAGAGAAAATTGAAAAATGCAGATAAATTGTTAAAATTCATTGTAAATACAGGGAAAGAGAAGAGACAGATTATTTCTGGGATTGCAAAATGGTATCCAAATGAACAGGAATTAGTTGGGAAAAAGTACAGGCTGTACTAAATTTAAATCCAGTTGAGTTAAAAAGGTGAACTGTCGCAAGGAATGCTTTTTAACAACAGCAGAAAAAGAAAAAGACAAAATTAGTAGTTGTAAATGATGAAGTAAAAATTGGAGCTACTGTGAAAATAAAATTATAAAAATATTTCGAGTAAAAAGGACAAAAAGTGGGGAGAATTTTTTAAAAAGATAGGAAATGTGATAAAAGTATGAAAAATCTATATATATATTATTTGTATTATTACTTTTTAGTATCTTGCTCAAAAATAACAATGGTTATGATGCACTTGAAAAAGCCTTATTGGGATTTTAGAAAAAGATTACGGATATATAATGAAAAATTTGAATGAATCAGCAAAAGGCAGGAAATGAAGATGTCTATGGACTTGCTTACACTTATTTAGCTGAAAATGGAACAGCGTTTTTAATGAATATATGAAAAAGTAAAGGAATTGCTGAATATTATGAAGCACTTCGATTACAGGAGACAAATGGAGATGAAAGCTCGAATTTTAGATTTGCTGGAAAGTGCGGCAAAGCAGGAGAACATAAAAAGCTTACTATATGATTGGAAATATTTATGAAAAATAAATTAGAATTTACAAAAAGCTCAGGAATATTTAAAAAGGTAGAGATGCTGGAGAGATTTACTCACTTTATTCTTATGAGTACAATAAAAATTTAACGAATTTCTATAAGAAAATTGAAGAATTAAATAAAAATTAAATGATGGAAATATTTCGACGGAAGAAAAAGGAATTGGGGACACTAGTTTTAGAAAAAGTTTCTAATTATGAAAAAGCGTACGATATCTTAAAAGACTTTTTATCAGAAAAATTATTCACCAGCACTTTATGCAAAAAGCAAAATTGCTAGAAAAGGATGATAAAGAGGAAGAAGCAGTTCAAATTTATAATCAGATATTTTTACAAAATAAGTATTATCTGGCAGCATTCGAGCTGGCTTCAAGACTTGTAAAAATGAAAAAACTATGATTTAGCACTAAAAAGTGCTGGATGATACAAAAATCAGATGAAGTTCTTATTTTAGGATACAAAGGATTTATTTTTGAAAATCTAAAAGATTTTACTAAAGCTGAAGATTTTTATCAAAAAGCCGCAAGTAAAAACGATATTGACTCAATGAATTATTTGGGACGTTTATACGAAACTAAAAAGAAATGAAAAAGGCTAAGGATATTTATAATAGAGCATATTTGTTAGGGTCAATTTCAGCTGACTACAAACTTGCCTATATTTTTGGAAGATGAAGAAAAGGAAAAAAATCCAGAAAAAAACAGAAGACGGCGTAAAACAAAAGTAAAAGAAGCAAAAATATTAGAAAAGATTATCAAATAGTGGCGATGATTATTCAATGGTTGATTTAAGCCTCTATTATCCTGAAACTGACAAAATGGTAAGAATTCTAAATTTAGCAGCAGCAGCAAAATTAAATACAACAGCTTTTTTTACAATTTAGGAGTTTACTATTATAATCAAAAAAATAAAGATAAATCAAAAATTCTATTTTTAGAGTTGCAAAAGAAAACGGATATGATATTGGTGAAGTTTTTAATGCATATATTACAGAATAAAAATATTAAAATATTTTTATTTGTTTTAATATGAAATTCTAATAATAGTAATGTATAATTGTACAGTAAATTGTTTTAAAAAATTAAGTTTTATTCTTTTTAATAAGAATTTGATTTAAACAATAAAAATTTAGAAAAAGGAGAAAATGAAAAATAATTTTAATAATGTCATTACTCTTACTATTTGTAGTATCTTGTGGAGCATCCAAAGTATTTAGCGTTGATGTGGAAGGAAAAGGAGAAATTCCAAATTTTGAATTGAAGGATTTGAATGGGAAAAACTGAAAGTAAGAAAATATTTCAAAATGGTAAAAACATTATTTATCATAGCTGCAGAATGGTGTCCACATTGCAAGCAAGAAATGCCTGAAGTGCAAAAATTCTATGATGCAAATAAGGATAAAGTAAATGTTGTTGTAGTATATTCAAATGCTCAGTCTAATTTGGGAAAAGTACAGAAGTATGTAAAGGATAATGGTTATACATTTCCTATATACTATGATGAAGAAGGATATATTACCAGTGGATTTGGTCTTGATGCATTTCCATTTAATTTAAAGATAAATAATAATAAAAATTGAAGAAAAACTTGAATTACCAATTGATTTAGAATCATTAACAGCTACATTTTGCAAAATAAAATCTTTACAAATATATATGTGTTAGAATAACACTTGAATTTATACTATGAACATAAGTTTGCCGTTATGTTCTTGGTTTAAATAATAAATATCAGGAGGAAATAAAAATGGCATTAAAACCAAAAAGAAATTGTTGAAGCATTCGGAAAAATGCTCAAGATACAGGATCTGCTGAAGTTCAAGTAGCATTGCTTACAGACAGAATCAGTCATTTAACAGCTCACTTGAAAGTACATCCTAAAGATGTTCACTCAAGAGTGGGATTATTAAAAATGGTTGGTAAAAAGAAGAAGATTATTAAACTATATTAAAAATAGAAATGTTGATGATTACAGATCATTAATCGAAAAATTAGGAATCAGAAAATAGTAAGTAAAAAGAAAAAGAGCGTATTTATGTATGCTCTTTTTAAAAATTTTAAGGAGTTAGAATAAATAAAATGGGATATAAGACAAGTGAGAAAATATCAGATTTTTTTGTAATTTTATTAAAAAAATTTTTGTCAATTTTTTTCTCTTAAAGTTAGATATAAAAATTTTTGAAAAATCTTGGAGTAATTGTCTATCATCTTATAAAAAGACGGTTGCTTGCGATAGATAATATAAAAATGCTTTTCCTGAAAAATGAAAAGGAAGTTGAGAGAATTGCAAAAGAATCCTATAAAACTATGGGAAAAATGATTATGACTTCGATTTTTTTCTGGAGGAAATTACAAAAGGATGGAAATACTATTGTGGAAAAATGAGGAGTTTATGAGACAGGCTTTGTGAAAATAATGAAAAAGCTGTTTTAATTGTATCACTTCATCTTGGTGGATTTGAAGCTGGAAGTAAAATGAGAGATATTAGAAAATTTTATGCTGTTTTTCAGAAATCAGAAAAAAATAAAAATAAATGATTTAATGACAAAAATGGCGTGAAAAAGGTGGACTTAATTCATTGCCGCTACATGATAGCGATGCATTGCGAAGCAATAAATGAAGAGTCAATTATTGCATTAGCTTCGGATCATTATGGAAAAGATGTAAATGTAACGTTTTTTTGGACGTGAAACAACAGGAGTGGCAGGTCCTGTACTGCTTTCAATAAAACATAAAATTCCGATAGTATTGGCCTATGCGGTGTTTGACGGGATGTAATTCGTGTAAAAAAATAAGAAAATTATCGAAAATTGAGAAACAGGAAAAATTAAAGAAACAATGAGATTTAATATGCAAAAATTTATCATGAATTTGAAGAAATTATTAGAGAATATCCAGAGCAGTATATGTGGCAGCATAAAAGATGGAGAAATAAGAAAAAAATAGAGTAGAAAAAGTAAAAATTTATTTTTTCTAACTTGAATATGTGAAAAATTTATGATAAAAATTAAATGACGAAGTTTTTGGAGGAAAAATATGAAAAATATTTATGTCTATTTATTTTGTTAATTCTTATGAGCTGTACCAGTTTTAACAGCTTCTACTAACAAACACATCTTATACTGAGACAAATATTATCAGTACCGAGATAATGAAAGTTACAGAAGATTTGAAAAAGCTGCCAGTTCAAATGAATATGATAAATTAAAAGAAATTTTTTACCCTACATTTAAAATAATATTATTGTATGCAAGAATACGATCTTTCAGGGATTGACATTTGTTTTTCTGATGTGAATGTCGTATCGAGAAACAAGGCAAAATAGTGTAATGGTAATTAATTTTGCCACAGCAAGTAACTATTATAAAACTAACTTGGGAAAAACGGATGACAATAAATGGAAGATTTCAAATGTAGCTGAAAAAATAAGAAGGAGAAAAATGAGCATATCAATAGTGATTTTTGTTGATTGTTATTTTTCTTTTTAACTTTTTATAGCTTATTTTTGGGAGTTCAATTTTTAAGAAAAATACGGAGACTTGAACGAACTGGAATTAAAAATCGTTGATGCTAAAAGAAGACTTGAAACATCAAAAAGAAGTTGAAAGAGAAATTGAATCGTTTAGAAAAGAAGAAACATTAAAAGTAAAAGAAGAATTGTTAAATGAGAAAAAAATAGCAGATGACGAAATAAAGAAAATGAAATCAGAACTTGCTACAAAAGAAGAAAGAATTGCCAAAAAAGAAGAAACATTAGAAACAAAAATGGAACGTTTGGAAGAAAGAAGCTAAAAATGAGAAATACCGTGAAAAATTGTTCCGAAGAGAAAAAGAACTGGAAGAAATGATTGCAAATGAAGAAAAAGAGCTGAAAGAATTTCAGAACTGACACAGGAAGATGCAAGAAAAATCATTTTAACCAAGCTGGAAAATGAATTGGATCATGATAAAGCTGTATTAATAAGAGATTATGAACATAATTTGGACAGGGGAGAAAGATAGGATTTCCAAAAGAATTATTTCAACTGCAATTGGAAAAGCAGCTTCAGATTATGTTGTAGATTCTACAATTTCAGTTATTCAGCTACCAAGTGAAGAAATGAAAGGTAGAATTATTGGACGTGAAGGAAGAAATATAAGAGCCATTGAAGCTGCAACAGGAGTTGATTTAATAATTGACGATACACCTGAAGCGGTTGTACTGTCTTCATTTGATGGTGTAAGAAGAGAAGTAGCCAAAATCGCTCTTGAAAAAAATTAATTTCAGATGGACGTATTCACCCAACAAAAATAGAAGAAGTTGTAGCAAAAGGCACAGCATGAAGTAGATGAAAGTATATTGGATGCGCAGAACAGGCTATTTTGGAAGTAGGCATTCCGACATTGCCACGTGAAGTTTTAAAAGTATTTGGACGTTTGAAATTTAGAACATCTTTTGGACAAAATATTTTACAGCATTCAATAGAAGTTGCACATATAGCTTCAGCTTTGGCTGCAGAAATTGGTGCAAATGTGGATATAGCCAAAAGAGCGGCATTGCTACATGATATAGGAAAAAGCCTTTTCACATGAACAGGAAGGTTCTCATGCCTTAAACGGTGGGGAATTTTTAAGAAAATTTTCAAAAGAAAGTGAAATAGTAATAAATGCAGTGGAAGCTCACCATAATGAAGTTGAGCAGTTAAGTATAGAAGCTGTACTAGTACAGGCGGCAGACTCTATTTCAGCATCAAGACCAGGAGCAAGACGTGAAACATTATCAAATTACTTAAAACGTCTTGAACAATTGGAAGAAATCGCTAATAGCCATGAAGGAATTGAAAGTTCATATGCAATTCAGGCTGGTAGAGAATTAAGATTAATTGTTCATCCAGATAATATTGATGATGACAGAGCTACAATACTAGCTAGAGAAGTAGCAAAAGAAATCGAAGAAAAATGCAATATCCAGGACAGATAAAAAGTTACTGTTATTAGAGAAACTAGAGCTGTGGAATATGCAAAAATAATTTTATAAAATAAAAATAAGAGTTTATTTGGATTAAATGTTTTTCAAAAAGAAAATTTTTAATCAGTAAACTCTTTTTCTTTGTTTTATTTCAAAAATAATTTTATTATCAAAAATAAATTAAGAAAAACTATAAAAACAATAATATGTAGTATAATAAATATCATAAATAAAAATACAGTAAAATCATTTTAAAACTGAATTCGAAAATTCTATAGTTGTTTTATCCAAATTTTAGATTTATATAGTTTTTGTCAGTTCAAATTTAAAAAGGTTTGCGTATATTAGATAAAATAAAATGTAAAGGGATGATTTTAAATGAAATTTTTTTGATAATTGGTGATATTGTCGGTAGGCCAGGGTAGAAATACGTTATTTAAATATTTGGAAAAACGAAAACAGAATTATGATTTTATTATTGTAAATGGCGAAAAATTCTGCTGGTGGATTTGGAATTAAATGTGAAAATTGCAAAAGGAAATGTTTGAGCGAGAGCAGATGTTATTACTCTTGGAAATCATAGCTGGGATAAAAAGAGAATTTACACTTATATTAATGAACAGAAAAATTTAATTAGACCAATAAATTTTTACAAAAGAAGCACTGGGAAAACGGATATACAATTGTAGAAAAAAATGGAGTAAAAGTGGCAGTTATAAATGCCCAATGTAAAGTATTTATGCCACCAATCGCATGTCCATTTTTGGCAATAGAGGAAGTTTTACCTAAAATAAAAAGAGGAAACTGATATTATTATTCTTGATTTTTCATGGGAAGCGACTTCGAAAAGCAGGCTATGGGATGGAATTTGACTGGGAAAGTATCGGCTGTTTATGGAACACATACATACACAGACTGCAGATGAGAGGAATTTTGCCAGGAGGTACAGCGTATATTTCAGATATAGGAATGACTGGAGGACATGACGGTATTTTAGGAATGAACAGAAGGGAAAAGCATCCAAAGGTTTAAGGACGGAATGCCAACAAGATATTCTGTATGTGAAGAAAATCTGAGAATTAATGGTATTGAACTGGAAGTAAATGAAAAACTGGAAAAAGCTGTTTCTATAAAACGTGTAAATATGGGATATGATGAAATATAAAAATAGGGAAAAATTTTAAAAAAATGAACTGGATAAAAGTAAAAGTAGATTATGTTTCAGATAATTTAGAGAAACTAAAGTAAAATTGATAAATATGTTTGATGAAATTGGGATTAAACAAATTGAAGTAATTGATTATTTTTTCTGAAAAATGAACTTGATTACAATGCAAATTTTTCTATTAAAAAAACGATGTTTGGAGCATAATTGGATACATTGTTGACAATAGATTTGCAAATACAAAATTAAATATTATTTTTTTAATAACTTGAAAGAATTTCAAAATGAAAAATACAGAATTTATGTACGAAATTTATACAGCTAAATGCAATGACGAGGACTGGCAAGATGAATGGAAAAATATTTTCATACTGTGAATATAACTGACAACATTGTAATAAAACCGAGCTGGGATGAATACGAGCCAGAAAGCAATGAAATTGTGATAGAAATTGATCCAGGACTTGCTTTTTGGGACAGGGACACATGAAACGACTTCGCTTTGTGTAGAGTTTTTAGAAAAGTATGTGAAAGGCAAGGAAAAATTGCTGGATATAGGATGTGGCTCAGGTATTTTGATGTTAATTGGGGAAAAATTAGGGGTAAAAAAGTTGTTGGAATTGACATTGATGAAAAAAAGTTCGAGATGTAGTTTTGGAAAAACTTTTCTAAAATGATATAAATGATGATTTTTGAAGTGATAATCAGGAATCTTGTGGACGATGTGAATGAGAAATATGACTTGGTTGTGTCAAATATTTTGGTGGATGTTCTGGAAAAATTGCTTGAAGATATAGAAAAGATTTTGGAAAAAGGTGCAACTGTTATTTTTTTCTGGAATTTTGAATGAAAAGGAAGAGGCATTTGTGAAAAAGGCTGAAAATTATAATTTGAAGCAAATTGACAGGAGAGAAAAAAATAACTGGGTGTCACTTGTTTTTAAATATGAAAATTACTTGATTTAAAAGTAAAAAATATTGTTATTTTTATGTAAAAATAATTTAAGTGGTATAATTAAACTTTTTAGTCTTAAATTTTAAAATATACTCGAACCCTTTTAAAATCAAACTATTGAAAATTATATAAATTTAGGGTTTGAGTAAAATAGTCATAGCTTTTTGAGTTCGGCTTTAAAAGCAGTTTTACTATAATTTTAACTGTGAAAAAGAAAAAGAATAAAATTAATAAAATAGAAAGTAGGGGAAAATGATAATTGCTATTGATGGTCCTGCTGGAAGTGGGAAAAGTACTATCAGCAAAATTGATTGCAGAGGATTTGGGGGCTTGTTTATCTTGATACAGGGGCAATGTATAGGCTTGTTACATTAAAGGCTTTTAAATGATGGATTTTAGGTGATTTTGAAAAAAATTAAGAAAATGCTGAATAATTTAAATATCGATATTAAAGAAAACGGATTTTATTTGGATGATATTGATGTTAGTGATGAAATTAGAAAACCAATTGTTTCAGAAAATGTTTCTGATATTGCGGCAATACGTGAGGTTCGAGAAAAATAGGTGGATTTACAGAGAAAAGTTTTCAGAATCGAGAATGTTATTCTGGATGGACGTGATATTGGAACAGTTGTTTTTCCAAATGCAAATGTAAAAATATTTTTGGTTGCAGATGCGAAGGAAAGAGCAAATAGACGGTATAAGGAACTTGTTAAAAAGGGAAAATATAAAAATTGAGGAAATTTATGAAAATATTTTGAAAAGGGATGAAATTGATTCCACAAGAAAGGAAAGTCCCTGAAAAAGCCAAAAGATGCAATTGAAGTGGATACAACTTCTAAAAATATTGAAGAAGTAAAAATGAAATTTTGAATATATGTTCAAAAGTATTCTATTTGAGTTTGAACTTATTTTATACTGTATATGAATTTAAAAATATCGTAATTTATATTATTTTTATTAGAAAATATATAGTTATACGAAAAATTACGAAAAACAGGAAATTTGAAAAAAATACTGGACAAATATTGAAAATAGTGTATAATAGTCTAGTAAATTTAAATTATGAAATTAAATCGGAGGTTTTGATAAAATGTCAAAAAAGAATTTGTAGATGCTTATGCAAAAGCTACAGGAGAAACTAAAAAGAGAGCTGAAGAATTAGTAAACTAATTTTTAGATACAGTTGAAGAATCATTATTGAAAAGGAGATTCAGTTCAATTTGTTGGATGGGGAACATTTGAAGTAAAAGAAAGAGCAGCAAGAACTGGAATTAATCCACAAACTAAAGAAGAAATTCAAATACCTGCAAAAAAAGTTGTTAAATTTAAAGTAGGTAAAAAAATTAGCTGATAATGTAGCAGAAGGTAAATAATTTTACTAAAAATTATTAAAAAGGCTATTTCTAAATGGAGAAATCATTGAGAGATAGTCTTTTTACTTAAAAAAATAAAAATTAAGAAGATAAAGAAAAGACAGGTAAAAATATGATTTTGTATAATTTATTAAGAATATTGCTTTATTTTGTAATAATGATTCTGGCAATATTCAATGGGAAATTATTAAAATTTTTTTAAATCACGTTTATTTCAGAAAATAGGAAACGATAATTTTCTGAATAAGAGAGAAGAAGCAACACTTATTCATTTTTTCGTCAGTTGGAGAATTTAATTTGTCGCAGGAATTAATTGAAAAAAATATTGAAAAGTGGAAAAAAAGAGAAAAAAGTAATTCTTTCAGTTATGACGGACACAGGATTTTCAGCAGTAAATAAAAATATTCTGAAAATGACAATGTAAAAAGTTTTTATTTTTCCGCTCGATGATGTACTTCGTAAAATTTATAAAAAAATATAAAATAAAAAAACTATAATAATAGAAACAGAAATTTGGCCAAATTTGTATTATTTTGCCACTAAAAATGGAAAATTGTTTATTGTAAATGGAAGATTGACTGAAAGAAAACTAAAAATCCTATTTAAAATTTAACTGGTTTATAAAAAAATACGATAAATCGCGCAGAAAAAAATAATGGTGCAAAAGCGATTTTGACAAAAAAGATACGAAAAATTGAGAATTAGTGAAAATAAGATAAAAGTGTATAAAAATCTGAAATATTCAATAAAATATAATGAAATATCTGACGAAAAGAAAAATATTATTTTGACACAGTTTTGGATAAAAATAAAAATAATTGTATGTGGAAGTACACGTCCTGATGAAGAAAAATTTGGCTGGAAGTTTTTGAAAAATAAATCAGAATAATGAATATCAATTAGTTCTTGTTCCAAGACATTTGGAAAAGAATTGGTGAAATTGAAAAATAATTTTTGGAAAAATTTTTCTAAAAAGATTATTTATTATTGACTGCGATTGAAAAATAAAAATAAATTTGGAAGCAGAAATAAAAAGAAATCGTGATAATTGATAAAATGGGGATTTTAACTGATTTTTTATCAACTGGCTGATTTTTGTTTTTGTAGGCGGGACACTTGTAAATATTGGGGACATTCAATTTTGGAGCCGTTGTTTTATGGGGAAAAAGCCGATTATTGGGAAATATTTTTCAAAATATTGAAGAAATTGTGAGAGGATGCGCAGGAACTTGGGTTTATTGAAGTTGTGGAAAATGAAAATGAAATTATCGAATATTTGAAAAAAATCTGAAAATGTTAATACGAAAAGATTTTGAAAAATAATGAAATTGATAAAATCTTAAACGAAATTTGTTAAATAAAATTGGAAAAAAATAAAGATTAAGGAAAAATAATAAAAATGGAAAATAAAAATTGAAATTATTGGAAAAATGGTCAGAAGATAGAAATTACTGAAGCTGAAAAAGAAAAAGAGGAAAAATTAAAAAGTAAATGATGAATTTAAAAATAAATGCGGAAAAAGTAAAATTATAAATGAGCAGGAAATTTGAAATATTTTTGAAAAAAACCTAAAAAAATTATAATAAATATATGTACGAAATGTTTGAATTTCCTGAGTATTTGATGTATAATAATAAAAGTGTTGATAAATATCGTGGAAAAATGGAATGAATTTTTTTCAGAAATGACAATGATATTTATTTAGAAATTGGCTGTGGAAGCGGTAATTTTACTGTCGGAAATGCCGAAAAATTTTAAAGATCAGAAATTATATTGCTCTAGAATTAAGATTTAAAAAGGCTTGTTTTAGGAGCAAGAAAGTCCAAAAAGAAATTTACATAATATTTTGTTTGTGAGAAAAGAGGAGAGACAATATTAGATTTTTAGGTGAAAAATGAAATTTCAGGAGTATATATTAATTTTTCCAGATCCTTGGGAAGGAGAAGAAAGGAAAAGAGTTATAACAGAAAGTTTATTTTTCAAAATTAGATATTGTATTAAAAACTGATGGAAAATTATTTTTCAAGACAGATCACGAACAATACTATAAAAGATGTTTTTAGAATTAGTAGATAAACTTGATAACTATAAAATTATTTACCATACAAAGCGATTTGCACAATTCAGAAAAAGCAAGTGAAAATATTGAAACTGAATTTGAACAAATGTTTTTAAGTAAACATAATATGAATATCAAGTATATCGAAATTAAAAATTAAAGTAAATTTTAAATTGATAAAAATATTGAAAGGAGAAATAAGAATAAATTTTGAAGATACAGTTAAATTTATAATAAAAACTGTTTATCAAAAATTTATTATAAAAAATTATGGAAAACAAAAATACGTATGATGAATTACTTTACAAATCTAATCCGTTTAGTTACACAATTCCAGCTTTATTAGAAGCTCAAAGGAAGATTATTTGGATTAACACCGAAAGATTCAAGAAAAAGCTAGAGTATTGGAATTAGGATCATCAGTTTGGAGGAAATATCATAATACAGGCGCTTTATAATCCTGAAGCTGAGATTTGTTGGTGTAGATTTGACGTCAGAACAAGTAAAAAGGAAATGAAGTTATTGAAAAAAATAGGTTTAAAAATATAAAATTAATTGAAAAAGAAATATTTTGGATATAAATGAAGATTTTGGAAAAATTTGATTATATCATTGTTCATGGTGTATTTTCATGGGTTCCAGAAGAAGTGAAAGATAAAATTATCAAAAATTTGTAATGAAAATTTAACAGAAGAAGGAATTGCATATATTTCGTACAATACTTATCCAGGATGGAAAGAGGCTGATAAAAATTCGTGAAATGATGATTTATGCTAAATAAAGTATTTTCCGGAAAATTTCATTAGGAGACAAAAATCAACGTGGGAAAAGTTTTTGTTTCAATTGTAGCAGAGCAAATGAAAAGCTATAGTGATATTGCTGAGAAAAAGGAGATTTTATTAAACAAATCAGAAGGGAAGTTGTAAATATGGCAGATTATTATGTAGCGCATGAATATCTTGAAACATTTTAATCATCCATTGTATCTTAATGAATTTGTAGATTTGTTAAAAAAGAAAATTTACAATATATATCTGACGTTGCTTTAAGATTATCAATTATAAGTGTATACAATCAAAATACAATAGAAAAATTACAGCAGGTATCGCAAGGAGATCCTGTTATAAAAAGAGCAATGTCTTGATTACATACTAGATACTAAGTTTAGAAGATCATTAATTTGTAAAAAGTAGTCAAGCTGAAAAACTTAATTTTTCAGTGAAACTTTTCCCTAATGATGTATTAGATTCATTCTTATCTAACATTGAAAATATACAAAAAGAAGAATTAGAAACATTTGAATGAAAAAATAAAAGCAATTATGCTTCATTTAATTGAAACACCAAACAAAGAGTTTTACTATTCAGGATAGCTTTCGAAATATTGGGAAGAAAAATACTAAGATGAAGATAAAAATGACGAAAAATAATGAAGTTCTTGCAAATTTAAGAAAATTTGTTTTAAAACTAGCATGGTCATGGGAAAAATTAAAATTCTATTGTTCTGAAAATGAAATAGTTCCTTATGAGGAAAATCAAGTTTATGTTTCCAGAAATATTTAGAAATTACATAAGAAACTCTGATTGTTGGTGAAGGTGCAGGAATAATTGGGATAGGAAATTCCAGAAATGAAATTATCAATGATATGAAATAATGTAGATGTAATTGTGGCAGATATTTTGTCGGAACCAAAAACAGGAAGAAGAAGCCATAAAGAACTTTCCAAAACAACCATTTATAGAACAATGCAAGATGGAGAAAGAGTGCAAATAACTGCTGATGAATATTTCCCTGAAAGTATAAAAATTAGAATTTTTGGGATATTTTACTAAAAAGTAAGATATTTATATAAGTTTGATTTAAAAATAATAAAAATCTATTTTGTAAACTTAAATTTAAAGTATAAAAATGTGATAGGTAATTACTTAGCACATCGATCAAAAATAAGTTTTGAGTTTAATTCTAAAATGTTATGGATATAGTTTATTATATATTATAAAAATATTACTAATTTCATTTTTACTAAAAACATAAGAGACATATAATAGATATAATAAAAATGTCAAAAAAACTTAGAGAATATGTTTAAAGTTTTAAGTAATTTTACTATTTAATCAAAGTATTTTAAAAACAAATAGTTTAGAATGAAATAACATTTGAAAAAGATTTAGAAATCTTTGATTTTTCTAATGAAAAGGAGAAAAAGTGAAAACATTACAAAAAATTTTTAGAACTTGATAATATAATCAAACTTTCTAAAAACGAATATTTTTAAATTATTTATAATTTATCTTATTATTAAATTAGGGGAAAAAGTATTTAAAGCAAGAATAGAAAAAGTATTAAAAACTTATACTGGAAAAATCAAATGTTGATAAAAAAGCGTGTCTTCTTTTTACTTTCAATATATTCTATTTTATATTATTGTATTTTAGTTTATATTTCGATTGAGATACTTGGAATAAATACCACTTCGATTACAACATTTTTAGGAGCAACGGGGATTGTTTTGAGGATCGCATTTTTAAAAGAGACATTGGGGAATTTTTGCGGTGGGCTCATAATTCTTACTTTTTAAGCCGTTTCGAGTTGGAGATACGATAGAGTACAATAATTATATTGGAACTGTTAAAAAAATAGAGCTATTTTTATACAAAAATGTTAAATCCACAAAATGAGCTTGTAATTATACCAAATGGAATAGTTACTAATACTGAAATTCGTAATATTAAAGAAAATGGTGAACGTAGGCTCGATTTGACAATAGGAGTTTCATACAAAAGTGATATTCAGAAAAGTAAAAATATTTTGAATAAAATTGTTCAGGAAGAAACAATGAATGAAGTTGAAGAAACGGAAATTAAAAATAATTTACTGATTAAACTTCAAAAATACTATTCTTGAAAATAAAAATAAAAAGTAAAATTAATATTTTTCAATGATTTTTCAGGAAAAAATGAGGGAAATGGAAGAAGAAGCAAGTAAAAATAGTCATATTAATGATGAAGAGCTGGAAGAAAATAAAACTGAGATAGCTGAAAAAGCTGATGATGAGAACAAAAAAAGTTGATTTTAGCTTCAAAAAGCTCCTGTTATTGGGGGTAGGAGAACTATCCGATTCTGCAATAATGTTTTATGTTTATGTCTATACGCGTTCAGAAAATTATTTAACTCTTAAACTAAAAGTTAAATGAAAAAAATAAAAAAATCGAATTTGATAAGGAAGGTATTGAAATACCTTATCCACAAATGGATGTGCATATGATAAATAAAACGGATATATATTAAAAAAATTTAAATTAGATATATAAATTTAGTAGACAAAAAGGAGAAAAAAATGAAAATAAAGAGATTTTTGAATGACAATGCAGCACAAAGCAATTGTTATGTGATTTCTTATGAAAATGACTGTTATGTTATGAGATCCTGGTCAGGAAGAAATGGATGAAGTTATTGCCTATATTAGAGAAAAATAATCTAAATTTATTGGCAATTTTATTGACTCATGGACATTGGGATCATATTTTTGGGGATTCCATCTATATTAGAATATAAAAGAAGTGCCGATTTATATAAGTGAAAAAGGATATGAATTTTTATTTAATCCTGAATTGTCGCTTTTTGCCTGGCGAGAAGGAAAAATTTGAATTAAGCAGTAATGCTCAGATTATAACTTTGAAAGAAAATGATAAATTGGGGAAAAATGGGAAACTAAGCGAAGATACTAGCACTAATGAGATTTTTAATTTTTGAGATAATTGAAACGCCGAGGGCACAGTAGAGGAGATATTTGTTATTATGACAAAGCTAATAAAATGTTAATTTCAGGAGATACGTTATTTGCTGGAAGTTATGGAAGAGTAGATTTACCGACGAGTGATCCGATTCAAATGGGAAAATCTTTAAAAATTGATGGCATTGGATGCCGATGTAAAGGTTTATCCTGGACATAGTTTTGATACGACTATTGGTCAGGAAAAAGATATTATTAAAAAAAGGTAAAAAAATATGAAAATTATAATTCAAAAAGTAAATTTTGCAAAAAAATATTTGTGAATGAAAAATTTAAAAGGAGAAATTGGTACAGGAATAGTTGCATATGTTGGGATTTCTAATGAAGACACTGAAAAAGATATTAATTTTTGTATTGATAAATTGATTAATTTACGAATTTTTAATGATGAAAATAACAAAATGAATTTGTCGTTGAAAGATGTAAATGGAGAATTGCTTGTTGTCAGCAATTTTACTATTTATGGAAATACAAAAAAAGGAAGACGTCCAAGTTATACTGATTCAGCACCTGCAGAAAAAGCACACAAAATTTATGATTTATTCCTAAAAAAATTGGAAAGAAGTGGATACTAGAGTAGAAACGGGAGAATTTGGAGAATACATGAAAATTGTTTCAGAAAACGATGGACCTGTAAATTTAATAATTGATTCACAGTAAAAATAGAAAGGAGAAAAAAATAAAATGATGAGAAAATCAACTTTTACAATGGCTTGCATGTTATTGACTGTAGGTTGTACAGGATTACAGACAAATGGAAATAAAAAAATGAGAGTAAAAAGGATAATTTTTTTCAAATAATAATAATGGAAATGAAAATATTACTATTGAAATAGTGGGAAATAATGGGAAAGAAGAAAAAGTAATTAATACTCAAATAGAAAATTCTACTAACGAAAGAGGAGATACAGAAAATATTGAAATTTCGGCAACAGAAGATTTAGAAAAACAGTAATAGTAATAATGAATTAAATCAAAAATAGATAATTTAAAAAGTTACAAAATTATTTGATGAAAATATGATGGTTGATCGTTCAATGCCAAATTCTCAATTAGTATTACAGAAGTTATCTGGACTAAAAAGAAAACATCAAGAAATATTAAAAAAATGGAACGGAAAGTCAAAAAGAAAACTGTAGCATTACAAAATCAGTTATTAAAATCGTATAGTCACTGGAAAGGACAAAATATGAACTTGAGGAGATTCTGCAACTGGAATTGATTGTTCAGCATTAACACGTAGAGTTTATCGTGAAGTGTATGGATATGAATTGCCAAGAAAAACTGATCAGCAAATAAAAAAATTGGTTCACATATTTCAAGAGAAAATTTGAAACCTGGAGATATTGTGTTTTTAGACCAGATGAAAAATAATCATACAGCAGTTTATTTAGGAGATACACTTTTTATTAATGCATCAACATCTAAAGGAGTTGTAATTTCTACATTAGAAAATACATATTGGAATAAATATTTTTAAATATGGAGTAAGAGTTAGAACAGTTTAGTAAAAATTTAAGAATATGTATTAAGTTTTAGTTTGATACATATTTTTATTTATTAATTTTATTTAGTTAAAAATTAGGTCTAAATCAAAAAACATTTTTTTATATTGAAAAAGAATTGAGAATAGTGTATTATATATACATTAGATTTAGGGTAATTAATAATAAAAATAACAAAAATTTTTAGGTAAGAAACCTTAATCAAAAAGTTTTTAGGAGGAAAAATAATGAAAAAAATTACAAAGTGGCAATCATTGGAGCGACTGGACTTGTTGGAAGAATGTTTTTAAAAAGTATTAAAAGAAAAGAAACTTTCCTGTGGAGAAATTATATCTTTATGCTTCACCAAGTTCGGCAGGAAAAAATTGAGTTTAATGGGAACAGAATACACTGTTATGGAATTAAAAGATGAAACAATAGCAGATGATATTGATGTGGCTTTTATTTCTCGGCTGGTGGAGGAGTATCACTTGAATATGCTCCAAAATTCAAGGCAAAAGGTGCGGTTGTAATAGATAACAGCAGTGCTTGGAGAATGGATGAAAATATTCCGTTAATAGTTCCTGAAGCAAATCCTGAGGCACTGGAAAATCATCCAGGAATTATTGCGAATCCAAACTGTTCTACAATTCAGGTAATGCCTGTATTAAAAGTTTTACAAGAAAAAATATGGATTGAAAAGAGTAATTTATTCAACTTATCAGGCTGTGGCAGGTTCTGGACAAAAAGGAATTGAGGATTTGGAAGCTAACTTGAAGGAGAGCCATCGAAAAGGGTATCCACATCAAATTGCATTTAATGCATTGCCGCACATTGACGTTTTTCTTGGATAATGGATATACAAAAGAAGAAGAAAAAAATGATTAATGAAACTAGAAAAAAATATTAAACTTACCAGACTTAAAAAGTAACTGCGACTTGCGTAAGAGTGCCAGTTAGATATGGGCATGCAGTATCAGTAAAATGTGGAATTGGAAAAACCGTTTGAATTAGAAGATGTAATTCGTGCATTTGAGGAAAAAAAGAGGAATTATAGTGCAGAATGACGGTAAGAACAATGTTTATCCAATGCCAATAAATGCTCAAGGTACTGATGAAGTTTATGTCGGAAGAATTAGAAAAAGACTTTTTCGGCAGACAATGCTTTAAATTTATGGGTTGTAGCAGACAACATAAGAAAAGGTGCAGCTACAAATACAGTTCAAATTGCTGAAACTTTAATAAAAAGGAGCATTATAATAAAATATGAAATTTAGTACAATAAAAAAATAAAAATATTAACATTATTAGTTTTTTTATTGCAACTTTCGTAACAGGTTATAGTGATGACATAAAAAGTTGGAATGGAGTGTGGATATGCTCCTTTCAACTGGTTTCAAAATGACGCTAAACGTGGTGCTGTAAAAGTGGATGGAGGTTATTGTGGCGGATATGACGTTGAAATAGCCAAAGTTATTGCGAAAAAGCTAAATAAAAATCTAGTAATTGTAAAAACAGAATGGGATGCTTTTGCTTGGACCTGCAATTAATTCGGGAAAAAGTTGACTTGGTTATAGCGGGAATGTCTGCAACGCCAGAAAGACGTCAAAGCCTAGCTTTTTTTCAAAATCATATTATGAATCAGATTTGGTAGTAGTTGTGAAAAAAAATGGAAAATATGCAAACGCTAAGTCGATTAATGATTTTGCGGGAGCGAAAATCACAGGACAGTTAAATACTCTTCATTATGATGTTATTGATCAGATGAAGGGTGTACAAAAAGCAAACTGCAATGGAAAAATTTTTCCAGCGATGATAGGTTGCCTTAAATTCTGGGAAAATTGATGGATATATATCGGAAAAGACCAGGAGCAATGGCAGCGCAATTTTTCAAATCCAGATTTAAAATTTATTTCATTTGATAAAAAAATACAGGATTTAAGTACGATACAACAGAAGTAAATGTTGCAGTTGGAATGAAATTGGGAAATACAGAGCTGAAGAGAAAGTTAATAAAATTTTTGGATGAGGATTTGACTCAAAAAGTGCGACAGGAAATAATGGAAAAAGGCTATACAAAATCAGCCAGGTGGAAATTCACGTTCATTTACTGGATGGGTAACTTACTTTATTCAAAAACTGGAAAGAATTTGTAAAAAGGGACACTTTGTAACGCTATTTATTTCGATTACAGGTACAGTAGTTGGATTTTTGATTGGTCTAGTAGTTGCATTGTTTAGACATTCGGAATCTGAAACTGATGAGCAGACACAAAAAAATATAAAAATATGGACTTAAATTTATAAATACATTTTCATCAGTTTATATTGCAGTATTTAGAGGAACCCCGATGATAGTACAGTCAATGGTAATTTACTATGGACTATCTCAAGTATTCAATATAAATTTATCGCCAATGGTGGCGGCATTATTTATTGTATCAATAAATACAGGTGCGTATATGAGTGAAATTATCCGTGGAGGAATTGATTCGATTGACAATGGACAGTTTGAGCAGCAAAAAGCTATTGGAATGACAAATTTTCAGTTGATGCAAAGTATTATTTTTTCCGCAGATGTTTAGAAATATTTTACCAATGATTGGAAATGAGCTTATTGTAAATATTAAAGACACATCTGTATTAAATGTGATAAGTGTGACAGAACTATTCTTTATTTCAAAAATCTGTTGCGGAACTTATTCACGTTATTATGAAGTATTTATTATAACAAGTGTAATTTATTTCTTCTTAACATTTACATTGTCATTGATTTTTAAAACAAATCGAAAAAGAATTGATGGGCCTCAACATTTTGAGTTTTTGGATGATGCTGATGGGGAGGAGAAATAATGAGTAAAAAGGTTATTGAAATAAAAATATTAGAAAAAGATTTTGGAAAGAGAACAGTTTTAAAGGATGTAAACTTTTGATGTTCATGAAAAAGGAAGTTGTAAGTATAATCGGTTCGTCTGGAAGTGGGAAAATCAACACTGTTAAGATGTATAAACTTGCTTGAAAAAGCCTACAAGCGGACAAGTTTTTAATTCATGGAAAAGATGCAATGGCAGGAGATGTGTCGCTTGTGACATTGCGGGAAAAAGTAGGAATGGTATTTCAGCAGTTTAACCTATTTAACAATTTAAGTGTCTTTAGAAAAACTGTGTAATTGGGCAAATGAAAGTCTTAAAAATCACGTGAAGAAGCCGAAAAAAATAGCAAAGGAATTTTTTGGCAAAAGTAGGAATGGAACGTTTTATTCACGCAAAGCCAAATCAAATTTCGAGGTGGACAAAAAGCAAAAGAGTGGCAATAGCAAGAGCATTGGCAATGCAGCCAGAAGTTTTACTGTTTGATGAGCCGACATCAGCACTAGATCCTGAAATGGTTGGAGAAGTTCTGAAAGTAATGAAAGACTTTGGCAAACAGTGGACTTACAATGATTGTTGTAACACATGAAATGGATTTTGCTCACGATGTTTCGAGTCGAGTTGTATTTATGGATCAAAGGTATAATCGTCGAAGATGACAAAGCCTGAAAAATATTTTTGGAAATCCGAAACATGAGAGAACTAAAGAATTTTTTTGAGTAGAATGTTAAGCAAGTAATTATAAAAAAATTAAAAAGATTTTAGCTATTTAAAATTAGGAAATTAATCTATACGAAATATAATTTATGCTAAAAAAAGTGATAAAAAAATAAGAAATTCCTTGAAATTTTTAAAAAATAGTGTAAAATAGTAAAAGTTAGAAAAATTAAAAAGAAAAAAATTATTAAAATTAAAAGGAGAAAAAAATGGCAAAAAGAAAGCTGAAGATATTAAATTAACTTTAACGGATGAAGAAAAGAGAAGGATTGGATAACAGAAGGAATAAAAAGGGTTTTAACTAACAAAGCTGTTTTAGAAGCGGCTAAAAGATATGAATTTTCTAAGGAAGAAAAGAAGAATTTGATTATTTCTTCAATAATGAAAGACATAAATTTTTTTATTGCAAAATTAATTGAAAATAAAATTTCTGTAAATGAAAATGATGTTACAAAAGTATATACTGATAACAAACCTAATTTTGATGCACAAAATATTCCTTTTTTCTCAAGCAAGAGAAATTATCCAAAGAGATTTATTAAATCAACAAGTTGCTACATTAGAAGCTGAAGAATTAAATAAATTAGTTGAAGAAATGGGAGATGCAGTAAATATTACTAAAGAGGAATTATTATTCTCGAAAAGGTGATGCTGAAGTATTAAAAACTTTAATAGTTGGTAAAAGTAATTGAAAGAAAAATGAATGACGAAAAATTTGAAGAACAAGAACAAAACCAAAAAGATCTTGAGATAATCAAAGATAATGTATACATCAATTATTATTTAGATTTAGAAGTAAGAAAAAAATGTAAAAAGTAACTCAAGAAGAAATTGCTCAAATTTATGAAAATGAAAAAGCTAAATTAGGAAATGTAACTCCAAATAGTGCTTACCAACAAATTGCTAATGGACTATTAAACAATAAAAGCAGTTGAAGAAAGAAATAACTTAATCAACAAAAATTTCTGAAGAATATAAAGTTGACGAAGTTGCAAAAGAATATGCTGAAAAATGAAGAAAATTAATAAAAACTAAATTATGACGAAAACTTGAAAAAGTAGTAAATTTACGAAATTCAAGTTTTTATTTTATAATTATTTCTTTATTATTATAAAATTATGGTAAAATTACTTTAATACTAAATTTTATTAAAAATTTTGAGAATAGTTTTTAGATTTTGAAAGTAGTAAATTTTTTGGAAATGGGGAAATTATTATGAAAAATTATTTTTAGGAATAAATATAATTTTATTGTGGATTACACTTTGGCATTTCTACAGATTTCCAATAACTGAAAAATATGAGTTTATCCTTGTACAATAAAAAGTTTATAGAAGATTGATTCAGTACAATTGATCCGATTGTTAAAGAGAAAATGACTTTATTATTTCAATATTAATTTTGGCGGTGAAGAGCAGGATGATGCAGGAAGAGCGTATGTGAAAGGATTGATGAAAAAAATGGAGATATCTGGATAGGATATGTTTATTCTTTTTGATGAAATTATGGAAGAAAAGTCCAGCTTATGCTAGCAATCCTCAAATGGAAATGAACTGGTAGTGGAAGAATATGTAAATAGACATTCAGGATATTTTTATGTAACTTCAAATGAAACAAAATATCATTTGACAAAAGAAGAAATAATGAAAAATTTGATTTAAAAAAATTAAAATTTAAAAGTCCAAAATTTTTGTAGATAAGTTTGGGACGGATGAGAATTGTCAAATTGGTATAAATATACATATGAAACTGCCACAGAGCAAATTAAAAAGATGAGAAAAGATGTAAAAGGCTGCAAAAGAAGATTGAAGAAACAATAAAAAGAGAAGAATATTTTTGGTTATTGAGTTTGAGTTCTTTGTCTGATATTGCAAATATTATTTTTAGTAAAAAATAAAAAGGAGATAGTACATAATGATTAATTTTATAAAAATAATAGATGAACTTTTTAGAAACAGTTTTGTTAATGAACTGACTGTGAAGTTGTTTCTTTCCGATTGTTGCTTGCAGTTATCTTTGGAGGAATTGTTGGATATACACGTGAAAAGGATAATAAACCTGCAGGATTTAGAACGCATATACTAGTATGCTTTTGGAGCAGCAGTTATTTCAATGGTACAGGATCAGTTGAGACTTAATATTCTGGAACTTGCGAGTATGAATTTAAAATTATCAGGAGCTATAAAAACAGATTTGGGAAGACTGGGAGCCCAGGTTGTAAGTGGAATAGGATTTTTAGGTGCAGGAAGCATAATGAAGGAAAAAGGGTGAAACTGTTGGAGGTATGACAACTGCAGCTGGAATATGGGCAACAGGCTGTGCGGGACTTGGAATAGGATGGGGATTTTATAATTTGGCAATTCCAGCAATAGTGTTTATACTTATAATAATCGTGATATTTAAAAATTTGAACCTAAAATTGTAAAAAAAGTAAAATTTTTAAAATTTGAAATAAAAATTCTTGGAAAATCAAAAATTATGCCAAAGGGCTTTTGGCAGCATACAAGTATTTAATCAGAAGTTGATAAGAATAACACAAATAGATAAAAATCAATCTGAGAATATAGCAATTTTTACTGTAAATATGGATGAAAAAAATTGATATTTCTGATATAATTGTGTCACTTTCAGCGATTAGGGCTGTGGAGAGTTGTGAAGAGAACTACAACTAAAAAAGGATTTAAAAAGGGTATTTTTGATTTATTGAAAAGTAATAAATAATTATTTTGATAAATTTTATAGCTTTTAGAACAGTGCCACTTGGATTATCCTTTGAAAAAAACTCAAATTTGGATAAAACAATATATTATTGACAATGAATTAAAAGGCATTGGTGAATTACATCAGGAAACAACGAACAAGTAAACCAATTAGAAACAATTTTTAAATCACTGAAACAATATGAAAATTTTTCCCCAATGGGTTCATACTTTTAATTCAGTCACTCTAAAATCTTGAAAAATCTCACAAGAAAATATTCTAAAACACCAGTAATTTTTTTGGACATATGGGAGGTTATAATTGGATGGAAGTAACAGATTTTTGTAAAAATATGCCAAATGCCTACATTGATTTATCCGCCACTTTTTCTACACTCGCATTAAAAATGATAATAATAGAGACAGTTACTGATAAATACCTATTTAGTTCTGACGCTCCTTATGGTGATTCATTTTTAAATAAACAGAACAATAGAATATTTAAGTCCATCTAAAAAATATCGGATAAAGTACTTGGAGGAATATCATAAAATTATTAGGATTAAAAATAAGAATAAATATGTTTTTTTATTCTTTTTTTAAAAAGGAGGTAGTCATCCCCTATCCCAACTAATTTTTAACATTTTTTCTGCACTGACCAAAACTCCCTTTTGATTTAAAATAAAAGTTTTCAAAAATTTAAATAGGCGTATAAAGATTCATTCAAAAGATTTACTCTATTTTAAAAATCTTAGAATTATTTCCAATAAATTTATTCTACTTCAAAACTGCCATATACGGCAAATGATCCAAACAGCTTTGTCCATTCCTGCGAATCATCATTTATAAAAAGCTTTGCTTAGTTCTGTAATTTACATCTTTTTTAGCCATTATATAATCAATTCTCTGTGTTTCAAGATTTCTGTTTTCAAGATTTGATTTATTTTTCCAAGTCCTTGCCTTCAAAATAAGTGTCATTCCAGTTTTTCAGCAATTTTTGGTAAAAATTCTGTTGTTGGTAAAAAGATTAAAATCTCGCATAAAAATTTTATATCACCCTATAAATTCTCTCAATTGCATCAAATAAATCAGTCAATTCCTCATTTTTATTGTCAAACTGTTATCAAGATGTGTATTTACGACCAAAGATTTTTCTTTTTAAATTTTTCTATTTTCAATCTTGCTGCTAAAAACCTGTCTTTTTCCTTGCTGTTTCCAGGCAGTTGATGAATATAGATATTTTTTACATCATATTTTTGAAATAAAAAGCAATTCCATATTCTCCACTATCAAAAGTCCATCGCTTTTTGAAAAATAATAATAATTATATCCTAATTCTTGTGCCATTTCTTGTCTACATCCCGAAATTTGCTTCTTTTTCGTATTTCTATCAACTTCTTGCAGCCCGATAAAATCTGGCTTATACTTTTTCAAACTCCGAGCAAGTTCTCTTCCATTAGTGAGCCTTGCTCCATAAATATTATACGTCATTATTCTAAATTCCATTTTTTTATTTCCTATCTTTTTTTATTTTTATTTGTATAAATAATTGATTTTTTTCTTGATTAAAACTATTTCCATTCATCTTTAGTCAAGTATTCATAACTTCGATTTTTATCTTTTGCATAATTTTTGTTTTAAAACTTTGAAACTCATAATATCCGCATTTTTCTATTTTTCATCCATATAATAAACATTCTTATCATCTTTTAAAAGAGAAAAATCCTATCAATTCGGCAGTTTTCAGATTTACTCCTTTTCTTTTCTCCAAACCGCCCCCTGTTTTTGCTAATTTACTCAAAAATCTTCTACTTGCTCATTTTTTATTAATGAACAACTTTTTAGTTGACTCTTATGTACAAATCCCTAAATTCAGTAACCTTATAATTTTCATCAGGATTTGTCGAATGCTCATCTATATAAACATAATACCAGTCACCATTTGCCATAATATACTTCACAGTTTCCTTATTTTTCCAGTTTTGTAACAATTTTTGAATTTGTACTTGGTTTTTCACGCATATTCGCATATCCATCCTTTGAATTTACTTCATACCACTTTATATCATTTTTCATCTAAAAATTGCATCATCATCCAAATCATGGAATTCATCTAATTTTTTTCACTTTAAGTTTTGTAATTTTTGATTTCGCACCGTCAATTTTTCTTTATGTCAGTAACTTGAGCATAAACTGTTGTAAAATCACATTCTGTATAAGGTGTTACTTTTATTATAACTTTTTACTGGAGACTGCATTTCCCCTTTTTTTAATTTTTTTCCATTTTCTCAAATTCTTCTGGAAAAGTTTTTTAATATTTCAACTTTAGCTTTTTCTTCTTCATCAGAATTCCTTATCATAATCCTTATTCTTATCCCAATTATAAAAATCAAAATCCTAAGTCGTAAGATTATCGCTTTTTCCATTCTACATAGCCTTATTATTAGGATAAAATAGCATTTGTCCATATCCTGGTGATGAACAAGGCACATTCGGATCACTTCTGTCCCAACTAATTTTTAAAGGTACCCTTTAAATTCAAAATTACTCCGTCATCAGTCAAAAATCATCTCATCAGATTTCTTATTTTTGCCCAAAAGACAGCATAGAAATTAACAGAAAAACAACAAAAACAAATTTCTAAATTTAAAATTTTTTAGGTTTCATAAAATGCTCACCTCTACTTTTTTATTTAATAAAATTAATATCCAGTTTTTCACTTTCCAGTCCAGTTACAATCGTAATTCCAGAACTTGTTCCCAGTCTTGTTGCTCCCCAGTTCAATATATTTTTTTCGCAGTTTCAAAGTCCTTTACTCCTCCGCTGGCTTTTTACTTGTGCCTTATCTCCCACAGTTTTTTTCATAAGTGCCACATCTTCAAATGTCGCTCCTCCTACTCCAAATCCTGTCGAAGTTTTTACAAAATCTGCATTTGCATTAACTGACAATTCACACGCTTTCACTTTTTCCTCATCAGTCAAATAGCAAGTTTCAATTATTACCTTTAAAACATTGCTTCCAATCGCCTCTTTTATTTTTCTAATTTCGTTTTCCACTAAATCATAGTCCTTGTCCTTCAATGCTCCAATATTAATAACCATGTCAATTTCTGAAGCTCCATCTTCAGTAGCCTTTTTCGCTTCAAATACCTTCACATCAGTCGCCATCGCTCCCAAAGGAAACCCAACTACTGCCGCAACTTTCACATTACTATCCTTAACTTGACTAAAAGCATATTTCACATTCGCTCCATTTACACAAACTGAATAAAACCCGTATTCTTTTTGCTTCATCGCATAGTTTTTTACATTTTCCTTTGTAGCTGTTGCTTTTCAAAATTGTATGATCAATAAATTTGTTTATTTTCATCATTACCATTCCCTTCCTTGATTTGTTGTTTATTATTTTTATTCTACTATAAGTATACCGAGTTTTTTTCCCTTTTTAGCAACTATCTTTTTAGCAATTGCGGTAAAAGTAAATTTATCAGGGTGATAAGTTATTGTTTCGTATTGGAAAAAGATTTCCGTTAGATAAATAGGCGTAAGTTTCAATAACTACAACTCTGTCAATATTTTTCCAGATTTATATGCCGTCTTTCCTCATCTGTTGCACTTCTGAACTTTATTTCCCGTCTTGAATACGATATTTTTTTAAATTTAGTTCATTTTCCAGATATTCATAAATAGACTTGCTGGCTATTTCATCATTTCAGATAAGTGACTATTTTTCTATCAAAATAAGAAGTGGCATACTGCACAACTTCGCCATCAAAGAATAAGTACGGACAACCTTGTAAAAAAATCAGCCGTTTTAGAAACATTAAATTTTTTTCCATCAGTTCCTCGACACCTTGTACTATATATAGACTAACTAAATTTGCCTTGACATCTATATTTTTTTATCTTATTCAATTCCTGAAACGTCTGTATTGAAGTAAGCGAAATATTTTTTTCAAATCTCCTTTTTCCAGCACAATCGACTTTTTCCCTTTATTTTTTTGAATATATCCCTCAGACTCCAATAATGCAAAGTGCCTTTTCTCACAGTAAGTACCGAACAGGAATAATCTATCGCCAAAATCAGCCTCACTTTTTAAGTAGTCTTTTTGACTTTTAATTTTTCCATCTTTTATTTGTTTTTTATATTTTTCATAAACTTCCTTATATTTACTCATTTCACAATACCTTTCCATAGTAATTAATATATTATACTTTAATTTATTTAAAATAACAACCACAATATATCTTTTTATTTTTCCAAAACATCTATATATATGTATTGACTTTTTTTAAAAAGATATGTTATAATAAGTTTGTAAGAAAAATTAACTACTCAAAGGAGATGATTTAAAATGGCTGTTAAAAACAAAGTCGTTATTGTTACAGGAGCTTCTTCAGGAATTGGAAAAGGCTACTGCAAAATTACTAGGAGAAAGCGGGCGCAAAAGTTGTACTTGCTGCAAAAAATGAAGACAAATTACAGCAAGCTGTTGCTGAAATAAAGGAAAAAGGAGGAGAAGCAGCTTACAAAGTGACAGATGTGTCAAAAAGAGAGGAAGTAAAAGCATTGGTTGATTTTGCAATTTCTGAATATGGAAAAATAGATGTTATTTTCAATAATGCGGGATTAATGCCAAATGCACCATTGTCAGAACTAAAAAATAGCGAATGGGACGAAATGATTGATGTAAATTTAAAAGGTGTCCTAAATGGCATAGAAGCTGTACTTCCACATTTTATAAAGCAAAAATCTGGACACGTTATTAGCACATCTTCTGTTGCTGGACTAAATACATATCTTGGAGCAGGAGTTTACTGTGCTACAAAACACGGTGTAAAGGCACTAATGGAAGTCCTAAGAAAAGAAAGCGCCAATGAAAAAATGAATGTCCGTACAACAACTCTATATTTAGGAGCATTCAGAACTGAACTTGCAACACGTATCACAAATAAAGCAATTAAGGAAAGAATTGAATTTCTTTACGACACAATTGGAGCAGATCCTATAATAGTTGCCGAAGCTGTAAAATTTGCGATTGATTTGCCAGAAGAAGTGAGCATGAACGAAATTACGCTTTATCCAACAGCGCAATTATAAATTTATTTAAACTTTTTCTAAAAAGAATACTTTGATTGACAAAAGTTATTTGTTTTCGATTTAATTTAAAATATTTCTTGAAAAATATGTTGTAAAATATATTATCATTTTTGAAATGTACAGTTTTATTAGACTATCTTGGTTTAGAATGAATATTATTCTTTGAACTGCACCTCTAATCTTGTTTGTGTCCAAAATTTTTAGGGTGCAGTTTATTTTTTATCAACATTTTATTTAATTTTACAATAAGATTTTTCCTTACAGATTTTTTTCCTCTAAGTAAACAAATTATATAACAAAATTTTAAAATTGTGAGAAAAATTTTTCTTGGTTTTTACACTACATTTAGATTTTACAAAAATTTATCTTTCAAATATTTCCATAAAACTACCATCAACACCACCATTATTACAAAAATTATTCCCAAAGCAAAAAATCCTGTTTCTTGAAGTGGTAATTTCACATTCATTCCATAAAATCCAAAAATCATATTTGGAACTGTAATCAATATCGTTACTGCTGCAAAAAGTTTCATTGTTATATTCATATTATTTGCCAATATATGATGAATATGTTTCTCTCGTTGTCTTACAGATTTCACAGTATGAAGACGATAAATCAAGTGTAAAAGTTTATTTCTTGCAAAATTCTTGTCATATATTCTTCATATTGATCAAATTGTTCATCCTCTTTTCAAATTTTCAACAACATAATCCAAGTTTCTCAATGCAATATTATAAACATAAAAACCCTGCTCCACTTCCGAAAGTGAAATCAGTTTCTCATTACTTTGCTGCTCCCTCAAAACCGTTTCAATCTTGTCGTGTTCTCCAATTAAAATTCGTACATATTTATACAGACTTTGAGAAATTTTATGAAGCATATTTAGAAAAAAACGATTTTCCTCAAGAACTTCATCTCTTAACTTGAGCATATTCTTCAACAAAATTCATAAAAATCATTTGTAATAATCATCATCTAAAATAACAATCTTTATCTTCTTTCAAAAAAATTACAATTGGATTAATTTCATAAGATGTAAATTCTTTATCTTTTGTAGATTTTTTTACAGTTGGATAATATAATTTATAAATTTCCCAGTCTGATTTTTGAAATTCTTGGGTAAAAATTTCCTCATCAATAACATTCTTTTATCTTTTGTCCTCTTCAATTTCCAATCTTTCAGATAAGATTTTATAATCTTCATCTTTTCAAATTGTATACATAGAAATTAGTTTTTCCCACTTTTTCGTATCTATTCTTTTTTTATCATAATTACCTTTTCCTAAACGTCTATTTTCCCTCTAAAAGTCAATAGTCATTCCCATTTTATTTACCTCCATTTTTCTTATCAACATTTTCTTTATTACTTAGTATTTCTTCTTCTTTTTCCATCAGTACTCTTACTGTTAATATTATCCAGAACTTTTTCCACCTAAAAAAATCCTGCGAGTAACGATTTTTATATCAATTCCCTGCTCCATCAGAAATTCCATCGTTAATTTTTCCGATGCTTTGTGTAATGTCAGAAATTAATTTGTTCGTATTTCCATCTCCATACATTGTTATTTTGTCAATATTGTGTAATGGTGCCGCACATTTTTTTGCAACTTCAGGAGTGCTTTAAAATACATTTCTGCAACAGCAGCTTCTCCGTATTTTTTTCATTGCTTCCGCCTTTTTTATCAAGTCCTTCCGCTTCCGCAAGCAATGTTTCTTTTTACCTCTAGCTTCTGCTAGTAGCATTTTTTTCTTTTGCATAGCTTCTGCATTTCCTCTAGCTTCAATTCCTTCTGCCTCTGCAAAGCATTTTTAATTTTATCGCATTTGCTTCTGCTTCTGCCTGTATTTTTCTGAGCCTCTGCTTCTGCCAAAGCCTGCAGTTTTATTCCTTCTGCCTGTTTTTGTCTTTTTATAGAGTTCAGCATCTGCGTGTCTTTTGTTCTTCAACCAGTCTTGCTTCTGCGTCTTTTTGTCATATTGTACAATTTTTGCATCAGCTTTTAATTTGCTGGTCAATTTTAATTTCAGATTCTAATTTTGCTTTATTTGCACGAATTGCCTGGTCTTGCTGAGTAAAATTTGCATCTCCAATTACTTCTTCGTATTCTTTACGATTTTTTTCCTTTTGAATATCATAAGTTATATCTGCAAGAGCCTGTTTCGTATCACTTTCAATTTTTAAATCTGCTTGTTTAATTTTTTAAGTGCATTTTGTTTTTTCAGCAATTTCTTCTTCAGTTTTTATTTCAATGTCCTGCGCTTCTTTATAAGCCTGTGCCCTTGCAATCGCAACTTCTTTTTCTGAATTTGCCTTTCGCAATGCTTTACATCTTTTGATATTCTACTTGTATTTTCAATTCCCAGATTATCAATAACTCCCTTTTCATCAGTGAAAAGACTGCACATTAAACGATTTTAGCTCAAGTCCCATTTTTCTCAAGTCGTCAATTACATTTTCTTCAACTTTTCTGATTAAAAACTTTTCCGATTTTGAACCATATCCTTTAAATTCATTTGTCCAATAATTTCCCTCAGATTACCTTCCAGCACATCTTTTATCGCATTACTCATATACTCGTGATTCTTTATTTCAAAAAGTTTTTACTTGCAATTAGCATTATATCTTGTGTTGTTCCCACTTGTAATTTCACAATCGCATCTGCTTTTATATTAATAAAATCATTCGTTGGAACAAACTGTTTCGTATCAACATCAACAGAAAACACTGCCAAATCAAGATAATCAACTCTTTCAAATGCTCTCACATAAAATGCAAAGTCGTCCACTGACCATCTCTTTCTAAATCCCGAAATAAATGCCATTTTATCATTTGGCACTCTCACGTATGCAAACAATGACAAAATAATTCCTAAAAACAACAATAACAATAATTCCATAAACTACAACTGCTGCCATTTTTTCTACTCCTTCTCTAATTTTTATTTCTATATTAATTTTACCACATAATAATCAATATTTCCAAAATTACTTTTGATTATCAAAATTATTTATTTTTATTTGATTTAAAAATAATTCTTGAAAAAAAGACTTAAAATATGTTATCATTTTATGTATGTAATTTTAAAAAATAAAAACAATTATTAATATATAATTTTTAGGAGGAAAAGAAAAATGGTTATAAAACCTAGATTAAAAAGGTGGTTTAGCACTTACGAATCATCCAATTGGAGCAAAAAGAATTTGTAAAAAGGCAAATTGATTATGTAAAATCCCAAGACAAATATGAAGGACCAAAAAGTATTAATTATTGGCTCTTCATCTGGTTATGGACTTGCAACAAGAATTTCACTGGCATTTGGTGCTGGAGCGGAAACTATTGAGTTGCTTTTGAAAAAAAGGTGTGGAAGGAAAAAGAGTTGGTTCTGCTGGTTGGTGGAATACAATTGCCTTTAATGAAGCTGCTGAAAAAGAAGGATTGGTTTCTAAAAAAACTTTATTGGTGACGCTTTTCTCAATGGAAATGAAAAGACGATGTAATAAAATTCATTAAAGAAGAATTTGGTGGAAAAATTGACTTTATTAATTTACAGCTTAGCAAGTGGAGTTAGAACTGATCCCTATTGATGGCGTAACTTATCGTTCAGCACTAAAATCTACAACAAAAGAAATTACAGGACCAACTATTAATTTTGAAAAAGAAACTATGGAAGAAACAACAATGGGCGTTGCAACTCCAGAAGAAATTAAAAGCACTGTAAAAGTTATGGGTGGAAGACTGGAAATTATGGATTGAAGCACTTGACAAAGGTGGCGTTCTTTCTGAAGGATTCAAAACAGTAGCTTACTCATATTTAGGGCCAAAAGTAACTTACGGAATTTACAAGGAAGGTACAATTGGAGCTGCAAAAAGAGATCTGGAACATACTTCTGATATTTTAAATGACTTTTTAAAAGAAAAATATAACGGAGAAGCATACGTTTCACTAAGTAAAGCCCTAATGACAAAGAGCAAGTGCAGTTATCCCTATTTTTCCCATTATATGCAGCATTGCTTTATAAAGTAATGAAGGAAAAAGGTATCCATGAAGGAACAATTGAGCAAAAAAACACAGATTATTAACTCAAATGGTTTATGGAAACAATCCTGTAATTGATGAGGAAAGAAGACTACGTCCAGACAACTGGGAAATGCGTGAAGATGTTCAGGAAGAAGTGGAAGCGCTTTTGGGACAAGGTTACTCCTGAAAACTTTAAGGAAATTAGTGATTACGCTGGAGCAAGAGCAGAATTTATGCAATTAAATGGATTTGATTTTGACAATGTTGATTATGACGCTGATGTTGATTTAGATGAATTGGCAAAAATTAGTACCTTTAATTAACTAAATTTAAAAATTATAACCATTTACTCAAATTTTTAAATATTTAACTTTTATTAGTTTAATTTTAAAAAATTCGAGTATTTCACAAAATAAAAAAAGAACATACTTTTTAAATTTTTTTGATTACACAATTTAAATAGAATGTTCTTTTTATATTTTTAATTTTTCTTCTACAATTTTATGAGTTTCAAAAATTCTGTTCATTTCCTTTTTAAATGTTGGCGAACCTACCAAATCAAATTCTTTATCTGTTGGCTGTCTACATACTGCTGCATAGTAAAATTCGTGTATTTTATCTGTACCGCCTTTTATATCTCTAAGTCCTGTTTTACCCAACATTTCATTAAAATTCTTAATTATTTCATGAATCTGATTAAGAGTATGTGGCATTTTTTTCCCGTCTTTTATATAGCTTTCTTCCATAATCAATGAACCGATTCCAGGACAAACTGCAACATTTTTGCCCATCTTTATTATAAAAACTTAATCCACTCTTCCTCACTCATAAACAGCACACCTCTTTCATCTTTATAAGGTTCCGCTACTCCAAAAACGGAAAATGCCAATAGTCCCCAAAAAAATAAGTTTTTCATACCAATCTCTCCTTTTTTTATTATTTTTTTAAACATAATTTAAATTCCCATTTCTAAACTAAGTATACCACATGTTATACAAAATTCAAAAATAGTTAAAACCATCTTTTTAATAATTTTTTTCTATTTCCAATATGAATTTGCTAACTTTAAAACAGGATCATCCCTATCTTCATTATAAACTATGTAATCAATAAATATCTGCTCTACTTCGAATTATTCTTCATTTGAAATAAAAATATTATAAATCATTAATTTTAAATCTTTATCAATTTTATGATTTAATGAATTTTTAGCATATTTTATAACAATTTTTCTGTAATTTTTCCAGACTTTCTGTATACATCAAAAATATAAATAATTTTTTCATCATTTCCTGACTATTTTCATCAAAAAAATATTCACATATTTTTTTATTAATTCATCTGTTATTTTAAATTCAAAAATTAATTGAAGCATTTACAATATTTGCATATTTTTTTCAAGAGATGGAAAATTTTTTTACAGAATCTAAATATTTGTTTTCCCATTTACGTTTATTCACTTTTTCCATTTTCCAATTTTATTTCATTTAATTTTTTCTATCTCCATTTCATCTTTTTTAAATGGCAGGTACTTTTTTAGGAATATTTTTAAGTATTGCTTTTTTCAAAAATTGAAAAGAAATATAATTTACTTATCCATTTTCCTTTTTCATAACTGCTAAAATAACCTGCTTTTTTTATTAAAATACATTTTAATGGTTTTTCCAAGCAATGCGGCAGCACAGGCTTTATGATGTCCATCAATTATAAAATTTATAAATTGTCCAAAATTATAAACAATTGCTCTAGGCTCATTATTGTCATTCATTTTTTAAATTTTTCAATATAATACTCAATTCTTTTTGGGATTATAGACATCTGTTGTCTGTGTGGGATACAAATATGCTGGTTGTCCTGCTATATACGTAAAATCATTATCTATTAAACATTTTTCAGCTGTTGCAGGATTTAAAACCATATTATTTGGAACATTCCAGAAAAAATTTCCATTTCCATCAGTTGGATAACATTCCGCATCTGCAATCATATAAAATCCATTATCTAAGAGCTTTTAGCAAAGGAGTCATTGTCTTTATGGAATTTTCTAATGAAATAAAATCTGAATTTATTTTTTTCCTGTATTTCTAAAAATCTCTTTACAGTTAGCATTTTCTATTCCGTATCCCTGTTGCAAGCAATGATTCTATTGTAGGAATGTACTCTTTATTCATTTGAATTAAAGGAACATTATTTAATCTTATTTGAGAAAGATATCCATTTTTTTAAATTTTTGACTTCTTTGCGAAACTTCCCTAAGCTTTCCAGCTCCATTTATATAAACTACTCTTGAATCTTTAATATTAATCATTTCAGATGTGTCAACTTCCACGTCTACTAACTCAACTGACAATTTTTTTCTTTATTTTTTTCCAAAAAAACATAATTTTATCACCTTTTTTTATTTTCATGCTTAATTTATTATACCTTGAAATCATTTTTACAGTAAACTCATTTTTAAATTAAAAATTTACTTTTTCATAACATTATTTTTAAAAACTATTGCTAAAAATTCAAAAATATACAATATAAACATTCTAATACAATAAAATTAAATATAGAAGGAGAAAATATGAGATTATCAAAAGCGTTTTTAAAAACATACAAGGAAGCACCCAAAAGAGGCTCAAATTGTGAGCCATCAGCTTTATGCTTAGAGCATTTATGATTAAGCAGCTTACGAGAGGGGTTTATACTTATTTGCCATTTGGGTATAGAGTTCTTAAAAAGATAGAAAATATTACGAGAGAAGAAATGGACAGAGCAGGAGCTCAGGAACTGCTTATGCCTGTACTACAGCCCGCTTCACTTTGGGAAGAATCTGGACGTTGGTTTGCCTATGGACCTGAACTTATGAGATTAAAAGATAGAAATGAGAGAGAATTTTCGCTGGGGCCTACTCACGAAGAAGTTATTACAGATGTTGTGAGAGATTCGATTTCATCATACAAAGAACTACCTTTTAACGTTTATCAGATTCAGACAAAATTTAGGGATGAAATGCGTCCAAGATTTGGGCTTATGCGTGGAAGGGAATTTGTGATGAAGGATGGCTACAGCTTCCATTTGACACAGGAGTCGCTTGATGAGGAATATTTGAACATGAAAGACACTTATTCAAGAATTTTTGAAAGAATGGGACTTAATTACAGGGCAGTTGAGGCTGATACTGGTTCTATTGGTGGAGATGCTTCACATGAATTTATGGTACTTGCAGAAAGCGGAGAAGATGATATTTTATACAGCGACTCTTCAGATTATGCGGCAAACGTTGAAAAAGCAACAAGTATTATTGAATTAAAAGAAAGCAATGAAGAAAAACTTCCAAAAGAATTAGTTGAAACTCCAAATGCAAAAACAATTGAGGATTTGGCTAATTTCTTGAATATTCCTAAAGAAAAACTGTAAAGGCGGTAATGCTAAAAGGAAATTCTTGAAGATGGGGAAAAATTTGTTCTGGCTCTAATTAGAGGAGATTTGGATGTAAATCCTATAAAATTAAAAATGCTATCGGAGCTTCTACAGAGCTTGAAATGATGACTGAGGAAGAATGTGAAAAATTTGGACTGGTTGCTGGATATGCAGGTTCTTATGAAAAAAAAGAAGGCTTATACGTTGTAATTGACGAAACTGTAAAATATGTGCGAAACTTTGCTTTAGGTGCTAATAAAGTTGATTATCACTATGTGAATGTAAATCTTGAAGACTTGGCATACGACTTGGTTGCAGATATTAGAACTGCTAGAGCTGGAGATCTTTCTCCTGATGGAAAAAGGAGTCTTGAAAAATTGCACGTGGAATAGAAGTTGGGACATATTTTTCAAACTTGGGGAAAAAAATATTCAAAAAGCATTAAATGCTACTGTTCTTGATGAAAATGGAAAACAACAATTTATGAAAATGGGATGTTACGGAATGGGAATGTCTAGAATTATTTCAGCTGCAATCGAACAGAATCACGATGAATACGGTATAATCTGGCCAAAAGCAATAGCCCCTTACCACGTTGACGTAATAATCGCCAATATGAAAGACGAAACACAGGTAAATATAGGTGAAAAATTGTATAATGAACTAAATCAAAATAAAATTGAAAACAGTATTAGATGACAGAAATGAAAGAGCAGGATTTCAAATTCAAAGATGCTGACTTAATTGGTTTCCCACTAAAAAAATAGTTGTTGGAAAAGGTGCAGCTGATGGAATTGTGGAAGTGAAAGATAGAAAAACTGGGGAAAGTACGGATGTAAAAGTTGAGGACGTTTTTAAAGTTTTGTGAATAACTTTTATGGCTGAGTAAAAATCTTTGATATAGAAATACTTGTTTTTAAATAAAGGAGCCGATATTGTGTTTTAATAGATTAAAAAAACTTGTTTAAAAGGAAAAATGAAAAAGTATTACCGATACTTCCTCAGATAATAATATAGTAAAATATGAAAGTAAATTTGAAGGAAGGTTCTGAATTGGTAAAATGGGGAAAATTTTGGAAAAATAATCCTGAAATATCAGAGAACTTGAAGGTTTTAGGTGATTCAGCTTTTTTTAATTGCCTATGTTTTGTTTAGAATATTACAAAATAAAGGCTTTGATGTTGAAATTTTAAACGATGAAACAGAAAATAACAAATGGATATACGTAAAAAGATAACGGTTACTACCTTCTCCCTTTGTTAATAAATTTCTATTATGATGAAAATAACGAATTAAAAAAATGTCAGCTACAATTCAAATTCATCATAGAAATCTTTCCAAATGGTATTTTTGAGTATGTCTATCCACAACAGAAAAGCTAAAAATGCTATAGACTGGACTTTTTGAACTCTTTTGAAACTTGGGATTGATTTAGATTGGCTGACATTATGTGATTGCCTAAAATTTGAAAAAAATCAGAATATATGAGCATGAGAATTGATTTAGACAAGGAAAAAAATAAAGTCAAAACATGTGTTTTACGGGCCTGTTCTTAGTTACCCTAATTTTGATGTAGAAGAGGCAAAATCGAAAGGAATTGATATTGATCCTTACATTGATGAGTTTTGTCCTTGCTGCTTGTTCACGAATTCTATGGAAGCCTTTTGATGAGCAAATTAAAGATACAAGCCAAAAATTATGCAATAAGACTTTTTGCAATGAAAAATCCAGATGGAAAAATTGATGCTGATTGCAGAATTAATGGTGAAGAATATCCGCAAGCTGAGAAATATTTAAAAATTATACAAAAACTTGGAAAAAGTGTGATATTATGAAGTTTAGGAAACAATATGTAATTATTAGAAACGTTGAAAATAAAAAAATTATTAATTAAAAAGAGACAAGTAGTCGGAGGTGCAAACAAAATGGAAAATATAAATTCTAAAAAAATAAAAATATAGTATTTGATTTAGGAAATGTTTTTAATAAAATTTGATAAAGACACGTATTTAGAAGAAAAAAATTACCTAAAAGAAAAAAAAGAGGCATTTCATCAAAATGTAATTAATACAAAAAGAATGGCAAATGCTTGACAGGGGAACGTTGACTTATCCTGAAGCTAAAAAATTTTTTTAAGGAAAAAGTCCACATTTGGCTACTGAGATTGATAATTTTTGATAAGGACTTTTTTAAATTGTTAAAAGCCTATTAAAAGAAAAATATCGAACTTCTTTATAAATTGAAAGATTATTATGAGTATAAATTATACGTACTTTCAAATTTTCATAAGGATTCTTTTGAATATGTTTTTTTAAACACAATGATTTTTTTAGATTGTTTGAAGGCTGCCTAGTTTCATGCTATTTCAAAGCTTTTTAAAGCCAGAAGAAAAAAATTTATGACACTCTTCTTTATGAATTTGGATTAATTCCCAGAAGAAACATTGTTTATTGATGATATGAAGGAAAAATATTGAAGCTGCTGAAAATAAAGGGAATCAGAGGACTTCATTTGCCAGATTATACTAAATTAGAAGCAGAATTGAAAAATATTTTGAAAAATTTAATAAATTTAAAAATCAGGAAGTTACCTCAAACATTAGATTTGAATAACTTTCTGATTTTTTTATTTTAAATTTTACTATTGACTTTGTGAAAAATGCACTATAATATTATTAAAGAAATTCTAAATTTTTATAGGAGATGATTTTTTTATGACAAAAGATTATTAATTCGCCATCAAAATACATTCAAGGAAAAAGATGAAATTGCTAATTTGGCAACTTATTACAAATTACGTGGTAACAGCGGAGCATATCTTTTAGTAGATAAATTTATTTTTTTGATAATTTTAAGGATAAAATTGTTGAAAGTTTTTGAAAAAGAAGGTATAAACTATCATGTTGAAGTTTTTGGGGAGAATGTTCAAAAATGAAATTAACCGAAATATTGATATTTTAAAAGAAAAAAAATGTGATGCAGTATTTGGAATCGGTGGAGGAAAAACTCTTGATGCAGCAAAAGCAGTGTCATATTACGAAAATATTCCTGTCTTCATCGTTCCGACAATTGCTTCAACAGACGCACCATGCAGTGCCTTATCAGTAATCTACACTCCAAATGGAGAATTTGAAGAATACCTGTTCTTAAAGGCAAATCCTGATATGGTAATAATGGATACCGATGTAATCGTAAATGCACCTGCCAGACTTCTTGTCGCTGGAATTGGAGATGCACTTGCCACTTACTATGAAGCCAAAGCCTGTGTTGATTCAAATGCCTCTTCAATCGCTGGAGGAGGTATTACAAAAGCTGCTATTGCAATTGCAGAACTATGTAAAGATACACTGTTTCAAGATGGTTTAAAAGCCTAAAATTGCAGTGGAAAATAAAGTAGTTACACAAGCTGTTGAAAATATAATCGAAGCAAATACTTATTTAAGTGGAATTGGATTTGAAAGTGGAGGACTTGCGGCAGCTCACGCTATTCATAACGGACTTACTATTTTGGAAGAAGGACACCACATGTATCATGGAGAAAAAGTTGCATTCGGAACAATTACGCAATTAGTTCTGGAAAATAGATGTTTATGTGAAATCAAAAAAGTTGTAGAGTTTTGTAAGAGTGTAGGACTTCCAACAACATTGGATGAATTGGGAATGGGAAGTGTTTCTAAAGAAAGATTGTACGAAGTAGCAAAAGGCAAGTACAGCCGAAGGTGAAACAATTCATAATATGCCATTCAAAGTTACTGCCGATGATGTTTTTGCGGCTATTTTTAGTAGCAGATGAACTTGGTAAAAATTAATAACTAACAATAAAATATTTGATTTTTAATTTTTTAAATTCACTTTTTCGTACGGAGCGTCGTTATGGCGCTTCATTATTTTTTGTTACTTATAAAAATAGGAAGTACCATTTCTGATACTTCTTAATTTTCCCAAAAAAACACTTTAAAGTTTTTATTCAATTCCTAATTTATTTCTTCACATCATAAATTAATTTTTTCCCCATCACTATCCAGTACAACCGTACTGTTTTCAGGCACTTCATTGCTTAAAATCATTTTTTTGATAAGTTAGTTTCTATATCTTTTTGAACAAAAACGTTTTTAGAGGTCTTGCTCCATAAGCTGGGTCATAAGCCTCGTTTACAATATAATCTAGAGCTTTGTCTGTAAATTCAATTTTTTTATGTATTGTTCTTTTAATTTATCGTTTATTTCATCAAGGATAAGTGAGATAATATTTTTTTACACTTTCTTTTCCTAATGCTTTAAATACGATAATATCGTCAATTCTGTTCAAGAATTCTGGCTTTGAATCTATGTTTCATTTCATTTAGTACAGCTTCTTTTGTTGGCTCTGAAACTTGCGGATCTTCCAATATAATTTCACTTCCAATATTTGAAGTCATAATGATAATTGTATTCTTAAAAGTCTACAACTTTCCCTTTTCCATCTGTAAGCCTTCCATCATCAAGTAGTTGCAACAAAATATTAAATACATCTGGATGAGCCTTTTCAATTTCGTCAAATAGAATTACTGAATAAGGTTTTCTTCTTACTGCTTCTGTCAACTGACCACCTTCTTCATATCCTACATACCCTGGAGGCGCTCCGATTAATCTTGTGGTGCTGAATTTATCCATGTATTCACTCATATCAATTCTAATAATATTGCTTTCATCGTCAAACAGGTTAAATGCAAGAGTTTTTGTCAAATAAGTCTTACCAACACCTGTTGGTCCTAAGAAAATAAATGAACCAATTGGACGGTTTGGATCTTTTAATCCAGCACGTGAACGAATTATTGTGTCACTTATTGTTGTGATTGCTTCATCTTGTCCGATTACTCTTTTCATCATTTGTTCTGCAAGGTGTAAGATTTTTTCACGTTCTCCCTTGTAACAATTTTGAAACTGGTATTCCAGTCCATTTTCCAACAATTTCTGCTATTTCTTCACTGTCAATTTCCTGTTTTAATAATTTATTTGCATCTGGATTTTTGATTTTTGGCTTTTTCTTCTTCATCTGCCCTTTGTTTTTTTCCAGTGCTGGCAATTTACCGTATTGCAGTTCAGCCAGTTTGTTATAGTCATTTTTTCTTTGTGCATCAGCAATTTGAAGTTTAATTTTCTCAATTTCTGTATTAATATTTTGTAATTTTTTCAACTTCCTGCTTTTCACTTTCCCATTGTGCCTTAAATGCAGCTTTTTTCTCATTAAGTTCTGCCAATTCTTTTTCCAATGTAACAAGTCTATCTTTAGAAGCCCTGATCCTTTTTCCTTCTCAAGTGCCACTTTTTCAATTTCAAGCTGCATAACACGTCTTGTCACTTCGTCAAGTTCTGTTGGCATTGAATTAATTTCAGTCTTTAACTTTTGCAGCCGCCTCGTCAATCAAGTCAATCGCTTTATCTGGTAAAAATCTGTCATTTATATATCTGTCACTCATTGTAGCCGCAGTAACTATCGCATTATCCGTAATTCTGATTCCATGGAAAATTTCAAATTTTTCTTTCAATCCACGTAAAATTGAAATTGTATCTTCCACAGTCGGCTCATCTACCATTACAGGCTGAAATCTACGCTCAAGCGCCGCATCCTTTTCAATATATTTTCTATACTCATCAATCGTAGTAGCTCCGATAACCTTTATTTCCCCACGTGCAAGCATTGGCTTCAAAAGGTTTCCAGCGTCCATAGACCCTTCTGTTTTTCCCGCTCCCACAATGTTATGAACTTCATCAATGAAAAGTATTATTCTTCCTTCACTTTTTTCAATTTCTTCCAATACCGCTTTTTAATCTTTCCTCAAATTCCCCACGATATTTCGCTCCTGCAACCAAAGGCACCCATATCAAGTGAGAAAATTGTCTTATCCTTCAAGTTTTCGGGCACATCGCCTTTTAGTATTCTTTGTGCAATTCCTTCTGCAATGGCTGTTTTCCCAACTCCAGGCTCTCCAATCAAAATCGGATTATTTTTTTATTTCTTCTTGATAAAATCTGTATAGCCCGTCGAATTTCATTATCTCTTCCAATAATTGGATCAAGTTTACCTTTTTCGAGCCAGTTCAACCAGATCTTTTCCAAATTTATCTAATGCTTCATATGTACTTTCTGGATTATCTGTCATAATTTTTCTACCTCCTCTTACATTTTCAAGTACAGTTTCAAACTGTTTCTTATTTATTCCGTAATCTTTTCAAAAAGCTGTTATTATCATAACTTGCCAAAAACAAATGTTCTGTACTAATATAGCTGTCCCCCATTTTCTTAGCAATATCTCTTGCTCCAACGAGAACTCTATTTAATTCACTATTCGCTCTTGGCTCACTATTTCCACCTTCAATCTTAGGAAAACTTTCCAGTTTGCTTTCAATCTTCCTAATCATATCAGTCGTATCAATTCCCATTTTTCTTAAGCACACTAGGAATCAATCCATCCATCTGCCCCCACAAGTGCAAGCAGTAAATGTTCCACCTTTTATATCAGAATGTCTGTATCTAATCGCAAAGTTATTAGCCTCTGAAATAGCCTCAAAACTTTTTTGCGTAAAGTTCTGTTCCATATCCATCACCTTTTTCTTTTTTTAAATTTTTCTAATTAAAATTATTTTTATTTTATTAGCACTCTATCTTATATGATTGCTAACAAATATAATATATCACTATTTAATATTTTTGTCAACATTTTTTTGAAAATTTTTTTACATTTTCCTCAAAAATTTATTTATATATTCAACAAAGGCTGTAATTTCAGTATTTAGAGAGTAAAATATATTTTTTTAAAATTTATAATAATAAAAAAATCATAGCTAAATTAATAGTTATCTAAACTTTAATATTTTTTTATCAAATAATACACTCATAATCAATGAGTTGAAACATTGCCATCAATCTGATACAATAAAAGAAAAAGCACGGGAGGCTCTTAAAAAAAGAAATTTATGTTATGGATGATTTTTGAAATAGATAAAAAAAGTAATAATTAATTGTGAAAATACAAATTTTAATAGCGTAAAATTTAATTTCTATTATTTTCAAAATAATGTTATGCCTAAAAAAATTATAAAAATATGATAATTAAAATTATAAAAATAATGATTTACAGGAATGAATAAAGTTATCAGATTATTTATCATACATGGCGGTGTTGGAGATTGGTTAAAAATAAAATGAAGAAAAAGAAGGAGAAATTTATGAAATATGTAGCAATTGATGAGCAAGATGAAAAAGGGTTTGAGGAATATATTGAAAGTTTGAAAAAGTGGAATGGAGCTTTCAGAAGAAGAAATACAGGAAATAAAGAATGATATTAACGATCAAGTAGCCTTTTGTCTAATGAATAATGATAAAAAAATTTGATGAAATTTTTGAAAAAGTATCTGAAATTAATGAAGAAGCCTATTTGAATGGCTATGGATGGGCGGCTTTAATTGAAAGTTATTTGGAAAATAATTATCCAGAACTTTATGAAGATTATGATTCTGATCCTGAAGCTGGGGGATATGTTGGACGCTATTTTTGGAAATACTGAGGAAAAACTGGGAAAAAAATACGGAAAGTGGCTGAAATAGTTGAGGATTTGATTGAAAATGAAGATAAAATTTATAAGTATATTGAGGAAAATGGCGATGAAATTTTCTGGGATTCATTTTAGATGAAAAATTGAAGTTAGGAAAAACTGAAAATGGTATTTAATATAAAATGATAATGGCGAAATTGAGGATTTTGAAGTTGATTGGCTTTGGGAAAAAGTGTATGTATCAATGGAAGAAGCTGGAAATTTATGATAAGGAATTGGAAAAACAGATGTCTCTTATTTTTAATAATATAAAAGAATGGGATGTCAAAAATAAAAATAGCATTATAAAAAAATATTTAGGTATGGCAAACAGCCGTTTAAGAGAGAATAAATTGTCTGTTCCATTGGAGAACGTTATTCAAAAGTTGGGAAATAGTCTAACTAAATACGATGTAGAAAATGCTAGAAATGGAATTATTACAGAAAACTTTTTTTCTTCCAAAATTTAACAATTGATGAAATAATGCCATATTCTATTAGTCAATTTAGTGTGTGGGCTTACGATGAAGTACTTTTTGATGGATATGTGTTTATAACTGATGCTGAGATTTACGAGAAAGTTGTTTTTTTGATGATTTGACAAATATTTATAAAAAATCATAATTTTGAAAAGGAATTATCACAATGAAGAATAGGGATTACATTGAAGGGTTTATTGAAGGGGTTTCAATGTGTTGGAATAATGGAATGAAAGTTTGTCCTGAATATACGGCAATATATATTGATACATTTTTATTGAGGCGTGTCTGAAAACTCAAAAATCTATGTTATTTTTAATATTTTGATTTTAGAAATTATAAAAATTACGATAAAATCAGTGTTTATTATTTTTTGATTTTAGAAAAATTTGTTAAAAATTCATCATTTCGAGAGTTTTTCAGACACGCTCTAAATTAGAGAATAAAAATTGAAAAATTTTTAAAGAAATATCAGAATTAAAAAAATAGAGAAATAGTAACAATTTTAAAAAATGATTTTTGAAATTGTTATGGTTTATTTGAATACGGGAAAAAAATTTGGGAAGCATTTTTGAAAAAGGATGATAAAATATATTTGAATACAGGACTGGATGTAAGCATAGATATAACAGATATTGCAGAGAAGTATTATAAAAATTTTAAAATCAATTGCTTTTAAAACGGATAAAAGATATAATTAAATAAAAAAAGGAGAAAAGTATTGAAAGAAATAGTAAAATATGGAGATAAATTATATGGAAAATAAAATATTCAAAAATTTGAAATTAATATGTGGGATATTTTTTTCTAGTAATATGTTTTAAGTCATTTATTAGGAGGAATTGATATTTTATTTAATAAAAAGAAAAAGGTTGGAATAATTTTTAGTTATTGGAATAAGTTATTTTTGTATACAGATTTCTTTTTGGTAATGATTATTAAAAAGTAAGATGAAATTTGATTTTTTTCTGATTATAAAGTGAAAATAAAAGGTTTATTTTTTGAGAAAAATTATTGAATATAGTGATATAAAAAAATTGATAGTGAGAAAAAAATATGTTAGGATCGTATGATATTCTTTTAAACTTCGACAGCTCAATAAATATTTATAAGTATTTCTGTAATTTAATAATCGATGTTTCAATAGAAAGTAATCATAAAAAAAGTTATATTTTTTGTGACATAAAAAAATAAAGATGAAATTTTGGAATATTTGTTGGAGAAAAATAGGTTATCCAAAAAGAAATTCGTGAAAAAAAGTGAATGGAGAAAAATTATATGTGAAATATTCAATTTTTGAAAAATATCATATGATGTGTTTTGCAGTATTTAGTATAATGGCAATTTTTTTCAGTTGGAATCGCTTGGGGGTATTTAGAATTAATGATTGAATTATTTGTAATAATAATATTATTACTAGTGATGACTATGATAAAAATTTTTTTAGAAAAAGATTACATTATAAAAAGATATAGTAATTACAGTATATCAATATCTGAAAAGAAAAAGAAATTTATATTATGGATGATTTTTCGAAACAGATGAAAAAGTAGTGATTAATTATAGAAATTATTTTTATAAAGTAAACAATCGTTATTGTTTTTCAAAATAGTATTATGCCTAGAGATTATAAAAAAATATAATAAAAATGAAAAATTGATTTGCTTTTTAAAAATATATAAAAGATATTTATTAAATAAAAAAAGAAAGGAAAGATAAAAAAATGAAAAAAATAGAAAGAATTACATTAATTGTACTAGACAGTGTTGGAGCAGGGGAATTGCCTGATGCAAATTTATTTGATGACTGTGGGTCAAATACCTTAGGAAATATGGCGAAAGCTTATGGAGGAATGAGTTTGCCTAATATGGGGAAATTAGGGACTTGGAAATATTACTGAGATTGAAGGGACTCCAGCTGTGGAAAAGTGCTGAAGGGCCTATGGAAGAGCGATTGAGGTATCGCATGGAAAAGATTCTACGACTGGACACTGGGAAATTGCTGGTGTACCGCTAGAACGTCCGTTTCCAAATTATAAAGATGGATTTTCAGATGAAGTTATAAAGGAATTTGAAGAAAAAACTGGAAGAAAAGTTATGTTGAATAAGCCAATTTCAGGAACTGTAGCAATTGATCAATATGGAGAAGAACAAATTAAAACTGGAAATTGGATAGTTTACGGTTCAGCAGATCCTGTGTTTCAGATTGCTGCGAAATGAAGAAATTATACCACTTGGAAGAACTTTACAAAGCTGTGAAATTGCACTTGAAATTTGTAATGAAAAATCGCCTGTAGCAAGGGTAATTGCAAGACCTTATGTTGGTAAAAAAGTTGGAGAATTTAAAAGAACTGCAAACAGACACGACTTTTCGATTGATCCGCCAAAAGAAAGCAATGCTTGAAAGATTGGAAAAAGCTGGACTTGATGTAGTTGGAATTGGGAAAACGAGCGATTTGTTCAATGGAAAAGGAATTACAGACAACAGAAAAGCTAATCAAGATAATTTAGATGGAATTAAGAAAACAATAGCTGCATTGAAGGAAGATACAAAAGGATTGATTTTCACTAACTTAGTTGATTTTGATGCTGTTTACGGACATAGAAGAAATGTTGAAGGATATGTAAAGGCTCTAATCGAATTTGATAACTGGCTACCTGAAATTGAGAAAAACTTGAAAGATGATGAAATCTTGATTATCACAGCTGATCACGGAAACGATCCTACATACAAAGGAACAGACCATACGAGAGAATATATACCAATATATGATTTGTGGTAAAAATGTTAAGAAGAATGTAAATATTGGAACAAGAAAAACTTTTGCTGATATTGCGGCAACTGTTGAGGAAATTTTTATTGGGAACTGAAAAAAGAAGGAAGTTTTGCAAAAAGAAATTTTGGAAGACTAGTAAATAGATAAATATGGGTTAATTGAGGTTAGAAAATTAGATGAAACGAGAAAATTATGTTGAAAACACCTTTTGAAATATACGAATGTTTTTTTGGATAAAAAGAAGTTGAGTTTAATTTTTTCTAAAATTCAAAAATTCTAAATCTTTTTTTGAAAAACTGAAACATATTCATTGAAGTATGAATTTAAAAAGGAAAAAAAGTCGATAAAGATAAACAAACATTTCTTGAAAATGTATCTTTAGAAACAAATTTTGAATACGAAAGTTTATGTTGAAAACTGGAGAGAGATTGGAAGCAATCTCTTTTGAAATTAATAGAGGAAAACTGACAATAGGAACAACTTCTGGGATTTGTCTATGATGAAATTTGATGGAAATAATAATGATTTTGATGTTGAGTATTTGAAAAAATGGGAATTGAAATTACAATTTTTGAAAAACGAGACATCAAATTTTTAGTTTTGGGAGTTTCGTTTCTAGAAAATATAAATTTAGAAAATGAAGTTCAAACATGGCTTTGCAGTTGACTATGTGATAAATTTAAAAGAAAGGGTAGATAAATGCCAAAATTAATAATAAACAACCTAAATATAAAAGAAAAATGCCGATAAAAATGGAACAACTGGTTACAGAGTAAAAATAGATGGTGGGAAATCTGATAGAATTTAGGAAAAATATTTGGAGATTCAAGTTTCAAAAGGAGACAGTTACAATATTTAGGACTGGACTTAAAAAGGTTGTGAAGAAAATTAAGGTGGTGGGGAAGGAGTTAAAGATTTCTGTAAGGATAGATGTTAGTTTGCCGATAATGATGGTAATATTGCAACTAATAATAAATAATTTTATTTTTTCCAAAACCATCGCTTTTTGAAAACAAGTTTTAGTGTTGTATTTTTTTATTATTGTTTTTGTATTTGCTGTTTATGAGGGAAGTAATAAAAGTAGATGTTGAGGAATAGACAGTAAAAATTTTAGTATGGGGATGATAATTGATGAGAAATGAAGAAACAAAAGATAAGAAAGCAGGAAGAAGAAAGAGTGGCTAAACTGGGCAATTGAACTGCAAAGTCTGGCTCAGGCGGGACTGGCTTATGGCAAGGATAAGTTTGATATTGAGCGGTTTGAGAGAATTAGGGAGATTTCGGCGGAAATGATGGCTCATAAGACTGATATTTCAGTAGAAAAGGTAAAAAATTTGTTTTGCAATGAAGTTGGGTATCAGACTCCTAAAATTGATACGAGAGCTGCAATTTTTGAAAAATAATAAGATTTTACTTGTTCAAGAAAGTAATGGAAAGTGGGCATTGCCAGGTGGCTGGGCAGATGTACATCTTTCAGTTAAGGAAAATGTATTAAAGGAAGTTAAGGAGGAAGCTGGGATTGAAGCTAGTGCAGAAATGATTGTAGCCTTACTGGATGTAACAAAAAATCAAGGGAAAAAGCAATTCCTTATGGTATAACAAAAATTTTTGTGTTGTGTGAATATGTTAGTGGAAAACTTTGAGAAAAATATAGAAACGATTGACAGCAGATATTTTGGAATTGATGAATTGCCAGAACTTGCAGACTAATAAAAACTACCGTTGAACAGATAAAGATGTGCTTTGAGGCAAATGAGAATAGGAATAATTGGAAAGTTATTTTTGATTAGAAAAATATAAAAAAGACTAATTCTAAAACTTATTAGTTCCAAAAATAGTCTTTTTTATATATTAAACTTCTTTTACTTTTAAAATCTTTATCTTAAAAATTTACTTTATAAGATTTATAATTAACGAGTCCTTTTATTATGATCCTTTTGTCTTTCTTTATATTTTCTAACTTGTCTTTCCAATCTGTCAGATAAGTCATCAATCGCTGCGTATAAGTCTTTATTTTCAGCTTCTATTTTTATTTTTTGTACCACTTGCAAAAACTAATCCGTCAGCTTTGTGAACTGGACCTTCAGATTTTGTATCTTCGACTGTCAGAACAACATCGATTTCTGTGATAGCATCCGAATACTTAGAAATTCTGCTTATTTTTTTCTTCAGTATAGTTTTTAATTGCATCTGTAATTTTTAAGTTGTTTTCCGCTAATAATGATTTTTCATAAATCACCACATCCTTTCATCTATGTCAATAATATTGTACCTTGAAAAATTAAATGTCAATAGATGAAATAAAATAATTAAAATTTTTATACAATTAATGATTAAAAACATATATTATTTTATTAAATTCAGTTTTATATAAAAGCATACCAAATAACTAAAAAGATTTTTTATGAATATAAATTTTTTTGTTACACTTGACTTGACAATACACCAAAAAAATAAAATATTATAAAATGTTATTGAGTAAAAAATAAAAAGTATAAAATGGAGAAACTTTAAAATGAAAAAGACAAAAATAAAAAGAATTTTTTTAAGCAAGATACAATTTTACTTGCAAAAAATTACTTGGGAAATTGATATTAATTAAAAAGATGGAAAAATACTAGGAGGCTATATTGTGAAACGGAAGCGTATTTAGGAACTGAAGATAAAGCCTGTCATAGTTTTGAGGGAAAAAGAACACCTAAAATTGAGGCTTTATTTGGAGAAGCAGGAACAGTTTATATCTATACAATGCATACTCATAAAATGCTAAATATTGTTAGTTGTGAAAAAGGTAAATCCGCAGGCAGTGCTAATTAGAGGAATCGAGCCTGTAATTAATGTTAAAAATGATAGAAAATAGAGGAAAAGAAGGTGTTCTAGTAAGCAATGGACCAGGGAAAATTGACAAAAAGCTATGGGGATTAGTGACGGATTTAATATGAGCAGAAATTTATGAAATCAAGAAAAATTTGGAAAAAGAATTGGGAAAAATTAAACTACAATATTGAAAAATATGAGAGAAAATACACTTTATATTGATTTTTGAGAATAGTAAAGTTCCAAAAACAGATTAAAATTTCAGAACGAATAGGTATTCCAAATAAAGGGATTTGGACAGAAAAGGAACTGCGGTATTTTGTAGCTGGAAACAAATATGTTTCGGGAATGAAAAAGCAGAATATAATGATAATTGCTGGAAATAAAGTTAAATATATTTTAATTTTTGATAAATTGGAAAAATTTTTCTAAAAATAATATGAACAATAAAAACTGTTTTAATACAGATAATGCTTAACTAAAACAGTTTTTATTTAAAAATATAGCTCAATTTTTCAATGGAATTTCAATAAAAATAGTCATAGTTTTTCACTCTCGCTACCTGTTTCATATGTCCACATGAAACTAATACGCACATCATTAATAAAAACAATGTGAATTTTTTATAATAATCATATCTTTTCTAATTCAAATCATTTTTAGTAAAAATTTTCTTTTTATAGTAAAAGTATACAATACAAATTTTTTTAGAAATTAGAACTATATTTATTAAAAAAATAAAAGCAAATAAAAAAACTGTTTTTTAGGTTTAGGTTTATTTATTAATTTTTCAAAAATTTAAAGTTATCAAAAATATTTGATTTGCAATTTAAAAATGTGTGATATAATTAGTAAAAGCTGAAATATGCTTGAATTAACTTTTAAAATTGAGTATAAATTTGAAAAAAATTTAGGAAATAAAAAGGTGAATGTTTTGAATAAAGAAAAATTCAATCAATACGGAAATTAAAATTATATATTGTAGCCTGTTTTGAGTATTTTCGTTGTTAATATCTGCGGAAGGCAATAAAAATTCACTTAACAAAAGAAGAGTTGGAGATGACGCAGTAAAGATTGATATTATTATTAATAAAGGATGATATTGATGATTATGAAAAATGACAATACGGAAGACAAGTATAAGGAAGAAGGAGATTTAATTTATTTGGATCAGCTTCAGATGAGGAAGAAGATGAAATTCAGAAAAATGAAAAATAAGTAAGTTTGAACGATTTATTAGAAAAAAATTGATGAAAAGGTTAATCCAATATTAAAATTTCAAATTGAAAAAGTTATGGAATCTGGTATTTGGTAAAAACAGAAGATATTTCGGAAATAAATTTGGAAAATATACGATACGACTTCATACAGGAGCAAAATGGCTATAAACTTATAAAAAGCTATTTTGATCCAGCAACTATGTTTGAGTGAAAAGGACCAAAGAGCCTGGATTGAAGAGGAGATGTCTATTTAGAAGTTGAGAAAAATATTTTAAAAATAATAAAATAAAATATTATTTTTGATAAAAATTATCAATATATGGTTATAAAGTTTAGTGACGGATTTACAAGAGTGCTTTCGTTATCCAAATAATGAAAAAGATATCGCTGGAAGGAACGAACTGTCAGAATTTAATCAAATCATAGGAGAAAGAACAAGTTTAAGAGATGTTTCATAATACGGATGTAAAAAGTATTAGAGAAATTCAATCTGAAAGAAAAAGAAGAATTAAAAAGAAAGACAGAAGAACTTGAAAGACAATTAAGCGAGAATCCTTCACTTGTGTTTCAAATTGACACAATTGAGTGCAAAAAGAGCACTTGAAAGAGAAATGAAAAACAGAAAGAAAAAGATGCACAATTTAAAAACAAAAGATGGTACTGAAAACGTCGAAGTTATTCAGCTTGATGATAAAGATTTAAAAACGGAAATGAAAATAGAAAATAATGGTAACAGTACAGAAATAAATAAGGAAAAATTAAGTATAATGTCTAAATTAGTGAAATATTTATGATTAAAGTCAGAAGTTTCACAAAAATTGTAAAAACAAAATTGGATATTTAGGAGATGAAAATGAAAAATACGCTAAAAAGTTTTTTTACGTTATAATATTTTTGATATTACTTATGTTATTATCGTTTTTTATAATTTTTTGTTGCAAAGAAAAAAATTATAAGGATGTTAACATCAATGTAAAAAAGGAACAACTTTTGTACAAATTTACAAAGATTTAAAGTTACGATATGGAATTATAGACAGGATATATTTAAAAATTAAATGGCGGAAATGTAAAGTTGAAAGTTGGGAACTTATAAATTTAATGGAAAACTCTCAAAATATGAAATTATCAGAAAAATTAAAAAAAGTGAAACTAATGGAGTTAGATTGACAATTCCAGAAGGATTTACTTCAAAGCAGGTATTTGCACGAATGGAAGCATTGGAACTGGGATCTAAGGAAGATATTGAAAAAGTATTAAAAGAGATGGATTTTCCATATCCACATCCAAATAATAACTTTGAAGGATATTTTTATCCAGAAACTTATATTTTTCCGAAAATGTAAAAACAAAGCAAGTTATTGAAACAATATTAAACTGAATTTCTGAAAAATTCACCAGAAAAATATCCTGATAAACAGAAATTTTATGATAATTTAAAAATTAGCTTCAATTGTAGAGGCAGAAGTGTCAGATATGGCAGATAAAGCCAAAAGTTGCTGGAATATTTATAAAAAGACTGGAAATTGGAATGAGATTAGAATCTGATGCAACTTTAAAAAATATGAATTGGGAAGACAAGCTACAAGAAATGAATTAAAAATCGCAAAAATACAGTATATAATTCATATAAAGTAAAAGGATTACTGCCAACACCAATCGGAAATCCACCAATAGAAACTTTCCGAGCAGTTTTAAAATGCAGAAAAAACGGACAATTTATTTTTCTTTACATAAAGGAAAAACTTATTATTCCAAGACACATGAGGAACATTTGAAAAACGTCGTGAAAGTGGACAGTTAAAGTAGAGAGTTAAGTAACAGAAAATTTAAAATATAAAAATTGGAAATAAATTTGATGGGAAAAAGAAAAATAAAATCCAAATTTTTGGAAAAATCAAAAATAATAGAAAAGTAATTTAATTTCTGAAAACGACAAAATTTTAATTGCATTTTCAGGTGGACCAGATTCAGTTTTTCTATATTATTTTCTAAAATTTTTGAAAAACTTGAAATCGAAGTTTCGCTTGTATATATTAATCATAATTTGCGTTCTGATGTAGAAAATGATTTACAATTTGTAAAAAATTTGCAGCAGAAAATAATACTGATTATTACATTGAAAGTATAAAATGTAAATAAATATGCAAAGAAAAGAAAAAATCTGTTGAGCTAGCGGCAAGGAACTTCGATATGAGGCAATTGAAAATATTAGAAAAATTATAAATTATGATAAAATTGCAACTGGACATAATTTAGATGATAATGTAGAAACTTTTATTTTTAGGCTTTTTAAGAGGAACTTCATTAAGTGGATTAAGAAGTATTCCTAAGGTGAGGGAAAATATAATAAGACCAATATTGGAATTTGAGAAAAGTGAAAATTTTAGATTTTTTAAAAATGAAAATCAAGAGTATATAATGGATTATACAAATAACGAAAATAATTATACAAGAATTTCATCCGAAAATAAGATTTTTCCTGATTTTGATAAAATCAATCAAAGCTTCAGATTCATATGTTAATTGGAGAAATTAATGCAGAGACTTTGAAAATATTAAATTTGATAGATCAAAAATGCTAAAATATTAGAGAAATTTTTGAAGCAAAATGGAATAATCAGAAAGATAATATAGCTATTTTTAAAGAAAAATAACATCGAAGTTTCAAGGAAAAATTAATCAAATTTTTAGAGTTTTTGATGAAAATGGTAATTTAAAAACTGAAGGCTCAACAGCACTTTATTTAGGTAAAAATAAAATTTTGAAAAATGAATATGGAAAAACTTGAAATTACTGAAGAAAATTTTAGAAAAAGAATGGAATTTGAAAAATGGAAAAATAAATAATTCATTTGAAAAGTCTCAGATTTTTAAAGGAAAAATCAAAAGTATTGAGTGGTATAATTACAAAATAATGTTTTATAAAAATATTAAGAATTTGAAAAATCATTTTGCAGAGGATAAAAATATTGATTATACATTTTTAGGTTCATTGATAATATAAAAATAAAAAGTTATTGTAAGAAATCGAAAAAGATGGGGATAGGATTCTTATAAAAATTTAGGGTCATAAAAATCAAAAATTTTGATTGATGAAAAAATTGCAAAATGGGAAAGAGATTTTATTCCAATTATAGAAGCAGAAATTATAGAAAATAAATATAAAGATCAAAGTATGAAGGAAAAATAATTTTAGCAGTTTCGGATATAAATTTTTCAAAAATTTTTGGAAAAAATTAATAAAAATGATATAAAAACATTAGAAAGTAACAGTGAAATATTAATAATTGGGAGGGAAAAATGGCAGATGAGATAAAGAATGACATTAGAAAACGGCTGGAAGAACTGCGAAAAGATAACAATGAAGAAATAATAGACAAGATAATGGTAATAGATCTCCATTTTCAGGATTTTTATTTTTATTTTTGTAATTCTATTATTTCACTTTTACATTGTTATTTCACCGTGATATACAGACATATTTTCAGGAAAAAGAGAAATTTCTTACACTGAGTTTTGTAAGCAAAGACACAAAAGGGGATTTTTCTGAAATTAATGAAAAAGATGATAAGTTAATTTCGCAAGTAAAAAGAAAATGGAAAAAGACGTTCTATATTATACTAAAAAACAACAGATCGTGTTGAGAATGAACCAAATATAATTAGTGCAATTGGACAAAAAGAAAGTAAAATTAAATTCATTGCAGCCATCAGGTGGAGGATTCTTTCTTTACTTTTTAGGACAGTTTTTACCAATGATTATTATGATTGGTCTTATGATTTATTAGCTAAAAAAATGGCAGGTGGCTCACAAAGGTGAGAGCCAGGAAATATTTTTGAGCTTTGGAAAAATCTAGAGTTAATAAAATTGACAAAAAGCCAGATGTTAAGTTTGATGATGTAGCTGGGTGTTGATGGAGCAAAAAGAAGAATTGCGTGAAGTTGTAGATTTCTTGAAAAATCCAGAAAAATATACAAAAGCTGGAGCTAGAGTGCCAAAAGGTGTACTTTTATTAGGAAGACCAGGAACTGGTAAGACATTGCTTGCAAAAAGCGGTAGCTGGAGAGTCAGGAGCATCATTCTTTAGTATTTCAGGTTCAGAGTTTGTAGAAATGTTTGTTGGAGTTGGAGCTTCACGTGTAAGAGATTTAGTTGAAAAAGCAAAAGAATCAAGCCCATCAATTATTTTTATAGACGAAATTGATGCTATCGGAAGAAGAAGAAGTGTCTGGAAAAAACAGCGGAAGTAATGATGAAAGAGAACAAACTCTAAATCAGCTGCTAGTTGAAATGGACGGTTTTGAAACAGATACAAAAGTTATTGTACTTGCAGCAACGAATAGGGAAGACGTATTAGATCCGGCATTATTGCGTGCAGGACGTTTTGATAGACGTGTGACTGTCGATGCGCCTGATTTACAAGGACGTATTGCAATATTAAAAGTTCATTCAAGAAACAAAAAATTGGCAAGAGATGTTAAATTAGAAGATATAGCTAAGATAACTCCAGGATTTGTTGGAGCCGATTTGGCAAATTTATTAAATGAAGCAGCAATTTTGGCGGCAAAGAAGAGCTAGTGATACAATAAAAATGGCTGATTTGGATGAGGCTGTGGATAAAATTGGAATGGGACTTGGGCAAAAAGGTAAAATTATTAAACCTGAAGAGAAAAAACTGCTGGCATATCATGAAGCTGGACATGCGATAATGACTGAACTGACACCAGGAGCTGACCCTGTTCATAAAAGTTACAATAATTCCTAGAGGAGATGCAGGTGGATTTATGATGCCTCTTCCAGAAGAAAAATTGGTAACTACAAGCAGACAAATGCTAGCTGAAATAAAAGTATTATTTGGTGGACGTGCGGCAGAAGAAATTGGACTGGAAGATGTAAGGTACAGGTGCATATTCTGATATAAAACGTGCCACAAAAGTTGCAAGAGCTTATGTTGAAAGTGTTGGTATGAGTAAAAATTGAGGACCAATTAATTTTGAAAATTCAGATGATGAATATTCATTTACTCCAAACAAAAAGTGATGAAACAGTTCGTGAAATTGATTTGGAAATAAGAAAGATTTTAACAGAAGAGTATTTTAACACTTTGAATACATTACAGAGATAATTGGGAAAAAAACTTGAACAGGTTGTTGAATTATTATTAAAGAAAGAAACTATTACTGGAGATGAAGTTAGAAGAATTATAGCTGGAGAAAAAGCTGAAAGATATTTTGAAAGGAACTGAAGTAAAAGAAGAAAGTATTCAAAAAGGCTCAGAAGGAATAGTACAAACATCTGAAAAATTCAATAGAAGAATCCAAGAGAATAAAACAGTGAAGCCGAAGTACATGATTCAAACTTAAAAAGTGATACTGAAAAATTAGCAGAAGCAGTTAGAGAAATTACTGGTGAAACTGGTGGAGTATTGGAACCAACTGATGATTTTGATAAAGATTCAGATGATAATGAAAATGATGACGATAATGAGAATTCAGATGATTCTTCTAAAAATGATAGTGATTCAGATGATGAAAATGAAAATTCAGATAATAAATCTGAAAAATAAAAAGAAAGAGTAATTTTAAATTACCTAGTTTTTATGGAATAATAAAAATAATTTAAAATAAAGAACTAAAAAGGATAGAGAAATAGCATCAATGTCAAGTTTGCTATTTTTCTATTTTTGTTCTAAATTTTTATGAATAAAACTTAAATAGAATAATCATAACTCTTGA
>BNJU01002226.1_pt1 | contig 110767 bp, 128 predicted proteins | sample 8539281 | NCBI WGS metagenome assembly BNJU01 (sample SAMD00202456, study PRJDB9452) | human saliva metagenome | isolation source: human saliva | place: Japan
ATATACTCAGTATGAAAAGTTGGGCGGGCAATTCAACTGGTACATTTGAGGGAAGGCAAGTTGGCCGTCTTGATTACATAGACCTTGTTGGAGACGAGCGGTGCATGAGCATCTATACGGACTTTTTGTAACCTGCAAATGAGGCTTGTGGCGCCTCTTCATCAGTCTGGCTCGCTCTGGCATAATGTTCCCGAATCCACTGGGCGGTAGGCAGAGAGAAGATAGCGAAACTGAGTGAACCTGGCGTTTTAGAGCCGATCTCCTGCTTTCCTGGCTAATAGTCCTGAGCAAACGCCATGAACCACTCTTGAAAAGGGACCGCCAAAAGGCCGAATGAGGGTGGGCAATCTGGCCAGAACCGTTTCAGTAAGACGGCCCTCCTACAGGTCCCTGATAAATCCCTGTGGCATAAGGCAGGGTGCAGAACCCCTTTTGAGGGCTTGGGCACGACCTTCCGTCAACCTTGCAGTTCTCCTGCACATCTCTTGGAAAAGAGGGCTGGCAAAGACGAAGACAGACCGTAACAAAGCTTGCTGGTTTGCCTTCATCCGCACAAGACTGCAATCGTTTTTCTAAGTGACTGAGACCTCTGGTCGTCCACCCCAGTTTTTCCAATTCCTGTCGCTTCATCGGCACCCTCCTTTCCGCATTGCTGTTTGTTTATGCTTCTATACTATCATCTTTCGCCCTCCCAGACAATTCCTATCCACTGGCCAAGCCATTTTGCGCTTTTTGATATACTAGAAGGAGCGAAGAAGAGGACCCCATGACGCAAATAAAGAAGATTACCTCAAGTGCATCTATGAAATCGAGCGCAACATGAAAAATTAGTAACAGAGATTGCGGCCCGGATGCAGGGTTTCGCCTCCAGCCGTGACTGAGATGGCCAAGCGCATGATCTCGGAGAATCTCCTCATCAAGGACAAGACCCACGGCTGTTGCTCACCGATCTCGGCCTCCAAACGGTTTCCGAACTCTTTCGCAAACACCGACTTGATTGAAAGTGTTCTTGCTCAAAAACTTGGCATGACCGAAGAAGTCCATGAAGAGGCCGAAGTGCTCGAGCACTGTCTCCGACCGCTGTCGATAAAACTAGACAAAATGTTAGACACTCCTAAGACCTGCTCCCACGGAGGAACCATTCCACCAAAGGACAACTTCTCATCGAGGCTTACCAGGACCGTTTGAGCGATGTCAGCGAACCGAACCTATCGTTTGCGAAGAGTTCAGGATAACTTTGAATTGTGAATAGACTGCAGTCCAGCCATCCATTGGAGATGACATTCTCTTCAAAGGCTATGATGATTACACTGGTCTCTACCAGCTCCACATCAAAGACCAAGACATCAGATCGATCACTGGATTGCTAACAACTTCATAGAAAAAAACATGCCCTTTGATGAAGAGCATGTCAGATTGAAAAATAGTATTCCTAGAAACTTTCCTTAGAGTAGTACGGACGTCTGCGAACTTCTACGAAGTTCCATGACTTGAGTTTGAACTAAGGTTCAAAAACTTTCCAGATGCTTGAAACAACAATGTTTCAAGCATTTCTCACAGCGGAAAGTTTCAGATTACTTTGAAAATCAAAGTAATATGAAAATTTTTGAAAAATTATCCGCTATCTAAGTAAAAAGTAATTTGTCTACATTCAAACATGCCTTTTTAATCAAGGGCTTGTTTTTTATGGATTTTTCGTATCGAGGATGATGGTCACTGGGCCATCATTGATGAGTTCAATTGCCATGTCTGCGGCGAAGATCCTCGTTTGACAGGGACTTCCTTTTCCAATAAATCATTAAAATCATCATAGAACTGGCTGGCCATCTCTGTGCATTCTGCCCAATAAAGGCTGGACGATTGCCTTGTCTGGAGCAGCAAATAAATGGGTAAAGCTGAGAGAGATGCTCACTTGAATATCCTTGACAGATAAATTCATCTTCCCTTCTTCATCCGAGAAAATCATTTCGTGACCTTCCACCGCACTCCTATCCTTCTGGTCATCCTCAGTCTACTCCACTAAGAGCAGACCCATCCTGAATCTGACTATACACTTGACCATCAATAGAAACCGAGGCCCTTTTGACCCGTTGAGTTACTAATTTCATCTTATTATCCTATTTATACAATCTATTGGGCTCACCACTAAGCTTCAAAGAACATCGACATCAGACAAAGGCGGTGAGACGCAGGCAGACTATCGAAAAATCAAAAGACTGTTCAGTTGCTTTTAGGGCAAGCGGCGAGACGAAGACAGTACTGAAGTACGGCGAGGCGAGCTAACGAAGCAATAAAAAGATAACTGAGCGACCGATGCTCGATGGTACGCTTGCAGCAGAGTACACCTCCGGCACCTCTTAATCTTATCACAACCGTTGTCAACATAGACAGGTTTGGAATCCCGAAGAAATGTGGATATTGCAAATTTCATATCTTTGGTTGGTTGGGCAGTGACAGTTGAGATACGTCTCAGCCGTGTTGGAGAGGACTTGAAGGACATCATTGAGAAGGCCTGCACGGTTGAGGCCATGAGATATCGATATGGGCGATGTAATCCCCGGTCGTGTTATTGTCTTCCCACACGACGTCGATGGCGTTGCTCGTAGTTGTCTTGGGCCCTGCAGGTTCATACAGATCTGACGGTGAATGGCAACCCCGTCCTTTGGTAACATGACACATTGTATCTCCTGGGACGAGTTGCAACACTAGCAATCCGGATCGAGACCAAAGCCTTGGATGACCACGCCACCTCTCATGGCGGACCTTGAGGTGTCTTTTTGTTTTCAACCTTGACTTTCGCCACCTTGGCCAGTTCTTCAGCTTCTGCGCGCCTTGGCCTTTTCTCTCGACGCTCTTCCTCCGTCAAAACGATCAAAAAGACAGAGATGGCTCCGATTTCTCCAAAAACCGATGAGTATAAACAGGCCTCTTCGGTCTTGTAGCTGGTCTTTTGCGAGACCTTGTCCCTCATGCTTCTTATCCATGAACTTGTTGGCAATCATATCATGCTCATGGAATTGGGCTATGAGCAACTCGTCCACAGTTGATCGAGAGTTCCTTGTCTTAGTTCTTAAAGTCTAGGATCTTATTGCGGGCCTTGCTGGTCTTGACGATATTGAGCCAGTCAGACTTGGTCCAAATGAGTTGGATTGGTGATGATTTCAACCTGGTCACCGTTTTCAGCTTAGTAATCAAAGGAACCATACGGCCAGTTTAACCTGGCACCAGTCGCTTTTTCCCCGATCTTGGTCATGAATCTCAGTGACAAAGTCAATCGGTCCAGAATCCTTTGAAGAGAACGAACCGCTCCATCTGGGTAAAGGACATAAATCTCTTCAGCTAGATGGTTTTCTTTGACCGTAGTCATACAAATTCTTTGGCATCATCCGCCTGGTCTTGGAGTTCCATCATCTCCTTGATCCAGATTCATCCCAATAGCCGATTCTTTGCTGTGACAGCCCTGATCACATCCTTATAAGCCCAGTGTCCGCTAGCCGTACTCAGCAACCTCGTGCATTTCCTTGGTACGGATCCGGAACTCGATGGGACCTTTAGGGGCCGTAAACAGTGGTATGGATGGACTGGTAACCATTGGCGCTTGCGATTGGCGATGTAGTCCTTGAAACGGCCTGGCATCAGCTCGCACAACTCGTGGATATAGCATCATAGCATAAACATCGCTCGGTGATTCAGGATACAGCGGATGGCAATCAAATCTGGATTTCCATCAGCGCTTCTTCTTATCTCGCATCTTGCGGTAGATGGGTAGATATGTAGGACGACCATAGATTTTCCCATAGAGGTGGCGTTCTCGCGCATAGGACTCGATCTTTTGGACAACTTCTTCTACCAGGGCTTCCCGCTCGCGACGCTTCTCCTTCATCATATGGGAAATTTTACTAGAACCTCGACTTCATTCAGATAACGGAAGGATAGATCTTCCAATTCCCACTTGACGCTGAAATTCCGAGACGGTGGGCTAGCGGTGCATAGATTTCCACTGGTTTTCTTGAGAAAATCCGCTCTTGCTTGTCCTTTAGCGTAAATGCTTCAAAGTCCCATGTTGTGCAAGCGGTCTACTAAGCGACCAAAGATAACACGGATGTCTTGGGGACATAGCCATGAGCATCTTGCGGTGGTTCTCTGCCATTGCTCTTCATGGGACTTGTATTTGACCTCCCGAGCTTGGTCACTCCATCAACAATCACTCGGACATCGTGCCCAAATTCAGTTCTGAAATCATCTGGGGTTGCGTTTGTATCCTCGACAACGTCGTGCAAAAACCACGAGCCGGTCACAGCATCAACTATTTTGCTTAAAATGCCGAACTTGAATAGGTGGATGATATAGGGTTCACCTGATTTACGGAATTGCCCACTATGGCGAGTCGACCGCATAAAGGGAGAGCTTTTTCTACAAATGCAACATCCTCTCCCGACAAGTATGGTGAGGCAATAACCTGGCCTGTTAAAGGTTCTTCTTTTCAGCATCTAGTTTTCCTCCACTCTTGCCCTTCTATTCCTATCACTTACTAGCTCTATACGTAAAGCTAGTCCGATTGACTTTCATGCTATTTGAGAGCTTTCCAGCACTGTCCAGGAAACTCGAACATGGGATCACTTTTCATACAAATACTCCATTTTTATAAAATTCATTATTTGTCAATATATAAAAATAAGAAAACGAATACATTCTGAACAAAAATAGATATAAAGGAAACACGTGAAGGTCTGCCTTCACGTTTTCATAGATTCCGTGACTACCACTGCAGCTAAGGGCATAGAGTGGGGCGGTTTCTGCACGGAGAATCCGAGGCTACCCTGCCAGAACAGCCCCTTGGCTTCAAAAGACTCAATTTCCACAGGTGAGAGACCTCCTTCTGGACCAAAGATAAAAGAGCGGTTGCTTCCAGCTTCCAATCCTGTCAGCGACTGAATCAGCGGTGCCTCACCTTCTTTGGCAGACTCTTAAAGCACCACGATGCGGTCAAACTGGTCAGTTGTACACAGAAAGTCAGACTTTTTCTCAAAAAGTAGTGCTCGGGACCAAATTTCGCTTGCTTTGCTATGCTTTGCTCCAAGGGCGATTTTTTTCTAGTTTTTCGACCTTTTGACTAATTTCTTGCCATCCATTTTGCAACGGACCAGTCTGCAGGGAAGGCCCAGATCGCTAGCTCCGAGTTCTGTTACTTTCTGGTGATGAACTCCAGCTGTCTCCTTTGGGAAAGCCTGATGCGATGGTCCTTGGATTGGCAATTCTACATTGTCAGCCAATTCTTCAATCAGCTCCAACTGACGCGCCTCTACATGTGACCACGCGCTAAAGCGCTTAATCCCATCATCAAAACCAAGTCCTTCATCATCTTCTTGACGCATGACCTGAAACATGTGCTTGCTGGTTCCTTGTCCTCTATGGTGACAGGCGATATGGCAAGGCCTTTTTACAAAATACTCTTTGCATGCTGGCCTCCAATCTACACGGAGACATCCTTGGTCTTCTTGAGACGCAGGCATTCCATTCCCCTTGGATCATATGAGTTTCAAGGAAAAATCCAGCTGACTCAGCCGACTCACGGACCATGTCCCACTTGTCCTTGATAATGCCACTCATGATCAGATAGCCTTCGTCCTTGACCAAACGATAAGCATCATCCGTCAGATGAATGAGGATATCCGCCAAGATATTGACACGATAACATCTGCCTCAATCTCCACGCTGGGCAAATCACCTGGGGCTACATGGATATTTTTCCATGCCAGGATTGAGCTCAATATTTTCTTGAGCGACTCGAACCGCTACATCATCCAGGTCATAGGCGAAGATTTCCTTGGCACCCAGAAGTGAGCTAGCAATAGAAAGAACTCCTGAACCAGTCCCCACATCTAGCACTGTTTCGCCACCACGAAGAACCTGCTCCAAGGCAAAAAGACTCATCTTGGTCGTCGGGTGTGTTCCAGTCCCAAAGGCCATGCCTGGATCTAACTTGATAATCTTTTCTCCCGCCGTCGCCTCATAGTCCGTCCATGACGGCACAATTGTCAAGTCATGAGTGATGCGAGCTGGTTCATAGTATTTCTTCCAGTTGTCGGCCCAGTCTTCCTCCGCCAAGGCAGTCGATTCCCATCTTGACCTCTCCCAGATCCATAAAGTCGTCCAATTCTGCTAAACGAGCCTGCAAATCCGCTTCAACCGCTACCACATCAACCGTATCCGGATAGTAGGCTGTCACCACGATTTCTTCTTGTTGCTCGACCTCTGGGAAAATCTCACCGAAGCGATCGACGTTGCCCACATAGTCCATGCTATCTTCAATTGCTACCCCTTGGGCACCTAACTCAATCAAGATATTGGAAACTAATTCCTCTCCCTCACGCTTGACTGTAACTTTTAACTCTTGCCATGTTTCCATCATTAAGATACCAAGCCCGTAAAACACAAAGTCAAAATAGGAAATTCTCTGAAGACGCTTGTGTCTACGTGAAGTTTATCTTTTTGGCACAGTATTTAGGGCAGGTTCAGTTTAGAAATTTAACTGAACCATCCTTTCTATTTGTCAATCAATTTTTCTCATGTAGACCATATCCATGCCTTCTTTTTCGAGGCTCGATATGGGTTTGATGATAGCATTCTTCTCGTAGAACGCGACCATGCCTGCATCCTGTAACACCGTACACAAATCCCATTGTCTAACGGTTTGAAAATTCCTCTAGCAAGCGTAATCCTTCAGATCCATACCCTTTTTCCCTGATACGGAGGCAGAATCGTGCGGTCCCTCCAACCAAGCTTCCGTTAACTCGTCATTGGTCTGAATTCGAAGAAATCGATTTTATCTTCGTTTTCTTTCACAAAGTAGTAATAGCTATTGGGACGTTCGACTAGTTTCCACTTAATTCGTTCACGGTCCTCGAGATAAGGATCGTATTCATCTTGGTATTTGTCATAGACAGCCTTAAAAGCTGGCTCTTTGAATAGCAATAATGGTTTCTAAAATCCTCTGCTCCTGCTTTCTCAAGTGTTATCATAAACTTTTCTCCACATAATCGCGCACTCGTTCTTGTAATTGGGGAACGACCCAATCTGACACTAAAACTCTTCAAGTCTCACTAACCTATGGCCCCTGTCCCTCGTCTCCCAAAGACAATACTGTCAAACTGTTCCTGTGCAATTTCCCAACTAAAAGACGAGGTTTTTGTTCTCATCTAACTATGCTGGGGTAGATCAAGACCAAACTATGTCATCTTTCAATAGTTGGATGCTCAATTCCTCATAAACTTCACGCTACACACTCAAAAGGACTCTCGTCCCCTTCACGACCACCACCTGGCAACTCCCACAGATTAGGCCAAGGAATAGTTGGTTTATCATCGCGTAAGATGGTCAAAATTCGCCCATCACAAATCAAAGCAATCTTACAACCCGTAAAATCCAAGTGTTTATCCAATAATTCCATGATGATGACCTTTTCTTATCATAACCTAGCTAGCCTTCTTCAATCACCTTTTGGCAATCTGCATCCCAGTATGCCTGCCATCTACCATGTTTTTTAGCAAAATAAACCGTAAACTCATCATTTACATAATCGGCAACATAGCGAAGATTAGGCGGATTTTCCTCAAAACTTAATACCCAGGGATGGAAGTAAAAAGTTTTCTCCCATCTCTTCTGAGTATAGCCTAGATCCTTGGCATATTGAGGAATAGGTTCTTTTGCATCTCACTTTCCAAACAAGACTGAATGGCATTGTCAATACTATTTAAACGAGCTAATAGTTGTTGAAACTGCTCTTCTTCCTCCGAATTAAAACCAACTAGAAATTCAAATTCCGCAAAATCTTCAGGAAATTCAAGTTCTGTGATTTTACCATCCTCTGCGTAGCGTCCCTCCTCATTAACGAGGCGACGAGTTCCAAACTTCAATACTCGCTCGAAATCTAGATCCGCAAAGCGATTTCGAGGAAGGATCGACTCACGCTCTTGAGATTTTTGGGATTTTTTACTAAATAACCGCTTAAATATCTGAAGCATCGTACAGCTCTCTTTCCTTTTTCTCAGCTCACCTGAGTCTGTTCTACCTGTATTGCTTGTTCCAACTCATCTAACCACTGCTGGTAATAGGCTTTCTCATCCCGCAACATGCGACTTCACATCCATCTTCTGTCTAGCAAGCTTGATCGTGCCTTGTGTGTCTGGACCAAATCCTTTTTGACGGTAAATTGATACCAGCTTGGACCGCCTGTATATTGGTCAATTTCATTGATCAAAAAGACTTAACTCGTCGAATGGTCGCGTACTCCTCTGCTTTTTCATGATTTCCTTCCAACAAGGCGATATGCAGTAGGGATAACTGAGCAGCCGTTTGAATCATCGGACTATCTGCCCTCTCCAATAAAGCCTGAAACTGCTCTTTAAGTCTTCTCTCGATTGCCCTCTAGGATGTAGACTTCTCCTTGAAGGGCTAAGACCCCCTCCACAAAAGCCTCCTTGCGCCTCCTCAGGAACAGGTCTAACAAAGTCTTTTTAAATCGTAGTCTTCTGGCGCTAGCAGGGTCTGAGCAGAATGGCGCAGTCCTAGATAAGCATAGGGTACATTTTCAGGATGGCGCATCAATTCTAAAATTTTGTCTCCATCTGTGATCCCAAGGGGTAAAGCATTGGCCAAAATGAAGGAGAGATTGAGACAAATCCAAGTGCCTGCAAAATACCAACTCTGTGTCAGAACTCCAAAGAGGATAGATAAGATGAGTAAAGTCAAATGAACCAGCAAACCACCGGAAACATCAAGATCGTTCGTTGGTCACTTTCATCCTCTTTTAGTCCAACTATCTGGGCACCGACATTTCTCAGAATGGCCAGTGCGGCTAAGACAAACTTTCCTTCCTTTTTTAGTCAGGAGGAAACTTCCCAAGCCTAAAGCGACGAGCCGATAGCCCGTCAGATAGCCACAAAAAAAAGCATGCCCCAGTTCATGGAAAATGAAAATGAGATAAATGCTAGAAAAAGTGAAGAGATAGCCCGGTACAAAAACCAGTTGAAAACCTAACTCCCGTAAAGGCGATCGTCCCCAAGGCAAAAGCGACCATCAAGAGAAGAAACGATAGACCGTAAACCAGGTGGATCCCAATTTTTTTCATAAACTCTCCCACTATTCCTAATATCTCGGATAAGGGTAAAAGGTGCTTTCTTCTAGGCCGACTTTGCCTTCTTCAAAGACTTCTTGGTTCCAGACGATCTCAAAGCTCTCTGCCTCTTCGTCTGCTAAGAAATCCATGAGGTCATCCAAGGCCAGCTCGGCTGTATCTTTGAGGAAGGTCGTAAAATAAGCTAGAAACTCTCGAGACAAGCCTTTTTTCGGCTCATACGGAAGGGCTGTTAAATAGGCCTCTTCTTCCACATGCGACTTGGCTGGATTGTAGAAGATGACGGCTTCTTCAAAGAAGATATCCTCGTCAGACTCTTCACCCGACTCATCGACCAAAGCAACCCCTCCTGTGTTTTGCACTTCTAAGAGAAAAGCCAATTCTACCGCATGATTCTTCTTATCCCAATTGATCTCAAAGTCAAAGGGAAAGACCTTTTCCATTTCCTCTTCTAAAACATCCAAAAATCCATATTTAGACATCGTGTCCTCTTTCTAATTTCCCACTCTTAGAGCGGAATATGATACAATAGTTACTACAATCTTACCATAAAAACTGCCTCTTTTAAAGGAGACAAAGCTAGAAAGGAGACCCTCATGCCGGACAATCTCGCCCTGCGCATGCGACCCAAAACCATCGACCAGGTCATCGGCCAAGAGCACCTCATCAGGAGGAAAAAAATCATCCACTGCATGGTGGAGGCCAATCGTCTCTCGTCCATGATTCTCTTTGGCCCACCAGGATTGGCAAGACCAGTATTGCTTCTGCCATCGCGGGTACGACTAAGTATGCCTTTCGGACCTTCAATGCAACCGTCGACAGCAAAAAACGCCTGCAAGAGATCGCAGAGAAGCCAAGTTTTCAGGTGGCTTAGTCCTGCTTTTGGATGAGATCCATCGCCTCGATAAGACCAAACAAGATTTTCTCCTGCCTTTGATCGAAAGCGGTCTGGTCATCATGATCGGCGCAACGACTGAGAATCCTTTCTTCTCCGTGACGCCTGCCATTCGCAGTCGGGTACAGATTTTTGAGTTGGAACCCTTGACCAATGAGCAGGTCAAAGAGGCTATCCAGTTGGCGCTGAGCGACTCTGAGCGAGGATTTGACTTTCCTATTACCGTCGACGAGGATGCCTTGGATTTTCATCGCCACTTCGACCAATGGAGACCTGCGTTCTGCCTATAACTCTCTCGATTTAGCCGTCCTCTCTACCAAGGAAGGGAGGATGGCATTCGCCACATCAGTCTCGACATCATGGAAAACAGCCTCCCAGCGTAGCTACATCACCATGGACAAAGATGGAACGGCCACTACGACGTCCTCTCTGCCCTGCAAAAAGTCTATCCGTGGTTCGGATGTCGATGCTAGTCTCCACTACTGCACGCTTGATTGAAGCCGGTGATCGCCCAGCTTAGCTCGTCGCTTGACAGTCATTGCCTACTGAAGATATCGGTCTGGCTAATCCAGATGCGCGGATCCATACGGTGACAGCCCTTCGAGGCGACGGAGGATCGGCTTTCCCGAAGCCCGCATCCTCATCGCCAACATCGTCATCGACCTGGCCCTTTCACCCAGGTCCAACTCGCCCTACGTCGCCATGGACAAGGCTTTGTCTGACCTCCGTAAGTCTGGCAATCTTCCCATTCCTCGCCATTTTACGGGATGGCCACTATGCTGGAAGCAAGACCTTGGGGAATGCCCAAGACTACAAATACCCCACAATTATCCTGGTAATTGGGTCCAACAGGACTACCTACCAGACAAGCTGAAGGGTACCTCCTATTTCACTCCTAATGAGAATGGCAAATACGAGCGAGCCCTAGGGACGACAAAAGAGAAGATTGATCAACTCAAGAAAAGGTGATATCGGTTCCAAAAATTGAGATTTTTCGCTTGAAATGAAAATATGGTATCATATACATATAGAAACGCTGTGAGTGTACGACTTCACACTTAAGTGTTGACCGACTATTTTTGTATTATTAGGGAAACAAAGGACTTCTAACAGCTATGCAGGCCGTATCACGCAGGCGAGCTTCAGTTAGAGCAAGTTGCCCACCTGCTTAATTGCGCGGGTTCAATACAAACCGTGAAGTTTCGGCACCAATACAGCTTTTTTTTGCCTCCTTAGCTCAGTTGGTAGAGCAGTAGACTCTTAATCTATGGGTCGCAGGTTCGAGCCCTGCAGGGGGCATCTAAATCAACAGGAAAAAGCCTTGATTTACAAAGGCTTTTTTTGCTTGTCTATAACTGATTTGCCCCATCATTTGCCCCACATTTTTTTATGAGCAATCTTTCCAGATATCTCTGATTTGATTAAATTCTTCAAAAAAATTTTCTCTTCTAAAGTGTGTCCATATACTTCTACTAACATTGAAATATCTCTATGCCCTAGAATTTTTTGCAATAACTCCAAGGTCAAATCCTTTGTGCCAGAGGTAGCTTCCATAGGTGTGACGTGCTCCTTTTGTCGTGATAATTGGATAAATATCTAATTCATTTAAAGAAAGAACACTCAAAGCTTTATTGACACTTGCAATATCTGGTACCAAGTGAATATATCCATAATGCTGAAAAATCATTTTATACCTATTCTTGATTCCTAGCTCTTTATTAGCCTTCTCTTGTTCAATTTTTAGGACTTGTAATATCTTAATACATTCTTCGTCTATCGGTACCATCCGAATAGACGTTTTGTTTTTGGAGGACAAACTTTATGAGAAAGGGTATTAAACCTCCTATATGTTTTTAACAGTCCTCTGTCAAAGTCAACTTCATTCCAAGTTAACGCTATTAACTCTCCAAACCTCATGCCTGTTTTTAATAGAAAATAGACGATATAAGGAACAATTGAACGTTGGTAATCAAATTTTCTCTTTACTGCTAAAAGTAAATCCAGATAGTCCTTTTCTGTATGTAAATATTTCTCTTCTGTCATCTGTTGTTCTTTGGATGAAAATAACTCGACATGTTGTGTAAAATCATCTATTAGAACTTTGTCAGCAATTGCCATTTTGGATGCTCTGATGAATTCCCAGTATTCAATCTACCAAGAAAAATTTCTACCAACTGTTTGTCCCATACTTATTCATAATTCTTTGGTATTCACTCCACTGAATTTGAGTGACTTTTTTTATTTCAAATAATCTTTCAATTGTGTTTTTACGGAGAAGATATTTTTCTTTGTCTCTTCCGACCTACTACTCGGTAGAATTTTTAGTTCAAAGCCATTCTTGATATAGATCTACAAGAGAAATATCTCTAGAAATTCTTTTTCCCTAAACGAAGTTCTTGCAGAATCGGTTCAGCTTCTGACTCTGCAAGTTTTTTGTTCAAAAACCGCTATTATGAGCAACAGTTTTTCCTTTCGTTGCAATTTCATAGGTCCATAAGTTACTATCTCCTCGCTTTCGATAACGAACACTTGCCATATTACGCCACCTCTGTTCCTAGAATCTCATTTACAACACTTTTTGGAACAACCATCAAACGTTTGCGATTATAAAATGTATAGCCTCGTGATACAAGTAATTCTCTTGCCTGATGAATGATATCATTCGCTGTATGAGGGCGATAGCCCATTTCAATTAATTCTTTGTTACTAATTAAATTATTGTCCATAGTTATCCTCCTTATTTATTTTCTAAATTCAGAAACTCACCTACAAGTAGTTGTAATTCTGTATTTAATTTAGGGAGATTCTGTATTAATACTTCTTTTAATTCTTCCGCAAATTGGTTCGTTTCTTCTCTCAATAGTTTGCGGACTCTTGTTTTTTTCTTTTTGATGCTGTCTGATTTTAAATTTGGAAAAGCCAATGATAACAGTTCAGGATTGTTGAGAAAGATAATTGTAAATGCTCTTTGCTCCACTCGAATATGTTCTAGCTTATAAAATCCGAAATTATCAAGTCGATTCATAACATCTTGGACCATCTCCTCACCAATCGCTTTGGTTCTGAGTTGGAACTCCAGTCTCCACCAAAACGGATTTACAGCCAAATCTAGCTTCTCATCGCGCTTGTGAGCAATGATTTCTTTATTCTTATCATATAACCTAACTTGTACATTACTACCGCTAGAACCCCAATATTTCGTCTCTAATTCGCCCCCTCGACCATAGAAGACCTTATGGGTAACACCACCTTTAATATGTTGCAAATTAACGATCTCAGGCCTGTTGAGAAATGTCAAATGCCAAATCAAAACGAGACAAACGTACCGTCAATGAATTCAATCTAGCAAAGTACATTAATTGCCTCCATACTTTCATTCCATCAAATTCTTTTAAAGTATTAGGATTGAAATCAATTCGAATCAATTGTTCACCTCCATAAATGGATAATTGAAAAATATAATATTGATCGAATCATACTCATTAAAATCTTTAGCTAAAGTAAAGACATCATCTCGCACGTTATCATGTATTTCAAATGAGTCAACTCTTGTACTTATTGCCTGTTTCAGATTTTTGAAAATTCGTCTTAGAGAACCAGTGTCTGTATCCCAGATAACCGTTAATCTATCGATACTGACATCTAACCTCTGTACTAATTCTCCTACATCACATCGTTCTTGAATGCTTCTTAAATCTTGTATAGAAACCAACAAAATTGTCCCCCTTCTTTTTAGATTTTTTTAGGGCCTCAGAAACACCGTCAAATCAACGTTTGCTCGTTCCGTCGTTCTTTGGACGTTGTCCCTAAAGTGTACCCTTTTTGCTGGCTGTTAGAATAGCCAGCTTTTTTGTACTAGAAATTGTCTGGACGGCAGTCTGCAGGACTTCGCCTGACTTCCCGTCAGGCTCGTCCCTTGACCTTGTCCACACAATTTCTAGCTCCAAGGCTTTCGAATAGTCATAAGTCATAGTCTCGTCTCAACTCCTCCTCACTCACTATCCTAAACTTACGAGACCATTTTTATAGTTTTATAACTTATTTTATAAGTTATAAATATTTTTATAAAAATATTTTTGGATAGTCAATTAAAAACTTGATTTGTAAGTTTATAGGTGATAAAATAAGTTAAAAATAAAATTAGGAGTTTTCCCATGACCTTTATTATTCAAAAATTTTGGACCCAATTTGGCACGACTACGCATAGAAAAGGAGTAAGTCAAACTCAACTTGCGGAAGATTTAGGAATCAGTAAACAATCCATCTCTGATTATGAAAACAAAAAGCTATCCTACCTTTTGCAAATTTGGATAAGATAGCAGAATATTTTAATGCAACTCCAACCCAACTATTTGGAACTAGTAAAGAGATTGAGTTAGAAAAGAGTGTTCTTGAATCGAATGAATACTCTGATAAAGTAAGTGAGATTTTAAAAGCTGTCAAATACATCGAAGATTTTCTAGAAACTGATGGACAGTACTTAGAGGATTTACTTTTACTTAACAAGAGGCAACCAACTATACACAGAAGATGGAGATGAGTTGTATATTGATCCAACTTCTCAGAAAAGAACACTTTCATAACCCAATATGAACCTGGTTTTTATTGTAGCAAGGGATAAATCTCCACTAGAACTCTTAATTGAAAATAAGGAATTGTTTGATAAATAGAAAAAGCGAGGATAACCTCGCTTCAGATTAAGTTAAAATCTTTAGAAGACACTTTTATAAGGACTTTGTCTTCAATCTGTGAAAAAGGATGAAAACTCCTTTTTCTTTTTGTAAAGTCAGACTGAAACTTCCAAAATTGTTTATTTATTTTATTGACATTTTCTATAAAAATAAGTATAATAGTTTTATTATCAAACTATACTATATAGGGGGTATTGAAATGAAATTTTCTAATCGTTTACTGCTATTCCTTGCAGGAGTTGTTTTTGTCCTTTTAGGACTTTTTCCTATTTACAAACCCAGTAGCTAATCTTGTTGCTTACAGCTGGTGGATTTCATTTGGTTTACTGGTTTCTTCTATAGCAGCTATTTTAGGCTATTTCTCTGCACCAAAAGAGCTTCGCTCACCTGTTTATCTTTTCCAAGGGTTTGTTAGTCTTCTCTTAGCTCTTTACCTCGTTGCTTATGGCTTTGTGACCCTGCCGGTCGTCATTCCGACCATTGTAGGAATTTGGTTAATTGTAGAAGCCATTATTGCTTTCTTTAAAGGCAAACGTCTAGGATTGATTTTCCCTATTATTGGTAGCAATATCACGTGGGTAGCCTTGCTTGAATATTTTTACTAGGTCTAGTGATTCTGTTCAATCCAGTGGCTACAGGTGTCTTTGTCGTTTATGTCATTGCCTTTTCATTTTTAGTTACTGGCTTCACCTACATTATTGAGGCCTTTCGTAAATAGTCTAGTTGCTATTTCTATCGCATTCAAAAAAGCTGGGAAATCATATTCTCAGCTTTTTCGTCTCTTTAATTATCACTTTTTCGCATTCCATTCTACGTAGAATTGCTCTAAGTATTCTTCCAAAAAGTGATGGCATAGTGCTCTAGCATTCGATAAGTTGCAATAATAACCGGTCGAGAACGGGGCATCGACTCAATCATACTGAAAATAAAAGAGCGAATGTTATCTGCAAAAAGAAAGCTTAGATTCTTTGCGATTTCAACAAAAAAAAAGCACTGTTGGTACTTACCCCAAAAAGTTAGACAAGTAATTTAAGTGAAGGATTTAGTTCTGTATTTCACAGGACTAATGTAAGTGGCTCATTTGGACTATCCTCCTGTTTTGTTTTGTCATTTACAGTATAGTCCTTTTAGGCTTTTTCTTGTATTTTGAGTTTAACTAGCACCACGGGTATTATTTTTCCTTTTTACTTACCAGATAGAAGTTAAAACTTAATTGAAAAAGAACCATTTAATTTAACTAATGCATGTTCTTAAAATTTCCTAAGTCTACCAACAGCTCTATCTAAATCTTTCTTTTTTTAATCAAAATTTTTAAAATTGCCTAATTTATAGAATATAAGTTTGTAATAAAACTTTAATCTTTTTATGTAATATATTGTATATTACATAAAAGATTATTGTATGCTACAATCCACCTTTGTATAGTAGTATTTTTGTACTATTATACAATATAGGAGATTTTATTCTATCTCTATAAAGTAATAAAGGAGTGTAAGCCCATGGAAAATGTTGTTGTCTCAATTTTTCATATTGAAAGTGAAGCCTTTCAGGCCTTTTCAGAATTAAAACAGTTTGTTCAAACTGAAAATACAAAATTAGCTCAGGCTTCAATTGTAAAAGCTGAAAATGGTGTTATTAACGTCAAAGATAGCTTTGACTTGATGAATTCCCTAGAGATGATGATTATTTCGAAGGCGGATTAATTGGTAGTTTAATCGGAATTTTAGGTGGACCACTAGGTGTTCTCTTTGGTTTTGCTACTGGTGGAGCAATTGGCGCCTCCGTTGGTTCAGACAAAGAATTGATCAATTCGGCATTAATTACAACCGTTAGTAAAAAGTTGACTAATGGCGAAGTAGCTATTATTGCACTTGTACAAGAAAATGATGAATCTGTTTTAAATGCTATTTTTGAAAAGTATCAGGTTGACATTGCTAGATGGGATGTCGCTACTGTTGCAGCAGAGATAGAGTCAGCTCTCAAAATTCAAGAAGATTTAGAGCATCAAGCTAAAGCTCGCTTAATTGCGGATAAAAAGAAGCTCGTCGTGAAGTTTGATAAATTGAAAGCTAATATTAAAGAGAAATTTCTCGATTAACAGACTGAAGAGACTGAGGTAAAAAGATTTCGATTTTTGAAAATCTTTACTATTAAGCTATTTAAATAAATGGTTTAAATTAATAAAAGCGACCAAACGGAGTTTTCTGGCATAAACTTCTGTTTGTTCGCTTTTTATATTAGTCATGTAAATTTGTAGCTAATTTACATGACTTTTTCTATATCTCTAATAATAGGCACTGATGATTTATCATAGGTACACTGGTCTCCTGAATCAAAAAGCTTATAGAGTTATGGTTCGTCTGGATACGAGGGTCAACATATAGGTATTATAGGTTTTTCAAACAAAATACGAGTCATTCGTTTTTGCCCCGCTTTTGCCCCATTTTTAAATCCTGACATTGAAAATACCTAAAAGTATTTCCCTAAAATCAGCTATATTTCAACATTTTTGTTTATTTTCAATATGAAAAGTTCTTACAAATCCATGTAGGGGGCATCCAACAATACAACAGGAAGCCTGATATATCAGGCTTTTTTGCTTGTTATTTTATTTTTTGTACCAAAAAATTTATATTCACAAAATAAGCGAGTCTCATTCAAAGAATCGAAAAAACCACCGCGAGGTTGGTTCTTTTTTATCAATCATCAAACACTCCACCTGTAAGCTGGTACATGAGGTAAATGTGTTCCAGGACTTTTACCTTATCCATATGGTCCACATCTTTAAAACCTCCTAATGCTAGTAAAGGAACAAAACCGAAACATTCATCGTAGGCCAATTCACCATGTTTGACAACAGCTTTTTTGTAGAGTGGAATATCGAAATAATCGTCTTTGAAATCTTCATCATCAACATACTCTATGAAACGATCCATACGCTTAATCATAATATCCAAATCTTGAATATTGTATTGGACAATTCCCACATAGACATTCTCTTCCCAAGTAATAATATCTCCAAATGCTGTCACGAACATAGGAAAAGCGATATCTCCTCTGAAATAACTATCTTGGAGAAGTTCAAAATAGTCATCTGGATTAATGACTTTGAGATAACCATCTAAAAAGGTTCCCAAGCCATCCTCCTGCCAAATCTGTAGCAACTCAGCAGGAACTTGATTCTTATACTTTTCAATGACTTCTTGGGGCATATCTGCCTCTTTGATAAAGTTTTCTAACATGTTATCCTCCGATTTGGTTTTTAGCATCGTTTCTCTATAATCCCAGTATACCATAAACCATATGTATCAGAGTCTACTTAACAAGAAGAATAACAGTTTCATAGGCATTTAAGTATCTAAAGGAAAGATAATAAGAATAATGTTTTTGAAACACTCTACCAAACACCATCCCCATATTATCCCCCCACTTGTGGTATGATGATAGAGTATGTTTAGGTGCTAAAAGGAGAACGAATATGAAAATTGCATGGAATGAAATTAAATACCAACCCAAGAAGTTTATCCTGATTGAACTCCTCATTACCATTCTCATGTTTATGGTGGTGTTCTTGTCCGGTCTAACAAATGGACTGGGGCGTTCGGTATCGGCCCAAATCGATAACTATGGGTCGCTGCACTACATCCTTTCGACGGATTCAGAAGGGATTATCCCCTTTTCAACCATTACGGCGAAAGATTTAGAAGAGATCCAAAAGATAGAGGGAATGGACTATTCTGGCTTGTCGATCCAGCGGGCAACCGTCTCAAAATCAGAGGATTCCAATACTCTGGACATCACCTACTTCGCGACCGATCACAATGACAAAGAAATCCTCAATCCAATCATGGAGGATACAGACATCAAGATCTCCGACCTAAAGAAAAACGAGGTCATTCTGGACCATTCTTTCAAAGAGGATGAGGGAATCCAAGTCGGCGATCAAGTGATCGACAAAACTTCTAAGCAAAAACTCAAGGTCGTGGCTTTCGCAAAAAATGCCAAATACGGCTATAGTGAGATTGGTTTTATCAGCTCGGAGACCTACACAGGCATGAGACAAAAAACAGATCCAAGCTATCAATGGCAAGCCCAAACCCTTGTGACCAAGAAAAGCATCCCTTCTAGTGATCTAGCCAGCAACTTGATGGTGGCGGATAAGAAGCAAGTGATCGATAAAATCCCTGGCTACAAGGCTCAAAACCTGACGCTACGGATGATTACGTGGGTGCTCTTACTCGCTTCTTCTGCTATCCTTGGGGTCTTCTTCTACATCCTCACCCTGCAGAAGTTGAAACAGTTCGGTGTCTTGAAGGCCATTGGCATGTCCATGAGCCAGATTACCTATGTCCAACTATCCCAGCTCACCATCATCTCCCTCATCGGAGTACTGCTGGGGCTTGGCCTGGCAACTATGATGGCGCCATTTTTACCCAATAGCGTCCCTTCCTTTATGACCCTGAAAGACAACCTCACCATCTCGGTTAGCTTTATCTTGACCTCTATTTTGTGTGGTGCCTTGTCCCTTGTCAAAATCAAAAAAGTAGATCCAATCGAAGTCATTGGTGGAAATGGAGAATAAAATGGCCATTATCGCATTAGAAAATATCAGAAAATCCTACGCCGATGGCAGCCAGATGCACCATGTCCTCAATCAGCTGAATTTAAGCGTCGAACCCAACGAATTTGTCGCCATCTTGGGCCCTTCAGGATCTGGTAAATCCACTCTCTTAGCCATCGCTGGTTTACTCTTATCAGCAGACGAGGGGCGGATTTCTATCGCTGGCCAAGACTTGACCGGCCTCAACCAAGGCCAGTGGACACAAAAGCGGCTGGAATTGCTCGGCTTTATCTTTCAAGATCACCAGCTCCTCTCCTATATGAAAATCGGTGACCAGTTAGAACTGGTGGCCAAATTGAAGGGAGAAAAGGACAAGAAAAAACGCCAAGAAGAAGTTAAAGCCTTGTTGGCAGATCTGGGCATCGAAGCTTGTTACCACCAATACCCGAATCAGATGTCCGGTGGGCAAAAACAACGGGCACCATCGCTCGAGCCTTTCATCGGAAAATCCACAGGTCATTTTAGCCGATGAACCAACCGCTAGCTTTAGACCCGGATCGAGGGCAAGAAATCGCCCAATTGATCCGGAAAAGAAGTCAAATCTAAAAACAAGAGCGCCATCATGGTGACCCATGACCGCTCCATCCTGACCTATGTGGATACCATTTATGAATTAAAAACACGGCCAATTGCTAAAAAGGTAGAAAAAGGTTGATTAATGAGAAACTCAGCTGAACAAGAGTCTCTTGTTCGCTAGTTTTTATTCTTGAGGATCTTTGGGCAGTTCCATACGGAAGCGTAAGCCCATAGCCGTTTTATCAAATTGGTAGGCCAGTTCTTCATGGTCTAGCAAGTGTTGGACCACGAAGAGGCCCAAGCCGCCTTCCTTCTTCTGGCGGCTAGCGGTCATTGGCATCTCAGCGGTCTCTACCATTTCCTGGCTGGTATTTTCAACCGCCAAGTGCGTCCCTTCCTCTTCGAGACGGAGCTGGATCTCTCCACCAACATCCGAATGCTTGACGGCATTACTAATGACATTTGAGAGGACCAATTTCAGAATGGCTGGGTCCATATAAACTGCTTTGTCAGGGATTTGATTGTCAATCATAAGCGCGCGGGATTGTGCCAAGACCTTGTACTGGTCGAGGATCTGCTCTAAGACCTGGTCCAGCTGGATCCACTCCTTGTCTCCGGCCAGTTCTTGGACAGAGGACAGGGATAGAATTTCCAGGACGATCTGGTTCATCTCATCGACGATATCGAGGGAGACCGCCAGATAGCGGTCCCGGTCCTTGTAGCGGCCGATCTTATCCCGCATATTTTCTAGGATAATCTTCAAGCTGGCTAGAGGAGTCTTGAGCTCATGCGAAGCCCCTCTTAGAAATTCGACCTTCATCTGCTCCAACTTCAGATTTTCCTGTTTCTGCTGCTCTAGATTGTCGATTACTCTAGGAGATGGTGATAGAGGTCGTTGATTTGTTGCTTGAGGACGCCGATCTCATCCTGCGAATGAATGGGAAGACTAGCTGTCCGATCCAAGCGCTTCATCCGCTTGGTCATCTGCTTGATCTCAAGGATCGGAGCAGAAATCATGCGGGCATAGAGATAGGAGGCAATCAACGACAGAACAAAGGAAGCAAGGAGACTATAGGGAAGAAAGCCCAGACTGATGTCCCGCGCTTCCTTTTGCGAATCGACAGTCGCTAAGAATTGCAAGGTCAAGTCTTTCCCTTCCTTGGTCTGAATCTTTCGCTCTTCAATGACCAGGGAATTGTTCTGGCTGTCAGGGTTCAGGAGCAGGTCATCCTTGACCTCTAGGGCATTTTGTTTTTGCTTGCCCTTGATCGAGACCTTGATATCATTGGTCTTGGAATAAAGGTCGATGACCGACTCAATGGTCCCTTCTTCCTGACCCTGGAAACTCCTAGCAGGGCTTGCGATTTCTTCAAAATCGTCTGGCGCTGGGACTCAATATAGGTCGATGGAAAAATAAAGTAAACCGAAGCATGGAGAAGGATGACTAAGCTACTAAAAAGGGCAAAGGTGATCAGAAAGATTTTTGCAAAGATACTCCGTTTGGTCATGGTCTCTCCAATTTATAGCCGACATTGCGTACCGTAACGATACAATCCAGCTCCAGTTTTTTTCGTAGCTCCTTGATATAGACATCGATCACCCGGTCAAAAGGAATCTCCTCCGTCTCCTTCCAAACGGCATCGAGGATCTGAGAGCGGGTCCGGGCCTTGCCCTCATGCTGGAGCAAGTATTCCAAGATTTCCAACTCCTTGGCATTCATGGAAATAGCTTGCCCAGCTAGGCTGGCTGTGTAGCTCTCAAAATCCACCCGTGCCTCTCCATAGGTGAAGACCCGGGAAGGTTGAAGCTTTTTAAAAATAGCTTCGATTCGGACCTTCAAGAGGGACAAGGAGAAGGGTTTTTCCAGATAGCCATCTGCCAACTCTCCAAAGGCTGTCAACTTATAGTCCTCGTCATGGAAGGCCGTTAGCATGAGGACAGGGACTGAGCTGGTCTTCCGGATGGTCTTGAGCACTTCCAAGCCATTGAGGATAGGGAGCTGGATATCCAGCAAGACCAGATCCATGGCGTCTCCCTGTGAAAGAGGTCCAGGGCCTTCTGCCCATCGCCTGCTTCAAAGACCCTCATAGCCACATTCCATGAGATAGTCGCTCATCCCTTCTCGAATCAGGACTTCATCTTCTACGATTAGTATCTTCATACACTTTCCTTTTTATCTAAGAAACTTCTACCTCCTATTATACCCTATTTCTATTTTTAGGAAACAATCTCTTATTCGACATCCACCAAGAGTTCCTTTTGGTTTCTTATGCAAGAGCCTATTGAGAAGAAAGGATGGATACAAGAATCAAGAGAAGCCCACTGACTAAAAACAATCACGAGCAATTGGCTCTGGTTGATGTCCATATGGATATCTGTCAGGGTCTTACTGAAGCTTTTCCGCCCCAGCTCCTCCACCAAGGTTGCCTGCAGAGGATTCTTGAGCCATTTGTTTGGCAATGCCACTGGTTACGTTTTTTGAGCACTGTATCTCCTACTGCTTTGGCAAGAAGACCTAGTGACTCCATAGGGAGAGGAGGAAGGCTGAATGGAAAATCAGCGACCAATTCTGCCACGAATTGTCCCTGCAATCTGTACCTTAGAAAGCCCTAGAGCCAGCAAAGATACCCACTTCTCTAGCGACGGCATTGAGCCACAAGACAAGGAGAAGGGTGAGAAGCGTTAGCAAAGATGAGACTACTGATAAACAAGTAGTTCGCCACTTGGAACATGTCGCTGATGGATTTTTGCAAGGCTGGGTAGTTGGAAGAGCTCTTAACCAAGTCAAAGTAATTCCCATGGGATATCCAAGGCTTTGATTTTTCTGATCAATTTATCCAGATCCCTGATCCCCTTTTTGCAAAAGAAGGTCGCATCCTCATAAGTAGTTGTTTGAACGGTATTGCTATAGAGTTTGGCAAACCTGTATCCAAGTCAGAGATCAGCGTATCTTCATACAATTCTTAGGGCGTAAGTTAGAGGAGCTTGGTTTTTTTCCCTGAGAACAGACCCTTGATGGTCACTTCGACAGTTTCTATTAGCCCCTTTTCATTGTCGGCATCGTATAGGTTGGACTTGAGGCGCACCTTATCGCCTACCTTGAGGCCATTCTTTTTTTCGCCAAATCTTCGTGCATGAGGATTTGGTTTTTGTCCTTATCAGTCAGGTGCTCCCCTTGGACCAGTTTGTAGGCCCCAGAGACAAACTTATCTTCTTTTGAAGAGTCATTGACCCCTGTCACCATCAAGGTATTCTTGAAGTGTTTAGCCCGCTCTGGAGATTGGTTTTGTAAGGTTTCTTCAGTCTCAATGATTTCGTGGTCTCAGGATATCTGCGATGGCATTGATCCGCTTTGATGGAGTGAAGTGATCCCCTCACCTGGCTGATTTTTTCGATATCTTCTCCTCTGAGATTCCCAGCTCCCCGAGGGGTTCCCGGATTGGTCCGGCGGTTGATCTGCATGGAGAAGCTATTGGTGATGGATCCCAGGCTTTCCGATGAAGCTTGTTGGGTCGCTCCCTTCATAGAGAGTCCGATCAGGCTCAAGGTCCCCATGAGGAGAATGATGGCAAAGAGCAAGAGAGACTTGGGCCATTTACGTGTGATATAAGCAAAAGCATTGCGCAACATAGCATTCCCTCCTTACTTGCTCTTCTCAACGAGGCTACGTCGACTCAATTCCAAGACCACATCGGAGGCCTCTGCCACTTCCTTACTGTGGGTGACGACGATGACACATTTTTGGCGTTCCTTGGCCAACTTCTTCAAAATGGCAATGATATCACCGGCTGTCTGTTCGTCTAGGTTTCCTGTCGGCTCATCTGCCAAGATGACAGGTGCTTCTGAGACGAGTGCACGCGCAATGGCCACCCGTTGCTGTTGCCCTCCAGATAGTTGGAGGACATTGCGTTTGATTTGCGTTTCGTCCAATCCCAATTCCAAGAGAATCTCTTTCCCAGCTTGTTTGTTGACTAGGGGACATTTTCCAGTGGCGTCAAATAATCGATCAGATTGTAATTCTGAAAGACCAGGGAGACATGGTGCTTGCGATGGTAGCTAGACCCTTTGGTCTGGATGTCCTCCCCATCAAAGAGAACCTGCCCCTTCTTGGGATTGTCTAGACCAGCCAAGAGAGAGAGGAGGGTAGATTTCCCAGTTCCTGACTGACCGATAATACTGTAAAATGTCCCATTTTCGAACTGATAGTTCACATTTGAGAGGATATCTTCACTATAGCTTTGGTAACTATAGGCTACATTCTTGAGTTCTAACATATGTGTCATTTCTCCTTAACTCATTTTTGTTAATATTTCTTTTGGGGTCTTGCGCCAGATCATGCTGGTAGTTACACTGAGCGACAGAAGGATCAAGCACAAGAGGCTAGCATAAGCGATTCCTAAGGAAAGGCCTTGAGGGATTTGGTTGAGCAAGTCTAGGGTCTGCTGTTGACCGGTCTGTCCGACAAACTGTTCTAAGAAACGATGGCTGACCATCCGCCCGATGAGAAAGGCTGGGATCACCGCTAGTAAGGATACCAGCACCACCTCCAAGAGAAACTGTCCAAAGATCCGGCCCTTGCTCTTCCCAATGGATAAGAGCACCCCGATTTCATGGATCCGCTCCCGTGTCCAGAGACTGAGTAAGAGCGATAGGGCACCGGCTCCAGTCACCAGGAGGACGATCATCATGATCCGTACCAGGCCTTCTAGGTCTGAGAGGATTCCTTCATCTGGTCAAAGGCCTTGCGATCTTCGACCACGCGCAGAGACTGCCAATCTAGATCCAAGCTTTTAACTTGCTTCAAGAGGGCATCGATTTTCTCAGGATCTTTGACTCCAAAGGTGACCTGGGTCACTTCTTGCTGACTGAGACCAAGAAGCTTAGTCGCATCCTCATAAGGGAGGTAGACTTGATTCTCACTCAGATCAGAGGTCATTCCTGTGAATTTTTCCTGTTTCTTACCCGAAAAGATCCCAACGATTTTAAAGGTTTGCTCTTTGGCAGGAGTCTCTCCCATCTGAAAGCTGGATAAGGTCAAGGAATCTCCGACCTTTAGCTTGTTCTTCTTAGCCAACTCTTCGTGGATCAAGATCTGGCCGCGAGCCTTGTCGGATAAGTGCTTGCCTTGCACCAGTTGGAAACTGCCACTGCGGAAATCCAGGTGCTGGTCTGTCTTCTGGGTGAAGACAGCGCCTAGCGCTTGCTTGGCTTCCTGCCCCAAATCGTCTCGCTCCACCGACTGCTGTCCCGTCACCGCTTCTTTATCAAGAATGCGAACGGGACTTTCATATTGGGGGACCATGGATCCTACCCCAGCTAGTTGCTGCACTTTTTTAGCTTCCTTCAGAGCAAAGGGAGTATTCCCCTGCTTACTGGTCAGGGCAAAACTGGTCCCAGCCGACTGTTTGATATGTTCCTCCAGCCTTCCTCCTACTTGCATCAGTGAAAAACAGAAATACAAGCAAGAGAGGATCAAGAGGAGAATCAGAAAGAGAACCAGATTCCTCGTTCTTTTTCGAGAAATATAAGCGATTGCCTGTTGCAAGAGAAACATCTCCTACCTCCATCTAAAAGAAAGACTCCCAGTTTATTGATAGAAACTGGACTCGCTTTCATCATTTGTTATAGTTATTATAGAAAAGAAATGTGAAATGTTTATGAATAAAAAAACTCCCCCAGAAAATTCTGGAGGAGCTTAATTGGCAAGGACAGGCAAAAATATTTTTTTAATATGAAAAAGGTCGATAAAAAGTTTTTAGGAACTCCTGAGAGACCCGCTTGTTCGATCAAGTTTTTATTGTCTTAAGGCAAATATGTGGGAAGTAATCCTGTCCTTGCCCCTGATGTAGATCTTTATCTACTTCTATTAGTTTACACTAAAAATGTTACAAGACAAAGGATTTTGTATTGCATTTTAATAGCAAAGAGGAAGCAGAAGAATTACCAAGAGTAAAATAAACATAGTGTGAATGAGCTGTCTTTTTAAAAACTTCCGATTGATATCAGATTAAAAATAAAAAGAAAAAGGTACAACTCATTTTCGCTCGACAATAATATATCTATGTTGTTTTATCATTCCAATGTTTTTGAAAACACAAAAAGAAAAATAAGTAAAACAGAAACCTTTTTAAGATTGTGAAATTTTATGGAAAACCTCATTAAAATAAAAGATGAAAAAGAACACCTTTTCTCCCTTTGAGTTTGTAAGATGATTAGAGGCAAAGCCTTAATCTAGCACACACAGGTTACGACGGAAAAGGGAGCGAGATAGAACGAATATTTTAATCATTCTGTTCGTTGTCTCGCCCCTCAAGGCTGATTAGGACTCTTCCAAGCTTTGGAAAAAGCGAAGGAAGATTTAGGTAATCTCTGTCGCAAGTCCCATCTGGCTACCTCAAAGCAGTGCTTTGAGCAATCAGCTACTGCGTCAGACAGTTCATCCTATGATTGATTTGAAGATTGGAGACTTGCTAACCTCTTGAGCTAGTAAGACGTTTAGCCAAGCCACCTGATAGTGGTTGGAGGTCAAATGATTAGAGGCAAAAGCCTCAATCAAACACACAGGTTACGACAGAAAATAAAGAAGGCCGATAATGCCTTCTTTGTTTTCTTAGTAAGATGATTAGGTAGGCCGCAACATAGCGACTACCGTCCAATGATTCGGTGCTTTAGCACCAATCATTGGTATCAGATTACATCATCCCACCCATCATACCTGGATCCATTCCTGGTGCCGCTGGAGCTGGTTCTGGTTTGTTGGCTACCACTGCTTCGGTCGTCAAGATAAGGCCTGCACATGGAAGCCGATTCTGAATGGGCTGAACGGCTCACCTTCACTGGGTCGATAATTCCTGCTTCAATCATGTTGACCCATTCACCTGTTGCAGCATTAAACCCTGTTCCAAGCTCAGCATTTTTTAGGCGATCAATAACAATCGAACCTTCGTAACCCGCATTGTGAGCGATTTGGCGTACAGGTTCTTCCAAGGCACGAAGCACGATATTGCGTCCTGTTGCTTCATCCCCTTCCAATTCAAGGGATGCAACTGCAGAAATAACGTTAGCAAGAGCCGTACCACCACCTGCAACAATTCCTTCTTCAATCGTCACATGTGTCGCATTGAGGGCGTCTTCGATACGAAGTTTCATTTCTTTCAATTCTGTTTCGGTTGCAGCCCTGACCTTGATGACCGCAACACCACCAGACAATTTAGCCAAGCGTTCTTGCAATTTTTCACGGTCAAATTCTGAAGTGGTGGTTTCAATTTGTGATTTAATCACCGCTACACGGTTGGCAATGGCTTCAGGATTTCCTGCACCTTCTACAATGACTGTGCTATCTTTGTCCACTGTCACTTTACTTGCTTGACCGAGCGCCTCGATGGTCGCATCTTTCAACTCAAGACCGAGATCTTCTGTACAACAGTTCCACCTGTCAAAATAGCGATGTCTTCTAACATGGCTTTTTACGGCGATCCCCAAATCCAGGAGCCTTAACAGCTACGACATTGAAAGTTCCACGAATCTTGTTCAAGACAAGAGTTGGGAGGGCTTTCTCCATCCACATCATCCGCAATAATCAAGAGCGGACGATTGCTTTGCAGGATATTTTCAAGCAATGGAAGGATTTCCTGGATATTTGACACCTTCTTATCGGTGATCAAGATATAAGGATTTTCAAGGTCTGCCACCATTTTTTCATTATCAGTGACCATGTATTGAGAGAGGTAACCACGATCAAACTGCATCCTTCCACGACTTCCAACTCTGTTTCCATTCCACGAGATTCTTCAATCGTGATCACCCCTGTCATTGCCCACTTTTTTCCATGGCTTCTGAGATGTACTCACCGACTTTTTCAGAGCGAGAAGAAACAGCCGCAACCTCGGGCGATGGCTTTATTGGCAACTGAATGGCGTTATTTTTCAAGTTTCAACAGCAGTCGCAACCGTCGCCTCAATCCCACGACGGATACCGATTGCTCTGCACCTGCTGTAACGTTCTTGATCCCTTCACGGACGATAGCTTGTCAAGACAGTCGCAGTCGTTGTCCCATCACCAGCGATATCATTGGTTTTAGACGCCACTCTGATACCAATTTGACACCCATATTTTCGAAATGGTCTTCCAATCTCGATTTCTTTTTGCGATGGTTACCCCATCATTAGTAATCAGTGGTGACCCAAAATGATTTTTTTCAAGAACCACATTGGTACTTTTAGGTCCCAAGGTCACCTTAACGGTATTGCTAAGATATCCACCCCACGAACCATGCTCATTTACGAGCATCTGATGAAAAATTTAATTTCTTTTGACATAGATCTTTCCTTTCTGATTCTTTTAGGCTTCAACAATGGCGAGAATACTCGCAGTCCCAACAATCGTGTACTTCTCATCGCCGTCTTTCACTTCAACGCCTGCATGATTTTTTCCACCAAGACTGTATCACCGACCTTGACGCTTGGTGCTACCAACTCACCACTGAGGGTCCGAACCCCTCGCCTACAGCGATGACTTCTGCTGTTTTGGTCTCAGCTTGACTTGCTTTTTGCGATGACAAAGCCACCGACTGTTTGTTCTTTTTTTCTTCTACTCTCAAGACCACGCGGTCTCCCTAATGGTTTTAACATATCGTTCCTCCATTCTTGTATTTTTAGCACCTTTTGACATCGAGTGCAACTTATGTTTCTATTGTATCACTTGGTCAAAAATAGTCAAGAAAAACACCTCAATCTCGAAGTGCTTTCGATTTCTAGCCAACCAAATTTAGCTTTTTGTTGGTGTTTGGATGACTTTTTTGCGTTGGCTCTGACCACGATACATCCCATAGCCCCACTAGCAACATCCCTACTAGCCCAAATAGGGCAATCAAGTCTACTCAAGATCAAAAATAGTAGAGAAGTTTTTGTGAAAGAAATAAATCAGCAGTCCACCAATACTGGCTATGAGAAAGAGCACACCAAACCAGCGACCCAAGTTTTCCAACATATGGCGTTGGTAGTGAATTTCCGTCTCATACCCCTTTTATTAATTCTTGTCTGTGTGCATAAATGCCTCCTTCAATAAGAATTGAGAATGGCATGTCAAAAGGAGGTCACGTACTTCATTCTCAATGCTCTGCTGCACATAAACTGTTTCTAGTTTTTCTTAGTATTTGAGACCTGGATCAAAGATTCCAAGAGCTACCCCAGCTACAAGGCGATGATGACCAAAAGAAGCACGACCTTGTTTGGTGAAACTTTCTTCTTCGCCATTAGCCACCAGCAAAGAGTGATAAAGGTAGCAGTTAAGAGACCTGGATAAACACCATCAATCTTTTTCTGGATTTTAAGGAAGGCTCCGTCAGCATTTTTGAATCTCGAGGGCTGTTGTAACAGAGACCCAAGTCGCCGCTACAGCACCGATGACCATACCACTGACTACACTGATCGCTTTGTATGATGGGCTTGTCCTTTTGGTCCACAAGGAATTCTACAGCCTTGTCCCCTAAGTGATAACCTTTGAAGAAGGCGAAACGCATTCCCAAGTATACCAAAAGGTTCCAAACGACGATGTAGAAGAGAGCTCCTGCAATGTTTCCGTCTTTAGAAAGACCAAGGGCTATCCCGAGAAGTACAGGGATTAAGGTCCCAACAACCAAGGAGTCACCAATCCCGGCGATTGGTCCCACTCAGACCAGCACGCATCCCTGGTTGATGGTTTCTGCCATCTACTGCATCTCCATTAGCACGCGCTTTCTTCCAAACCAGCTGTAATCCCTACAACCAGTGATCCCAGTTGTGGTTCGGTGTTGAAGAAGGCAGTATAGGTTTGCATAGCTTCTTTTTGTTCTTCTTTGGAATCATACATTTCTTCTACGATTGGAAGCATAGAAGTCAAATCCCCAAAGGTTTGCATGTGTTCTTGAGAGAAACAGGTCAAGTGACCATAATACCAATGATGGAATGCTTTGGTTAGCGTTTTCTTTGAAATTTTCTTTTTATCAGCCATCTTAGATATCCTCCTCATCATCGTCAAAGTCATTTGCTCCAGCAGGGACGACTTTCATTGTTTTAATCACTCAAGTTCATAGTAGATTACCGCAAAGATCAATGAAACCACCGCACTGCTACCAAGTTCAAAGCCAAGAGATTTTTGCCAAGGTAAATCCAACAAAGAATGGAATGAAGTCTCTCACTTCTGTAACGATTTGCTTCAAGAGGATGGCAATACCGACACATGGAAGAAGAGCACCGACTGTAAAGAGGGCTTTCATCCAGTAACCATCCATTGGAAGGTATTGTTTCATCAAATCCACCATGTTTTCACCGTATTTGGTGATAATCATCGCTGAAGGAAAGAAAAAGAGGAAGTGAGAACCATGGGTAAACCCAGTCAACTGCGTAGAGTTTTTGAAGTTTTCTCTTCAACGGCTTTCCAACCGATGTGTTGCCAAAGCAAGTTCATGGTTGCAGTACCGTAGAAAAGAACGGTACTGATGGTCCCAACGGTCGCACTGATAGGGAGCTGCCGCTGCAATTGCTGCCTCACCCGTGATATTGTTGGCATGAACAAATAAGATAGAAAGAGGAATTCCGATATAAGAGATAGCCCGCACATCGGCAGATACGGTACCACCAGGTGTTACCAAGGCGATATAAACGACTTGAAGGGCAACCCCGACCATGATACCGGTTGTCACATCTCCAAGGATCAACCCTGAGATCAACCCACCAACTAGGGGACGACCAAGTGTATAGTTCCCGATACTGGAACCACCCATACCAGGCATTGAAGACAACTGAGGAAAATACCAAGCAAGATTGCTTGAATCCATGAAACTGTCATAACAAACGCCCTTTTGTTTGTAAGTATAGTTTAGTGACGAAGAGCTAGGATGCTCTCCCTAGAATCCGAATTTTGATTTAAAATCATCCCAATAACTGATGGAAACATCTGGCAAGAACTGAATTTTCACCTTGTAGCTGCAAGTACTTGAATAGCTTCGATGGCTTCTGCTTCTTCCTGGGTGATGGATTGGTTGTTTCCCAATTTCACAGCACCCGGACGGTCATTTGCAGGACCGACAATGATTTCTTTGACATCGCCTGGGACAAACCCTTGGTCGACCAAAATTTCTTTCATATCGATGGGGTTCTTGGTAATCAAGAAATAGCGAGTTTCTGATTCCGTTACTTTTGCAGATTTTTTTCTTTGAAAGCTTCCTTGGTCCAAAACAAAGGTTTTCTTATCTGAAGCCCCTTTATAGGCTTGGATCAAGACCTTGTTGGAAGTCACTGTCGTTGACGGCAATCAGCTCATCACAAGGCTTTTTCTTTTAGCCCATCGAGTTACTGTTTGATCGTGGATCATACGGTCGTCAATCCGTACAAATGATACTACCATTTTCTAACCTCCCTTAGTTAAATATCATCTCTTCATCATCGTCACCCTCACCGGGGCAAGGGTAAATTTCTGCAAGGCTGTGGAAGCTTCGGATAAAATCACCTGAGCCAACTCAGCCCCTCCATCATGTCCTTCATCACAACTGCTGTCAGCGCCATGGTCAAGTTCATACCACCCAAGATCAAGGCTGTACTCAGCTTCCTTGCTCCCTCTAGCACTGTCGCCGCTGTTGTCAAAGGACTGCCACCCTACAATGTCTGCTAGAACTAAGACAGAGTCCTCATCTGTTAAAATGGAAATCGCCTGACGAAAAATCATGAGCAAAAATCATCTACCGATTTGCCTTCTTTCAGTCCGACCGCAATCACCTGATCGATCTTATCCCCAGCAAACATTGCCAGCGAACTTTTTCAGACCTTCTGCCAGTCCACCATGACTGACCAATACCAGATACTTCATCCTTTCTCCTCCTTTTATGATGACCTTATTGTATTGTTTTTTGAAAAGCGTTTTACTATTGTCATTTGTCACAAAGAAAAGTTGACATCTGTCAATAAAAATGACATCTGTCACTTGACAGATGCCTAGTTGCTCTTTAACGAAACTTCTCCCGAAGCATTTCCTCAATAATCTTTTGAATTTGAGGCAAATTGATTATCAATATCCTTTGCTTTAGAGCATTATGAATCAAATAATCCAATCTGATCCCAGATATCATCGGGTAGGCTGCCAGGAGTACTTAGGACAGCCTTTTTTTCATAATCTGGTCCAGGGTCCGATTCTGTCAAGGAATCAACCCCGAAATCATCCGCTTTAAGAAGGTCCCTGACTTTCCGAACTATTGACCACCGAAGGAGAACAGAGGTCCCTCATGACTGCTCGGAAGAGTTCCTGCTGGACCTGCTGGTCCTGGGTCAGAAAAATCCATGAATTCCTTGGCCTCCTTGCTAGCACTGGCCTGAGAAGACAGAGCAAAACAAGGACGTATCCACTAAGGTTGACGGAGTTGATCCAGAAGCCCCGGGCATAGGGATACAGGTCCAAGTGAAATTCGAATATTTGGCAACATGATAGGGATAAGGTTTATAAGTTCGGTACTGGGCCAAGGTCATCGGATAAAAAGCGACCTTGCCTTCATCAAAATCCTTAGAAGTAACATTGAAATTCCCATGAAGGGCTTCGAGTTTTTCGACAAAATAGAGCGAGCGCTTCATTTCTTTACTCGTTAGATTAATGCTATCCTGACGGAAAAGCTGGCCACCATGGGCTGCCAAGGCCTCCCTCCAGGTATAATCTGTACTTCCAAACTGATCTAGCTCACCATCTCCATCTGTATCCCGCGTCACTTTTTGACAAATCGTATAAAATTCCTCCAAGGTCCACCCCTCTTCGGAATAGCAATCCCTTCCTTTTTCCAATAAACCTTATTGACACACATCAAAACAGGATTGCTCTCAAATGGGAGGGCATACTGACGGTTCTTGTATTTGTCCTTTTCTAGGGCAACTGGATAAAAATGAGAAGGATCGACCTGTTTGTCCATCAAGGAGTCAAATCTTCTACCGCCCCACGCGCGACTAACACCGGGAGCTCAGTACTGGATACCATATATAGATCTGCCCTCTGTCCATGGAGGATCTGATTATCAACCAACTCGCATACTGATTCTTCTGGAATCCCACTTTCGTAGACAATCTTACTCCCTGGATGCGTTTTTCGAAACGAGCAATCGCTTGATCTCAAAGACTTTTTCTTCCGTTTGGGTGGGTACATCCCAGCTAGATCCAGCGTAAACCCCTCAAGGATGCTTTTAGGCTGACGCCACCACCAAACTCCCTCCAGCAACTAGAAAAAAAGAAAAGCGTCTCTAGAAACAATCTGGAGCCTCGAATCTTACGTTTTTCTTCATCGGCTATCACTTTCTGTTCCAAAATCCTTAGTGGTCACACTTTTTGAACAGACCAAATAGCTAACTGGGTCCGATCCCGCAGGTTCAACTTAGACAAAATGGTTGATAGGTAATTCCGAATCGTTCCTCTGACAGGAACAATTTGGTCATGATTTCTTTATTAGACTCCCCAAAACCAACCTGCTGGATGATCCGCCATTCGGTCAGGGATAAGTCGCTCACATATTCTTCAGAAACAGAGATTGTGTAATTGCTTTGAGCCATCTGAGAGAAAAATCTGAAAACCTTACTAGCAATATTCGGGGTTAATCATGGCTCCCCCATGATAGACAATTTGAATGGCTTGGCAGAGCTCCTCAGTTGAAGCCCCTTTGAGCAAAATACCCTGAAGCTCCATATTTCAAAGCACGAAAGATGAAATCATCATCGTCAAAGGTGGTTAGAATGATGATTTTTAACCTCAGGGAAGCGTTCCTTGACTTCTTTTGTCGCCATCACGCCATCCATCTTGGGCATACGAATATCCATCAATACAACATCTGGTCGATCTTGGGGATCTCGCTCTAGCACTTCATGACCATCTGCCACTGCAGAAGTCACCTGAATATCTTGATGGGCAGACAAAATAATTTGGAGTGACTCAGCGAATCAGTGCTTGATCATCCGCAATCATTACTTTGATCATAAAAGATTTCCTCCTTTTTCTTTGGGCAATTCAATTCGTGTATAAAATCCATTTCGATTGGCAAATTGATCCTTCCTCCCAAGATAGAAACCCGCTCGCATTTGTTTCAAAGCCGTAGCTAACCCTGCAGGTGGTCAAAACCGACCCCATTATCTTGGAGAATCATGATATAGGCATCTTCCACCAAAAAGGAAATCTGCATATGGCTGGCATGACCGTGGCGGACAGAATTGGTCATGGATTCCTGAATCACGCGAAAGACGGTATCCTCCACCATGACATCCAGATCAACCTCATCCCAGTCATAGGTGAGATCGACTCTGCAGGTGGAGATGGCTTGGTATTCGTGAACCAATTTCAAAAACTCGCATCCTCAAGGTATGATCCTCTAGGGCACCTGGCCGAAGCTTGTTCAAAGAGCCCCGGACGTCCTTGATTCCATCCTGTACCACCGTAGAGACCGATTGCAAACTGGGTCTTGGCACGACCAGGGTCAATATCAATCAGAACCCCAACCGCATCAATCCCTGCAGAGATGCTGGTCAAGGCATGGCCTAGAGTATCGTGAATTTCCTGTGCTATCCGCTTGCGCTCCCGGTCCTCCGCAATCTTTTTCCGAAAGGGCCATGTAGCTATTTAATTCCGTATTGACCTGCGATACCATTGCTAACTCTTTTTCGATCCGATGGTGCTCTGCTACTACCGATAAAATGTAAAAGAGAAGAGAAATAATAAAGACAACCATATTTATGAAGCTAGTGCATTTTTTAAAGCAAATAGAATAAGCATCCGAATCGATGAAGGATAAAAGGCGATATAGGTATCTAGCGACGGCAACTCGCACAACGAGAGAGAGAATGTCATAATTGGTCACAAGGAGGACTATGAAACTCTAGAAGGATAAAGGCAAACCAGTAACGCCTGTCCTTGAACTGCTAAACTCTTTGGAGCCATAAAAGATATCGGCAAACACCAAGAGGATGATCCCATTGTAGGAGAAGCTAGGATCATCATGACACCCTAACATCAGCAGTATTTCTAGAATATTCCATTTGTCAAAAACCGACCACTCCTGTGTCCCTTTGGCATCCGATAGAAGGTAATGAGAAGAATCCTCCAAAGAGAAGGATGGAGATCCAAAAATTCTGAGCTGGTGAACTCTGGTATTTCTCTAATTGTCTAATAATTGATAACCTCGTCCCCTTGGCAACGATGTAATTGGTCGCATGTAGGTAGAGCGAACTCACAACAAAATGGCGATGAAATTAATGATTTTCAATAAAAATTAAACTATAACGAATGCCACGAAGCTTGGTCATCACTGCCACCCAGTTGACATCGTATCGGTCAACATTATCCTTATCAATCATCTCAACTGGAATCTTATATTGTCCCTTGTAGGATTTACCTGTCCTCATGCACTCAATCACTTGCATCACCTGTCTCCCCATTTTAAGAGGAGATTGGGCAAACCGTCCCTTCTGATATCATCCGTCGTTGAGAGCAATACCCTTCATATCTGAGAGCCATCGATTCCATAGATAGAAATCGGCATGGCTAGTTGGTTTTCCTTGATTGCATGAAAGGGCTCCGATGGCACGCTGATCATTTAGCCACGACGGTATCAAATACCAGACCATCCTGAATGACCTGGGAAACAGCTGCAAGGCCTAATTCTGTTTGACCACGAGTCTCTTCTCTCCCAACAACCTGATAGGCAGGCTCTGACTGAATCGTATCTAAGAACCCTTGAATACGTTGCTCAGCCGATACTGTCCCCTTTATGCTCTAAGAGTAGGATTTTCGCCCTCATTTTTCCGCTTCATCAGGCGCTGGGCGACCAAGACCCCTGCCTGGTAAATTATCCGACACCACACTGGCATCCACCGTGAAATGGCTGAGCTGACTATCCACTGCAATGATTTTAATACCCTGCCTGTTTGGCCTCTTCAGGGAAGCAAATGATTTTAGGCTATCTCCTTTTACTGGGTTAATCACAATCACATTGACCTTTTGTTGACAAAAATAATCAATCTGTTGACTTTGTTTTTCTTCGTCTAACCTGGATTACGAACCAGAAGCAAGTCCCCCTTTTTCGTCAGCCACTCGTTCAATCTCTGCATTCAGTGTTTGATAGAATTCATTGTTCATGGTCATATAGGTCACACCGACCCGCATCTGCCCTTTTTATCGGTCTTATTTGGCTAGCATTTACATAGATTACAACCACCACAAACACCACAGACTGCAAAATGATTGTATAAACCATGGTTCGATACTGTTTCTTTTGAACAATTTCCTCTTCTAATTCCATCTCTCTCTCTTAGAAACGAATTATTTTGCTACATCAAACATTTTTCGTTCGTATTTAATACCTTTTATTATAGCATTTTTACCAAGAGCTTGAAGGTCTTATGAAAATGAATACGTTTTACGCCTCTATCTAGATAATAACTTCTCCCTACAACTTCAGTAAGAAGTTTCGAAAGAAAAACGATACAGCTGACTAACTGCACCGTTTTTCTCTTTTTAAAATGGAAGTTCTTCTCTCGAGGATGAGATCCGCTAGATCCCCTCCCGCTCCATTAGCCCGCATCGCTCGTTGAGCGCGACTTTCAGGAGCTGGAAGCCTTGACAGAGCACTTCTGTCACATATTGGGTCGTCCCATTCTTCTCATAACGTCTGGTTCGAAGCTCGCCATCTACTGAGAGCAAGCTCCCCTTGTTGGCACTAGGAGACAAGAGTCTCTGCTAATTTCTGCAGACCACTAGGGTGACAAAGTCCGCCCTCACGCTCGCCATTTTGATCCCTTGTAACGCCGATTGACAGCCAGGGTCGCACGCGCAACGGACTTGTCCGTACTAGTCTTATGAAGCTCCGGATCTCGCCACTAGACGCCCGATTAAAATTACTTTATTGATACATATTTCTTCCTCCTACTTATATAATTCTGTAGTTTTTCAGCCATTTGAGGAAAAATAAAGAGAGGGACAGAAATCGGTAACTCGTTAGAATTGATTTCGTCGTCCCACCTCCGCACAGTTGAGTAGGTTGTAAAGCTGATGAAATCAGCGTAGTAGAGCCCACTCAACCACTGCGTCTTGCTCGACAATCCAAAAGACAATTGAGGGGCTGGATTTCTGTCCCACTCTCTTATCCTTGCCAGTGACGGGCGGGGTCAAATGGAGTTCCCTACCTCTTCTGTATCTTGCAATTCAATAATCCCACGTTTTTGTGGCGCATTTGGCAAGTGCACTCTGCGTGGGCTACACATCATGCCAAAGCTCTTTTTCTCCACGAAGGCTCCTGGGAAAAATCAAAATGTCGCCATCTGGCATCATCGCACCTGGTAGAGCTCACGATTGTCTTGAGGCCTTCACGGCATTTGGCGCACCTGCTACAGATCTGAACCGTCTTGTCTGGTCCAACAGCCACTTGGCAGATGTTGAGGTGGTCACTATCTGGATGAGCAAACTCATTTCAACGATTTGCCCCACGACAAACTTAGGCTCCTTGTCATTGACCAAGACCTCTGCAAATCCTTTCCAGCTTGTAATTCTTTTGATTGAGGCGTGCAACTTGCTCATCACTCAAGAAAAGTTGCCCTTGCCTTCAAGAGCAAAGAAAGTCGAAGCCTCAAAAATATTCCAGGCTACGGTTTTCTGCTTGTCTTCACGGTAGACACGGGCTACTTTGCCTTTGCGCTCATCAGCTAACTTGGCATCCCCACTATTTTTCAAGGTGAGCATTAAGACATCACCGACTTGTTCTTATTATAGGTTACAATCATTCTTTCTCTTTCTCCTACTTCAATCCTGCTAAAAATTCTGAAATCTGAGCCTTGGTTTTATGATCACGATTGACGAAACGACCCAGTTCCCCGATCCTTGTCTAGGACCACTAAACTCGGAATGCCATAGATATCCCAAAGCTTAGCCAAGTCTCAGATACTGGTCTCGGTCGACCAAAAACGAAGGTAAATTCAGGGTTTTCTGCTTCAACTCTGGCAAAAAGGGCTGGATATACTGGCAATCGCACACCAATCCGCTGAAAAAGAAGAAAACCTTCTTTCCTTCTTGCTCGACGTAGCGGGCTAATCTCTAAGGACTGTGGATGATCATAGTTTTTCCTCTTCATACTGAAGGAGGCCCTCTTCATAGACAAAGCGATAGTGGCGCTCGTCCTCAAATACGAGCCCTCCGACCAGACGTTCTTCGCTTGATTCATAGAGTTCCACATAAAGGGTCGCAATCTTTCCCATATTCTCCATCTGCTCACGGACTTCTGCGACTAACTCTTCTTGCGTCCGCAGACGTTTTTGATCTTTGGCAATTTTATAGGCCCCAAGGGCAAGAGCACTTGCACTAGCTGCTGCAAGGCTGGATAAAATGATTTTTTTAGCTTTCATACCTCACTATTGTAAACACAAAAATACAAGCTGGGACAACGAAAGGAGAATGGCACACCTAACAAGTAACCTCTCGTCTGTTTTCCTTCAACTGCCACTACCATCCCGACTAAAAAAGTGATAAAATAACAATCAGAAAGAAGGTAACTTATGACTGATTTATTTTCTAAAATCAAAGAAGTAACAGAACTTCCTGCCATCTCCGGTCATGAAGCGCCTGTTCGCGATTATCTACGCAAACAGATCACCCCACATGTGGATGAAGTGGTCACAGACGGCTTGGGAAGCATTTTTGGGGTACGCCACTCAGAAGCGGCTGATGCTCCTCGCATCATGGTCGCAGGCCATATGGATGAAGTTGGTTTTATGGTCAGTGAGATCAAGGCAGACGGCACCTTCCGCGTGGTTGAAATCGGTGGTTGGAACCCTATGGTGGTCAGTAGCCAACGTTTCACCCTTTTTGACACGCGATGGCCAGTCCTACTCCTGTCATTTCTGGATTCTGTTCCTCACATTTGACGCGTGGTGCAAAACTGGGTCCTGCTCTTTCCAGCAATCGAGATATTGTCTTTGATGGTGGCTTTGCCAACAAAGAAGAAGCAGAAAGCTTTTGGGATCCGTCCAGGCGACACTCTTGGTCCCTGAAAAGCACTGCTATCTTGACAGCCAATCAGAAAAACATCATTTCCAAAGCTTGGGACAACCGTTATGGGGTCTTGATGGTCATAGCGAATTAGTACAAGCCCTCTCTGGACAAGTTTTCCTAGCAAATCGAACTCCTATGTTGGAGCGACTGTCCAAGAAGAAGTCTGACTCACGTGGTGCAGGGACTTCTGTGACCAAGTTCGATCCAGAAATCTTCCTGGCTGTGACTGTTCTCCAGCCAAGCAGATGTCTACGGAGGCCAAGGTCATCGGAGAAGGAACCCTCCTTCGTTTCTTTTGACCCAGGTCACCTCATGTTACCAAATATGAAGGACTTCCTCCTAACCACTGCTGAAGAAGCCGGCATCAAGTACCAATACTACTGTGGAAAAAGGCGGAACGGATGCTGGAGTAGCCCACTTACGAAGTGGTGGAGTGCCCTCTACTACCATCGGAGTCTGTGCGCTGCTATCCACTCCCACCAAACCTCTATGCCATGGATGACTTTCTTCGCTTCCAAGCCTTCCTTCGCTCTGGTTAAAAATTTGATCGTTCAACCGTTGATTTAATTAAGAATTATTAATATTTTTCCCAAAAATAATTGTTTTAAACCCCATTTTGGGGTTTTTGATATACTGAATGATTGCAACGGGTGTCTTTTTGCACTCCCTTCCTTACGTGGAAAGGCGGAGCACCGCCAAAGATCACCTCGCTCTTTATTGGAGGTTTGAAATGAAGAAACATGCTTTTTAGTTCCGAAAAGTATTTGAATTTGCAACGCGATCTACATCCTCGAGCGCATCAACCAATTCTGATGGCAAGCTCTCACCTAGAGTTTGAGGAAAATGTGGAAGACTTCACGTCAGCTGTGTCCTCCTGGTTATGAACCAGACACAAAAATTAAACTCTCCAAGAACTCCGTGATCAAGTGGAGATTGTCATCGCATAATGCCAGCAACATATCGAGCACTCAAAACGCGTGGCGACCTTGGTATTCCTGCATGATCAAGAAGTTTTTCCGCTTGATCGATAAATTTAACGAATTAGGCATCTATGTGGGCTCTGTCGTATGTCACACAGTATTCTGGAACCTCGTCGCAGACCTCTTCCGCAAACAGTTGAAAAGATGGCATTGCCTCTACCTCCACTCACCCAATCAAGGGCTACCCAACGGATATGGGACCATATCATCTCCTGAGGGAATGGGGAAAAACGACTACATTCAGACCAGTCGCAATCTCGTTGTCGTGACAGCTCCTGGTCCTGGTTCTGGTAAAATTGGCCACTTGTATGTCCAATATGTACCATGACCAACTGAATGGCATCAAATCTGGTTATGCTAAATTTGAAACCTTCCCAGTTTGGAACCCGCCTTGCACCACCCTGGTGAATCTAGCCTATGAAGTCGCTACAGCAGACCCAGACGACGTCAATATGATTGACCCATTCCACCTTCAAACCTACGGCGAAACAACGGTCAACTACAACCGAGATATCGAAATCTTCCCTGTCTTGAAGCGAATGTTGGAACGCATCTTAGAAGATCTCTCATGCTTCCTCAACGGATATGGAGTGAATATGGTCGGCTTTGCCATCGTGACAACGATGCATGATTGAAGCTCTACAAGAAATTATCCGCCGTTACTACCAAAACCATTCTGATGTAAAAGGAGCTGTTAGCAGTAAGGGCTATTAAGAAAAATTGAACTCTTGATGAATGACTTAGGCATTTCACCAAAAGATCGCCAAGTCACCATCCCTGCCCGCCAAAAAGAAGAAGAAACTCATGATCCTGCCTTGGCCCTGAATTGCTGAACGGGGAAACCGTGACAGGTAAGACTTTCGACTTGTTTGGTCCAATCGCAATGTTCTCATCAACGCCATCAAGAAATTAGCCCATATTGATAAAGAAACCAAGCTAATTGAGCCAGAATATGTGAAACCAATCCAAGGCTTAAAGATCAACCACTTGGGCAGTCGCAACCCTCGCCTCCATTCAAATGAAATCCTCATCGCCCCAGCTATTACAGCTATGAACCATCCAGAGGCGAATCTTTGCCATGCAAGAATTGGAGCGTTTGAAAGGGAGCGAAGCCCATTCAACAGTGATGTTGACAGATGAAGATAAGAACGTTCTTCGCAAACTGGGTATCCATGTCACTATGGATCCGGTTTACCAATACGATCGCTTGTACCGCAAATAAAGAAAAAAACTAGGCCAGACCGTTGGTCTTAGCTCCATATACAGAAAAATCCCTGAGTGCCTGAAGAGTTGGCACCCAGGGATTTTTTCATAGTTTAGTTGGATAGAGAATTACCTCTCTTAAAAAAGATAGAGAACCACAGCCAGTATCAGGACAAGAAGAATGGGATACACTTTTGGAAGAAAGTCCGTTTCAAACTCAACCAAAGGAAAAAGAACAGCCAAGACAATCGCGATCAACCATTTCTACAAGATAAGATTTCATCAGCCCTCCACTCCTAGTCTAATTTAGGCTTAGTATACTCCTGCTCAATCAATTTGTTAAGAACAAAAAGGTAGTTGACCCTCGATCAACTACCTTTTGTTTCTTCTCACAGCCTCCCACAGCTGTTTGATCTGTTTTCTTTGGACAGGATCCACAAAGTAAGGGAGCAATTTCATTTAAGGATTCTAGGACAAATGCCCTGTTCTGCACATAATGATGAGGAGAACCAAATCTGAACTATAGAGGATCAAATCTCCATATAAAGGAGATCTAAATCGATGACACGTGGTCCCCATTTGACCTCACGGACCCTGACCCATTTCTAGCTCGATTTCAGCAAGGTCTCCATCAAGTCTTGAGGTAAACCAGGTTTCGACCTCACGACTTGGTTAAGGAAGCTATCCTGCTCGACCCCTCCCTCAAGGTGCTGTCTCAATCTGAGAAGAGGTTTGAGAATCATAATCCCCTTTTCTTCTAATTTAGATACAGCTGTTGCCAACTGTTGTCCCTTATCTCCCATATTGCTACCAAGACCAATAAAGGCCCGTTTTTTCTCTCGCTCAATCGTGACCGAACAAGTATCCAAAGGTAGAGCAACTGGTGCCCAAGGTTTTTACCTCTAAACGAACCTTACTAACAAAAATTATAGGTCAAAGATGTGTGAACCAGCTGAAAGGCCACCGTCTCAATCAAATCAATCTGATCTCCCTGCATCCATCCTGTCAACTGCTCGGCTAAAATCCCATAATGAATAGATGACGTTAGGTCCTCGGTACGAGCTGTTCGCGTCATATCACAATCGATACAAACATCTAGGACAAAGCGTTGCCCCATTTCTTTTTCAGCTTGGAAAACTCCATGATAAGCATAGACTTCCAAGTCTTTAATTCGTAATTGATCCACTTTTTTTACCTCTGTTGATCTAGAAATTAGTGCCCCATCAACTTGTAGGCTTCATTTTTCAAGTCTTTATCTGTCTCTAACAAACCACGCGCCATTGTTGTTACCGTTGCAGTTCCAGGTTTCCGGACTCTCGCATATTCATACACATATGCTCTGCTTCTACCCATACCAAGGCTCCTTGCGCTCCCAGATACTCCATCAAGGCATCTCAGATTTACAGTTAAACGTTCCTGGATTTGAGGTTTTTGGCATACACTCTACCGTCCGAGCTAGCTTTAGAGAGACTCGCCATGTCCATTTGGGATATAGGTAATGTGAACCTTGCCGTAGAAAGGCAAGAAATGGTGCTCACACATGGAATGGAAGAAAATATCTTTTTCTACCACCATATTGTTATCAATAATCTCAAAAAGATCTTAGACAAGTGCTCTTCAGCAGTTTGATTGAGACCAGCAAAAATCTCCTGGTACATCTTGGCACTGCGCTCAGGGTTTCTTTTGTAGCCCTTCACGGTTTCCTATCTTCACCGACTGCTTTGATGATCATCTTCACGGCTTCTTGAATTTTCTTTGTATCCATTTCATCTCCTACTGATTTTTCGATTAGAAAGGCTCTGACTTGAGCCAAAAAGTATAAGGATCCCGTCACTAAGAGGAGATCGATTGTTGCGACTCTTTTTCTATATAATTCGTTAAAAATAGCTTTCCACTCCTGATGAGGTAAAGCCTTTTGAGAGCCATTCCCGTGTTTCTTTTACTGAATAGGCTGCGGATCCTCAAAGGTCGTCAAGGTCAATTGACTTCCTTCCAGTTCCAACCATAGATCCAGCATCTCTCTCAATCGCCTTGGTTTGACACAGGTAAACAATACTGCTTTTCCAACTGGGCATAACGTTCCCTGCAAGGTTTCTATGAGAGGCCTTACTGCGTGTGGATTATGGGCCCCATCCAGAATGATAAGGGGTTGAGTCGAAATGATTTCTAGCCTACCTGGCCATTGAAACCTGGGACCAGGCCTGGATGATTTCGTCCTGACTTAAAAAGTGAAAGTCCCCTCTTGACAAAAAGGATCACAAAGAGCTAGCGCTAGACCAGCATTGTTCACTTTGATAAGTCCCAGAAGGCCTGTTTTTACTGGACTTTGAGCGATTCTGACTCTGTAGGTAAAAACTTCCCGTCTGCCAGTGACTCTTGGTAGCAAACCAGAAAAATCCTGTCCTAATACTTCTACTGGTGCTGATAGACGATGAGCCTCTTGAACAATGACTTTTGAGCTTCTAACTCTATCCGCCCTAGCAAACAGGAATTTTTCCTTGATAATCCCCTGCCTTTTCCCGCGCAATCGAGGCCACATCCGGTCCTAAGAGGCCACATGATCCAGACCAATGGTGGTGATGGCCGTCAAAATAGGCTGACAAACATTGGTACTGTCGAGACGGCCACCCATGCCTACTTCCATAATGACCACATCTGGCTTCTCTGCCGAAAAATAATCAAAAGCCATGGCTGTTATCAATCTGAACTCTGTCAAAACCGAGCAAGGTCTGATCAGAACTATTTTTTTCAAGCAGATCCTGATACAGAGCCAAATAATCTTCTAAATCTTTGTCCGAAATGGGGACCCCATTGATACCGATTTGCTCATTAAAAGAAACTAGATAGGAGAGGAGAAAAACCCCCACCCGCAATCCTCTCAACCCTCTAGTAAAAGATCGTAAATGGCTATAGTCGAACCCTTCCATTGGTTCCAGCTAAATGGATTACAGGACAGACTAAGTGAGGATTCCTCTAAGGCGAGTATGGCTTTCCATTCGCTCCAAACCAAAATGTGTTCGAAGAACGATACGTAGCTAACCAACTGAGATCTACTGTCATATCTCTTCTTTTCTTTACCGATATTGTTTCAAATGAAGGTCCTGGGCCTGGTCAGCTTGATGGATAGAGTTACCGATAGCTACCGCCATCTTATGAAGAGGAACATCGTGTACACGAACAATTTCTACCCTTGACTGGCAAGAATACTCGTCAAATGACTGGAAGCCAAACCTGATTATAGAATCCTTCTTTCGTCTCAGGGTTGGTCTCAAACCCTCTTCTTCCAGAATATTGACCACAAAGCGCTTCTGGAGACACCCTAAAAAGATCGGATAGCCCTTGGCATGAATGGTTTTTAAGTCCTGCAAGAGTTGGAGGTTTTTCCCGTCTGGTCAAGCCAAAACCAATCCCTGGATCTAAGAAAAAGCTGATCCTGGCTCAAACCCGTCGCTTCTGCTTTTTGTAGACTCTTAGCAAAGAAGGTCCACATGCATCTCAAGAATGGAAAGTTGATCAAACCGCTCCAACTCCTCAGATGAAAAGCGGGTTCAAAAACCAAAGGTTGGAAAAATCACAGAACTCGGATGATGGGGATGAGCTATAACTGTTAAACATATGATTGCCCGGCTCGAGCCTCTGCAATCACTCTTGCCATTTGCGAAATCCCCTAGCAAGCCTGTAATATCATTGACCAAGTCTGCGCCAGCTTCTATGGCTGCTCGGGCCACCTCTGACTTCCAGGTATCAACCGAAATCAAGATATCACTCTCTGCTCGAATTGCTTCAATTACTGGTACAACTCGTTGAATCTCTTCTTGAATTTCCACAAGTGACTCCCCGGACGCGTGGACTCCCCACCAATATCCAGCATCCTTGCTCCTTCTGCAATTAACTTTCGAGCTTTGTTCTAGTGCTCTTCGACTGCTTTGATAGCGTCCGCCATCTGAAAAGGAATCGGGGGTAACATTGAGGATCCACATAGTAGGGTCCGCTCCTTACCTAGTTGTCTCCAATCATACTTTGCCATTTTATCCTATCTTTCTATATGGGCATCCTATAGGGCATAGAAAAGAGGTCAGAATCATTCTAACCTCTGAGTTCTAGTTTTTCTGCACTTAGTTGACTGACTCTGTCGAAATCCCCAAGTTCCCTCAATAAACCCATTGGTGATACCATTCTACCATATTTTAAGCGGGAAGAAAAGAAAGCAGGATAGTTACCAGAAAAGGCAAAACTATTCAAGGTCAAGTGCAATAAAAATCGAATATTCTACACGTTTATACCGATAAGCGACCCAAGTCAAGATGAGGGACATTCCACCATAGATGATCCAAGAACCAAGATTACTTGGACCATGCAAATAAGCAAAGACTGCAGCTCCGACTAAATAACCAATTTTCTCATAACCTTTAAAGACTAATCGGGGAACGACTGCCCGACAGATAATTTCTTCTCCTAAAGGCGCCACAACAACAAGAAGCAAACCCATCGCCAGCTGAGGAGCCACCGAAAGAAAGCCTCCTGAATTGTTTCCTGATTGGCTGTAGTGGTCTCTCCTATATTCCGAAGCACTGTAGCTCCCACAAAATTATTTGCAAGTAGAAGCAAAAAGAAAAGGAAATTTCTTCCAAGATCTCGACCCGAAATCTGTGAAAAATCTAGCCGATCTAAAGGGCTCCACTTCATAAACCACCAAAGGAGACAGACAAGCAGAGTTGTCATTCCCAGGACAAGGGCATTGATCATCAAGTCAGACCAAGCATATTGAACTCCGTAAAACAAAGCCACCATAGGAAGCTGAGTCGCTAGAAATAGGGCTGTCCCGATCAGTAGCCATAAACCATTCGAAATCCATTTCTTTTCCATCCATTTTTTCATTATTTTACCTCTATGTTCAAACTATTTTTTTCTAGTATACCATAGATATGTAAGCTCAGGTGCCTGTTGTCTATAGAGCTCATCTAAATGGTTAGCAGATGAAAAAGAGGGGCTAGAAAAGCCACCTCTTTCTGCATGTTTTATTCATTTTATTGCTTATTTTTCAACCGTTCTACATCACGGGCAATGACTAACTCTTCATCTGTTGGAATGACCAAGACTCTCACCTTAGCATCCGGTGTTGAAATATCTCCTTCTGCACCAAAGACGTTCTTTTCTGGATCCACAGCACAGCCAAACCAAGTCATCCCATCAATGACTTGTCCACGGATCGTTTTAGAATTTTCCCCGATACCAGCTGTAAAGACAATGGCATCTGCTCCGTTCAAGACGGCAAAGTATTGACCGATGTATTTCTTAATACGATCGACAAAAATATCGTTGGCCAAGAGTGCCTTGTTATTCCCACTGCGCATAGCTTCGTGAATATCACGCATATCGCTAGAAAGCTCAGACACCCCTAGAAGACCAGATTCACGGTTCAAGATACGACTGATATCTTCTGGATTTTTGAAATCTTCTGTGTGCTCCATCAAGTAAGGAATAATGCAGGGTCAATATCCCCTGTACGTGTTCCCATCATGATTCCACCAAGTGGCGTGAAGCTCCATAGAAGTATCTACAGAAATCCTTTATCTACCGCTGTAATAGAAGCACCATTCTCAATGTGGTAGTGATCAATTTCAGCTCTTCGATTGGTTTTTCCAAGAAGCTTGGCCGCCTGTGGCTAGCATACTCATGACTGGTTCCATGGGCTCCATATTTACGAACCTTGTTTTCAGTATAATATTTAGTCGGAAGAGGATAACGATAAGTTTTTTTCAGGCATTGTTGTATGGAAAGAGGTGTCAAATACAACAACGCTGGTAATATCTGGCAACAATCTTTGAAGGCACGGATCCCAGCAAAGATTGGCAGGGTTGTGCAATGGAGCCAACAAAGAAAGTTCCTCAACCTTTTGAATGACTTCTTCATCTACAAGAGCAGATTCTTTTGAAGTACTCACCACCTGCAACAACATCGATGTCCCTACTCCAGTGATTTCATCGTAAGATGCAATAATATGAAAACGAATCAAATCATCAAGTAGAATTTTAACCGCTTGTGTGTGGTTCTCAATATCTAAAACCTGTTTTTTTCTGCTCGACCATCAAATTTTACTGTAGAAATGGAATCTTTAAGTCCAATTCTCTCGATGAGCCCTTTTGCCAAAACTGTTTCTTCTGGCATTTGGTATAATTGCCATTTCAAACTTGAACTACCTGCATTAATTGCAATTGTTTTCGTCATTTTTTTACCTCTTTTTGCTGTTTTCACTCCTATTATAGCAAAATTTTGTTTTAAATTTCACTTTCTTTATTCCAGTTTTTGAAAAACTTTCACGGAATTTCATAACGTCTTCCTGATTTTGCAAATCGGTCAAGGGATAGACAAATGGTTGGATTACCGCTTCTTCTTGCTTGCGTAAAACAAAGATGGTTTTTGCCAGATTGGCTGATCGAAAGAGGTTCTCTGGCAAGGTCACCATGGCCAAGACCTGAGCATGATCCCTGCATCCATTTTTCAACAGTGGACTCTTGCTCACTCGTCAAAAGATCATTCGGAGCTAGAAAAATAGCGACGCCACCCGGTTTTAAGTATTTTAGTGATTGTTCGATCAATAAATGATGGGCGTAGGTGTGGCCCTGAGGGGAAGCGACCTGGTAACGACTCGCAATGGCATCATCTGGATAATAACCGACAGGTAAATCGCTGATAATCACATCGCTCTCCTTCAAAACCCTGTGGCCGAACGGCATCACCTTGGGCAAAATTCACATCTGCCTTCATCACTTCTGCCATACTGGCCGCAAGGTCAATCAAGAGATCATCGATTTCCAATCCCAAATAATCTAACGAGCGCTGACAGTTGTTCATCAAGGTTTGGGCTAAGTTTCCTGTTCCACTTCCCATTTCTAGCACATCTACTTTGTCAGAACTAGCCAACTGATCCACTAGAAAGACTCAGAAGAAACCAATCCCATCTGGCGTAAATTGGTGATTGGCTTGTAGGGCTCTGTTTGGGCCGCCTTTCATCAATAGATATTGGAAGGAGCGACGCCATTCTTCCTGTTCAAGTTCAAGTCCTTCAGCCGCTGGTTGTCTCCCTTCACTAGAGTCAACTCTGTTTGCCCATCCAGATAGATGGCATTCTGCTCCACTAGAGCATCATAAAAGTTGGTCTGCAAATCATTTTTGGATAGTTTGGGTATTTTTCTAATAGGTAGCCGTAGGCTTTCTCAATTTTTTCGAAATTCATGCTTTCCTCCATCTCTTAATCATATCAAATTTTAAGAGTTTTCGCTATGCTTTTCGAAGACCTGAGGCTTCTCTTCCTCAGTTGTGGTCGAGTGGTCTGTAGCTGAATCTGGAGCTTGCTTCTGCTTTTTCTTCTTGTCGGTCTTTTCGCTAGGAGGAAGGGCAAAGGTGAAATGGTAGGTCGTGCCATCCCTGTAAGTGACTGCTGACCTCAGCAAAGTCCGATTTTTCTTCCAAATCGACTCGGCCAGTTGAGAAGGTCATTGTTTTTTCTTTCCGGTCCCAAGTATCAACAGCCAATTGAGCTTGCGCATAAGCCTGAATCCGGTGCTGACTAGCAAGGAGGATCCGTCTCTGCCACTCTGCCGATTCAGATAGAACTGAAGCAAAAGACTCAAAAACCGCCGACATAAAGAGGGCATAAAGGAGGATTCCAGCCTCAATCTGCTTCTTTTTATCCTTTTTCCACCACACGATAGACCACCTCCTTTCTAACCCTTCTTCAAAAACGCAGTTGAATAGACACCAGATCCCCACTTTTTTCAATCAAGGCGGATTCAACGCCTGCTATCATCGGTTGGCAGCCACGGCCAGTCGCATCTGTCTTTCGGATATCTCCCTTTAGCCAATCCAATGGCTATGGGGTTTCTGATCCTGAACAAGATAGAGTTTATTGTCTCTGACCCCTTCAAATTGGCTCCGAGATAATTCAATGTCCAGTTGGTCCTGAAAAAGCAACCACTCTTCTTGCTTGATTTGGCTTTTGGTACTGGAGTTCTTGACGCAAGAGGCTTGTCAATCCTTGAAACACCAATAAACCACCACTGATAACGAGCAGGGCAAACTAAGGCCTCCAATAAAGTAAAGGCTGGAAGTTTATTTCTTTTCAACAGCAATCACAACCTTTCCTCATGATAGACCTTTAAGGACTTGGCAGATTTCTCCACTTGAACACGAACCTGGTTGATGGTCAATCGATCCTGCCTTGTCTGGATAGCCATTCTTGCTACTCTCAACACTTCTGCCTTCTGTAACTCCCCTAGTCTTCTTTGACGAGATTGACGTATTTCTCCCAGCAAAAGTGTCGTCAGAGAGGCAAAAATGGCTAGAGCAATCAAACCTTCAAACAAAAAGACTAGCGCGGAGTCGTTGATTTCTTTAATTTTTCCATTCCCAATCGCCAACTGATAGGTCACCACCTCTTTTCTCCGTTTGAAATTGAATCTTAGTCAAGGAAGAATTTCTCCCTGCTCCATCAAAGACAATTTGGCTTCTTTGATAAGTTGAACACCCTTCGGAAGGGAAAGTTCTTGATAAGGGCCATGGACCCCTTCTGATCGATGGTGAGGATCCCTTTCTCTCTCTTCCCTATATCTCATCTTTTGCGTCTCTTGGTAGACCCTGCTCAAACTCAGAAAAAGAGCTTTTCTTCCACCTGATCAAAGGCTTGATAGATCGATCCTGATAAAAGCCAGCAGGCAAGACTTACAATTCCCCAATGTCAACAGGCTTTCTAGCAAGGTGAAGGCCTTAATCTGCAACCGCACGCTGATCACCTGTATTCTTTTTGTAATGGGCCTGATAAGCTTTCTGCTTGTTTTTTGGGTGATCTGCTCTTCTGTCACCAGCTTAGAAAGGCTGGCTGTTTCATTGGTATGATTGAGTTCGTAGAGTTCAGCCTGACTCTCTACAACTTTGACCACCGCACGATTTCCTGTATCTGTTACCGAATCTTTCTGCTTGGTCAAATTCGGAACAAAGAGCAAAAGAAGAACGCTGATAATCAGCAAAACAACAAGCATTTCAATCAGAGTAAAAGCTTGTACTTTCAATTTGTGAAATGATTTCATAGATGTACCTCTAAATTTTCATAGATCGGCAGCAACATGGCTGCATAGAGTAAAACAATCATCAGAGCGACAAAAATAAACACCAAGGGTTGGACCAGATTCATGGCTTTATTCAAGCGATGAAAAACCTTCCCAGGTCTTATCTGCAAACACCTCTAACTCACTTCCTAACTTGGACTTAGCTTCCCCATACTCAATCATGAGAGTCAATTCATTCTTAAAGAAGGAATAGGTCTGAATGTGCTCTGAAAAGGATCTACCGTTGGCTAAAGCCATCTCTAAATCCCGTCCAATCTCGCGAAAAAGCTGAGAACGTTGACCTTGCATCATAGGAAACACTTGGCTCAACTCCAAACCTTGAGCAATCATATTCCCCCATTCACGAGCGTAATAGGCCGTCAGGTAATCCTGCAAAAAAGGACGGATAAAAGGGAGGCGAGCTAAACAGCTAACTAAAGGCAAACGTCTCGATCGGCATCCTACGATAAAGAGGAAACAGCCGATGAGCGCAAAAAGGAAACTTCCTATCAAAAAATACTGAGGAAAGACACTGATAAAACGGGTCGCCCCATTCTGGCTATCCAACTGGGGAAGCAGGTAATTTTTTAAGCCTAGCATAATCAAGACTAAAAAGCCCAATAAGAGGAGGGGATAGGTCGCAACCTCCACTAACTTTTTGCGGACCTGGGTCAAATTCTCTAAATAGCTACGAATCTTTTCCAAACTAAGGGTCACATTTCCATGGAGCTCTGCCAAGGCCAATTGGGTCGTTACCTGATCTGAGAAGCCTAAATCGGATAAAAATTCCAGATAGGGACTTTGCTGTTAGCCAGGCTGGTCCGCATGGCTTCTACAAAAAGCTGGTTTCACCAACTGACTGCAGTCCTAGAAAGTCAATAATCTCAGACAGGTGAAAACCACTGCAATATAGATTATGGAAAAGCTCAATCACATGACTTTGTTTAGCAATCGATAATTTTTTCGGCTTGCGCCTGATCCAGCTGGATATATCCAGCTTCATAAAGTGCATCAATTTGTTGGTTCCATTTTTTGCTGGAATGCTGTTGATAGTCTTTGGTGACAAAGTCTGTGACACCTCCTCCCTTAATCAAGCGCTGGTAGCAAACCCCTTGGAGTACAATCTTTAATTCCTCCTCGCTCACTCCTAGCTCCAGTAGACGCTCATAGACTCCTGGAATACTCTTTGCATGGATGGTCGAAAAAACTGTAACACCTGTCAAGCTAGCCCGAACAACAGCTCTGGCTGTCTCTTGGTCTCGGATTTCACCAATCATCAATAAATCTGGGCGATGCCGCAAGGAAAGTTTGATTAAAGAATCATAGGTCATACCAATCGCTTCATTTAGTTGCAGTTGCAAGACTTCTTCTTGTTTGATTTCTACCGGGTCTTCGATGGACATGACCTGCTGGCCTGCAAATTTCCCCTGGCTCAAGGCATGCATCAGGGTCGTCTTCCCCGATCCGACTGGGCCTGAGAATAGATAAAGCCCTCTCCCACTCACCTTTTCTTCTAACTCCTGAAGCTGATCAAACCAAAAGCGGAGTTCTCGTTCCTGATTATGTAAGAGGCGAATGACAAGACTTTCATCCCCTCGGTAATCTCCTACGGTGGATAGACGTAAGGATAAGACGATGTCTCCTAAAGCATAATCACAGGAACCTAACTGACTCCTCCGCCTCTCTCCGACATTCATCCCTGCTACAAACTTAAAATGACTGATGACCGCTGCCATCTGCTCTCTCTCATACGATTGAACAAAGCGCCTTTCATCTCCAATCCTCAAATAGAGCTGGTATTCTCTAGCACGAGGCACAAAATAAATATCCTGAGCCTCTTCTTGGTGGGCTCTACGAATAATAGCTTGGGCAATTTCTTGAACCATATTTCCTCCTTTCACTATAATATTCGTAAAAGATTCCCTTAAATCATCCTCTCATCAAAAAAATGGATAAAAAGAGAAATCCTATACACTTCACGGATTTCTCGTTTCTATTTTCTTTGTGTCGAACCCAATGTTGCAAGAGCGGTGGATTCTGTGCCCATTCCCTTTTTCATAGCCAGGACGTAGTTTACTGTTTGGTATTTTTTCGTCATTTTCTAACAAAGCAATGGAATGATACTGCTGAACATATTCTACACATTCTTCACACCATCTTCGATCTTGAGGATCCCAAAAAATGGTCATTAGGTCACTTCGACTTTTGAAAAGAGGAGATTGGCCTCTTAGGACTAGCCACTCCTGCTTATAATATTTCAAGGCTTCATAGTAATCATCAAAGTGGCGACTACTGACGATGTCTTTTTCCCAATCTTCTAAAAACCACCAAGGTTCAGAATCCCCATACATCTCAATTACTTGATACATCTTTCTCTCCATTTCCTGTATAAAATATTATATATAAAATCCTTTGATATTGAAAGAATTCTGCTTAAGAAAGTCAATTCAGCAGATTATTCCAGATTTTTTCCTATAAATTCTTCTAAAAGTGTACGACTTTTTCCCTATCCAGTCTTTTTGACAGAAAAAAAGCTGGGGAAAAGTACCCAGCCTTCGATTAATAATAGCAATAACTGCAAGACTCAGTAGCTGATTGGCTTCTTAGAAGAGATCCAAGGCAATCATCGTCGTCATGGTCGCATCGTAATAGTTCCCTAACGGAAGATCTTGCATAAAAATATATTTACTTTGTTGGACCAATTTGAGGTAGTCGTTTTCATCTGCTGCCGCATAAACAACTGGTGCAATAAAGCTAGTCACCTGGTGTTGATTTAAGGCATTTCCTTTTAGGTCGTAACCAGCATGGATATTCCGTTGCTTCATGAAGAAGTCTAACATCTTTTTAACCAGTTTCTGACTAGTCTTATCCTGACTTTGCGCTAAGTTGTACGGTAGTCGACAAGCATTGTAAGAGTAGGCCCCATCATATTTGGATTCGATGGTTTTTCGGATCCGCTATACGAGTCCCTTCCTCGTCAGCCCAAATAAAGTCCGGAAGGAGTCCTGTCTCATGATGAGAGCTGATTTGGTCTAGTCGTTTCAACATCTCATCCTTAATCTTCAACCACTGACCATTCCCTGACAATTGATAAAAGACTTGGAAATAATGAGGAAGGGTATCTGATGTCCGCATTAAGTTGTAGAACTCAGAATCTTGATTGGCCCAATTCCCCACTGTTAAGACACCTGTGTCTTCATTGAAATTGTACTTAAGAATATCCTCTAAAATAGCCTTAGCCTGTTTTTGGTACTCTTTGGCTTGCTTTCGGCCATTGATTGCTAGCCTGAATCAAAGCATAGGCAATGTAGAGGTCTCCATCTGTTGCATTTTGATCCTCGACGGTCACTTTCCCTTTGTTGATTATTTGTTTCCAAGACATCAATTGGGTATCATCCAAACGATGATTCTTATAGTAACGATAAAGACGATCAAAATCTTCTTGACTGGCTAATCCTTTTACTAGTCGCTTCTACTGTGATAAGCATTCCATAACTTTGGGCTTCAGATAAGACTACGGTCTTTTTATCACTGTTGGTCGTGCGAACATAGGCCTCTTTCCCATCTTTTACCACAAAATGCTCACTCCACTGACGGTAAATACGATTGCGCATCAATACCTTGCTTCTACTTCTCGCTAGGAATAAAGTTAAACAGAAGATTGCCAGGATGACCACAAACCATAAATATTTCATTTTTTTTGTTCTCATAAGTCCTCCTAACCGGCGAATCGCTTAGTTTTCACCCACTTGGTCCCTTCGCGATGAAGAAGCTTGTCCATCACGATAGAAGAAATGGAATCAATGGATACGATGATAAAGAGCTGTGAATAACTGAAATAAGCTGCCAAGGCCAACCAGACTTGCTTGATAGTGGCTTGGCCAAACTGAGAAGCTAAGGCAACGTTGATTTGAAGCAAGTAGAGTCCAATCATCAAGACCCAGTTAAAGAGCATCAATTGTGCAATATAAATGTTTTCAGAGTCGAAGGCGAATGGAATCTGAACTCCTGGTGCAAATGAGTGGACAATCATGGCGATGATATTGGCAAGAAAGATCAAATCAGATAAGACAATCGCAGCATTAAACCAGAAGAAGATACATGAATAGTTGATAACTTCTAATTTCACACGCCAATTTCCTTTACCAAATAAGTGTTTGAAATTTGAAAGAACAACCTCATAGTTTCCTTTTGCCCAGCGTTTGCGTTGCATATAGTAAGTCTTTAAGGTTTCTGGTTCCTGCTGGAAGGCTTCTGAATTATAAGCAAGGGCAATCAATTTCCCACTTTGCATAATCTTAAAGGAAATGTCCGTGTCCTCTGTCAAAGCCCCATTTTTTTCCATCCACCAATACTTCTTACAAAGTCTGTTTGGATAATGAAGTTGGTCCCTGGAATCCGGCCAATTTTTGAAGAGGTGCCACATCCCTCACATGATGCACCCGTTGCGTCACAACAATCTCTTGGTTGATACAACGGGTCAAGAAATTCTGACCAGCATTTCTTGTCTTATTCCGGCCAAAGGATGCCACATGACGTTCTGGGTCTTTCAAAACTTCTTTTACAAGGAAATAAAGCGCATTTTTTTCAGGCATGGCATCAGCATCATAGACACAGATATAGTCTCCTGTTGCCATTTTTAAAGCGTCATTCAGAACACCTGCTTTACCACCTGTTCCTGTCCGATCGATAATGGTCAAGTCTCGTCCTGCATACTCAGGAAGTGCCTTGATAGCCAAACACTCTTCATAGGTGCGATCTGAACAGTTATCTGCAAACAAGAGCAACTCTACTCTGTCATGAGGATAATTCATATCCAAAATCGCTTTAGCCGTCTGTGCGATAACCACATCTTCATTGTGGGCTGGTACGACAATCGTTACTTTTGGATAGTAAGGGAGAGGGCTGGTATCAACACGAAAATCACTATGCTTAAACCAAAAATGAACGGCCGAAAATAAAATGACCAAACCCCAAGCTAGCGAAATCCAAATAGAAATCAAGGTAAAAATCATAAAAATTTGACTAATCATGGTCTACCCCCTTGAAGTTTTTATTCACTCGATGATAAATCACCGTATAGGAAATAAACAGAATTACAAAGCACAGGGCAAAGAAGAAACTAATCCCCAAGGCAAGCCCAAAAAATATATTTGTCAGAGTCATCGGTTCCTCCTAATATTCCACAATAATATCCGTCTCTAATTGACGCTTCAAGTTACTAATCATTTCTTTATAACGATAGAACTTGGTTCGGTTGATTGAATCCACTTCGAGATAGCCCGTTTGGAATTGGATAGCTTGATTGCCGTCCTCCCCTTTAAAGACCAATCCTTCCAACTGACCTTTCAATTGAGTCTGATAAAAGTCCTGTAAGTTTCGTTGAGTTCCATTGGTCAAAACAAGGAAGCTACCGTCTGAAACATAATATAGTTTTTCATTTTCGTTTAAGTGAAGAGAAATTAAATACCGAATTTGATTGAGCGTTCGATTGTATTCTCGTGGTTGTACCTGAAAGAAGAGTTCTTCGTGTGACCAATGAATCAACAGGGCCTGAATTTTCTCTCCAGTTTGTCCACCAGAAGTGGTTATCAAGGAGCGATACGTAGCATAGGCTTCTTCTTCTTGATCCTGCACCTTGGCTACTTCTTTAAATAAATGATAGCGAATTTGCGACAAGATTCCAATTAAGATTGGAAAGCTAAAGAGCAGAATCAGGGCCTGATAACCTGGAATATAAACAATCCCAGCGACAAGGAAGATAATTCCTAGACCAAAAGAAATCAAAATAGTCCACGTAAGAAGCAAATCTGATAAGACAAGGGATGCAAATAAACCCAACACCAAAAACAAAATTTGTTCTAAAATAATTTCTCGTGCAAAGAACAAGCAAAATAGCATGAGAACCAGTTCAAATCCTAACAGGATCAGCAACCAATTACCAAGTTTGTTTTTCTTTTTCATTAACCTTCCTCTCCCTCTTTAAATTCGGATACTGATTCGACCAAGCCATAGTAGTGCTGAATGGCTTGGACAATCCGCTCAGATGCCTTCCCATCCCCATATGGATTCGGAGCCAGGGCCATGGCCTGATAGAACTTATCGTCGGTTAACAAGGTGGTCATCGCTTCCTTGACCCGCTCTGGGTTTGTTCCAACCAGCTTCAAGGTCCCAGCTCTCACACCTTCTGGACGCTCTGTCGTATCACGAAGAACCAAAACTGGTTTTTCCTAAAGAAGGAGCTTCTCTTGGACACCACCAGAATCCGACATGATGAAAATAACTTCTAGATGCGAGATTATGGAAATCAAGAACATCTAATGGAGCAATCAGGTGAATTCTCTCGTGATTTCCTAAGATTTCATTCGCCGCTTCCTGTACAGCTGGACTGAGGTGAACTGGGTAAACAACTTCCAATTCTGGATGAGCATCCACCATCTCTCTCAGAGCTCCAAATACAGCCCGCATGGGTTGACCTTGATTTTCTCGACGGTGCATCGTCACTAGGACCAACTTCTTCAATCGATCGAATTGGTCCAATACCTCATGATGATAATCTTCTTGCACCGTTAATTGAAGGGCATCAATAGCTGTATTCCCTGTAATGAAAATAGCAGACTCAGGATGGTTTTCCTTCAACAAATTGGCTTTACTGTCACTCGTTGGTGCAAAATACAAATCTGCTAGATTATCGGTCATTTGCCGGTTCATTTCCTCTGGATAAGGAGAGTACTTATCAAAAGTCCGGAGACCAGCTTCAACGTGGCCGATACGAACTTGATTATAAAAAGCAACCAGACTCGCTGCAAAGGTGGTTGTCGTATCCCCGTGCACCAAAATCATATCCGGCTTCTCTTCCTTGACCACCGGATCAAATTTTTTTCAAGAATTCGAGCAGTAATGTCTAAAAGGGATTGATTTTTTTCCCCATAATATCCAAATCGTATTCTGGCTGAATCTTGAAGGTCTCTAGAACCTGATCCAGCATTTGCCGATGTTGGGCTGTAACGACAGTTACCGTATCAATCCGGTCATGTTGCTTCTGCAACTCTAAGACAAGAGGAGCCATCTTAATCGCTTCAGGGCGTGTCCCAAAAACAACCATCACCTTTATCTTTTTCATCTTATTTCCCTTTATATTATAGTAGTTTCAACAATTTCTACTTTTTTTGTATATCTTCCTCATTCTACCTCCATTAGCTTCAAAAAGTCAAAACTAACTTGAGAGCTTTGTAATGCATTTAATCGAATTTTAATACTCTGTAATTTTCGTGTAATATTCAAGAGGTTATCAGTGAAAAAACCCTTGTCCTAATTGGTTTTTTTACCAATTTATTTCTACAATCAAAGGATTTTAAGTGCCCATAGACTAGTCAAAACACTTCCTAAATATTCACATTATATTCATTTTTTTGCATACTATAAAAGGGTGTTTATTGACAGATTAGAGACCTCTTTATTCATTTTTAAGCATAAAAAAGAAGCCTTACTGAGGATCAGTAAAACTTCTTTTAGGATTAATTTTCTTCCACTACAGCAGTTGTTTCGACGACCTCTGTTGCTTCTTCTGTAACTGGAACTTCTTCGATAATTTCGACTTCATTGACTGCCTGTGGTTCCAAGTTGCGGTAACGAGCCATACCTGTACCAGCAGGAATAATCTTACCAATGATAACATTTTCCTTAAGTCCAAGGAGATGGTCTTTCTTACCACGAATGGCTGCGTCAGTGAGGACACGAGTTGTTTCTTGGAAGGAAGCTGCTGACAAGAAACTATTGGTTTCAAGAGAAGCCTTGGTGATTCCCATAAGGACTGGACGAGCCGTCGCTGGAACCCCACCAGAAATAACCACATCACGGTTGGCATCTGTAAAGTCTGTGATATCCATGAGAGTACCCATGAGAAGGTCTGTATCTCCTGGATCCATAACACGAACCTTACGGATCATTTGACGCACCATTACCTCGATGTGTTTGTCACCGATTTCCACCCCTTGGCTACGGTATACTTTTTGTACTTCCGCAAGGAGGTAAGTTTCAACAGACAAGACATCACGAACGGCAAGGAGACGTTTTGGTTGGATAGACCCTTCTGTCAATGCCGCACCACGAGATACTTGATCTCCCACTTCGACTTTCATGCGGGCTGTATAAGGGACAACGTATTCTCCCCTCACCTGTCGCACCACGAACAAAGACTTTCTTGGTCCGTGTAGAAGCATCTTCTTCAATGGCTGTGACTTCCCCCTTTGACCTCAGTGATGACCGCTTCCCCTTTTGGATTGCGGGCTTCAAAGATTTCTTGGACACGAGGAAGACCTTGCGTGATATCGGTATTTGAGGCAACCCCACCCGTGTGGAAGGTACGCATGGTCAACTGTGTACCAGGTTCCCCGATAGATTGGGCAGCGATGGTTCCAACTGCTTCACCCACTTCAACCGCATCACCAGTCGCCAAGTTGATACCGTAACAGTGACGGCAGACACCATGACGAGTGTTACATGTAAAGACAGAGCGGATAGTGACTTCTTCAACACCAGCATTGACAATTTCACGTGCTAGGTCTTCTGAAATCAAAGTATCTGGACCAACGATGACTGCACCTGTTTCAGGATGTTTAACCGATTTCTTGGTATAACGACCTGTCAAACGTTCTTCGAGGGGCTCGATCATTTCCTTGCCATCAGTAATGGCACGGATCACAAGTCCACGGTCAGTTCCACAGTCATCCTCACGGATAATAACGTCTTGGGCAACGTCAACCAAACGACGTGTCAAGTAACCTGAGTCGGCTGTCTTGAGGGCCGTATCGGTCATCCCTTTACGAGCACCGTGAGTAGAGAAGAACATTTCGAGTACTGACAAACCTTCGCGGAAGTTTGACAGGATTGGTAATTCCATAATCCGTCCGTTTGGAGCAGCCATCAGACCACGCATACCGGCAAGCTGTGAGAAGTTGGAGATGTTACCACGGGCTCCAGAGTCCATCATCATAACGATTGGGTTCTTCGGATCTTGGTTATCTACCAAGCGTTTTTCCAGTTTCTCACGGGCTGCACGCCATTCGGCTGTAACGGCATTGTAGCGCTCATCATCTGTAATCATCCCGCGACGGAACTGTTTCGTGATTTGTTCTACACGTTTGTGAGATTCTTCAATGATTTCAGCTTTATCTTCAACAACTGGAATATCGGCAATCCCCACTGTCAAACCAGCAAGGGTTGAGTGGTGGTAACCTAAGTCTTTCAAACGGTCCAAGAAAGCAGATGTTTCTGTTGTACGGAAGCGTTTGAAGATTTCTGCGATGATATTTCCAAGATTTTTTTCTTCTTGAACGGAACGTTTAATTCCAATTTCTCAATTGCTTCTTTGACATCTTGACCAGATTCCAAGAAGTATTTAGCTGGAACTCCTTCTGTCAAGTTAGCATTATTTGGCTCTTGAAGATACGGAAGTTCTGCTGGCATGATATCGTTGAAGAGAATCTTACCGACAGTAGTCAAAAGAATTTTGTGTTTTTGGTCTTCTGTCCACGGTTTATCCAAACTATCAGTCGCAATACCGACGCGACTGTGCAAGTGAACATAACCATTGCGAAGGGCCATTACTGCTTCGTTACGGTCTTTGAAGACCATTCCTTCTCCTTCACGACCAGCTTCTTCCATGGTCAAGTAGTAGTTCCCCAAAACCATGTCCTGAGATGGAGTAACAACTGGTTTCCCATCTTTAGGGTTCAAGATGTGCTCAGCAGCCAACATCAAGATACGTGCTTCTGCTTGAGCTTCTTCTGAAAGCGGTACGTGGATGGCCATTTGGTCACCGTCAAAGTCGGCATTGTAGGCTTCACAGACAAGTGGGTGCAAGCGAAGAGCTTTCCCATCAATCAAGACTGGCTCGAAGGCTTGGATCCCCAAACGGTGAAGGGTCGGTGCGCGGTTCAAGAGAACTGGGTGTTCTTTGATGACTTCTTCTAGGATATCCCAAATACGTTCATCTCCACGTTCGACCAAGCGTTTAGCTGCTTTAACGTTTTGTACAATATCACGCGCAACGATTTCACGCATGACAAATGGTTTAAAGAGCTCGATGGCCATTTCACGTGGCACACCACATTGGTACATTTTAAGAGTTGGACCAACAGCGATAACGGAACGTCCAGAGAAGTCAACCCGTTTACCGAGCAAGTTTTGACGGAAGCGTCCTTGTTTCCCTTTGAGCATGTGGCTCAACGATTTAAGTGGGCGGCTACCTGGTCCTGTAATTGGACGACCACGACGACCATTGTCAATCAAAGCGTCAACCGCTTCTTGAAGCATCCGCTTCTCATTTTGCACGATGATCCCTGGTGCATTCAATTCCAAGAGACGAGCCAAACGGTTGTTCCGGTTGATTACACGACGATAAAGGTCGTTCAAGTCAGAAGCCGCAAAACGACCACCATCTAATTGGACCATTGGACGTAAATCTGGTGGAATAACGGGAAGGATGTTGAGAATCATCCATTCAGGCTTGTTGCCAGATTTGTAGAAGGCATCCAAGACATCTAGACGACGAACAGCTTTGACACGTTTGGCCTGTTGCTGTCTTCAACTCTTCTTTCAGAAGGGCAATCTCAGATTCTAGATTAACTTGTTTCAAGAGATCCTGAATCGCTTCCGCTCCCATCTTGGCAATAAAGGAACCTGGTCCGTATTCACGCAAGCGTTCACGGTATTCGCGTTCTGTCATGATAGATTTGTGCTCAAGTGGTGTATCTTTGGATCAATCACCACGTAAGCCGCGAAATAGATGACTTCTTCGAGGGCACGAGGGCTCATATCCAAGGTCAATCCCATACGAGAAGGGATTCCCTTGAAGTACCAGATATGTGATACAGGTGCTTTCAACTCGATGTGCCCCATGCGTTCACGACGAACTTTTGCACGTGTTACTTCTACACCACAGCGGTCACAAACAATCCCTTTGTAACGGATTCGTTTGTATTTTCCACACGCACATTCCCAGTCTTTTGTAGGTCCAAAGATGACTTCATCAAAGAGACCTTCACGTTCTGGTTTCAATGTACGGTAGTTGATTGTTTCAGGTTTCTTGACCTCTCCATAAGACCATGAGCGGACCTTGCTTGGAGAAGCTAGGGTGATTTGCATACTTTTAAAACGATTTACATCAACCACTATTTCTTACCTTTCCTTGTTTCATTTTTGAATGTATTTTTAGAGGCTATTGGAGTCGATTACAAGATCTGACTCCCTTCTTTCTTTTTAAGAGAGACAGGCCTCGCACTCTTCCCTAAAAATACCCATGTTATTTATTTTCTTTTCCTTCAGCTTCAAAGGCCGCTCTTGCTTCCTTGGCAGCTTTTTCACGTGCTTTCTCAAGATCGTCTACGTGAATGACATCGTCATCTTCCCCTTCATCAAGGTCACGAAGTTCGACTTCTTTGTCATCTTCATCTAGGACACGCATATCCAATCCAAGTGATTGCAATTCTTTGACAAGAACTCGGAAGGACTCTGGCACACCTGGTTTTGGAATTGGTTTTCCTTTGGTAATCGCTTCATAAGCTTTCAAACGTCCATTGACATCATCTGACTTGTAGGTCAAGATTTCTTGAAGGACATTAGACGCACCATAAGCCTCAAGGGCCCAAACTTCCATTTCCCCGAAACGTTGTCCACCAAACTGAGCTTTCCCCTCCGAGTGGTTGTTGGGTAACCATTGAGTATGGTCCGACAGAACGAGCATGGAGTTTATCATCAACCATGTGGTGAAGCTTAATCATGTACATGACACCGACAGAAACACGGTTGTCAAATGGCTCACCAGTCCGTCCATCGTAAAGAATGGTCTTGGCATCGCTATCCATACCCGCTTCACGGACAGTATCCCAGAGGTCTTCTGAGCTTGCTCCGTCAAAGACTGGTGTTGCGATATGGATACCTAAGTTACGAGCCGCCATACCAAGGTGAAGTTCCATAACCTGACCGATATTCATACGTGATGGCACCCCAAGTGGGTTCAACATGATATCAACCGGTGTACCATCTGGAAGGTAAGGCATGTCTTCTACAGGAACAATACGGGATACAACCCCTTTGTTTCCGTGACGACCGGCCATTTTATCTCCGACGCGGATCTTGCGTTTTTGTGCGATGTACACACGAACCAACATGTTAACACCCGATTGCAATTCATCTCCGTTTGCACGCGTAAAGATCTTGACATCGCGAACGACTCCATCTCCACCGTGAGGTACACGAAGAGAAGTATCACGCACTTCACGAGATTTATCGCCAAAGATGGCATGGAGGAGACGTTCTTCAGCAGAAAGGTCTTCTCACCCTTCGGTGTTACCTTACCGACAAGGATATCGCCTTCTTTTACTTCCGCACCAATACGGATAATACCCATTTCGTCAAGGTTTCTGAGTGCATCTTCCCCAACGTTTGGAATTTCACGAGTGATTTCTTCAGGGCCTAACTTAGTATCGCGCGTTTCTGATTCGAATTCTTCCAAGTGAACAGATGTATAGACATCCTCTTTCACCAAGCGTTCGCTCATGATAACGGCATCCTCGAAGTTGTAACCTTCCCATGTCATGTAGGCAACGATTGGGTTTTGACCAAGGGCCATCTCCCCTTTTTCCATAGATGGACCGTCTGCGATAAAGTCGCCTTTTTCAACAACATCGCCAACTTTGACAAGGGTACGTTGGTTGTAAGCCGTACCTGAGTTTGAACGACGGAATTTTTGAATGTGATAAACATCAAGGGATCCATCTTCCCGACGAACTTCTACCTTGTCTGCATCCGCATAAGTAACTTTACCACCATGTTGGGCAATGACCGCAGCTCCTGAGTCATGGGCTGCTTGGTATTCCATACCAGTACCCACGTAAGGCGCTTTTGGATCGATCAATGGCACAGCCTGACGTTGCATGTTGGCACCCATGAGGGCACGGTTGGAGTCATCGTTTTCCAAGAAAGGAATACATGCTGTCGCAACGGCAACTACCTGTTTTGGAGACACGTCCATGTAGTCGACTTGATCAGATGGGAATTCTTGGTTGTTACCACGATGACGTCCCATAACGATTGGCTCTGCAAAGCCACCCGCTTCGTTCAACTTAGAGTTGGCCTGAGCCACAATGTACTCATCTTCTTCATCAGCTGTCAACCAAACGATTTCGTTGGTCACCACACCTTTTTCACGGTCTACTTTACGATATGGTGTTTGGATGAAACCATATTTGTTCAAGTGCCCATAAGATGACAAGTTGTTAATCAAACCGATGTTTGGTCCTTCAGGCGTTTCAATCGGACACATACGACCATAGTGGGTGTAGTGCACGTCACGAACCTCGTATCCAGCGCGGTCACGTGTCAAACCACCAGGCCCTAAGGCAGATAGACGACGTTTGTGGGACAACTCAGAAAGTGGGTTGTGTTGGTCCATGAATTGAGACAATTGAGAAGAACCAAAGAATTCTTTAATTGCCGCAGTTACTGGACGAATATTAATGATTTGTTGAGGTGTTAATACTTCGTTATCTTGAACAGACATGCGTTCGCGGACGTTTCGTTCCATACGAGAGAGTCCAAGACGCACTTGGTTAGCAAGCAATTCCCCAACGGCACGAATGCGACGGTTTCCAAGGTGGTCGATATCATCGACACGGCCAAGGCCTTCAGCTAAGTTGAGGAAGTAGCTCATTTCAGCCAAGATATCAGCTGGAGTGATGGTACGAACTTTATCAGATGGTTTAGCATTGCCAATCACTGTGACAACACGGTCTGGATCTGTTGGTGCAACCACCTTGAACTTTGCAATTCTACTGGCTCTGTCAAAACAGCTGCATCATTTGGAGTGTAGATGATTTTGTTCAAACCATTATCCAATTGTTCGGAGATGCTGTCGATGACATCACGAGTCATCACGGTACCAGCTTCCACAAGGATTTCGCCTGTTTCTGCATCTACAAGTGGTTCTGCAATTGTTTGGTTCAACAAGCGTGTCTTGATATTGAGTTTCTTATTGATCTTGTAGCGACCAACTGGTGCCAAGTCATAACGACGTGGATCAAAGAAACGCGCCACCAACAGGCTACGTGAACTTTCAGCTGTTTTGGCTCACCTGGACGAAGGCGCTCATAGATTTCTTTGAGGGCTTCATCTGTCCGTGAATCCATTGGGTTCTTATGAATATCTTTCTCAACAGTATTGCGAACCAATTCGCTATCCCCCAAGATATCAAAAATCTCATCATCTCCAGAGAAACCAAGAGCACGAACCAAGGTTGTAAATGGAATCTTACGCGTACGGTCGATTCGTGTATAAGCAATATCTTTTGAGTCTGTTTCTAACTCTAACCAAGCTCCACGGTTTGGAATGACTGTTGAGCCGTAACCAACTTTTCCATTTTTGTCCACTTTATCATTGAAGTAAACACCTGGTGAACGAACGAGCTGGGATACGATAATCCGTTCTCCACCATTGATGATAAAGGTTCCCATCTCGGTCATGATTGGGAAATCACCAAAGAAGACTTCTTGAGTTTTGATTTCGCCTGTTTCCTTGTTGACCAAACGGAAGGTTACAAAGATTGGGGCAGAGTAGCTCGCATCATGGATACGCGCTTCTTCCAAGGTATACTTTGGTTCTCTGATTTCATAGCCGACAAATTCCAACTCCATTGTGTCGGTGAAGTTCGAAATAGGCAATACATCTTCGAAAACTTCTTTCAAACCATGATCCAGAAAATCTTTAAATGAATCCGTTTGGATTTCAATCAAATTTGGTAAATCAAGAACTTCTTTGATTCTTGAAAAACTACGACGGGTCCGATGTTTCCCGTATTGAACGTCATGTCCTGCCAAAGTTTTAACTCCTTTTTCTATACTAGGATACCAGCTAGGGTTGCTCCCTTTCTGAATACCCGGTTTCTAGACCGTCTTGAAAGAGAAGACATGCGTCTCTGTTCACAACGGTTTTGACGAAGGTTGGTGTGAATTTCATCACGCGGAGGATTCTCTCCTCGCTCTCATTCATCCTTTTTGATAATTTTTAGAAAAATTAAGTTTTGGTAACAAACTACTTTTTTTCTAAAAATAGGCACAAAAAGAGCAGCTAAATCGACTTTTATAAAGTTTGATTTAACTGCTGTAAGCTTCTATTTGGACAATATTTCAAATAAAGCACACGACAAATTACTTGTTCTTATTATATCGTATTTTCGCGAAAAACACAAGGTTTCTTCTAGACATGAAAACGATTTTATGGTATAGGTATCAACTGTTTTCTCATCGGTTTTGTTTTTCAGATGAGGAACTAGTTGAAGTGCTTGAATTAGTGTTCCTGTTTGAATTTCGGTTGCCACTTGAGCTATTCGAAGTCGAGCGACTTTCAGGATTCCCAATCATACTTGCCCAAGCATTTTGATAATCACTATCAGAACCGCCAATCGCAAAGCGATAGGTAGTCTGAGGGGCCCCGTTTTTAGCCCAATAGCTCGTCACGGTCTGCCCTGTCAAATCAATTTCACGGCCGTTGACATTGACACGACCAGGGCGTTGACCTGTTGCTTTCAGAACACTTGATGAAATGACGCTTCCATCTAAAGTAAAGCGATCTTGGACTCCCCAAGCTGCTGGATCCGCTTGATAGATGGCATTGGCTAAATTCGCCATATAATTAGCGTTGTTATTATAACCTGTTAGTGGAGCAAGGGAAGCATTATTGTCGTGTCCGATCCAACCACCTAAGGTGAGGTTTGGAGTAGATAACATGAGCCACATGTCCCCATTTGCGTTGGTCGTTCCAGTCTTCCCAATCCAGTCCGCATTGGCTAAGGTCGGGTTGATTTGACTGATCCGACTCTTGAAGGTGGTGGTTGCTCCAGAATTGATAACCCCTCTCAAGAGATCTTGCATAATGGTTGCTGTTGCTGCTGAGTAGACGCGAGTCGCCTTGCTCTCATGTTGGTAGACCACTTCCCCATTGCGATCCATGATCTTTTCGATCATATAACGTTTTTGGAAATTTCCGTTGTTGGCCAAGGTCTGGAAGCCATTGGTATGTTGGGCTACAGTGACTTCAATTCCCCCTCCCATCGGAAGGCTTTCAATCCCATATTCTGCAATATCGTAACCCATTTTCTTCATGTATCCAGGAACATCGACCCCTTTTTCACGAAGAGCACGATAGGTCCAGTAGGCAGGAATATTCCAAGAAGTATTGAGGGCTTCTCGAAGGTCCATCATAGCCGTCCCTCGACTATCCACGTGCATGATTGGCTCTCCACTGGAGAAATTAGCTGGATAGTTCGAGAGGATACTATTACTTCCCATCATCCCTTGGTCAATCGCAATTCCGTAGGCTAAAATCGGTTTAATTGTAGATCCTGGGGAGCGTTCGGTATCAAAGGCGTGGTTGTTTTGGTTGCCCTCAAAATTTCGACCCCCTATAAAACCAAGGATAGCACCCGTCCGGTTGTCCATGAGAACATTTCCGACTTCAACCAAACCAGTCCCATCATCTAAAAGACCACCATAATTAGCTACAGCTGCTTGCATCGCATTGTAGATGGCTTTGTTGATTGTAGTCTGGACGGTGTAGCCTCCTTCTCTCAATTCTTTCTTCGCCAACTCTTGATAAGATTTAACGGTCGAATTGTTTTTTAGGTCATGACTCGAAACATTGTCCCTCTTGATTAAATAGTCATACATGGCCTCTTCCGCTTCACTTACGGCTTGGAAATACAAGTAGTCGTGTGGCGTCTTCTCGATGCCATTTGACGGAAGGAAATCCTTACTTAAATCATATTGACTATATTGGTCGTACTCTTCCTTAGTGATAGCCCCTGTTCGATACATATTGTACAAGACATCCTTGGCGCGATCCAAGCCTAAAGCTTGATTTTCTGGAGTTTTGAGACTTCCATCAGAGGCATAAGGCGAGTAGACAATTGGGCTCTGTGGCAGACCAGCAATAAGGCCGCCTGTGGAATGGTTAAGTCTTTGGCAGAAACTCCAAAAATCCCTTGAGCTGCCGCCTCTACCCCGGCAATGTTTTGTCCGCGATTGTTTCGTCCAAATGGAGACACATTTAGATAAGTCGTTAAAATCTCATCCTTGTTCATAACCCGCTCAAGAGCTAGGGCATCGATAATCTCAGCAGCTTTCCGAGAGAAGGTCGGAGCATCTCCAACTACCTGTTGCTTGATTAACTGCTGGGTCAAGGTCGACCCCCCACTAGAGGAGCCTACTCCAGCGACAGAGCCTAGAGTCGCCCGGAGCACCGCCTTAGGAACAATCCCATTATGGCTCTGAAAATTCTCATCCTCAGTTGCAATAACAGCTTGTTTCACATTGTTTGAAATGGCATCTGCCTCGACTGGAATGCGAATCAGATCACTGTCAATGTCTGAAATTAAGCTTCCATCTGCATAAGAGATTTTTGAAACACTGGATATATTCCGAACCTGTTGAACCAACTGACTTGGATCCGGTGTTTCTGTGGCACTAAACAAGCTAGCCGCATACCCAATAGCAATCCCTGCTCCAAACAAGAGACCAGCTAGGGCAAAAACCAACAAGACATCCCATAGGAGCTTCATGGTCCGGAGAACCGTCGCTACAAAATCACCGAGCGACCAACCTTCTCCACCTTCCTTATCTTTTGTTTTTTCTTTTACTTTATGATCTACTTTAGAGAAGACGTTTTGTAGCATCTTCCCCCATTTGATCATCTGTTCTTTTAATTGATTCACTCTATTTCTCCTTATTCTCCCTATTATACCAAATGGTCCTCTTTCTTTTCAATTCCTAAAGTTGAGAACACATCACACAGTCGGAATTTTTTCGTCCTTTCATTGCTATTTCAAGTCATTATGGTAAAATAGAGAGAAACCATACAGATACTGGACTGTTTTCATCGATCCGGCCAGTAGCTTAGAAAAGGAGAGAACGATGCACATTTTTGATGAGCTAAAAGAACGTGGTTTGATTTTCCAAACGACTGACGAAGATGCTTTGCGTAAAGCCCTAGAAGAAGGACAAGTATCGTATTATACTGGCTACGATCCAACTGCTGATAGTTTGCACCTTGGGCACCTCGTTGCAATCTTGACTAGTCGCCGCTTACAATTGGCAGGCCACAAACCTTATGCGCTTGTCGGTGGTGCGACCGGACTCATTGGAGACCCTTCTTTCAAAGATGCCGAGCGCAGTTTACAAACTAAGGAGACTGTAGACGGTTGGGTCGCTTCTATCCAAGGGCAATTGTCTCGTTTCTTAGATTTTGAAAACGGGGAAAATAAGGCTGTCATGGTCAATAACTACGACTGGTTTGGCAACATCAGCTTCATTGACTTCCTTCGCGACATCGGAAAATACTTTACTGTCAATTACATGATGAGCAAGGAATCTGTGAAGAAACGGATTGAAACAGGGATTTCTTACACTGAATTTGCCTACCAAATCATGCAAGGCTACGACTTCTTTGTCCTCAACCAAGAGCACAATGTCACTCTGCAAATCGGTGGTTCTGACCAGTGGGGAAATATGACAGCTGGTACAGAGTTGATGCGCCGTAAGGCAGATAAAACTGGTCATGTTATGACTGTGCCTTTGATCACAGATGCAACTGGTAAGAAATTCGGTAAATCAGAAGGCAATGCCGTCTGGCTCAATGCAGACAAAACATCTCCATACGAAATGTACCAATTCTGGATGAATGTGATGGACGCCGACGCTGTGCGCTTCTTGAAGATCTTCACTTTCTTGTCACTCGATGAAATCGAAGAGATTCGCAAACAGTTTGAGACTGCTCCACACGAACGCTTGGCTCAAAAAGATCTTGGCGCGTGAAGTGGTCACCCTCGTTCACGGTGAAGAAGCTTACAAGGAAGCCCTCAACATCACGGAACAACTCTTTGCAGGAAACATCAAAAACCTTTCTGTCAAAGAACTCAAACAAGGACTTCGTGGTGTCCCAAACTACCAGGTCCAAGCAGACGAGAACCTCAACATCGTAGAATTGCTTGTAACTTCTGGCGTGGTCAATTCCAAACGTCAAGCTCGTGAAGATGTCCAAAATGGTGCCATCTACATCAATGGCGACCGCATCCAAGACCTTGACTATGTCTTGAGCGATAGCGATAAATTGGAAAAACGAATTGACCGTTATCCGTCGCGGTAAGAAAAATACTTTGTTTTGACTTATTAAAGCTGATCTGAATCATACCAGATCACACAATGATTTCAGACCGTGAAGACTCTGAAACTCATACTTTCGAGTCGATCAAACCAAAATTACAACGATTTCAGACTGACCAAGACATCTCCTATTTGAACATCGGAACTCTTGATACTAACAACCGTATCGCCCTGTACTAGGAATACATCGCTCTCTTTTGCAAGAAGGCTTTGTTCTAAATCTGTTGCAGTTTTTTTCAAGGACCACTGATCTAAATGATTCCCCAAATCAAGCATAAACATGATATTGCTAGCTGTCTTGGATTGGTTCATAAACAAGGACAATAAAATCGCCGAACAGTCCAAGACCTCCATCGTTAGTTCCTTACGCGCTAGTGTTTGATAGGCTTCTCTAATATAACCCAAAGCCTGATAACAAGTCCATATATAGCGAATAGGATACGGCACAAAACTACGAAAAGTATACGCTTAATCGCTGCACCTGAAACAATAGAATAAGCACTCTCTTCTCTACGAATGGGAAGAGTCATCAACTCAGAAACTTTCCCTTTATCAATTCTTTTTAAAAAGGCTTCTGCATTATCTAATACAGAAAAGCCTTCTTTTATACGTAGAGTAAAGTGCTGTTGATCCATGTAAAACTGGATAGACTCAATCCCCTTTTCATCTCTCGCCAAGGAACGAAGATAGTCTTGAATATCCAAGGTGAGTGAAAAAGAAGATGATAGTCGGATATGTTGGTATCCTCTATGTAGCACTTTAAAAGACATATTATTCTCCTATAAGGCTATCTAATTGCTCTTCTTTTTTCTCTTGCTCGTACAAATATTTGGCATCTTGCAAGACATCATCTCCATGTTGCTTCACAACAGAAACAGATGCATCTAGCCTCGTCTTTTAACTTATAAGCCTTAGCCAAAGCTTTAGAATAACCTTTTTTAGCTTCCTTACTTGCCAAGATTTTCAAACCAAGGGTACCAAATGCGACACCACCCAAAAAGAGTGATGATTTTTTCGCAACTTTTGCGACGCTTAATACTTCTTTTAACATACTTATTTCCTCCTTATCATTATTATATAGCAATTTAGATATTAAAGCAATTTCATTCTATAAATTGGAGAATTAGTTTCATTTCTACTGAATCTCCCATCTACTTATTCCTAAAGTTGCTTTCATTTGCCTCTTTTGATACACTTAAACTATGAATACAAACCTCAAACCCAAAACTTCAGCGTTTTGCTTCTGCAACGGCTTTTGCCTGTCCCATCTGTCAAGAAGCCCTCGACCTGGTCCAACAAAGCTTGGCTTGTCCCAACCGCCACTCCTTTGACTTGTCTAAGTTTGGCTATGTGAACTTGGCGCCACAAGTGAAGGCCTCCAAGGACTATGACAAGGAAAATTTCCAAAACCGGCAACTCGTTCTAGAGAATGGTTTCTACGACCATATCCTCACTACCCTGTCAGAATGCTTGTCCCCACTGGACCATCCAGCCAACATTTTAGATATTGGTTGCGGGGAGGGCTACTATTCTCGGATCTTGCAAGAACGCTATCCCGATCATTCCTTTTACGCCTTTGATTTATCTAAAGAATCAATCCAACTGGCTGCTAAGAGTGACCAAGAATGGAAGGTTAAGTGGTTTGTCGGAGATCTAGCTCGTCTCCCTCTTTTAGACCAGAGCATGGACCTCCTCTTAGACATCTTTTCGCCAGCAAATTATCAAGAGTTTAAACGAGTCCTGGCCCCAGACGGTCTCCTTGTCAAGGTCATCCCAACTGCTGCCCATCTGCAAGAGATTCGTCAGAAGGTGAAGGACCACCTGGATCAGGCTGATTATTCCAATGAGCAGATTATTCAACATTTTTCTGATCATTTTACGATTGAAAACACCATCCATTGCCAGGAAACCTTCGAACTCACACCAGCATTGCGGGAGGCTCTTTTGAGCATGACGCCTCTCCTCTTTCACGTCGATCCATCTCAAATTGACTGGACCAATCTGACTCAAGTCACGATTTCTGCCACGATTTTGATCGGAAGAAGCAACTAAAAATACCCTCCATTGATTAAAAATGGAGGGTATTTTTCATGTTTACAGATTAATCACTTTCCACTACGCCGATTTGTTGACGGTAGGCTTTAGGAGACTTGCCACACAACTTGCGGAAAACCTTGTAAAAGTAACCGACATTGCTGTAGCCGACCTCATAGCAAATATCTTCAATACTTTCCGTTGTGGATAGAAGCAACTGTTGGGCAGCTTTGATCCGTTGTTTATTCAAGAGTTCTGCAAAGGTGGAATTGGTCTCACGTTTGATCAATTGCCCTAAATAAACGGGATTGATATAGAGATCTTTGCTGATATCCTTGAGCGACAGTTCCTTCCGATAGTCGCGTCCAATTACTTCTAGGACGGTCGCCACATTATTGTTCATCCGATATTGAGAGAAGAAACTCTCCAATTGGTTCCGAACGCAGGTAACAAGATCCTCGAAAGTCGTTGTATCATGAACAGCTTTCACAATTTCTGTCAGGTCATCACCGTGCAGGTGTTCAAATAAATGAAAGACATCCATAATGAACTGAATAAAGAGTTGCTTGGCTATCGCCACTTTGGAGTATGATTTTTCACGGTTTCTTCTAACCAGTTTAACTCCTCCAAAATTTGCTGGATATTCCCCTGAATGATGACACGGTAGATGGGTTCATAGTAATTAAAGACACCATCTTCTTCCTCCAATGGGAGATCCCCATAAAACAGACTTCGTTCAACAAGCTCTTTAAATTGTTGAAAATGTTCCTTATAAGGTGCTTGGAAACGGCGCTGTAGGAAAGCCCCTTCATCCTCATCGGAAAGATAGAGTTGAAGATTTTTTCCTAAGACCTGATAAGATGAACTGGCAAAGCCCTTCCTTTCCTTATCCACTCCAATCCAGAGTTGTTTTCTTCCTCGGATGGCTTGTTCGAACTCTTCTTCTGACCAATCTTCATGAAGGAGCCGATTGGCCGTCTCTTGATCTGGGTTTTTCAGAGTTTGGGATAATTTTTCTAGGATATTCCCCAGCTCCACCTTATTGACAGGCTTTAACAGATAGTCTGCTACCCGGAGGTTTAAGGCTTTTTTTACATAAGCAAAATCTTGGTAACCTGACATAATGATATAAGCTGCATGGGGAAGCATGGACTGCATTTGATCAATCATTTCCAGACCAGTTTTTCCTGGCATATTGACATCTGTAATCACGATATCCACTGGATAATCCGCAACATAGGCCAAGGCTTGATCTGCATCCTCTGCTGTGTAAACAACCTCCATGTCCCATTTTTCAAAGGGAATCAGTTTTTTCAACCCCTCAGTAATCATATATTCATCGTCAACCAATAAGACTTTATACACGATTCTTTCCTCTTAAGTGTCCTCGATGGTAATCGTATAGAGAACACCTTTTCCTTTTTCTGATGTAATTTGAATGTGGTAACGATCCCCAAAGTAGAGAAGGAAACGCTCGTGGACATTGACAATCCCAATCGATTGTCGCCCCTTACTCTCTTCTACTTCTTCTCGTGGATCCCTATGACTCAATATTTGTTGAATCCGTTGCAGTTGGCTCGGTTCTAGTCCTCTCCCATTGTCTTGAACCCGAATTTCCACAGCTCCTCCAACATGACGGACTTTGATACTAATGACATTGTCCTTGCGCTTGTGATCAACTCCATGAACAAAGTAATTTTCCACTAGTGGCTGAAGAGTAAACTTCGGAATAATCATCTCTTCTAGACCGGGTTCAATTTTAAAGCCATAAGCAATCGATTTTGGATAACGCACCATACAGAGATAGCTGTATTTTCTACAAAATTCCAACTCATTTTCGATGGTCGTCTCCTTCTCCTCTGAAATATTGTTTCGAAGAAGACTACTAAATTCGTAAATAATATCGGCTAATTCTTCTTGATCCTGCATGACTGCATACATGCGAATAAACTCCATGGTATTATACATAAAATGCGGATTAATCTGCGCTTGCAAGGCCTTCAAATTGGCATCTTTTTGGCTCAGTTGTAGCTGATAGATATCACGGATAGACTTGTCCATATTGTCTAACATGGTATTGGTCGTTTCTGCAACTAAAAGGAGCTCCTGCTCTTTGGTATCCACATTGATCCGTCGCTCAGAATCCCCCTGGCTGATGGCTTCCATGGTATCTACCAAATCCAAAACTTGTTTTTGGTAATTACGGAAAATTCGTTGCATCAAGAGATACAAGACCAAGACCAGGATTAAGGCGACCGAAATCATCCAGGTAAAACTAAACAAGGCTGTTCGAACCGTGTAAGAGGTCGGAATCCCAACCCAGATTTGATAGCCGTAAGCAGTATCTCGAACAATCCACTGACTATGATCTTCCGGATTGATGTCTCCTCTGTGGTAAAAAATCTTTCCCAAGGGATTATAAATCTGGACGGCAACGGGAATGGTGTCTTGGATATTGTCGACAACAGAATCCAAAAGCGCTGGATTGACTTTAATGTAGGCTAGTCCAATATTTTCGCCAGTCGTCACATCCGTCAAGGAGACTGGGATTGCTTGTGAACTAGCTATGTATTGATCCGCTGGAACTTGTTGCCCTCCTTTTTTATTTTTACTGGAGACAAACACAGTCGTATAGTCATTTAACACCAAATCAATTTGATCAATAACATCGTGTTCCAAATACAGAGTTTCAACATTACGGTGCAGCGAAACTTGAATATAATTGGAGAAAAAATTATCCAATCGCCAGCTTTCGTATTCAGAAGGCGTCATTGAAAAATACTTGTAGACTCCTTCGAGCTTGGCAGGATTCTCTACCAGACTCTTCCCCCATTGAGAAGATCTCTTATAAATATCCTCTACCTCAGCAGTCAAGCGCGAGGAAATCAACTGAGCGATTCGATCTGTCTCTGCTTTCTGATTATGCCAATAGACCAAAGATACCGTCACACCTAAAGTCGTGATGATCCCCACCATGATATAGGCATAGAATTTCAAAAGTGTTGCTAACCATATTTTTTTCATAATTAAGAAACCACTTTAGAGCGAATTGTTTCATAGACGGGTTGAAATATCATTGACAAAGAAATGCCACAAGCCCAGTAAAACAAAGAAAAATAAAGCCGGAACGAAATGGGTAACAACTCCTAGAAGAAAGGTCCCCAAGAGAAACTTGGTCACTGCACGAATATCCAGAAAAGCACCAATAAAGCTCAGCTTCAAGCTGTTGAGGTAGGACAAGTCAAAATGGACTTGAAGCTTGAGATAGACTGCAAAAGTCAGGGGAGCCACCAATAAGAAAATCAAATTAACCAATAAGATAAAAATCTGAAACAGGGACAAGTGGGGCAATTGAATCATCAGATACATGCCATAAACAAGAATGGCTTCGATCAAAAAAAATGTATAGAAAACCTGGTTGGCCCGACGGAAATTTTCTTTATAGAGCGACCAAGCTTCAGACCAAGCATATTGTTTGTAATCAGATCCATGTTCGGCATATAGACTCATAATCGTTGCACTAGCCGGCCCAAATCCAAATAGGATACCTCCACAAAAGGTTAGCGCCCAAAAGATTCCTGTTGCCAGCATGGCTAAATAGACCCTTGTAAAAATAAATTCAATCATTCTTCCCATATTTCGTCTCCATATTCATTTGCTGTAGAGGGGAACTTCAATCAAGTTAGTATAGTTTCCCTAGTACAACTGATGATTATACCCTATATTATAGCACATTTCCTCTGATGGTTTCGATTTCGAAATCATCAACAGAAAAGACTTTGAAGTGCGAAGACCTCAAAGTCTTTTGATAGACTTAAGCAAGTAATGCTAGCTTATTTCTTAGCAGCAAGGTACTCATCGTATTGTTTTTGGATTTCATCCAATACTTTTTGGTAGGCACCTTCTGATTTCAATTTTTCAAGCATCTTAGGAATTTCAACTTCAGGATCTACTGTACCTGTATTGATGGCACTTGTGAATTGGTTCAAAGTGTTTGTAAGGGCAGTGATTTCTGATTTCACGTTTTCAGTGTTGAAGATGAATCCAAGTGCTGGAGATTCTTTTGCAGTTTCTAAGTCTTTCTTAGATTGTTCAATTTGCTCATCCGTTACGTTTTCGTTGATGTAAAGAATCCAGTTGTTACCAGTATTCCATCCAGACATGTGAGTGTTTCCGTTGTAGCCATCCAAGACTTTCACACGGTTTTCTTTACCTTCAACTTTTTCCCAGTTCTTGCCTTCTGGTCCGTAAACAAGACCGTTCAAGAGTTCTGGGTTTGTATTCAAGAGGTTCAATACTTCCATTGCTTTTTCTTTGTTCTTAGAGTTGTTTGAGATAACAAAGTTTGCAACTTGAGTAGTGTTGTTCTTCTTGTAAAGTTGAGTGAATGGTTTAATATCAATCTTACGGTTTGCTACACGAGTAAGCAAGCTGTTACCGTAGTCAGCAGGTCCTACTGTTTCTTCACGTACCAACCAAGTATCTTGAGAAAGGTCATATCCAGTATCGCTTGTAGCTACGTCTTTTGGAATGTATCCTGCTTCATAGTATTTATGAAGAGTCTTCAAGTTTTCAACATAACGTGGGATCGTGTAACGGTCAACGATCTTAGTTGTGTCACCTTGCAAATCGACAACGAATGGAAGTCCATCTACTGCGATGTAATCGAAGTCATCAGAAGGTCCACCATAGCTCTTGTTCATTGCGAATGGAACAACGTTTGGATCTTTCTTTGATCGCTTTCAAGACTGGTTCAAGAGAAGCATAGTCTTTTACGTTTGAGATGTCGATACCATATTTTTCAAGAAGTGGTCCGTTGAAGGCAAAGTTTTGTGAAGATGCCACGTTGGCTGCAACTGGAACAGCATAGATCTTGCCGTTTACAGTATTCCCTTTGATATAAGCTGGGTCAAGTGCTTCATAAAGCTCTTTCCCTTCTTTCTTGTACAAGTCTGTCAAGTCAGCATAAGCACCTTTTTGAGCGTTGATGACATAGTTGTTTGCGAAAGCAATATCGTAGCTTTCACCAGATGAAATGATAACGTTCATCTTCTTGTCGTAGTCACCCCAACCAAGGTATTGGATGTCTAATTTAACACCAGCTTTTTCTTCGATGATCTTGTTAGCATTTTCTAACAAGGTATCCAAGTTATCAGGTTTGTCACCGATTTGGTACATTTTGATAACTGTTTTGCCATCTTCACTCTTAGATGATTTTTGGTTATCACCTGTCAAGTTACCACAAGCAGCAAGAGTTGCTCCAAGTGCGAGAACGCTAGCAGAAGCTAAAGCATATTTTTTCCAATTTTTCATGAGAAAAACTCCTTTTTTATTTTTCTTTATTAACATTATGAAGGGTGGGTGAGAAAGGTTTGCTTACTCTTTCACACCACCGATGGTCAATCCTTTTACAAAGTAACGTTGGAAGAATGGATAGAGGATAGCGATTGGAACTGTTGCCACCACCACCATGGCCATCCGTCCAGTTTCCTTAGGAAGGGATTGGACCGCACCAGCGATTTGACTAGATGCACCGACTGATTTAGAAATGTAATCCATATTATTTTGGATTTGCATCAGCAAGTATTGAAGGGGATAGAGATTTTCGCTCTTGATATAGAGGAGGGCGTTGAACCAGTCATTCCAGAAGCCGAGGGCTGTAAAGAGACTGATGGTCGCAATCCCTGGGAGAGAAAGTGGCAAACAGATCTGGAAGAAGATCCGTGTTTCACTGGCTCCATCTATCCGAGCAGACTCAAGAATAGCTTCTGGGATCGTCCGTTTGAAGAAGGTCCGCATCAAGATAATATTGAAGGGACTCAATAACATCGGAATGATGAGGGCTCCAACCGTATCTCCTAAATGAAGCAACTGAGTGGTAACGATGTAACCTGGTACCATCCCTGCACTAAAGAGCATGCTCAAGAGGGCAAAGACAGTAAAGAAGTTTCTGTACTTAAAGGTTCTACGAGAGATTGCGTAGGCGTAGGTCGTTGTAATGAAGACATTACATGCTGTCCCTACAATCGTCACAAACAAGGTAATAAAGAGGGCTTGAAGAATCTTATCCTTAAATTGAACAAGGAAAAGATAGCCATCTGCACCAAACTTAGCAGGCCAAAATTGGAAGCCGTGAATCGCTAAACTTTGTTCATCTGTCAAGGAAATCATGACAACAAAGATGAAGGGCAAAATACAGGATAGAGCAATCAAGCCAACAATGCTACTAAAGAAGAGGTCTGCTTTCTTACTGAAGGAGTGGATCCCAACATTATCAACTTTTTCTTTTTTAATTTTTGATTTTGCCATGGTATCCTCCTTTCTAGAAGAGCGCTGCATTCTTATCAATCCGACGTGCTACAATATTAGAAAGTAAAACGAGAATCAATCCGACAACTGATTGGTAAAGACCAGCCGCTGCGGCCATCGCAATATCTCCTGATTTAGCAAGTCCATTGTAGACATAGACATCAATTACGTTTGTCACACTATAAAGGGCACCTGAGTTATGTGGGATTTGGTAGAACAATCCAAAGTCAGCACGGAAGATATTTCCGATGGCAAGGATGGTCAAGACCGTAATCAAGGAAGCCAACTGAGGAATGGTAATGTGGCGGATTCGCTGCCACTTAGATGCTCCATCCACTGTTGCTGCTTCGTAGAAGGTTGGATCAATTCCCATGATGGTTGCATAGTACATAACACTGCTATAACCAAAGCCTTTCCAGATTCCTAAGAAGAGGAGAAGCGCTGGCCAAATGGCAACCTCTGTATAGAAGTTGATTCCTTTCATCCCAAGTGATGTTAAGATGTGGTTAATCAAGCCTTTATCGACGTTTAAGAAGGCATCTGTAAAGAAGCTGATGATAACCCATGACAAGAAATAGGGGAACAACATTGATGTTTGAAACACTTTAACCAACCGTTTGGAACGCATCTCACTAAAGATAATGGCAATCCCAACAGAAACAATCAAGCCCAAGAAAATAAAGGCTAGGTTGTAAAGGACGGTATTTCTTGTAATGATATAAGCATCTTTAGAACTAAAGAGGAATTTGAAGTTATCAAATCCTACCCACTTACTCTTCATTACACTATCAATAAATCCCTCTCCGGTGATATGATAGTCTTTAAATGCGACAACGTTTCCCAAAACAGGTATGTAGAAGAATAAAATCAACCACGCTGCACCTGGTAAAACCATCAAGAAGAAAATGAGATTTTCTCTCAAGGTCTTAACAAACTTTTTCATCTGACTCCCCCCTTTGTCATTTTATTTTTTGGTAACGTTTACATTTTTTATTATAAAACTCTATGAAAACTTTTTCAAACTCCTAATTATAGAAAAAAATTCTACAAATTTATGACATAGCCTTAAAAATGGAGAAAAAAGGAGAAGAAATGTCTCCATCGGACATCTTTCTCCTCCTTCAATATCATTGTCTTGAAATACAAGGCTTTCTATTAGGTCGTATAGATGGTTGAGGCTGTTGCAATGGTATGCCATTGATTAGCCGTTGTGGCTGCGAAGTCCTTATCTCCGTAGAAATCGTTGAATGGCAAAATCTCTACTTCCAACTCATCGATACGTGAGATAGAACCAGCTAGATAGTCCTCCATACGGCCTTCTGCTCGCTTGATTCGTTGCAAGAGCCCTCCCATACGGATATCTACTGTATCCAAACCAAAGACCTTGTTTTCTTTCAACCATTGCTGGCTAAAGAGGCTATGGAAGGTTTCAATCTGGCTTCTGAGTTTTGGCAATTCTTCTCTGGCGATTTGTTGCAAGCTGTCTTTATCATCCACCTGATAAGCCTCACGAATGCGTCGTCCCACATCCACCTTGCCACTTAAAATAGCATTCAACTGGGCCTGAGTTTCAAAAAGATAAGCGTAGACTCCAGCTTTTTCTTTAATGTCAGACAGAGTCTCAGCTGCCTGGGCAAAGTGAGGCTTGTCCTGTTCAGGTGTCATGTGCTTATCAAGAATTGGGCAAAGGACATCCTGATAAAAGACATAGCGGTTGGGATTAATCCCACTGAGATTGTCTGGTAGATCTGGCAAGAGGTTGGCCAAATCCAGCTGCATAAAGTCCTCAACCGATAGACCTGTATTGGTCTTGAAGTGAGCAGATAAACGCTCTAAATCATTTCGATAACTGAGTTCTGCCCAGATTTGTAGACTTGGCAGAATAGAGAACTGAGCTGTTTCACCACCATTATCTCCCCAACCAGTCACAATGACTTCCTTGATCTGATTGGCACGGCAGGCTTTGTTAGCTTCGACAGCGATGAGACGACTGAAATGGTTGTGTGGTGTGAAACCAATCCACTTCCAAGCACCACCTGCAAAGGCGATTTCCTGGCTAATCTTGTGGTGGTTACCGAAGTTACGGTTGTATTTTTCCTCGCTATCTTGGTAATAATCCCAGTAAACCAAGGTCACACGGTCTTTTAGACGGTCCAGATAAACACGAGTTTCTTCTGGAATTTCGACATCACGGTCGTACTGGCCATCTGCTGACATGAGTTTGAAGAACATATCGCTCCACATCTGGCAGTGGAAACCATACTTGTCTGCGATATCCAGCACGCGCTCCAAATGTTGACACATGAGGAGGCTACGGTCCACAACACCGTTTAAGATGAGATAGCGTCCCAAACCAACCAGGTGGGCTTCGTCCATGCCGATATTGACCTTGCGTGTCTGTAGCTTAGACAAAGTCGCAAACATGCCGTCGATTAGGTCGTAAACTTTCTTCGCCGATAAGGAGAATGTCCTCTACATCACGAAGTTGCTGGACTTCTTTGACACCCCATTTGACAAAGGCTGATAAGTGAGCCAAGGTCTGGATACATGGTACAAAGGTCATGCCAAACTGCTGGGCATAGGCTTCGATTTCCTGTAATTCTTCAGCTGAATAAGCCCCGCGGAAATAGCCAAAATAAGGTTGCCCTTCAATCTGATAGGTGTCTTCCATGTAGAGCTCAAAGGTTGAGTAGCCCATCAGAGCTAAGACTTCAATCATCTGCTTAGCAGATGCAACATTTAGAACTGCATTTCGCGAACAGTCAGCCATGTAGGCTAAATCTTCATAAGCCGCTTGTTCTTCAATCTCTACTTTGTCACCTTCTGCTAATGCTGTTGCGAGAACAGACAAGGCGCGATAGAGTTGGTGAGGTTTGCGATAAGTCAATAGATATTCTCCGCTCTCACCCTTGATAGAAATAGAAGATTGATCAGACTGGGTGACTGCCACTTCTACATCTGGTAGAGAAATGTGATTTTTTAATGCTTCGATAGATTGGGCTTGTTTGGGACTAAGTCCGATAAAACTTACCATTGCTTTTCCTCCTGTAACCAGTTGACAAGGGCACCGTAGAGATTGGCATCTGCCTGATAGGTGCAAGCTTGGATGACTGGCGCAATTGTATACTCTTCATATCTTTCCACAAAGACGTCTACCGCTTTTTGCACCCCTTTGATAAAATCTGGGTTCTGACTGATAGAGCCACCTAGGCTAATGACATCTGGGTCGATTAGATACTGGATATTGAGGAGCCCTTGAGCTAGGTTACGATTCATCCGCTCAATGGCTTCTTGGCAAAGGGCATTGCCTGCTGCAGCCTCTTGGTAAACCTTTCGGCCATCCCAATCGGTTTGACCAGATTTTTCGATGACACAGCGAACCATGCTTCCTGTAGAAGCTAATAGCGACCAGTTGTTGAGTTTTTCTGCTGGTTCGATGGTTGTCATGTAGCCAAACTCTCCACCCAAGCCATGGCGACCACGGTGAAGTTTCCCATTAATAATCATGGCCCCACCAATCCCTGTGCCAATGACAACACAGGCTGCATTTTCAATCTCAGGATGAGCTAGCAGTTCACTAAGTCCAACACAGTTGGCATCATTTTCTAGATGGACAGGTAGCTGGTGATGAGCAAGGGCCTGGTACCATGAAAATCCATGAATGTAAGGAATGGCACTAATCCCCCTCAATCACTCCTGTTTCTTGATTGACCGCTCCTGGAACACTCATAGCAATCCCACGATAGTCCTGTTCTGACAAGCGTTGGTCCAACCAAGCCAACAAATCTTCTAAAGTTTCTGGAGTTGGGGTGCTGGTCTTATCTAAAATCTTTCCATCAGGAGTTAGACTAGCAAACTTAATGCCAGTCCCTCCGATATCAATCGTTGCAATGGTCATTGCTTTCACCTGCAAAAAGGAGCGAATCAGCAGTTGGTTCTTACTTTTTCGCTCCTCCTTTCTGTTTATGTTTTCTTTTTGAAATTAAATTTCTTCTTTTTGAATGAGTTCTGTACGAATTTCCTGTGGTGCCAATAGTCCTGAATGGACTGGGTATGGGCGTTCCAACAAGTCAAGAATGGTTTGTTGTTTTTCAGACACACGGACATTTTCTTGACTCATGTTGTAATAACGAAGGACGTAGCCTTCTTCATTTTCAGCAACTTTAAAGGCTGTTGGGCATACTTGTGGCAAGTCCAGTGCCGGATGGTTAAAGAGACTTCCCGTTGCTGCAACGCTACCCTCTTGTTTTGCAACTTGAAGAGCTGTAAATAGCACCTGGAAGGCTTTGGCACGACGGAAAGCTGAAAAACGATCCTGAGCTTGGTGGCACTCTACTGCAAACTCAACTTCGATAGCTCGCAAGCACTGAGCTTCCGGTGTTGGGAAGTAGCCCCAATCACCGAGTTCTCCTGAAGCACGCAGAAGGGTTACAGCCATGGTGTCGTCTCCAAGAATTTCGTATTCGTGCAACCCTTTGTTAGCTACTGTCACTCCTTTGACATCATCATACAAGCTGACAAGGCTTGTTGGTGTTGTGGATTTTCAGGATTTTCCCAAGAAGCTGCTGGTTTATTTGGCCGTGTCACAACTTCATAGATGCTTTCCGAGTCATTGCTTGGACGAGTGTTATGAGTCTTCACCAAGAGACGAATACGGTGATCCTTAGCAGTATTGGTAAAGCGCGTTTTGAAGCGAATTTGCGGGTCATCCACAAAGACGGTCATCACTGTTTCAAGAGGGATGGTTGTCACCTCTTCTGAACGACCTGCCTCTCGGTTCATAAACTCAATAATGCCTCTTTGCTCCGCATCCAATTTTTCATCTGCACTGACTGGGATGGTTAAGTCATGCTTGAGCAAGATTTTGGCATAACGAGCATTGTTTTCCAAGATCTCATGGCTTTTCAGTTCCGCATAGATTGGCTCAGTTCCTTTTGGTTGGAAGTAAATATACTCATTTCCAATATCCCCACGATCCTCGAATTGGATGAAGTCTTCGTAAGCTTCGTTAGTCGTCTTATCGTAAAGGGTCAAGCCATCATCAATACTGAGGGTTACGAATGGTGTATCGAGAACCCCATTTTGGTAAATCCCATCATGATGGGAAGCTTTTCCTTCCAGAAGCTGGAAGGTGGTCCAAGAAAGAGGTGATAGGTGAACTGGAACCGTCACGCGCACTTGACGCGCAATATAGGGTTGGCGGAATTTATCCTTTGGTAAGGTATAGCCAAAACTTGCCCCCAAGTCTTCAATCTCAGCTTCTACAAGATGCCCATCTAAATCCTCTACATGATAGTCTGGCAAGGTCAAAGCAGCCATTTTCTTGAAGCCTTCTGTCGGGTGCAATTCCTTAAATGGACAAACCGCTACATCGACAATCGTACTGACGGTATCCACCTTGCCATGCAAGCCAGTGTTCATAACCGTAAAGAGATGCTCACTCTGGGCTTTCTGAGTCGCGAGTTTCTCTTTCCATTCATTCAAAAGGTTGGTTTTGACAAAGTTTCCGACTTGATTAACCTTGGCAAAACGAACTTCCATTTCACGGTGAACTTCGTCAATACTACAACCACAGATACTATCATGAGGTGCATTTTGTAAGAGCGTCTTCCAAGCATAGGTAAATTGATCCTTGTGGTGATGTCCACCAGTGATGATGGTCAAAGGTTCCACCACTTGCTCTAGCAAATTGCTGTTCTCTTGAAAAGCTTGTTTGAGGTAAACGCGTGAAGAAGAGGTATTGGCAAGCGTATACCAACCATCCGTTTCCTGACTGGTCAACTCACCTGTGACGGTTGATAATTGTTCAGGAAGGGCACTTTCTACTGCTTGCACGTAGTCATCAAAGGAACTGTGAATAAAGGTCACGTCAGGGAAGAGTTCATTGGCGACGCGAATGGCTTCACTCAAGTTTCGTTGAACGGGTTGGTGGTCACAGCCGTTCATCATCAACCATTGGTTGGTCGATGCATAGTCACGGACATCCGCCAATTTTTGTTTCCAGAAAGTCAAGGCTTCGTCTTTATCCACTGGAATTTCATTCCCATTACTGTACCAGTTGGCAAAGAGAATGCCCAGCACACGACTACCGTCTGCCCCTTGCCAGTACATTTCAGAAAATTGAGAGGTAAACTGTTCATCTTCAAGGACTTGGTTATCAAATCCGATTGGCTTGACACCGCGACCAAAGGCTGCGACGTGAATACCTGATTTTTGAAGGATTTGAGGAGCCTGCCCCATATTTCCAAAGGTATCAGGGAAGTAGCCAATCTGAGTAGATTTGCCCCATTTAGCGCATTCCGCTTGTCCAATCAAGGTATTGCGGACGTTAGCTTCACTGGAAATCAAGTAATCATCCTGCAAGATATAAAATGGTCCAATCTTCAATTTGCCTTCGTCGATATAACGCTGCACCTTGTCACGGTTTTCAGGGCGAATTTCTAAATAGTCATCAAGGACGATCGTTTGGCCATCCAAGTGGAAGCTCTTGAATTCAGGATCATTTTCAAAAAGATCAAACAGATTGTCAAACAGTTCCACCAATTGCATGCGGTGGCTTTCAAAAGGTAGATACCACTCACGATCCCAGTGGCTGTGAGAGATGATATGTACAACAACATTTTCCATGAGTAAAACCTCATTCTAACTTAAATTTAAAAATAGATTTGTGATTCTTTAGAAGAATCTGTTGAGCGACAGCTCATTAACGAATATCCAAGTAATCCAAGACTAATTCGCAGAACATCATGTTGGCCCAAGAGAACCATTCGCGCGAGTATTTAGTCGGATCATCTACGTGGAAGCTTTCGTGCATGACACCCGTGCCACCATCACAAGCAACCAACTGATCAAGCAAGAATTTCTTCTCAGCTTTATCTGTAGCTGTTAAACCTTGGATCGACAGGGCAATCGGCCAGATATAGCGGTAGAAAGTATGAGAACTTCCTAGCCCACTAGCGTATTCTCCTTGGTAGAAGTATGGATTTTCAGGGCTCAGAATGGTGCGACGAGTGGCTTGATAGACCTCATCGTTCACATCACAGTAACCAAGATAGGGAGCAGCTAACAAACTTGGTACGTTAGGGTCATCCATGATGCTAGCATTTCCTAGACCATCCACTTCAAAGGCATAAATCTTTTCACCCTTGCTGTTAGTGGTGTAGGCATAATTTTCGATCCCTTCTTGAATCTCAGCCTGCAGACGTTTGGCATCAGCAATCATGCTTTCACTATCAGCCAGATTCAATGTAGCAAAGATTTCTTGGACATAACCTAAGACAACGACTGCAAACATATTTGACGGAATCAAGTAGCTATATTGACAACAATCATCACTTGGACGAAAGGCTGACCAGGTCATTCCTGTCACGGCAAAGTCAGGACCAAAACCATCATTTACCAAGGTATCTTCCTTACGATCAGTATCACGAACAAAGCGATAAGGTGAGTTATTGTGATCTTGCTCCACCGTCCAGAGATGAAGGATCTCCTTGGTCGCTGTGACAAAGGTTTCATCAAATTGGCTAGTCTCACCAGTTTCTTTCCAAAGGAGATAAGCCAACTGCAAGGGGTAGCAAAGCGAATCCACTTCATACTTGCGTTCCCAAATCCAGCCATTGAGATCTGTATGGTCTGTTTCGTGGTGGCCCTTCCAGTTCTCTTCAATATTGAAGGAATTAGCATAGGAATCCTTGAGGATCAAAGTCATCTGGCGTTTGACCAAACCAGCAATGGTCTGACGCAAGAGAGGATCTCTTTTAGCCACATGAAGATAAGGTCTCAATTGAGCCGTTGAGTCACGCAACCACATAGCTGGGATGTCCCCTGTCAACACAAAAGTTGAGCCATCTTCTAAGATTTCAACTGTATTGTCTAAAGTGTCTGTATAGCAACGCTCAAAGACATCCACCCATTCAGGGTAATCCTTAGCACGTTCTGCTACTTGATCCAACCATTCTCTAACGATTTCTTTTGAATAGGTCATTTGTTTTCCTCACACTCGTCGATTCTTTCCTATTCAGTATAAAAGATTTCAAAGGGGAAATACATACGCAAATTATAGCCCTTTTTCTACAAACTTTTCTAGTTTTGAAAAAGACTTTCCGATTTGAGTAGCTTCTGCTAAAATAAAGAAAGAAAAGGGATTAAAGACTCTAGTATGAAACAGGAGGTCCCGCATGAAGACCGATATTACTCGCATTGATACCCGCTTAGGAACAGACAATCACTCAGCTTATTCCAACGGCAACACCCTCCCTTACACAGGAGTTCCTTTTCGGGATGAATTATTTTCTCCCACAGACGACACATGAACAGGGTGCTTGGTTTTTCAACCCCAACCTTCCAATCTTTCAAGGCATTCGCTTGACCCATCAGCCTAGCCCTTGGATTGGGGATTTTTCTTGGTGTCTCCTTACCCCACTAACAGACATTCCGAGTCAAGAAGACCTCTATTTATAGACAGAGCAGTTACCGGATCCAAGAAGCTATCTTTCAGCCCCATTATTTAGCCCTCACCTCAGAGCGCTATCAAATCCACTCAGAGGTGACGCCAAGCCTTTATGGATCCTTCCTTCGCTTTAAAGGGCCATCTACACTAGCGCTTGCCTTGCACTGTCCAAATGGACTAACTGAGGTGAAATTTGGAGAAACGGATCTTCACTTCCACATCTTAGACCAAAATCACACAGACCAACAAGACTTTCCTTTCTATCTTCATTTCGAATTCGACCACCCTATCACCCGAACTCACTGGCTGGGTCAAGATTTGATCCTAGAGTTTGACAGCCCCACGCTGGAAGCTCGATTAGGCACTTCCTTTATTAACTCTGAGTTGGCCAAATCTCACCTCCCTAAAGCTAGCTTTGAAGAGATAAAAGAAGAAGCCAGCCACCAGTGGCAAGAGCTAATGGATCGATTTGACATTTTAGATACGGGCGGAGAGGATCGAACCTTTTTCGATCACTGTCTCTACCGTAGTCTGCTCTTTCCTCAGACTTGTTATGAAGTGACCCCTGAGGGGAAAGCAGTCCATCGCGACTTTCGCTCACAACCGCATTCAAGAAGGAAAATACTTCACGAGTTTGGGCTTCTGGGACCTCTTTTCGGACCACCTTTCCTCTCTATAGCCTAGTCTATCCTGAGCTCTACCAAGAATTTCTCGAAGGCTTCCTCAGCCATTACCGGGATACCGGTTTCCTCCCTAAATGGCTAGCGCCGGACGAAAGAGGCATGATGCCTGGAACCCTCATTGATGGGGTTATTGCCGATGCCATTCAGAAAGGCCTGGCTCCTGACCTCCACACGGAGCTTTTTGAAGCCATGCTGGATACAGCTAGGAAGGAAGATCCGAATGGTCATTACGGGCGACGAGGAGCTAAAGAATACAAGGAGTTAGGCTATCTATCGACCGACTATCACGAAAGCGTGAGTCATACCATTGACTTCTCCTATAGCGACTTTTGTATTGCCCAAACTGCCCAGCTACTTGGCAAGGAAGAGTTGGCTAAAGAATATACCCAGTCTAGTTTTTCCTATCGAACCCTCTTTGATCCAGAAACAGGTTATATCCGGGCAAAAGATAAGAAGGGACATTTCAGACCAGACTTCTCGCCCATCAGTTGGGGACGCGACTATGCAGAGTGCTCTGCCATTCAGGCAACCTTAGGCGCCCTTCACGACATCGAGGGCCTCAAGCAACTCTTTGGTGGAGAAGAAGGCTTCACCCACTACTTTAACTCGACTAGCCATTCAAGCACCGCATTATGAAGTGACGGGCTATGGCTACGAAATTCATGAAATGAGTGAGATGGCCCAAGCTCCTTTTGGACAAATTGCCATTTCAAACCAACCGAGTTTTCACATCCCCTATCTCTTTCGCTATAGCCAACACCCAGAATACACTAGCATCCTGATCCAAGCCCTTCGCAAGGAAGCCTTCCAGCCAAGCTTTCCAAGCCTATCCAGGAGATGAGGATAATGGCAGTCTATCCTCTTGGTATATCTGGTCCGTTTTGGGACTCTATCCGACTTGCCCAGGCAAACCAGTCTATGACCTAGGAATTCCCCTCTTCAAACACTTGCGCCTCTATCTCCCTCAAGAGAAAAAATGGCTTCATATCCATAGTACAGCTCACACAGCCCAGGCACACTTTCTTCAAGATGTTTTTCTTGATGGAAAAAGGATCGACAGAGTGAGCCACCAAGAGCTCTTGAAAGCGGAGAAGCTAGACTTCCACCTTTCTTGGCTCCCTAAAATCTAAAAAAGAATGAAGAGTAGGACACTCTTCATTCTTTTTCATTACACCTATACTAGTTAATCCCCGACCTTATAAAGGAAAGAACCTTGTTCCGTAAAACTGTACATCCCAGTTCCGGTCCAGAGACGATCCTTGCTGGCATCAGAATCATCATGGAAGACGACCTCTCCATTTTCGTCCGTTTGATCATCAATCGTAAGCCCAGCAGGGATGAATTCCATCAGAAATCCACCTGTGATTCCTCCGTAGACTCCTCCTGAAACAGTCCCATAATCCGTCAAGGAGAGACCGTAAGATTCATATTCGTTAGAGACCAAACCATTTTGATCAAAGACCAATTTATTCCCCTTGTCATCTTGCCAGACACCAGCTACGCTACTATAATCCCCTTGAGCGATTGCTTCAATATCCATCTTTGTTTTCTCTTTCTTATCACTCGAACTCTCAGCTTTCTTTGCTTCACTAGTAGCTGAGCTATCCTTCGATTGACGAACCGTACTTTCTTTACTTTCAGACCCTGTCTCCTGCTTTTTCTGACCGCAGGCTCCAAGGAAAAACAGTAGAGCAGAAAGCAACAATAGCAAACGATACTTTTTCATCATGAATCTCCCCACATTCAATGTATTCTCTAAGCCTAATTTTATCCTTTTTCTAGCAATTTGACAAGTTTCTGTTACTAAAAAAAGGAACCAGTTGGTTCCTTCTCGATTTGATTAATGGGCTAACATTTCCTGTGCAATTTCAAAGCCGGATAAGTCACTTGGGTAGTAGGTAGGCCAATTTTCCAATTCATTGTAAAGAGCCTCTTGGCTTTCCCCACCGAAGAAAATATGGAAGTGAGCTGCTTTATTAGGAGCAATTTGATGATCACTGAATTGAACATACTTGAATTCACCCGCATTCGGATCAGTTGCTTCAAAGAGATAACGCACTCCACGATTCCCTTTTGTATAAGTCAGCGTATGCTTCCCAGCATAGCGGTATTCGAACTTCTTCTCTTCCCCATTCTTATAGAAAGTCATGGTTTTGTCTGTAATGACAATCCGGTCGACATCTGTTTTATAACCTGTGGTGTAGTAAGCTTATACTCTTCAGCTGTTTTGGACTTGGTTAGTTTAGCTTTGTAGTCAAAAACTTGGTCCAAGCTTCCATCTTTTAGATAAGGATACACAGACTGCCAATCACCTACATAGTCTGAAAGAGTTCGGTCTTTAACGTCACTATCTTTAAAGTAACCATTAGCTACGGTCTTGGTGTCTTCTTCCTCTTCTGGAGCGATTTCCTTCCCTGCTTGAGTCGTTGTTAACTCCAAAGACTTGAGGTTGGCTTCCATGATAGAGATGTAGTCATCACCATCTTTCATCTGCTCATCTGTCAAGCTCTCTAGTGGATTCAAAACAGCTAGATCCACACCGGTTTCGGCAGACAAGGTTTTCGATAAGGATTTAGAAGCATTTTCTTCAAAGTAGATGACCTTGATGTCGTTCTTCTTGATGTATTCTGTCAATTCACTCAAGCGCGTTGCAGACGGTTCACTATCTGGTGACAAACCTGAGATAGAGACTTGATTCAAACCATAGTCCAGGGCCAAATAACGGAAAGCTGCGTGTTGAGTAACAAAGTTTTTCTGTTTCGCTTTAGATAAGCTCTTCGTATAGCTGTCATCCAATTTTTTCAACTTGGCAATATAGGCATCCGCATTAGCTGTAAAGCTATCTTTTTTATCTGGGTACTGTTTCACCAGTTGATCACGAATCGTTTCCACCATTTTAATGGCTCTCTGTGGAGAAAGCCAGACATGGGGATCGTACTCATGATGGTGTTCTTCCCCTCCCTCATGGTCATGCTCTTCTTCACCACCTGGTAAAAGAAGCATATTCTCCGTCGCTTTGACAACCTTTGTTTTCTTGCCATCCATTGATTTCAACAACTGAGGCACCCAAGTTTCCATGTTCTCGTTCTCATAGACAAAGACATCTGACTCTTGGATTTTTGCGCGACCCTTGGCAGACAATTCAAAATCATGGGGTTCCGAACCAGAGCCAATCAAGAGCTCCACATCTCCCTCGTCTCCAACGACTTGCTTAGTAAATTCATATACAGGATAGAAAGTCGTCATGACTTTCAATTTCCCTGACTGATTTTGACCACCACTACAAGCTACTAAAAGAAGACTACAAAAGGCTAACACGAGCCATACAAGTTTTTTCATAAGATCACCTATTTTCTAAATTTAACAAAAAGATTTGAGAGCAAAAAGAAGGATACAAATAAGAGGGTAATGGTCGCACTAACCGGTGTATCCGGATAATAAGAAAGAATGAGACCACTGACCATCCCCACAAAACCAATGACCACTGCCAGAAGCATAACCGAACGGAAGGTCTTTCCTAACTTTAAAGCAATACTAGCTGGTAAGACCATAATAGTAGATACCAACAAGGAACCTGCAGCCGGAATCATCAAGGCAATAGCCACCCCTGTCACAATATTAAACAAGATAGACATGAGACGCACGGGTAAACCATCTACATAAGCTGTATCCTCATCAAATGTAAGGATATACATGGGACGAATAAAGAGAATCGTTAAAACTAAAACAATGGCTGCAATGATAAACAAAGCAAGCACTTGCTCATCCGTAATGGTCAAGGTAGAGCCAAATAGGTACTGGTCCAAACTCATGGAACTTTTACCGCCACCCTTCATGATCACCAAAGCCAAGGCTAAGCCGGTCGACATGAGAATCGCTGTCCCAATTTCCATAAAATCTTTATAGACTGTTCGTAAGTACTCTAGAAATACCGCAGCTATGATGACCACAATGACTGTAGAAATAGTTGGAGAGAAACCAAGGAAGAGGCCAAAAGCAACCCCTGATAGAGAGACGTGGCTCAGTGTATCACTCATTAAGCTCTGACGACGCAAAATCAAAAATACACCTAAGATAGGGGAGAAGAGACTCATGGCAACCATCGCTAACAAGGCCCGTTGCATAAAGTCATATTGAAATAAACTAAGCAAGCTCCTCACCTCCATCTTTCTCATGGACATTAAAGCAACGCCATGGAGAATTTTGTTTTCTCACCAAATGGATATTGCGATCGGCAAAATGACTCACTTCTTCAGGATCATGCGTGATCATTAAAACAGCCTTTCCGTGGTGATGGGCACTGTGGTGCATCAATTCATAAAACTCATCCTTGCTACCAGCATCCATCCCTGTAGTTGGTTCATCCAACACAAAAATATCTGGATCTGACGCAAACATTCTTGCAATGACAGCCCGTTGCTTCTGACCACCTGATAGAGCTCCTAAAGGTTTATCTCGATGCTCTAACATTCCAACAGCCGTTAAACTAGCTAAAATATGTTCCTCATCATGATGATTCAAGCGACGAAACCATCCTTTGCGAGGATAACGACCTGATTTAACAAACTCATAAACAGAACTGGGAAAACCTGCATTGAAGCTAGCAATCTGTTGCGGAAGATAGGCAATACGTAATTTCTTTCCAGCTACATTCTCCTTGGAAATTTCAACAGTTCCCATCTTAGGTTTCAAAATACCAAGACTTGCCTTAATCAAAGTAGATTTGGCTGCACCATTCTCACCAGTCAGCGTCACAAACTCACCACTGTCCAAGTAGTAATTAACTCCTTCAAGAACAGGCTCACGATCATAATAAAAAGAAAGATCTTTAACAGTAATATAACGCATTAACGAAGATCCTCCAATAATCGAGTAAGAAAAGAGGAAATCACAAGTTGTTCATCCTCAGAAAAATTACTTAATACCTGATTATAGACTTCTAAGGTATGGTCGTGATGATGGGAATGTTCTTCAGCAACCGGACGACCTAAATCTGTTAACCGATACAAAACAATACGAGCATCATTCTCATCTTTCAAAGCTTCCAGCATACCAAAAGAAAGTAATTGTTTAACTGCTTTGGTCACAGCAGCTTGACTGACATTTAGTAATTTAGCTAGCTCAGAATTTGAATAATTGTCCTTTGAAAGTAACATTAAAATATGCTCTTGCGTATTGGTTAAAGAAAAACCACTCGTACAGGAACCAATCAAAACTTCATGCTGATTCTCAGAAATAAGTAAAATAGAATTTAAAAACTCATCAATCTGATTAGCCACTTTCATACGTTTATCCTCTCTATTAATCAAAAAATACTTTACCGGTTAATTATAACACAGTAAAGGAAAAATAGTCAAAGTGTTTTCAGAAAACAATGACAAAAAAATATTAGTAATAAATTAGTAACTGAACGTTAACAATTTAACGAATAAAAGAAAAAGACAAGGTCCGAAAAACCCTGTCTTTAATACTATACCAGCGACCGGGGTCGAACGGCACGTCCTAATCGGACACTGGATTTTTGAGTTCCATTCTTGCATTTTTAAGTAGTAGGGTATTGATTTAATAGACTTTTTGGTGCTTTTTGGTTTTCACAATAAGGGGACTTTTTCATAATTTAGCACCTTTTAGTAACTCATCTTTCTCTCTTAAATAAGCACTTCCATAAACAGTGAGACAATCATTTTTATTTATTAGCCGTTAAAAACACAACTACTAATCTTAAAAAGATTTACTCTCTCTCTACATTTTTTTAATATACTTTTTATTAGTATAATTGGTAAAATCTTAATTAACAAAAATTATGGTTTATCTAATAATCTGATTACCTTTCAGGTTCATTGAATAGGATCAGATAACCGAATCAGTGTTGAAACGAATGGAGGGGTTAATATTAAGAATTTAATAAGTGATCAAATGTCTAATAGACAAATCATCAAAGACTTTATTAGCAGTTTTATTAGTTCTTTAAGTGGAAAAAGCTTTTAATTTTGCTTTAGGATTAATGTTACTGGACCAAACAAAATCAGCAATGAGTTTTGGAATCAATATGATCATCTATCCTTTAGTTAGTTTGATTTTCTTGCTTCCAATCGGTAATTTAGTAGACCGATACCGTCATAAAAAGATCTTAATTTATAATTTCATCTTTAGGCTTATAATCTTTCTTCTGTTTTATGCTTTATATTTTTTTAACGAATTCATCTACTATCTTATACCTAGTAATCCCGTTTGTCATTCTCCACTCTCTTACAGTTAACATAAATGATACTTGTTATTCAGCTTCTATCCACGAGTTAGTAAATGATACAAAAATTCAACGATTAAGCTCTGTTACACAAACCGCCATCGCTATCGCAACCATGCTTTTCCCCAGCTATTGGAGTTGTTTTTTACAATTGGTTAGGCTTCTCAGACTTTATTCTCATAGAAATCATTGCAAACCTCCTTTCTTTAGGTGTCTTACTTACCATGAAATTCTTCTATGAACACGAAGAGCAAGAAGTCAAGATTAAACAGAATGAAAAGCATCAACACGGGGTCAAAGAAATTATCCAATTCTTAAAAGAAAATCAGATTGTCAAATATATTATTCTTGTTAGTGTTGTACTGAATTTTTTCTATACTTCCATTAGCATTGGAGTACCATTTGTAGTCAAAGAGCAACTCTTATTAGATAATGCGACAGTAGGTATTTTAGAAACTATGTCTGCGGTTGGAATGTTATTAGCCAGTGTGTCTATGTCACTACTACCAGACAAAAAAGAAAATAACACACTTCTCTCTAATAGAATTCGCATTCCACTTTTTCTTCTAACCATCGCTATCGTTGGTTTGGGTATTACATTTGCAACTAGTAACACCCAAGTGATTATTTCTTCCGTTGGCGGTTTATTTATGGGAATTATCGCATTTACTCTTGTTATTCTAAATATTGTCGTCATGACTTATCTTCAAAGTAGTATTGAAACAAATTATTTAGGAAGAGTAATGAGTACTTTGTTCACACTAAATACGTCTATCATGCCGATAGGTACCATTGTATTTACTTATCTATTTCAAAAGGACATAAACGGAGGTCTGATATTCATATTTGGAGGTGTTTCTCTCCTGATCTATACCATGATAATGTTACCTCGAATATATAGAATACTCCAAAAAGAACACATTTATTGATATTGACAGAATTAAAATATTGTATAATTAAATCAAATATGACGCTGGGACCAGGAGGATTTATTATGGTTAATAATCTAGCTGTTGAAGTCACAAATCTTTCAAAAGAATTTTTACTAGGACAAGATAAAACTGTCTCTATTTTTGAAAGATATTTCTTTATCTGTCAATTATGGAGAATTTGTATCAATACTTGGTGTCAGTGGTTCTGGAAAGTCTACTTTATTGAGTTGTTTATCAAGTTTATCTGAACCAACAAGTGGCGAAGTTGTTATCAATGGTGTGAATCCATACACTTTAAAAGAAGGGAAACTTGCTAAATTTAGAAGGCAAGATATTGCAATTATTTTTCAAAACTATAATCTGGTACCCGCTCTACCTGTACTAGAAAATATTACACTTCCTCTGAGACTTTCAGGAAAGAGTGTTGATAGCAATAAAGTAAGAAAAATGTTGGATAGTTTGAATTTTAAAGCAGAACTATCATCATTAGTTTCTACCTTATCAGGTGGAGAACAGCAAAAAGTTGCTATTTCTCGTGCAATAATAGCTGATAGTAAAATTATTTTTGCTGATGAGCCAACAGGAGCTCTGGACAGCGTCTCAAGAAAACTTATTTTTGAAACACTTCGTAATTTAGCGAGTCAAGGAAAATGTGTTTTTATGGTCACTCATGATATTGAGTTGGCTTCAAAAACTGACAGAGCACTCATTTTAAAAGACGGAAAAATATCTCGACAAATTATTAAACCTTCAGCTGATGAGCTCTACCAAGCACTTGAAAGTAGTAAAGATTAATTTGAGGAGGATTTATTATGCTAAAATTAATCATTTACCAATTTCAGTACTCAAAAAGACAATGGTTAGGAACAATACCATTACTATTTGTATCTAGCCTGATTGTTGGAACATCTTTATTTGGTATTGCTAGTTCAATAAAGACTGCTAATATTAACGCTTCACAACTTTTTTCAAATGCTAATAGTTTTTGGCGGGACTACTCTATTTTTCCTTATTTCAAATAATATAAGACTGCTAATAGATATCTTTAAAAAGGATTACCAATTATGGGCTATCTTAGGCGCAAGCAGAACTCAGCTATCTTTATTAGTATCTGGACAGTTTTTATTTAATGGCAGTGATTGTTAGTAGTATTGGTACAATACTTTTCATTCTTCATGGCAGATAGTTACTACAAATTTTTACAAAATTTATTAGGAAGAGATGAGTTACCTGATTTAGTTATTACAGCCAACATTCAATCAATTTTATTGAGTGTTTTTTTATAGTCCCAACAATTGTCGGGATAGGGGCTTACTTTTTATTCAAGTCGAATACTTAAAAATATCATCAATATTAAAAACCAAAAAGAAAAAGAAAAGTTACAGTAACTGGTTTTATTAACATCTCTGTTCGTTTATTCCTATGGTTACTATGTATAGGTTTTATTGTTTCAGCAGGTTTTATCAGAAACAAAAAGAAATAATTGCAACACAGTCAAGCTTTAATATTATTTTTATTAATTATTCACATCCTTATTATTCAATCACTATCTCCATCAATTCAAATGTTTCTAATAAAATTTTTAATGAGGATATTTCCAACTGAAAATTATGTAATCAATACAGGATTTTGGAATCTACTATCCAATCCTAGCTATTTGAAAAGTATACAAACTTCAATGAGCATGGGAGTAACTCTCATTTCTGGGTTTATTCTTTACACCCAAAATATGTATTCATTCATGAATACAGCAAACGGTGTACAAGAAGCAAGAGCTTCCTTTATTGCTTATCTGTCTGCTCCAATTATTCTGATTATTACTAGTTCTATTTCTCTTACAATTTTATCTTCTAATAAAGATATTGAGGACATTAAACAGTTAAAGACACTGGGAGTGTCAAGATTACAACTTTTTAAAATACGTATAGCCGAGGCAATAATACATTCGGTATTAATTTTATTAGTATCAGTAGTTTTCAATTTAATTATTTTACTTTTTAGTTAGCTTTATTGGCCAACTTTTTTTGGCCGTAGTTTAATAGATATATCAGGTTTCTGGCAACCGAGTCTTATAGTTATTTCTTTGTTAGTTATTTTTATAGTATTACAAAGGGATTTTATTTATTTCAAGATAGATAAATTGGAATAGTTACTGATTCAAAAAGAACACACTCATTGACATTGAAACAAAAGCAATACTAAAACGAAAAAGACAAGGATAAAACACCTTGTCTTTTTAAAATACTAACAACTTAGACTAACAATGGGACTTTTTCATAATTTAGCACCTTTTTTAGTAACCTGTTAAAAGATACGGATGTATAGTCCAGATAAAGACAATTCAAATTAGATTACGTCTATCTATTTATTTTATCTTTTATTTGCTTTTAAGTCATTTATCTCTTTTAGAATAATAAAAATATATAAACTAAATAGAACTACACAGATAAAAACAAATAAACCTAACGTAAGTATTTCGCCTCTAACAGCTAGTACTCCAAGGGAAAAATACCGATAGCTATTATGGAAATTATGAGGATAAACCACAAGTAAATCATGTAAAAACTTATAAAAAGATAGCAAAAGGACTTATTTTTTGTTTTGAGGCTATCCTTCCAATTTAAATAAAAAGAAATAAAGGTATATAAATAATTAAAATAAATAGAAATTCCACTTCTAGCACAACCTCTCATCTTATCACCCTTAATGAAATACATGATTTATAGCATATTAAAACTTTTTATTTAGGCAAATTAATAGCAAAATCTAAATGTCAAATCATTCATTAATCAATTCCTCAATTTCCTTTATCCCTTCAAACTCTCCAACACTTTCGAAAAGTTCTATAGCTCGTTTGAAATGTCTGTTGGATAATTCCGTATCTTTCAAGGCTAAATAGATTTCACCTAACCCTCTATAGCTACAAGCTTGAGAAATTACGTCATCCGTCTCTAAAGATTGTTCCAATGACAGATTCATGAATGTAAGAGCTTCATCAAGGTTGTTTAATTTAAATCTCACATAGCCTTGTTCATAGTTATTCACAGCTTTCTTTAGATTATCATTTGGAAAATGCTCTTCAACTATCTTCACTTCATCTTCAATGAGTTTTAAAGCCTTATGAAAATCACCCTGATCTCTGTAGATCATAGCTAATTGATGTAATCCAATGTGTTCATTTTCTTTATCTTCATTTTGTTGAGCTAATAAAATGTATTTCTCAAAGATACGAGTACACGAGGCATAGTCTTTTTCTGCCAATAATAAATACCCCATCAGATTTAAAAGGCTAAAATCTGTACAGGTATCAATGGAAAAATCTTGTTCAACCAACTTTTTAGCTTCTGATGTTTTTCCCTTCAGAAACAAGTCCCAAGCTGTATCAAGTTTAGAAACCATCTATTTTCCCCTTTCAACTATAAACAACCTTCATTAAATAAAATTATTCAACAAGAATATACTAATCTCTACCTATTGAGACTTAATCTTATAAACCATACTTTTTATAAATCAAGTCATCTAGCCCACTTTTGCTGATAGCGACCATTTCCTCCCTATAATGAAAATCCTTTATTAGCTAGATAACATTAAAAATCTGTCTAGCTATACATCATTAGCAAAAGAATTCCTGTTGCATTTCCAAGAATATGAGAAAGTGTAGAAATCAAACAATTCCCAGACTTTTTTATAAATCATTGCATAGATGATACTATCAACAAAAAAATCATGAAAAATATCGTAGCTTACAAAGCCCAACGCTTCCACTAGAAATATGGGCTATCGTGAACAATAAAGAAGATAGAATGGCACAAAGCCAAAATGGTATAATTCTCATTGACTTACCAAGAAAGAAAACCTCTCCATGCAATTTCTTCCCCTAAAGGCTGCGATTACTATTTGAACCATAAGGAGCGGTATTTTATCGAAGGATAACATACCATCCGTTCTTCCCAAAACATGACTAGCAAAAAGCGCCCTTAAATATCATATCGCCGATAAGCAAAAGTTGCTGCATGCGGTTCCTACAGGAAGCAAGACCAAAAGAATTACCCTTGTTTTTCAGATCATCGAAAAATGATTTAAAAGCGCAAACCTGATTCTATATGTGATTTTTTTATCAAAATGTTCAAGAACAAAGAAAAAGAGAATACCAATCAGTACAGTGAGACCTGACAAAAGAAAGTTCAGGTATTATCTTTGTCAAAAGACAATACTGCCATTAGAAACAAACCAATGATCGTAGTATATACAGACTTTTTATCTATTTTTAGCAAAATCAGGCATAAATATTTCTCCTCAACTTTAGTAGGGCGACATGGTTATTCATTACAAAAGAAAGTTCAGGTATTATCTTTGTCAAAGACAATACTGCCATTAGAAACAAACCAATGATCGTAGTATATACAGACTTTTTATCTATTTTAGCAAAAATCAGGCATAAATATTTCTCCTCAACTTTAGTAGGGCGACATGGTTATTCATTTGTCCTGAATTGTCAAACTAGGTGCACAATTCAAGACTTAAAAAAACAGTCTCCAAAAAGATTTCTAGGATTTCACGAGCAAAGTTACACACTCAACAATTCGCTGTTTTTGTAATATCATGTTTTTCCTAACCTATTATATTTAATATATGAAATCATGTCAATATTTTTAGACACATTTTGGGAGGAAATTTTGAAGACTAGCGTCCTCCTATTTTTCCCAATAAGTTTTAACTTCTTCAAAAATATTATTCAAAAGTTCTGCATCTTTTTCTGACAACTGATTTTTTTCTATAACTCTATCTTTTTAGTTCTGTTGCCTTTTATTTTTATTTCTTGCCACCGAAACTGCTATTGAATGTTTCAAAAATATCAAATTCATCCTTTGAAAAATTTGCAATATTGGTAAGATCTAATTGTTCTAGAGGTAAACTACTGATAATTGAATAAGGTTTTTGTCCCAGCAAATAATCTGTAGTAGTCCCAAAGATATTTGCTAATTTCACAACGAATTCTAATCCTGGTTCTAACGTTCCATTCTCCCACCGAGAATATGTCCCTTGTTGAACTCAATTAATTCCGATATTTGTACTTGAGTTAACTTTTTTTGATTTTCTGAGAGTTTTTAACCTCTCTGAAAAATTTATAATCCTCTGTATACATAAGTCTCCTATAGATATTCTTATTCGTATATTTTTAGCTTGACAAAATATTCTAAACGGTATAAAATAGAATTATTCCATAAGGAATATTTATTTTTGAGATTAAATATTCCATTGAGAATATTATAGCATAAAAGGAGGTAAAAGAGTATGTAACTAGTAGTCGATTTAAAAAATTTTAATAAAGGAGGTAGGATTCGACAAAATAAAAAATCTTGAAACAAATGTGCCGTTCGTTCCAAGATCAAAACATATTATGTAACAATTATACCACAGAAAACTCTTCAGTTGCACAAGAAAATTTCGGAGGTTTCACAAAAAGATGACCAATAAAGAGTTAGTCAATCAAATTTCTGGCCTAAACTCTACCTCTACTCTTAAAAATTGGATTCAACTGATTAAAGAGATATGTGGCAAGGAATTTAAGAAAATTAAAGTTCCTATCAGTAGAAATCCCAGAACTCATCAATTAAGTTATACAGTTGCCTATGATTTTACAGACGAAGACCTTAGACAATTTCAAAAGTTAGCTAAACTAAAACTTGAAATAGGTCTAAAGGAGGCTATAAAAGCCGTATTTGGGAGTCTAGCAGACAATGAGCATGAATCCCTAAACCAAGTAATAGATGAGCTCTACGATGAACTGAGCGCCTTAAAACAGGAATTTAAACGAGAAATGCGACTGATAAAAATTGAGAATTCCAATCTAAAAAAGAAAATCCAAGATATTGAAGAGTCGATGCAAACCGGCTTACTAGGGTTTGTTAACAAGAGGTCAAAAATAGGTTCGGCTAATAGCGAGTTTTTCGGCTGAGCCATGAGGCAGAAAGCCGAAAAATGAGCGTAGATGCTGGACGGACCATTTTTGACCGATAGGGTGATAGTAACACCACCCTCTGCAAGTTAGGTGTACCATCGAAAGAATTCAGTATTTCCAAGGGTTTCAGAGATTTTAAGGGTGGCAAAATTAGGCAAAAAGTTGAATCAAAATCTATGGCAAAAAATGAACATTTACGTTCTGTATTTGACTGGATTCAAATTCAGTTTGATAAGACTGAATTTTTCGCCAAGAAGAAATAATCGAAGACATCCTATTTCTTGACTTTGACCTATTTATTGAGAATAAGGGGAGTCTTAAATACTATAACTATGATAGCCAGCTTCATTATGGGAATATCCGTATCTACTATGGATCGAAAGAGTCGTCCTACATGCTTGTCATGTCAGGACAGGCACTCGAATTCTATAGAGATATGGTATTAGATCAAATGGCCTGACCGAAAGACAGTTTCTAAACAATCTCTACTACAATTACAATCGTTTTTCAATCAGACGAATTGATATTGCTATAGATGATTTTAATGAAACTCCCTATTTCACTCCTAATCAGCTTCTAAAGATCTGTCAGAAGAAACGCTTTATATATGGGAAAAAGCACCTACTACAATATGAACTGCACCCCAAAAGTTAGACAGAAAAAAATCTAACTTTTTGGGGTGTTTTCTATTATGAAATTGACTTATAAAGATAAAATTCAGATCTATGAACTTAGAAAACAAGGATATAGCTTAGAGCGACTTTTCAAATAAATTTGGGATAAACAATTCTAATCTTAGGTACATGATTAAATTGATTGATTGTTACGGAATAGAGTTCGTCAAAAAAGGGAAAAATAGATACTACTCTCCTGAATTAAAACAAGAAATGATTGATAAAGTTCTACATGAAAACTGGTCTCAAGATAGAGTTTCTCTCGAATATGCTCTCCCAAATCGTGGTATGCTTCCAAATTGGATGGCACAATACAAGAAAAACGGGTATACTATTGTTGAGAAAACAAGAGGGAGAGTACCTAAAATGGGACGTAAACGTAAGAAAACTTGGGAAGAAATGACAGAACTAGAGCGACTCCAAGAAGAGAATGAACGCTTACGTACCGAGGTGGCTTACTTAAAAAAGTTAAAAGAGCTAGAAGACAGGGACGAAGCCTTACAACGAGAAAGGCAGAGACAATTAGAGAAATGGCTTCAGGAGGATTTCGACTAGATTTACTTCTTGAAGCGGCTCGTTTACCTCGCTCAACTTACTACTATCAGTTGAAGCAACTGGATAGGCTTGACAAAGATAAAGATCTTAAAGCTGAAATTCAATCCATTTTTACTGAGCACAGAGGAAATTATGGCTATCGCCGAATGACTCTTGAATTGAGAAATCGTGGTTATATGGTCAATCACAAAAGAGTCCAACGCCTGATGAAGGTCCTTGGTTTAAGTGCTCGAATTCGTCGTAAACGGAAGTATTCTTCTTACCAAGGAGAGATTGGTAAGAAAGCAGATAATCTTATTCAACGCCAATTTGAGCAACCAAACCAATGGAAAAGTGCTATACAGATGTGACAGAATTTGCCATTCCAGCAAGTAATCAAAAGCTCTACTTATCACCAGTTTTAGATGGCTTTAATAGCGAAATTATCGCCTATAATCTTTCAACTTCACCAAACTTAGATCAAGTGGAAGCTATGTTAAACCAGGCTTTCAGTGAGGATCATTACACAAATACTATTCTCCATAGTGATCAAGGATGGCAGTATCAACATCAGTATTATCATCATTTTTTAGAGGGTAAAGGAATCCAACCGTCCATGTCACGTAAAGGAAACAGTCCAGATAATGGCATGATGGAGTCCTTCTTTGGCATTCTTAAGTCTGAGATGTTTTATGGTTATGAGAAGACCTTTCACTCACTTGAGCAATTGGAGCAAGCTATTGTAGACTATATTGATTATTACAACAACAAACGAATTAAGATAAAACTAAAAGGACTCAGTCCTGTGCAATACAGAACTAAATCCTTTGGATAAATTAATTGTCTAACTTTTTGGGGTCAGTACAATACCTACGGAGATGAAACAATCGGCCAGACCTTATATTTGAGAAAACCCAATGATGATGAAAGGCTTAGAATTTACGATAAACGCTTAGAACGAGCTGAGAAGCTCGGTATCAGCAAGCGGTATATAGAAAATTGGATAAGAACTGAGTTAGAACTTAGGAAAGAAAAAGCTCACTACTTCATTCAAGAATGGTTGCATTCGGAAATAGATCTTCTCAACTTCACCAAGGGATACCTCAAAGAAAAAGTGAGGTTCTATAGTGATAGTCACTTCTCAAAACCTTTGAGATCTTGGGAAAAGTTTTTAGGTCACTCAAAACCTGTCTCTATCATTATTTCAAAACCAAAAACAGAACTAGAACAGAAATTAGAATGGTTTACCTATAAAGGTTCCGGAGCTATTCTAAAAGCGTATAAATTTCTATACGACAATAACTTACTGCATGAGTATGAGAAGACTAACTATCTCGCACTCAACAATATGGAATATCCACCAGATTTAGCAAGTGGACTAATAGAAAGGACAATTCTTTTTAAAAGAGAAGATTTAATCCCTACAATCAAAGAAAATATCAAAAGGAGAAATTAATTATGGCAAAAATGCTTTCACAAAATGACTGGAATTTTAATAACATTGGAACAAAATTTGAATTGGATGAAGTTATTCCAAAATTTGAAACGGAAGTCCGAGCAGATGCAAACGGAGAAATTATCAAAAACCGAGATGGTAGCGAAAGACGTTTTAATACCGATAAAATCATTGGTTGGAAATACAATGTAACAATCAAGGATGGACAATTCAAAAAGAAATCGACCCAAGTCTCAGTAGACAATCCAGATGCCTTGGTTGATAATGACTATATCCAAGCAATGGACGAGGTACCAGTTACATTTGACAATTTACAAGCTACTATGATTAGCACGACAATGTATTACAAGGCGGATGCTATCCATTTAGTAGATGTAAAACAAAAATAAGTATCAGACAAGGGGAGTTAATCCTCCCCTTACTTAATCTAATTAGAAAAGGAGATCACATGATTAAAACTGTAACAAAAGATGACCTTATCGAACTTGGATTTGCTCCAGGAACTGCAAGAAAGATTATCCATACCGGCAAATTGCTATTAGTGAATCGTGGTTTTAACATCTACGATAACAAACGGATTGGTACAATTCCAGCCAGTGTCGCAGAAGAACTATTAGGAATTGAACTCCAGAAAGAAGCGTAATGAATGACTATTCGTAAAACTAAAAGTGGTAAATGGACCGTTAATGTTTCTAATGGATTCCACCCAGTCACACAAAAAAGAATACGTATCATTCGGAAAGGATTAAAATCTAAAAAGGAAGCCCTAGAGCTAGAACAACATATTCGAATTGTAGAATTGAAAGAAAAACAATTTGACTTTGTAGTGACAACAGATATGTTATTCGACTTACTTGAAGAAGATGATCTGAAAAATGGCAGAAAAATAAGCTATACAAGTACACAAAGAAACAATTATGAGCGTCATATTAAGCCTTATTTTAAAAGATACAAATTTAAATAAATTAACGTATGACCATATATTCGAATTTCGTGAATACCTAAAAACAAAACCTAAAAAAACAAAATGAAAATGAAACATTAAGTTATAATACAATTAATAAAATTCTAATTCTACTTAAAAAAATTTTTGATACTGGTATAAGAAAATCCCTCATTGATAAAAATCCTGTTGAGAATCTGAGAAAATTACCAATTAGGAAGCCTAATATCAAATTTTTGGAGTATAGAAGAATTCACGAGATTTAGAGAACTTATTCAAGATGATGAAATAAGCTATGACCTGTTTTTCGTGATTGCTTTCTTTACTGGGATGAGAATGGGAGAAATCCTCGCATTGAACTGGAATGATATAGATCTTTTTAACAAATACGATTTACGTTACCAAAACGGTATACTTTGTCAATAATACGAGCTACATTAATACAACAAAAACACGATCAGGAACTAGAAATATAACAATAAATCAGAAATTAGCAGAAATGCTAAAAGATTGGAAACTAAAACAAAAAGAAAAAAACTTGAGGAATTTACGAAAAATACAGACGAACTACAAATAATACAAGTACACCAATAACAATTACAAAAATATGATTGATAAAAAGTTTAAGCAAATACTAGAAAGGGATAAAGATTTAAAGAAAATAAGAATTCATGATTTGAGACACTCTCATGCATCATTACTTATAAATCAAGGAGAAGATTATCTTGTTGTCAAAGAAAGATTAGGACACGCATCTATTACAACAACAATTGATACTTATTCTCATTTGTACCCTAGCAAACAGAAAACATTGGCTAATAAACTTGACGATTTATTTTAAAATGGAAAAAATTGGTAACTCAACAAAAACAAAGAAAAAAAAGACAAGGTCCTAAAATCTTGTCTTTAATACTATACCAGCGGCCGGGGTCGAACCGGCACGTCCTTAGCGGACACTGGATTTTGAGTCCAGCGCGTCGCCAATTCCGCCACGCCGGCAAAGTATAACTGGGGTAGCTGGATTCGAACCAACGCATGAGGGAGTCAAAGTCCCTTGCCTTACCGCTTGGCTATACCCCAATAATATAAAATAGGCGAGTGATGGGGATCGAACCCACGCATGCCAGAGCCACAATCTGGTGTGTTAACCACTTCACCACACCCGCCATATTCTTATACACGGGCAGTAGGAATTGAACCCACACTGAAGGTTTTTGGAGACCTTAGTTCTACCTTTTAAACTATGCCCGTAAAGGATGGAAGGGGAAGGATTCGAACCCCCGAACCCGAAGGAGCGGATTTACAGTCCGCTGCGTTTAGCCTCTTCGCTACCCTTCCGAAATTATTAAATTATGGCGCGAGACGGAATCGAACCGCCGACACATGGAGCTTCAATCCATTGCTCTACCAACTGAGCTACCGAGCCAAATATTGCGGGAGCAGGATTTGAACCTACGACCTTCGGGTTATGAGCCCGACGAGCTACCGAGCTGCTCCATCCCGCGTTAATATTAAGGAGGATGTGGGATTCGAACCCACGCACGCTTTTACACGCCTGACGGTTTTTCAAGACCGTTCCCTTCAGCCGGACTTGGGTAATCCTCCAATATAATATAGTCCGTACGGGATTCGAACCCGTGTTACCGCCGTGAAAAGGCGGTGTCTTAACCCCTTGACCAACGGACCATAATTTATAAAATGGGCACGAGTGGACTCGAACCACCGACCTCACGCTTATCAGGCGTGCGCTCTAACCACCTGAGCTACGCGCCCAAGTTCGAAAACTTGGTAATGAACAATCGTTCAAAGCGGGTGACGAGAATCGAACTCGCGACAACAGCTTGGAAGGCTGTAGTTTTACCACTAAACTACACCCGCTTAAAAAATGGGAGTTAACGGGATCGAACCGCTGACCCTCTGCTTGTAAGGCAGATGCTCTCCCAGCTGAGCTAAACTCCCATATGGTCGTTTAACTCAGCCAACGATGAGAAACTGCGTTTCTCTTATCCGCCGATTGGAATTTCGATTTCCTCTCAATTCCAACTAAGCTAAACTTCCAAATGAGCCTAGATTCCTCTAGACTCAACCTTGCTAAGCGACTACCATATCTCACAGGGGGCAACCCCCAACTACTTCCGGCGTTCTAGGGCTTAACTTCTGTGTTCGGCATGGGTACAGGTGTATCTCCTAGGCTATCGTCACTTAACTCTGAATGATGAACATTCAAAATTGAATACCTATATTCTAACAAAAATCTAACCAGCTGTAAATATCCTCAGTTACTTTTTTTGGATAAGTCCTCGAGCTATTAGTATTAGTCCGCTCCATTGCTCACACAACTTCCACTCTAACCTATCTACCTGATCTTCTCTCAGGGCTCTTACTAACATATTGTTGTGGAAAATCTCATCTTGAGGTGGGTTTCACACTTAGATGCTTTCAGCGTTTATCCCTTCCCTACATAGCTACCCAGCGATGCCTCTGGCGAGACAACTGGTACACCAGCGGTAAGTCCACTCTGGTCCCTCTCGTACTAGGGGCAGATCCTCTCAAATTTCCTACGCCCCGCGACGGATAGGGACCGAACTGTCTCACGACGTTCTGAACCCAGCTCGCGTCTTAGCTTTAATGGGCGAACAGCCCAACCCTTGGGACCGACTACAGCCCCAGGATGCGACGAGCCGACATCGAGGTGCCAAACCTCCCCGTCGATGTGAACTCTTGGGGAGATAAGCCTGTTATCCCCAGGGTAGCTTTTATCCGTTGAGCGATGGCCCTTCCATACGGAACCACCGGATCACTAAGCCCGACTTTCGTCCCTGCTCGAGTTGTAGCTCTCGCAGTCAAGCTCCCTTATACCTTTACACTCTGCGAATGATTTCCAACCATTCTGAGGGAACCTTTGGGCGCCTCCGTTACCTTTTAGGAGGCGACCGCCCCAGATCAAACTGCCCGTCAGACACTGTCTCCGATAGGGATCACCTATCCGGGTTAGAGTGGCCACTAACACAAGTGTAGTATCCCAGCAGCGCCTCCATCGAAACTGGCGTCCCGATCTCTATGGCTCCTACCTATCCTGTACATGTGGCACAGACACTCAATATCAAACTGCAGTAAAGCTCCATGGGGTCTTTCCGTCCTGTCGCGGGTAACCTGCATCTTCACAGGTACTAAAATTTCACCGAGTCTCTCGTTGAGACAGTGCCCAAATCATTACGCCTTTCGTGCGGGTCGGAACTTACCCGACAAGGAATTTCGCTACTTAGGGACCGTTATAGTTACGGTACGCCGTTTACTGGGGCTTCAATTCATACCTTCGCTTACGCTAAGCACTCCTCTTAACCTTCCAGCACCGGGCAGGCGTCACCCCTATACATCATCTTACGATTTAGCAGAGAGCTGTGTTTTTGATAAACAGTTGCTTGGGCCTATTCACTCGCGGCTGACCTAAGTCAGCACCCCTTCTCCCGAAGTTACGGGGTCATTTTGCCGAGTTCCTTAACGAGAGTTCTCTCGCTCACCTGAGGCTACTCGCCTCGACTACCTGTGTCGGTTTGCGGTACGGGTAGAGTATGTTTAAACGCTAGAAGCTTTTTCTTGGCAGTGTGACATCACTAACTTCGCTACTAAACTTCGCTCCCCATCACAGCTCAATGTTATAGAACTAAGCATTTAACTCAATTCACCTCACTGCTTAGACGTGCACTTCCAATCGCACGCTTTAGTTAGCCTACTGCGTCCCTCCATCACTACATACTCTAGTACAGGAATATCAACCTGTTGTCCATCGGATACACCTTTCGGTCTCTCCTTAGGTCCCGACTAACCCAGGGCGGACGAGCCTTCCCCTGGAAACCTTAGTCTTACGGTGGACAGGATTCTCACCTGTCTTTCGCTACTCATACCGGCATTCTCACTTCTATGCGTTCCAGCACTCCTCACGGTATACCTTCTTCACACATAGAACGCTCTCCTACCATACCTATAATAGGTATCCACAGCTTCAGTAAATTGTTTTTAGCCCCAGTACATTTTCGGCGCAGGGTCACTCGACTAGTGAGCTATTACGCACTCTTTGAATGAATAGACGCTTCTAAGCTAACATCCTAGTTGTCTGTGCAACCCCACATCCCTTTTCCACTTAACAATTATTTTTGGGACCTTAGCTGGTGAGTCTGGGCTGTTTCCCTTTCGACTACGGATCTTAGCACTCGCAGTCTGACTGCCGACCATAATTCATTGGCATTCGGAGTTTATCTGAGATTGGTAATCCGGGATGGACCCCTCACCCAAACAGTGCTCTACCTCCAAGAATCTTAATGTCGACGCTAGCCCTAAAGCTATTTCGGAGAGAACCAGCTATCTCCAAGTTCGTTTGGAATTTCTCCGCTACCCACAAGTCATCCAAGCACTTTTCAACGTGCCCTGGTTCGGTCCTCCAGTGCGTTTTACCGCACCTTCAACCTGCTCATGGGTAGGTCACATGGTTTCGGGTCTACGACATAATACTAAAGCGCCCTATTCAGACTCGGTTTCCCTGCGGCTCCGTCTCTTCAACTTAACCTCGCATCATATCGTAACTCGCCGGTTCATTCTACAAAAGGCACGCTCTCACCCATTAACGGGCTCGAACTTGTTGTAGGCACACGGTTTCAGGTTCTATTTCACTCCCCTCCCGGGGTGCTTTTCACCTTTCCCTCACGGTACTGGTTCACTATCGGTCACTAGGGAGTATTTAGGGTTGGGAGATGGTCCTCCCAGATTCCGACGAGATTCCACGTGTCTCGCCGTACTCAGGATACTGCTAGGTATAAAGACTATTTTAAATACGAGGCTGTTACTCTCTTTGGCCTACCTTCCCAGGTAGTTCTTCTATAATCTTTAAGTCCACATTGCAGTCCTACAACCCCCGAAGAGTAAACTCTTCGGTTTGCCCCTCCTGCCGTTTCGCTCATGCTACTAAGGCAATCGCTTTTGCTTTTCTCTTCCTCTGACTACTTAGATGTTTCAGTTCACTGCGTCTTCCTCCTCATATCCTTAACAGATATGGGTAACAGGTATCACCTGCTGGGTTCCCCATTCGGACACCCCCGGATCTAAGCTTACCTACAGCTCCCCGAGGCATTTCGTCGTTTGTCACGTCCTTCTTCGGCTCCTAGTGCCAAGGCATCCACCGTGCGCCCTTATTAACAACCTTATTAACCTAATTTTTTTCAAAAATTAGAAAACTCATTAAATATTCACAGCGTTTTTCGGTTTATTTTTCTTGTTACTATTTGATATAGATATTCAATTTTCAATGTTCATCCTTGATCTCTCACCAATGGAGCCTAGCGAGGATCGAACCGCTGACCTCCTGCGTGCAAAGCAGGCGCTCTCCCAGCTGAGCTAAGGCCCCACAAGACCTCTCAAAACTAAACAAGACGAACGTGCAGGTTTCCTTATCCTTAGAAAGGAGGTGATCCAATGCACCTTCCGATACGGCTACCTTGTTACGACTTCACCCCAATCATCTATCCCACCTTAAGCGGCTGGCTCCTAAAAGGTTACCTCACCGACTTCGGGTGTTACAAACTCTCGTGGTGTGACGGGCGGTGTGTACAAGGCCCGGGAACGTATTCACCCGTGACGTGCTGATCCGCGATTACTAGCGATTCCGACTTCATGTAGGCGAGTTGCAGCCTACAATCCGAACTGAGACTGGCTTTAAGAGATTAGCTTGCCGTCACCGACTTGCGACTCGTTGTACCAGCCATTGTAGCACGTGTGTAGCCCAGGTCATAAGGGGCATGATGATTTGACGTCATCCCCACCTTCCTCCGGTTTATTACCGGCAGTCTCGCTAGAGTGCCCAACTGAATGATGGCAACTAACAATAGGGGTTGCGCTCGTTGCGGGACTTAACCCAACATCTCACGACATGAGCTGACGACAACCATGCACCACCTGTCACCTCTGTCCCGAAGGAAAACTCTATCTCTAGAGCGGTCAGAGGGATGTCAAGACCTGGTAAGGTTCTTCGCGTTGCTTCGAATTAAACCACATGCTCCACCGCTTGTGCGGGCCCCCGTCAATTCCTTTGAGTTTCAACCTTGCGGTCGTACTCCCCAGGCGGAGTGCTTAATGCGTTAGCTGCGGCACTGAGTCCCGGAAAGGACCCAACACCTAGCACTCATCGTTTACGGCGTGGACTACCAGGGTATCTAATCCTGTTTGCTCCCCACGCTTTCGAGCCTCAGCGTCAGTTACAGACCAGAGAGCCGCTTTCGCCACCGGTGTTCCTCCATATATCTACGCATTTCACCGCTACACATGGAATTCCACTCTCCCCTTCTGCACTCAAGTTAAACAGTTTCCAAAGCGTACTATGGTTAAGCCACAGCCTTTAACTTCAGACTTATCTAACCGCCTGCGCTCGCTTTACGCCCAATAAATCCGGATAACGCTCGGGACCTACGTATTACCGCGGCTGCTGGCACGTAGTTAGCCGTCCCTTTCTGGTAAGATACCGTCACAGTGTGAACTTTCCACTCTCACACTCGTTCTTCTCTTACAACAGAGCTTTACGATCCGAAAACCTTCTTCACTCACGCGGCGTTGCTCGGTCAGACTTCCGTCCATTGCCGAAGATTCCCTACTGCCGCCTCCCGTAGGAGTCTGGGCCGTGTCTCAGTCCCAGTGTGGCCGATCACCCTCTCAGGTCGGCTATGTATCGTCGCCTTGGTGAGCCGTTACCTCACCAACTAGCTAATACAACGCAGGTCCATCTGGTAGTGGAGCAATTGCCCCTTTCAAGCAGATATCATGCAACATCTACTGTTATGCGGTATTAGCTATCGTTTCCAATAGTTATCCCCCGCTACCAGGCAGGTTACCTACGCGTTACTCACCCGTTCGCAACTCATCCGCTCGGTGCAAGCGCAAGCTTCAGCGTTCTACTTGCATGTATTGGGCACATGCCAGCGTTCATCCTGAGCCAGGATCAAACTCTCATTAAAATAATTGTTTGTCTTAAACTCATTCTGTCACTGACAGATTTATTGTTTTTTTATTGTTCAGTTACTATAACCTTAGTTATAGCGCCCTGCACATTGGTTCGTCTTGTTCAGTTTTCAAAGGTCTTTGTCGCTCTCTCGCGACAACTATATTA
>BNJU01003354.1_pt1 | contig 110755 bp, 110 predicted proteins | sample 8539281 | NCBI WGS metagenome assembly BNJU01 (sample SAMD00202456, study PRJDB9452) | human saliva metagenome | isolation source: human saliva | place: Japan
AGGGGCTGTTGCACAAGGATAAAAAGCCAGTGCAACAGCCCTTTTTCTGCACTCTCGGCGCAAAGACGTAGAAAACCAGCGTCAAACGAGCAAAATGTTGAAAACTCAGGTAGCAGAAGCAGACCCTTCCGACTTTTTGGTGTCATTGGAAGAGTCTGTTTTTTCGATTTTCAGAAAATCAAAATTTCAAGTAGGCCTTTGGCTGGAGGAGATGCTGTTTCTGTAAACATCTGTTGTACTTGGAAATGAAATGAGCAATGTTCTGAGAAAGCCCCCAGAAAGAGTAGCTCTGCCAGAACTTTAATGTTTCCACCAGTCAGGAAGCGTTTGAAGCTGCGGTTGTGCTTGAGCTGTCCGAAAGTTCCTTCCGCCTGAATGGAACGGTTGCAACGAAGCAGCTTTCCCTCTTCGTTGGTAATATTCTGGTAAGACTGTTGACGCATCTTCTGAAATTCCCAGCAGACGTAGATCTCTTTTCTCCTGTTCTCATCTTTTGTCTTGCAGCAGACAGAACGATAAGGACAGTCCGAGCAGTCTTCACAGCGGGAAACAGAGACTTCTCGCACTGTCCCATCTTTGGCATACTCTGCATCGCAGCACAAGGACTTTGATACTGTAGTGGTACAGTGAATTTGTAACACCTCTGCCTGATAGATTATAATGTCAGCAGAGAAGAAAAGCGCATGACTCGAATATCAGACGAAAAGTTGTTCGTGCGCACATTCAGGATGGGCGCACGATTGCCAGCCTTGTGGCTGAGTACGGCATATCCGGAGCCACTGTTTCCAACCGGGTACGCTCGTATCGCGAAGAATGCCAGAACAATGATGAGGAGAAGTCTCAGTTGGAGATGATGGAAGAACGTCGTCGTCTCCGGCGTGAAAAAGCCGAATTGGAAAAGGAGAACAGCTTCTAAAAAAAAACAGCGGCATTCTTCGCGAAGGAAATCGATTAGTGACATATCGTTTTCTTGAATAACGGATATCTGACTCCGTTTGAAAAGAGATCGGAGTGTAGCATTAAGAAGTGGTGTTACAAAAAGGGTTGACCACTACACGGCGTGGGCATGCTGTCCAATGTCATAGAGAGCCTGAATCGCATCACCTATGAGCGCATTCAGATCTTAAAGCCACTGACCCTGGTGGACGGCCTCAGTTTTGAGCACTATCGCGTCGAATATACGGAACTCTATCTGGAGCAGATTCGCAATGCCTCGTATCTTGCAATTACCAAGATGGAACAGGCATCCGCGGAAGAAGTGCGGCATTTAATCGGCGAAGTGCGGAAGATTAATCCGAGTGCCGAGATATGTTCGACGCATTATAAGGACGCGGAAGAAGCATGGTGGGAGAAACTTTTGACCGGCGCGGCCGATGTAAGCGAGCCGAAATCGGAGACCGGAAGCTCGGCTCCGCAAACGGAAACGCAATTACCGGATATGTTTTCGATGGAGAAAGCCTATGTGGACGCCCCGGAACAGTTCCTACTGTTTTTGGAAGAGCTGATACGCGGGCGCTTCGGAAATATCATTCGTGCAAAAGGCCTGATTCCGGCCGGAGCTTTTGCGCTTCGCTTTGACGTGGCGGACGGGCGCTACAGTGTGCGCCTCGAAGATCCCGAGTCTGCGGAAGAGACGAATCAAAACGCCGTTGCGGTCTTTATAGGACACGGAATCGCAAAGCAGGCAATACGCCGTGTGATACATCAAAAAAATATAGCGCAGCGCGGAAAGATACGCTTTACCGCCGCGGCAAATCAGAGTTAAGAGACTTTCCGACCGTCACTTTCGCAGGGTGGCGAGAGCCGGGGGAGGGTCTCTTTTTTATGCTATAATTCGGATGAAACGATATACTTCGGTGCTTCCGGAACAGAATGCGAAAGGATACGCATACGCGAAGGCCGATTGCAACAGAGCGCAGGGATTATCATATGTCAAAAGATGAATATTTGATCACAGATGCGCCGCTCAGGGCGCTGACTGTTTTTGCGATGCCGCTGATACTCGGCAGCTTCTTTCAGCAGGTTTACAACATGGCCGATTCCATCATTGTCGGTCAGTTTGTGGGATCCCCGGCGCTCGCGGCGGTCGGGGCCTGCGCAGCGCTCACGAATGTCTTTATCTGTGTGGCACTCGGTGCCGGTGTCGGCGCGGGCGTGCTGGTGAGTCGCTGTTTCGGCGCCAAAGAATATGACAAGATGAAGACCATCGTGTCGACTTCGCTCATCAGCTTTTTGCTGCTCAGCATATGCCTCGGCGTCATCGGCTTTTGCTTTTCCAAGCGGATGCTCCGCGTCTTACAGACGCCCGCAGACATTCTGGACACGGCTTCGTTGTACCTTCGCGTCTATTTTGCGGGCTTTCCGTTTTTGTTCATGTACAACATTCTATCCTCCATGTTTACCTCCATCGGCGAATCGAAGATTCCGCTGGGGCTTCTGATTTTCTCCTCACTCTTAAATATCGGGATGGATGTTTGGATGGTGGCGGTACTGGGACTCGGCGTATTCGGCGCAGCGCTTGCGACCTTAATCGCTCAGGGCATTTCCGCAGTGTTATCACTCCTTCTTTTTTTGAGCCGGATGAAGCGTTATCAGGGAAGTTTTCGTCGCTTTGACAGGCAGGAATTACGGACCATGTTACGTATCGCGGTCCCTTCGGTACTGCAGCAGTCCACCGTCTCTGTCGGGATGATGATTGTACAGGCGGTTGTGAATCCCTTCGGAACCCAGGCGCTCGCAGGATATGCGGCCACCATGCGGGTAGAAAATGTCTTCTCGTTGATCTTTGTGTCCATCGGCAATGCGGTATCGCCCTTTGTATCCCAAAACCTCGGTGCCGGGAAGATGGAGCGCATTCGGAAAGGGTATCGTGCTGCGATATTGCTGGATGCTTGCTTTGCGCTGCTGGCATTTCTGATCATTGAAAGCCTGCACACCCGCATTTCCGCGCTGTTTCTGGGAAAGGACGGAACAGAACTTGCGTATCGGGTGTCCGGGGAGTACATGAAGTGGCTCGGCTATTTCTTCCTCTTCATGGGAATCAAAATGGCGACGGACGGCGTGCTTCGCGGACTCGGCAAGATGCGTCCGTTCCTCGTCGCGAATCTGGTGAATCTCGCGATACGCCTCGCGGTAGCGCTGCTCTTTGCGCCGCGCTTTGGCATCGCGTTTGTCTGGCTCGCGGTCCCAGCCGGCTGGTTTGCAAACTTTCTGATTTCTTATATCGCGCTCAGGAAGGCATGGCCCGCAATGAAAGCGCAGGCCTAAGCACCCGGAAAAGGGATTCCGTTGCATTCGAGACAGCCTCTCACAAAAGTGGGAGGCTGTCTTTTTGATGCGGCAACTTTTGGCGAGAGGCGCCGATTTCCCTGTGGAAAAACAAAACGCAATGCGTTAAACTCTTATTAGTTTTATATAACTATTCGACTGAGCGTTACAGAGTGCCGGTATTGCAATCACCGCGAGAAAATGAGAGAGCATACGCTGCGGTTTGGTGCTCACGTTGTCAGAGGTAGAGTATTTCGGTTGATTTCCGGCCGGAAAACGGTGCAGTGTCGTTAGCGGCAAAGATTCCTATGAGAGGAGTGATACAATGCAAGATTTGAGAGAGATTTATGAAAGGCTCGGAAAACTTTACGAAACCGAGCGGGAAGAGATGCCGGTTTTGGATGAGTTTATCCTTGAGTACCGCTGGTTCATGTGTGCCGATACGAGAGGCAGGGTATCGCAGTGCTTACGCGTGGGCAAGGAGAAGAGTCCGGAGGCGTATCAGGCGGTATTGTCAAAAGAGCTCGGGAAACCGGTCAATCAGGTGATTGAGCACTTTTTTGCGGCAGATGATGAGACGCTTCGCGAGCCGCTCGTCGCACTCTTGAATTTGATGAGTAAGCCCTTCAATACCATGGAGCGTCTCTCGAAGCAGGGAATTATTCGTGAGCCGGGACTGCAGTTTCCCTATGATGTTTCGGGCAAGAAAGTCGGTATTATAGGCTACGGACTTTACAATCAGTTTTTCCTCGGAAAATGCAAGGAGTTTCATGCCTTTGATTTGCGGCCGGAGAAAGGACTTTTGAACTACCGCATCGGGAGAGAAGGCATGAAAGTCTATCCGGAGGGATTCACTGGCATCTCGGGAAAGAGCGCCATCGACTATGCGGAGGTGCTAAAGACTCTGGATATGGTCATTATGACAGGATGCACGATCGTCAATGACAGTTACCGGGATATCCTGGCCTGCTGTGAGAAGGCAGAGATTCGCGGCATTTACGGCCCGAGCAATGAACTTTGCCCGTCGTATCTCTTCGATCTCGGGTACAACTATATTTTCAGCGCCTCGGTGCGCGACAAGGAGAGCTATTTACAGGCGCAGCTTGCGCCGCTCCCCATGGGAGAAGATTTGAAATTCATGGATTTATACATACTCCGCCGGAACTGATTCCGGTGTCTCAGGGCAGCTCGACAAGAGGGCTGCCCTTTTTGTACGTTTTCGCATCAGAGCAGGTATACAAGCATTTCCCACTTTCCAACTTGACGGAAGTCTGTACAGGAAGTAAGGTAAATATGAAAGAATTATGAAGAAACGCGCCAAAGTGTAAGAAAAAAACAGGCATTTCGCAAGGGCGCGGGACGGAAGAGGGGGAGTTGTGTGAAAGAGAATGAGCGGGAAAAACTGCGTCCTTTGCTCTTTGAGGCGCTGCTGAACCTCCAAAGGCATGACTACGGTTGGGTCGGCACGGACAAATTAGAACAGGAATTGCGGAAGGTAGGGCTTCGATATCAAGAATACGGCGCAGAGACGCTGCGCGCTTTTTTGGAGTTCTTTCCGGAAGACCTCGCCATCACGGACAGTGCTGTCACACAGGCGGGAGAGCCGGAAAGAAGCTATGTCATTTTGCGGCAGTACCGTCAATTAAGACGTCAAAAGAGGCGGCAGGATGGCAAGGTCCCGGATGAAAAGAAGCCGGCTTTGGCCAAACTGCTTCGGGATATCTTGCAGAATTTGTCGCTGGAGCAGGGCGAATGGATTTATATCACGCAGGTCGGGAACGCCGTGGCTGCGGCTGGGCATTAACTATAAAGAGTATGGCTTCATCCAGCTGAATCCGTTTCTGCAGCAGTTTGCGGAACAGATTGAGTTGCAATCTTCCGATCCGTCCGGGACAAAAGCGGAGGCAGTGGTGCGACTTCGCCGCTTTGAGATGAGCGTTCCCCGCAGGGCGGAAAGCACGGCGGCTTGTGAGAGCGAGCCGGAAAGTCCGAAATTTGCTCTTGACGATTGTGAGAGAGAACGGCTTGAAAAAGAGATTTTGAAACGGGCACAACAAATTTCCGTCGAGGAAGACAGGTGGAGAGCCGCGAGGTCTTTTCTTGAATTCCTGCGACAAACCGGCGTGGACTATAAGAAGTACGGCACCGGTGACGGCATCCTGTTTTTAAAACAGTTTCCGTCTCTGCTCGATGTTCGAATGAAGGCATCCGCCGACGGTAAGAAACTGTATCCTGTGGTCCGGCTGCACCGTGAAGAGCGAGCGTCCGGACAAACGCCGCGAAAAACGGAGGCAGAACGCATCCCCGAAGACAGGAGGGCTTCGGAGGCACCTGAAGCCGCTGCTTTGCGGGATGCGCGCCCTTTCGCCAAGGCGTCGAACGAGAGATTACAGAGACTTATGAAGCTTCTGCGCCCGGAGCGCTGGAGCTACGGAGAGAGTGCTTTACCTGTCTCGGTGACGGCTCCCATCCTCGGCAGATATATGGAGAACCACATTTCCCGGATATGCGCCGAGCATAAGTTCCGGCATTGCCGGGAAACCTTGCCCGGCTATCAAGATGTGCAGTACGGAATCTGCCATACCGGGCTTGTCACGGCGGATTTTAGACCGATTTATGCGTTTTTTAAAAATAATCTTTTGAAGACCGGTCCGCGCTGGAATCTGGATAGTTTTGCGGCCGTCGGGACACAGGCGTTTGAGGATGTTTCCCGTCACTTTGAAACACTCCCGCCCGCAGCCGCGTATGAGGTTCCGGAGATACAGGCTTTGTCGGACGGCGCGGCGCTGTACTGCGATTACCGGCGGATACTCACGGAGCAGACGGAGAGACTCCCGCTCGAATTTTTACAGAGCGTTTGCACGCGGGAGATGCTGACAGGCGGGGACAGTACAGCGGAAGAGGTCTACACCCTGCATCCCCGACAATGCGGCGCGAAACCGGTATTTCGCGAAATGTAGGCAGACAAATCGAAGAGGCGCCGGAAGTATCGGAGGCGATGAAGCAGGCGTTCGGACAGATTGTGAACCGCAGTCTGCGGGAGTTTCGCTGGAACCGGAGCGTGGCACTGCCCGGCTATGATGCCACGCGAAATGTCTGTGATATTCTGTTGCCGCTCCGATTTGCGGAAGGAAGGGAGCCGGAACGCGCGATAGCGGTAGAGCGCACAGAGACAGGCGAGTATATCGCAAGGGAAGTGCTCTCCCTCTCGAGCGCCTACCGCAGGTGCCGCGCGGTTCTGTACCCGGAGAGTCAGTGGCTCTCGGCGGAGAAAGCGGTTGCCTACGATCTGGACTGAATATGACGAGAAGTGCAGCGACAGCAAGCAGCTGTCGATAAGCCGAATGAAGAAGGGAGATTGGATTAACAGCACAAGTTACCGGGGCAAAGTTCCGAGAGGCGGATTTTTTGGCAACAAGATGAGAAGAAGTCGGCAAAAGGGCTGCGCCAAACTGTCAGGTATCATCGCAGCGCAGATAAGCAGCTAAGAGAAAGGGGGATGTGTCATGAAAAAGAAGTTTGTGGGGGTCTTGTTTCTTTGCTGTATCGCAGCGAGCGTGGCGTGCGGCGCAAAATCGCAGGAAGTCAAAGCAGCAGGGCAAACAACGGTGGCGGCCAAGGTGAAGAAAAATACGCTCGCTGCGAGTCATACGGCCGCTGTGACAGAGAGCAGCGCGGAGAGCACTGCGGCGGCAGGCGGAAGCACAGCAGAAACAACCTCTGCCGCGAACGAGAGTATCGCGGAGACAGCATCAACCGCGGAAAGCAGTGAAGCACCGACGGAAGCGCTGGCCGCGGAGACCTATCTCTGCTTTCAGAGCAGCCGCTATACCTACGGGGAATTTCAGCGGGATCTGAGTCAGTTGCAAAAGCAGGCGGGGAGTGCGCTGCGGGTCGATGTGCTCGGCAAGACGGTCGACGGGAATCAGCTCTATGACCTTCGCGTCGGGAATCCGGAGGCAAAACATCATCTGCTGGTCTTCGGCGGCATTCACGCGCGGGAATATATCACGGTACAGCTTGTGATGCGGCAGGCCGTGGAACTGCTTGCGGCGCAGCAGAAAAACGGCAGTTTCCGTGATGCCGCAATCAGAGATTTGCTCGCGGACACGGAAATCCACTTGATTCCGATGGCAAATCCGGACGGTGTCAGCATCAGCCAGCTCGGCATGGACGGCATTCACACGGAAGCTGTGCGGGAGACAGTACGGAACATCGCGGCAAAGGACGGAAAGCAGCTCACAGCGGGCTATTTGCAGCAGTGGAAGTCGAATGCAAACGGTGTCGATCTGAACCGGAATTTCAATGCGCTCTGGGAGTCGTATAACGATCATCTCGGTCACGCCTCTGCGGATCACTATAAGGGGAACGGCGCCGGAGTGTGAGATTGAGTCGAAGGCGCTGGCGGATCTGACCCGGCAGGTCAAATTTGACGCGACCCTCAGTTACCACACGCAGGGCGAAGTGATTTACTGGAACTTCGGGCAGGAGGGGGCGCTTCGCGACATGACCCTGGCCCTCGCAAAGCGAACCGCGGAACTGACCGGCTACCGCGTGGACGGCAATTTTCAGACGCTCGACACAGCCGGATATAAAGACTGGGCCATCTCGAAGATGGGTATTCCGAGTCTCACGATTGAGGCGGGCCACGGCGGCAACCCGGTGGATCCGGCGCAGATGGAAAGCATTTGGCGCGAGAATAAGGATGTGGTGCCGATGACACTGGAGATGGTTGTAAAAGGCGAAGTACACCGCATCAGTGAAACAAAATAACCGGGGGAGCAAACGAAATGGCAGAAGGAAAGGGCAGAACGCATATTGTGGCGCTCGCGGCGGCGGGAGTTGTGGCTGTGGGAATCGTGGCCGGCGTATTGATTGCGAGTCAGAGACCGGAGAAGCGCTTTGAGGCGGCGGCGCTCGAAACAGAGACCCGTGAAACAGAAACGCACCGGGAGACGGAAACAAGCGCTGCGGAGACCGAGACGGCGGCTATGACAGCGGCGACAGCACCCGCAACGACCGCGGCGACAGAGGGCGCGCCGCCCGTGACAGCGGTAGCGACCGCCGCACCGGTGGCGGTAACCGCCGCGGCCACTGTAGCTGCGGACTACTCGCGCACCATGTATGTCTCGCACTGCGCGCAGTCGATTTCGCTGCGCGAATCGCCGACCACGGCAGCGCGCGCCGTAAAGCAGATTCCGTTTGCGGCGCCGGTGACAGTGCTGGAGACCGCGGACAACGGTTTTTACAAGGTCATCTACAACGGGAACCACAGGGTATTCGCTCGCATCGTACCTCATCAACTACCAGCCGGATGAGTCGGAGCGCCTGGACAAGCCGGTCGGCGCGGTAGAGACAACCGCTGTTCCCGGCCCGACATACCGGACTATGTTCTGTGTGAACTGCAAAGAGTATATTACGCTTCGCAGCGTGCCGGACACGAAGGGCGCGGATCTCGCGCACATTCCGCTCGGCGCTTCGGTCAGCTATGTGAGAACAGCCGACAACGGCTTTTTACGAGGTGATTTATAACGGCAAGCGCGGCTATGCACTGGCGCAGTATCTGAGCTACTGAGAAGCTTGTGTTTCGGTGACGGGGGAAACGATATGAAAAAGCAGCAAATCGCGGGCGTTGCGCTCGCAGCCGTGCTGGTGCTCGGCGGTGCAGCGTTCGCGGGCTATCAGAGCACGCGCTATCCGCGGACTCTGAAGGCAGCGAATCAGGCGGTACAGGCGGGACAGGAGGCAGAGGCGGTCGCACTCTATGAAAAGGCGGTGAACGTAAGCCCCGGGAAAGCGGAGGCGTATCTCGCGCTCGCGGATATTTACGAGAAACACGCGCAACATGCGGACGCGGTGTCGGTTTTAAAGAAAGCCGCCGAAGCTATACCGGGGAAGTCAGGCGAGGCCGCAAAGATTCGGGAAAAGCTCGAAGAACTGAATCCCACGGTCACGGCGTCGCAGGAATCGGGAACCTATCAGGATCCGGTGGAACTGAAGCTCGAGAGTAAGAGCGGCAAAGAGATTCGGTACGAGCTTTCGGAGGCGCCGGACAGTACGGATAGCGCCCCGCAGAGCTATACGGAGCCGCTCACGTTCCGCCGAAACGGAACCTACCGGATTAAGTGCTATACGATGAATCAGAGCGGCGAGGCGGGCGAGCCGACCGAACTGAACTTCACGATTCAGCTGGACCCGGAGAAATACCACATGAACAGCTGGTATCAGGGCAAGGACGGCGGCTGGTATTACAACAACGACGCGGGCGAACCCGTGATCGGCTGGCGTCTCATCGACAACAACTGGTACTACTTCGCGGACGACGGCAGAATGAAGACCGGCTGGATGCAGCTGGACGGCAAGTACTACTACCTCGATGACAACGGCGTAATCGCAAACGGCTGGCGGCAGTTTGAGGGGCGGTATTACTACTTTTTAAGCGACGGCAGCATGGCGGCGAACCAGTGGGTCGACGGCGCCTACTATGTGGGCGCGGACGGCGTGATGCTGGTGTCGACGACGACACCGGACGGCAAAAAAGTCGGCGCCGACGGGAAAAAGGTAGACGAGCGCTGGAAGGATGTGATGATTGCCAGTTTGTCGGGATATGTTTTTGCGGGAGAGGGCTCATCTGATGAATATGCGAAGCAGTATAAAGGCCTTGGAGATATAAACAGCGATGGAATCCCGGAAATCTTTTATGGGGGTGGGATAGATGCATCGGGAGGAATATATTACTTTGATGGGACCCAAATGGTAGATCCGCTGGAGGAGATAAATGCTTATTTGATTTTCTATGCCCACGGCTATCGTATCCATAACGGAATGCATATGAATGTGATTGATGAGGTTGTCCGTTATAAAGGATCAAAGTTTGAACCTGTAGCAAACGGAATGTGGGACATGTCGGAAAGAGCCGGAGAAATTGAAACGGAAAATAAGACATTTACATTTACCGATGTGGATGCATATGCAAGTAAATTAGTGGAACTGGTAGGTGGCGGGGAACCGATTGAACCGAAGATGATGTATCCGAATGCATCTCGCAGCGAACTGATTCAGATCATCCGGAACTGGTAAAGGCTTTGGGGGAAACGATATGAAAAAGCAGCAAATCGCGGGCGTTGTGCTCGCAGCCGTACTGGTGCTCGGCGGTGCAGCGTTCGCGGGCTATCAGAGCACGCGCTATCCGAGGGCTCTGAAGGCAGCGAATCAGGCGGTACAGGCGGGGCAGGAGGCAGAGGCGGTCGCACTCTATGAGAAGGCAGTGAATGTAAGCCCCGGGAAAGCGGAGGCATATCTCGCGCTCGCGGATATTTACGAGAAACACGCGCAACATGCGGACGCGGTGTCGGTTTTAAAGAAAGCCGCCGAAGCTATACCGGGGAAATCCGGCGAATCCGCAAAGATTCGGGAAAAGCTCGAAGAACTGAATCCCACGGTTACGGCGTCGCAGGAATCGGGAACCTATCAGGATCCGGTGGAGCTGAAGCTTGAGAGTAAGAGCGGCAAGGAGATTCGGTATGAGCTATCGGAGGCGCCGGACAGTACGGATAGCGCCCCGCAGAGCTATACGGAGCCGCTCATGTTCCGGAGAAACGGAACCTACCGGATTAAGTGCTATGCGATGAATCAGAGCGGCGAGGCGGGTGAGCCGACCGAGCTGAACTTCACGATTCAGCTGAATCCGGAGAAATACCACATGAACAGCTGGTATCAGGGCAAGGACGGCGGCTGGTATTACAACAACGACGCGGGCGAACCCGTGATCGGCTGGCGTCTCATCGACAACAACTGGTACTACTTCGCGGACGACGGCAGAATGAAGACCGGCTGGATGCAGCTGGACGGCAAGTACTACTACTTAGATGACAACGGCGTAATCGCAAACGGCTGGCGGCAGTTTGACGGGCGGTATTACTACTTTTTAAGCGACGGCAGCATGGCGGCGAACCAGTGGGTCGACGGCGCCTACTATGTGGGCGCGGACGGCGTGATGCTGGTGTCGACAACGACACCGGACGGCAACCAGGTCGATGCGAGCGGCAAGAAGATCGAGAAAGAGCCGGAACGAGAAAGCGGTAGAGGCTTACAGGAAGGTGCTTCTTGACAGGAGCTGGAACGGAAGAGGACTGCCGGGAGGTCAGTTCGCAGTTGTAGATATTAACGGAGATGGAGTATGGGAAGTGCTGACAGATTTGGATGCCGGTTGGGATGATAGCATTGATCGACTGCTGTACTTCACAGATAGTCTTCAGCAATATGCCCTCGATCAAAAGTATGATGACACTCCGTATAATATAGAAATTTGGTCGTGCTTTATTCCGGCAAATAAAACAATTGTGATTGGACGCAGACGCGGAAAAAATTATACAAGAGCAATTGTGTTTGATCAGAATCAGAAAGTGTTAGAACCGGAGGAGGCACGCATTGGTTGGGCATATATTTCCAGGTATTCTGATACGAACGATTATTCTGTCACAGAGGAACAACGTCAACTGTTGGAACAATGGAAAATCGGAGTGAAGAAATATTATGATGCGCCCTGCTATTTGCTGGATTTTGTGGAAATTAATGAGGCAAATGTCAATAAATATCTGAGCGGCAAAGGGCAGAGTACCGGTATGGAACTGGGAGCTGATCGATATCCGGATATAAGACTATTTTAAGAGAATCAATCCTAAAACAGGAGAGAGCCAAGTTGGGTTAGTTAGATAGAAGTTACAGCCGGACACAGTGCGGTTATCGATTACTGCATGGTTAGAGGGATGAAATCGTAAGCGAAATAGAAGGACGCTCACCTTGAGTGGATTGGCGGACAGCTACCCTTTCGGAAAGTTATTCCGGTGCGTGCGGAATGACTTGTATCCGTACAACGGTTTGTTGTATACTGAGGCAGAACTGAATAGGAGGGGAGCTTGTGTGACAGGCTGAGAGGAAGGATGACCTTCGACCCTTATACCTGATGTGGGTAATGCCACCGTAGGAACTTCTTTTGCTCTGTGACTTTGACAGGAGGATGCCGCTGGTGGCTTCCTCCTGTTTTTTGTTCAAATTTCGGTGAAAGAGGGAGAATCAAAATGAAGCGGCTTGATATCAGGAAAGTGGCCTTGGCCGGTCTGTTCTGTGCGGTTGCGGTACTGGGAAGTCTGTTTTCGTTTCCGGCTTTCGGGAGCAAATGTGCACCGGTGCAGCATGCGGTGAATATCCTCTGCGCGGTGTTGCTGGGACCCGGATACGGCCTCGCTGTTGCATTTTCGGCTGCGCTGATCCGCAATGTGCTCGGCATCGGCAGTCTTATGGCATTTCCCGGCGGCATGTTTGGCGCCCTGCTCTGCGGTCTCGTGTATGCAAAGACGAAGAGTATCCCGGGAACACTGTTCGGAGAAGTGTTTGGCACGGCGGTGCTCGGCGGTCTCTGCGCCTATCCGGTTGCCATCTTTTGGATGGGAAAAGAGCGCTGCAGGGGCTTGCCTTTTATGTATTTGTGGTTCCGTTTCTGATTTCTACAGTCGGCGGTGCGATTCTGGCCGCGATCCTGATTTACAGCTTGCAGACAGCCGGACTCCTGCGACATATGCGGGAAGCGATTCATGGATGAGGAGGAAAAGTATGTTTCAGACGATGTTTGCCAATGTGAGAAATGTGTGCCCGCTCGTGCACAACATCACGAACTATGTGACAGTTAATGACTGCGCCAATATGTTGCTTGCCTGCGGCGCGTCGCCGATTATGGCGGATGATGAAGAAGAGGTCGAGGAAATCACCGCGCTCTGTGCGGGGATCAACATCAACATCGGCACCTTGAACCGGCGCACCATAGCATCCATGCTGCTCGCGGGAAAGCGGGCAAATGCGCTGGGACATCCGGTTGTGCTGGATCCGGTAGGTGCCGGTGCCTCGAAGCTGCGCACGGAGACGGCAGAGCAGCTTTTGAAAGAAGTGAAATTCACGGTGATTCGCGGCAACATCTCCGAGATCAAAACCCTGGCGTACGGCAACGGCACCACGAAGGGCGTGGATGCGGATGTCGCCGACAGAGTGACGGATGAAAATCTCCCGGAGATGGTCGCCTTCGCGAAGGCATTTGCGGCGAAAACCAGCGCTGTCATTGCCATTACCGGTGCGATTGATATTGTGGCGGACAGCAGCCGAGCGTACTGCATCCGAAACGGGCATCCGATGATGGCTTCGATCACGGGAACAGGCTGCCAGCTCTCTGCGATGACAGCGGCTTTTGTCGCGGCCAACAGAGAGCAGGCGCTCGAAGCTGCGGCGGCGGCCGTCGCGGCGATGGGCTACGCCGGGGAGCTCGCCTATGAGAGACGCAGCGCAACCGACGGCAATGCGACTTACCGGAACGGCATCATAGATGCGATTTACAACATGACACCGGAGAGCTTGGAGAAAGGCGCGCGCTATGAAGTGTACTGAGGAGATGATGCGGCTCTACGCCGTGACGGACAGAGCCTGGATCGGAAAACAGAGCCTCGCGGAACAGGTGGAGTCAGCACTTCGGGGCGGCGTGACCTGCGTCCAACTCCGCGAAAAGGAGCTGGATGAGGAGCGGTTTCTTCGGGAAGCCGAGGAAATCTTACGCTCTGCAAGCGGTATCGCGTGCCCTTTTTCATCAATGACAATGTCGCACTTGCCCTCCGCTGCCACGCCGACGGTGTACATGTGGGGCAGGACGATATGGATGTCGCGGCTGTGCGCCGCCTGGTCGGACAAGAGATGATGATAGGCGTATCGGTGCATACCGTCGAAGAAGCGCGCACAGCGGCAGAGGGCGGCGCGGACTATCTCGGGGTCGGCGCCATGTTTGCGACATCCACCAAGACGGATGCAAGTTTGGTGACCAAGGATACACTCCGCGCAATCTGTGACGCGGTTTCGATTCCGGTGGTCGCAATCGGCGGAATCAACAAGTCGAATCTGCTCGAACTCGCGGGCACCGGTGTCGACGGCGTCGCCCTGGTCAGCGCAATTTTCTCCGCGGCAGACATCGCGGCAGAGTGTCGCCTGCTCTACGGCTTGTCGCAGGAGATGGCAGAACTCGGAAAGTGAATGGACTGAATGAGAAACGAGCGGAAGGAGGATATGACATGAAGGTACACACAGCGCTCAGCATTGCGGGGAGCGATTGCAGCGGCGGCGCGGGAATTCAGGCAGATCTTAAGACCATGACCATGCAGGGAGTCTATGCGATGAGCGCAATCACGGCGCTGACGGCACAGAATACAACCGGTGTCCGCGCGATTCAGGAGGTGAGCCCAGAGTTTCTGGGGCAGCAACTGGACGCAATCTTTGAGGACATCACGCCCGATGCGGTTAAAATCGGCATGGTGGCCTCCGGCGAACTGATTCATGTGATTGCGGAAAAACTGCGGCAGTACGGGGCGGTCAATGTAGTACTGGACCCCGTGATGGTCGCGACCTCCGGCGCGGCGCTTTTGAAAACAGACGCCGTACAGGCGTTGACGGAAGAACTGTTTCCCCTCGCCTTGCTGGTGACACCCAATATTCCCGAGGCAGAGCTGCTTTCCGGTTTGACCATTCATACCGAGGAAGATATGCTGCGGGCAGCGGAGAGCATCGGAAATCGGTATGCCTGTGCCGTGTTACTGAAAGGCGGACATCGGGTCAATGAGGCAAACGATCTTCTCTACCAACAGGGAACTGTACAGTGGTTTCGCGGAGAGCGCATCCGGACCGAGAATACCCACGGCACAGGCTGCACCCTGTCGAGCGCGATTGCCGCGAATCTCGCGAAGGGCTTTTCGCTGTCAGAGTCCGTGGAGCGCGCCAAGGCCTATCTCACCGGCGCGCTGAAGGCCGGGCTTGATCTCGGCAAAGGCTCGGGACCGCTCGCGCATTTTTATGGCCTGACCAACGCGTGACCGTTGTCAAAGAGGGTAGTCATGAAATACTATGAGGCAGAACCAACCCCGGAAATTCTGGAAAAACTACTGCAGCTGTCCGCGCAGTGGGCGGCGGAACAAAACTGTTACGGCTATTACCCGAATACGGAAGCGGACATCGCGGGGAAACGGATTTTTCTCGCGGAGGATGAAGACGGCATCGAAGCGTATCTGCTCGGCAAGCTTGAGACCGCGAAGAACATGAAGTCCATCATGGCAGAGGGAACAGTGTACTTCGAAGTAGAGGAACTGTATGTTGTCCCGGAAAAGCGCTCGCAGGGAATCGGCGAAGCACTGTTTCGCTTTGCGGAAGAAACAATCAAGAAGGACGTGCAATTTATTGTGCTCAGTACTGCGAGTAAGAACAGCAAGGCGATTTTACATTTTTACTTGGATGAACTGGGGATGCAGTTCTGGAGTGCGCGGTTATTCAAGAAGGTGAGAGAATAGGACAGGCTCTTTTGAACAGTTTTTATTTGAAATTGGAATCATACTTGATCTTGAGATTTTCATGAAGCAGGTCCATAATTTTAATCAATAGAGCTATCAGATAGCCTATATGAATATGGCTGTTGATACAATAGGGAAAATATTGAATCAGCGATCCGCACCGGAGGGATAATGTGCTACACGATGGAATCTACGAACAATTAATCAGCAAGGGCTTGGAACGCGAGCTAGAGAAGAGCGATAAATATCGCTTGACGGAACCAATCGATACCGCGGAGGCCTCTAAGGTTCTTGCCAAGTACGTAGCCACGGTCGTGGAGCGCGGTATGGAGAACCTGAAAGATCAAGGGGCTGATTTGCAGGAGCAGGTAGCACTTGCAAATCACTTGATTGATGCCATTTTGGAAAGAACCAAGGAGGCTGATTTTGCTGCGCTTTCTGTAGCGGAGCGCGCGGAGCAATTACTGGCGCTCTTTGACCGGAAGAACAGCATACTTGCGCTGGATGAAAAGGCGCAGCTCGTGAGACCGGAGACCTCGATTGCGCAGTCAAGTCTCTTTACCGGAGCCGTACATGAGCCGCAGATGTACAGCGAGCTCAAAAAGGAAATCGTATCCAGCAATCGCATTGACATCCTGGTCTCGTTTATCAAATGGAGCGGCTTGCGGCTCATGATGGACGAGCTGAAGCACTTCACCGAAAATGGTGGGGAACTGCGCTTTATCACGACCTCTTATATGGGCGCAACGGATGTTAAGGCCATTGAGGAGCTCCGGAAGCTCAGCAATACGCAGATTAAAGTAAGCTACAACACGAAATCACGCGACTCCACGCGAAGGCATATATTTTTTATCGTGACAGTGGTTTTACCACTGCTTATGTGGGCTCTTCAAATATTTCCAATGCGGCTCTGACGAGTGGTCTTGAGTGGAATACCAAGATTACCAAGCAGGATTTACCGGAGACCATAGCAAAAGTCGCAGCTACATTTGAGTTCTACTGGAATGACAAGGAATTTGAATACTACGATGAGGGGCAGAAAGAGCGTTTAAGCCGCGCCTTGCAGGCTGAGAAGTACAGTGGAGAACAGCCGACCGAAGTTTACACGATGGACATTCAGCCCTATTCCTATCAGCAGGAGATTCTGGATAAGCTGGAGGCCGAGCGGACCATCCGGGGCTATACCCGCAACCTGGTTGTGGCGGCAACTGGTACGGGTAAGACTGTGATTTCTGCGCTCGATTACCGCCGTTTTCGGAAGCAAAATCCCGGGAAACCCTGCCGACTTTTGTTTGTCGCACATCGGGAGGAAATTTTAAAGCAGAGCCTCTATACCTTCCGTGCGGTATTAAAGGATGCGAACTTCGGCGAGTTGTTTGTCGGGAATCATAAGCCGGATTCAATCGATCACCTCTTTCGCTCCATTCAGACCTTCAGCAGTCAGGCATTTACAGAGAAGACTTCGGAAGACTTTTACGATTACATCGTAGTGGATGAGTTCCACCACGCAGCGGCGAAGAGTTATCAGAGTTTACTTGCATACTACCAGCCGAAAATTTTGCTCGGACTCACGGCAACACCGGAGCGTATGGATGGGAAGAACATTCTCGCCTATTTGAGTAACCGGATTGCCGCAGAGATACGGCTCCCGGAGGCCATTGACCGCAAGCTCCTCTGCCCCTTCCAGTATTTCGGCGTGACAGATAGTGTGGATCTTGACGATTTAAAGTGGGCTGCGGGCGGCTACGATAAGACGGCACTCTCAAACATTTACAGCATGAGCGGCTATGTGGCGAAGCAGCGCGCCAACTTAATTCTGTCCTCCATGCTGAATTATGTGACGGATATTAACGACGTAAAGGGACTCGGTTTCTGCGTGACGGTGGAACATGCGGAATTTATGAGTCGCTTCTTCAATGAACATGGCATCCCCTCCCGGGCATTGACGGGAAAGTCACCGGAGGAGGAGCGCCGCAGCGCCGGAAGCGCACTGGTTTCCGGCAAGCTTCGTTTCCTATTTGTCGTTGATATCTACAATGAGGGTGTCGATATTCCCGAAATCAACACGGTCATGTTCCTCCGGCCAACGGAGTCACTGACTATCTTTTTACAGCAGCTGGGACGCGGACTCCGGCTCGCGGAGGGAAAAGAGTGCCTGACGGTTCTCGACTTTATTGGACAGGCAAACAAAAAGTATAATTTTGAGGATAAATTTGCCGCCTTGCTTTCCAATAGCGGTCAGAGCGTGGCACGGGAAATCAAAAACGGATTTGTCTCAGCGCCGAAGGGCTGCTATATCCAGCTTGAGCGGCAGGCAGCGAAGTATATCCTTGAGAATATAAGAGCGTCTTATGGCAACACAGCGGGCCTGGTGGCGCGGATTGCCTCTTTTGAGGAGGACAGCGGCTTGGCGCTGAACCTTGCAAATTTTCTCAGGTATTACCATCTGGATTCGAGAAGCCTTTATAAGTTTGCCTCTTTCTCACGGCTGTCCGTGCGCGCCGGTGTAAGGGATGAATTCACGGAGCCCTTGGAAGAAATCTTAACCAAGGCGATGGCAAAATTTGCGGTCGTGGATTCCAGACGTTGGATTCAGTTCATCCTGAAAACTACTCGAAAACTTGCCGACACTCCAAGTCGAGGAATTCTCTGCGCTTGAACGGCGGATGTTCCGCATGTTCTATATGACCATTTGGGGCAAGGCCTTCGATGAGGAGAGCCGGGAAGCGTTGGCAGAAAAGCGCACGGCGCTTGCGGCAAGTCCGGTTATGGTGAAGGAATTGCTGGAACTTCTGCGCTACCAGTTTGACCGCATTGATTTTATGGATGAGCCGGTTGATCTTGGCTTTGACTGCCCGCTGGACTTGCACTGCAGCTACAGCAGGGATCAGATTCTGGTAGCAATGGACTTTCTGAAACCTTCAACCGTACGCGAGGGTGTCAAGTGGCTTCCGGAGCAAAAGCTGGATGTCTTCTTTGTGACCCTCAATAAGTCCGACAAGGACTATTCGCCGACCACCATGTACAACGACTACTCAATCAACGAGACGCTGTTCCACTGGCAGAGCCAGAGCACCACGGGAGAGCAGTCCGCGACCGGTCAGCGTTACATCCACCACAAGGAGCGCGGCAGCCGTATTCTGCTCTTTGTCCGCGAATTCAAGTCGGATCGCATCAGCAATACAGCTGCGGCCTATACCTACCTCGGGACTGCGAACTACGTAAAGCACGAGGGCAGTAAGCCGATGAACATCACCTGGCGTCTGGATGCGCCCATCCCCGCAAAGTACCTGCGAAAGACCAATAAGCTGGTGGTGGGGTAAAGCAGCTTTTCTGTTGCCGCACTGTTGGGAAAAGATATTTTCTTTGATGGCGGTATCTTTGTGAGTCGTTTGCACCATGATTTGTGAAAGCCAGAGCTCGAAACTCCATGGTTTCGGGTCTTTTCGCATTCGTAACTTGACGAAAAACAGCCTTGGAAGCATGGAAACCGGAGAAGAGAATAAGGGCTTGGATAGTTCTTTTCATGGATAGAGGAACGATAAAGGGGGAAATGTAAGGTGGTTGTTAAGGAAAAAGAGTTCAAACTGAAAGATGGACGTAATGCTTTTCTTCGGAGTCCTTCGGGGGATGATGCGGAAAATATGCTTCAGTTCATCATAAAGGCATCGGGTGAGACAGATTTCCTGATGAAGTTTCCGGAGGAGTTTGCTGGTTTTACGCTTGATCAGGAAAAAGCCTTTCTTCGGGCGAACTGTGATAATAAGAACGGACTGATGATCATCTGCTTTGTAGACGGCAGGATTGCGGGAAGCTGTCAGATTTCTTTTCGTGCGGGGAAAAAAGATCGTCACAGGGCTTCCGTTGCGATTGCCCTTCTGCAAGAGTTCTGGAATCTCGGAATCGGAACAAGGATGTTTGAAGAGATGTTTCAAGTAGCCGGAGAGCGTGGCGATGTCCGTCAGATTGAACTTGACTTTATAGAGGGTAACAAGAGAGCGAGGGGGTTATATGAGAAAATGGGATTTCGGATTACAGGGGTAAAGCCGGATGCCATACGCATGAAGGATGGATCGTTTGTGAATGAGTATATGATGGTGAAACGGCTATAACAAGGCTGCGACCCATACCTATCTCGGGACTGCGAACTACGTGAAGCACGAAGGCAGTAAGCCGATGAAAATCTTTGTGCGGCGCTTGGCCCGTGATTTGTGAAAGTTGGAGCTCGAACTCCCATGGGTTCGGGCTCTTTTCGCATTTGCAACTTGACGAAAAACGGTTGCGGAAGTATGGTAATTTATGAATATTTTATGAAAAGAAGCAGGCCTTGGTGCGGGAAATCAAGATTTGAAAGAGGCGAAACGCACCGCAGAGCGCGCTACTCTTTATTAGGAAGGTGGAAACGCAGTATGCATCCGGAAGAAAAAAGAAGATGGGAGCCGCAAATCCGGAAGATCATTCGGGAGCGGCAGGCTTCGGCCTACAATATGGTGGACATTGCGACGCTCGAACCGCTCTTTGCGGCAGAGGGGCTTTGCTATGCGGACTTCGGTTTTACGAGCCTTCGGGATTTTTTGAATGAATTCCGGGCAGTTTTAAATCTGGTGGACGGAGCGCCTGCGGGCGGTGGGCTTCCCGCAAAATCCTATGTGCAGTTGAAGGACTTTGAGACTTCAGAAGCGACAGTAGAGCAGAAAGCGGAAGCTTCCGAACAGCCGTTACGGCCGGTCTCGCCGGAAGAACCTGCACAGCCGGAACTTTCCGCGGAGGTGAAGGCAGCGCTTGCGCCGAAGATTCAAGCTGCATTTCGAAGTGCGGCTTCCAATGAAGGGGGCTGGGTGAACCTCGCGAGTCTCGGTGCCCTGCTCAAAGAAAACGGGGCGGATGCCAAGCAGTTCGGGTTTCAGAAAATTTTGCCTTTCCTCGAGCAGTTCCCGGAACTGCTTGCGGTAAAGCGGGAGCCCACGCCGAGCGGCAAGGCCTGGGTCGTCTATGCGAAGCTGCGCGATGCGGCGTCCGCGCGTTCGTCGGAAGGCGCAGGACATACGCCTGTACAGCACACGGTGCGTGCGGATGCGGTACACGCGGTCACTGAACCGTCCGTGCCGCCTGCGGGCACCCGGACAGCGAAGGCAGCTTCGGGAAGCGAAGAAGCATTGCAAGCGGAACTCTCTGCGGAAGAGAAAGCGGCGCTCGGCCCGAAGGTTTGCGCGGCGGTTCAGGGTGCTGCTTCGGATGAAGCGGGTTGGGTCAACTTAGCCGGAATCGGGGAAGCGCTCAAGGGTAACGGAATCGATGTGAAGCTGCTCGGCTTTCAGAAGATTTTGCCTTTCCTCGAGCAGTTCCCGGAACTGATTGCTTTAAAGCGGGAGCCCACGCCGAGCGGTAAGGCGTGGGTTGCCTATGCGCGGCTCAAGGCGGATGATAGAAGAGAGGGCGCGAGAAAGACCGCGAGAGCGACAGTCAGGCCGCAGTCGACTTATGTTCCTGTGTCGGCGCACAGAATCGTGGAGGGGAAATTCCCGACCAGAGATTCCTGGCTCTTAACTGGGCCAGAATTCCGAATGCAAAAATCAAAGAGCTCGCGGACAAGGCGCTGGAGGAAAAGTGGTATTACGGCGCGGCGAATGCCGCCGAGGCCGAGAATTACCCGATTTTAAAGAACTATCTCGCCTACACCTTCAAGCGGCTTGCAATCGAGGACAAGATTTTATTCGGGAATACCACGGATCCGGAGCACGCCGGGGAAGAGTATGCGGCGTTCAATACGGGGCTGGTCGACAAAAAGTACGAGTATATCTACGCGCTCTTTAAAAAGAACACGATGACGCCGCAGCCCTACTGGTATTTGCTTGACTTTGTCGTGGCGGGAGAGCAGTCCGGAAAAACCTTGGCAAGGCTCTTTTATCCGCTGCCGAAGCGCGCCGACTATTTTGAGAACAAGTTTCAGAACATGGTCTATGACACTTCGACGCAGTTGCTCTGCGACTACACACACATTATTGCAGAGCGCATCAGCCGCTTTCCGCTTCGTTTCCTGCAGGAGAATTGCCCGCCTGATATGCTTGAAATCGACGGTGTGAAATTGGAAGAGGTCTATCCGAAGCACGCCAAGGACAGCGAGAGAAAGCGCTATTTCGAAGCGCTCGGCGAGCGCATCAACAATACGCCCGTGGTGCTGAACAATTTGAAAAACCGGCTGGAGGCGGCCATTCATCTCACCTTAAAGCGTGTGGAGTGGAATTATAAGACGGCGATTCCGGTGTATTTTCCGACCAGAAATCTCTGCTCGCTTTTGCTGCCGCTCTGCCTCTCGGAGGAGGGACAGGTGGATTTGGCGCTTGTGGTCGAGCATCTGCAGTCGGGCGCGTATCAGGGGCAGACCGTGTTGCCGCTTGACCTGGCTTATAACAACAGCCGTCTTCTCACCCGGCCGGACAGCGACTGGCTCCGGACCGACAGCATTCAGTCGAACGGTTCGGATGACGAGGAGGAATAAAACAGACAGGCGGATTATTCGCCGACCATGATTGTCTCAAACGGTGCGGAGTCGATTTCGCTCCGTGAATCTCCGTCCACGCAGGCGCGTGCCCTGCGGCAGAGTCCCTTCGGGGCACCTGTCACGGTGCTTGAAAGTGCGGAAAACGGTTTCTACGAGGTCATTGATAACGGCAGACGCGGCTATGCGCTGGCGCAGTATCTGAGTTACTGTGTGGCTGAAATATCATTGAAAGGGGGATGAGAGATGAGAAAGCAAAAGCTGGTCGCTGTGGTTCTCGCAGCGGGCGTGGTTCTCGGCGCAGCGGTCTTTGCGGGGTATGAGAGCACGCGCTATACGCGGACGGTGCAGGCGGCCGAACAGGAGTGGCAGCTCGGAGACACGGAAGAAGCAATACCGATCTACGAGAAGGCTATCCGAATGAAGCCGAAGCGTGCAGAGGCCTATCTCGCGCTCGCGGAGATTTATGAGAGGAACAAGCGGCACGCGGATGCGGTCTCGCTTTTAAAGACCGCCGGTGAGGCGATGTCCGGCAAGACTTCGAAAGATGCGATGCTCATTCAAGAGGCACTGGAACGCTACAATCCCACGGTCAAAGCATCCCTCGAATCCGGCAGTTATGAGGATCCGGTGGAGCTCGAACTGACGAGTAAGGGCGTTTCGATACGCTATACCCTTTTGGAAGCGCCCGAAGGCGAGCGTACGGAAGAGCAGGATTACGAAAAGCCGCTTCGCTTCCGCAAAAACGGAACCTATCGCCTGCAGTGCTATGCGGTTAATCAACAGGGGGAGGCTGGTGAGCCGGTGGAGCTTAGCTATGTAATCAAACTCGATCCGGAAAAGTATCATATGAACAGCTGGTATCAGAAGGACAACAGCTGGTACTACAACGACGATACGGGGGTGCCGGTGGTCGGCTGGCGGCAGATTGACGGCAACTGGTATCACTTTGCCGAGAACGGCGAGATGATGACGGGCTGGTTGGAGCTTGGTGACAACTTCTACTACCTCGATGAGAACGGTGTCATTGCAAACGGCTGGCGCAATCTGGACGGAAAGTACTATTACTTCCTCGAGGACGGCAGCATGGCGGTGAACCGTTGGGTGGACGGGGATTATTATGTCGGCGCGGACGGTGTTATGCTGGTCTCGACAACGACCCCGGACGGCTATCAGCTGGATGAAAACGGCAAGAAGATTGAGAAGAGCCAAAACGAGAAGGCAATCGAAGCCTACCGAACCATACTCCTCGACCGGAGCTGGAACGGCAGAAAGCTGCCCGGCGGACAGTTCGCTGTTGTGGACATCAACGGCGACGGGGTCTGGGAGTTATTGACGGAGTTGGATACAGGATGGGATGATAGCATTACACGCTGTTTCTACTATACGGATAGTTTACAGATGTACGCATTGGATTCTAATGAATATGATCCACCGAGCAATCTCCAAATTTGGGATGTATTTATTCCGTCGAATCATACTGTGATTATTGGGCGTAGGCGCGGGAAAGCCTATACGAGTGCGATGGTACAGAGCAATAATCGAGACGATTTCCGAGCCTGAAGAAGGAAAAATCGGATGGCCGTATGTAGAGCGCTACAAAGAGGAGAGCGGTGTTACGGCGGAGCAGAAAGAATTTTTGGAGCGTTGGCGCGTGGGAGCAAAGAAATATTATTCGGCACCCTGCTATTATCCGAACTTTGCGGACATCAACGCGGCGAATATAGACAAGTATCTGAGCGGACAAGGGCAGAGCACGGGGATGCAGTATGCGTTTAGCGAGTATCCCGGCGTGGAAGAACTTCGGTGACAGGTTCACTGCCGTGAGCCGCAAGATGCCCTTGACAACGCCTGCCCTAGAGCGTAAAATAAGGCTTAAATCATAAACGTTGAGACCGATGTCTCGACAGAGTGAATAGACGATTAAGCACAGGATTCGTCTACCCATTTTTACTCTGTTGAGGCGTCGGTTTTTTGTTTTGCCTCAAATCCTGTGGCACCTTGACAAGTGAATCCGCAGCTGTTTCGAGCAAGCGCTCGGGGAAGCACGCCGGGATCTGCGAGAGCAGAGAGCGTGCCAAGGCGAGAATCCGAACAGACTGCGACCAAGAAACAAAAAATACAAAGTAAAAACAACAGCAAAGATAAAGGCAAAGAGACAGCAAGCAGACAAGAAACGTTTGCATACAGGAAAGTGAGGCAAAGCTATGAAGAATATGAATGATAAGGTGTTCGGTCGTCAGGAAAACGTTTCGGTGTTTACGCCGCAGCTGCCCGTGGACGGTAAGAGTACCCCGGGTCAGGCGGCGGGTCAGGCGGCAGGGCGTTTTTTGCAGGCTTCGGCGCTGCTTCCGGAGGAGGGCTTTCTCGGGATGGAACTGAGGCCCGAGCGGGGCGTAAAGCAGGAAATTTTCCTGTTCGCGGCGCCGGATACGGCGGTGCGCGATGCGGACTACGGCTGGATTTTTGAGGATTGCGCGGAGGAGGCGCCGACGGCGTCGAAGACGCTCGAAAGTCTCTTTGCGGAGGGGCGCAAGGTATATGCGCTCGCCGAAACCGCGAGCGGCGAAGGCATAACTTTGGATGCAGAGGCGTCTTCGGAGAACGCAAGTCTCTATCGAAAATATACGGAAGAGCGTTCCCGCGCGGATTTGACCGCGCAGTTTTATAAGCTCCTCATGGAAGAAGGCGGTCTGCTCCGCATGGTGGCGGGAAGTTCGGTGGGAAGGGAGAACCCGGCGTGTACGCGCGGTCGCATTTTCCTGAGTTTTCCGCATGCAATCAGTCTCCGCCTTCGCACCGCGATTTCGCTCGCCTTTCCGGGAACGGCGCTCGAAGAGCTTTCGGAGCATGCGGAGACGGAAGCACCGGAAGCCTGTGTCAGCGAGTCCTATCTCTTTGAGGGGCTGCTCCGCTTCTTTTTACTGCTTTCTGCCATTGAGCGGCGGCAGCAGAGACGGAATGAAGAGGAGGTTCCCGAAGAGTGGAAGGAGCAGAAAAGTCTGGAAGAGGCTGCGTCGAAGATGGAGGTGCGGAGCTACTGCTACAATCCGATTCTCATTGAGGATCTGGAACTCAGTGTGCGCAGCTATACCTGTCTCAAGAAGGCCGGTATTCTTACGGTTGAGCAGCTGAAGCGTCTCAGCGCGGATGAGCTGCTGCGCATCAAAAACATGGGGCGTAAGAGTGTGACGGAGATTCAAATGAAACTGGAAGAAATACAGCACTTCCCGGCGGTAAGTTCTCTTCCCGAAAAGGATTACCTGGCGGAACTGGACGCTCTGATCGGCCTCGAGGAGGTTAAGGCGCAGGTCAGAAAAATTGCGGCATTTGCCAAGATGAAAAAAGATTTCGAGACGCGGGGGAAAGGAAAACTCGGTGTGGCGCTCAACATGGAATTCAGCGGAAATCCCGGCACGGCAAAAACCACGGTGGCGCGCATTCTCGCCGGTGTTCTGAATCAGATCGGCATTCTTCAGAGTTCCGAGCTCATTGAAGTGGGGCGCGCCTCCCTGGTGGCAGGCTATGCGGGACAGACCGCGGAGCGGGTCCGGGATGTGTTCCGGAGTGCTGAGGGGAAGGTTCTCTTTATCGATGAGGCCTACTCGCTGGTCGAGCACTGGGAGGGTGGCTACGGCGATGAGGCCATCAATACCATTGTGCAGGAGATGGAGAATCGCCGGGAGAACACGGTCGTGATTTCGCGGGCTATCCGAAGCAGATGGAAGAGTTCTTTTCGAGAAATCCGGGGCTTCGTTCCCGCGTTCCGTTTCAGCTCAACTTTCAGGATTACGCGGTCGAGGAGTTGCTGAAAATCACTGCGCTGGAGGCAGCGCGGTACGGTTTTGCGCTTTCGCCGGAGGCGGAAGAGGAGGTTCGGAAACTTGCGGCACCGTGCGCAAAGGAACAGAGTTTCGGCAACGGCCGCTTCTGCAGAAATCTGGTCGAAAATGCGCTGCTCTCCTATGCACAGCGTGTCTACGGCGCGGAGGAAGGCGATGAGACAAATGCGGCGCAGGACTTTGTACTGCGCCCGGAGGATTTTTCCGCGCCGGATGTACAGGCTGCGGCAAAGAAGGCTGTCATCGGATTTCAGCCCTGTGCGGCGTAAGACGGCGTATAATAGAGATACTTAATTACTCAGGAAAGCGAGAAAAAGCAGGATTTTGCACGGAAAGGAGCGGTGACATGTCAAAGAAGTCTACGGCGTTTCAGCACAAGTTTATGCGTTGGATGTACCGGGGCAAGGGGATTTTTAACCCTTTGAACACGGGTTGGATCGATGAGCACCTGGCCTGTGTGCGGGAGTGGGTCGCCAACGTGTTTTTCTACCGAAAGGGCGACACGGTGATTATGATCGATGCGGGCTATCATTACGAGCGCCTCGAAGAAAAGATGGGCTGGCTCGGACTAAAGCCGGCGCAAATTTCAAATGTGCTGCTCACGCATCTCGACACCGACCACATAGGTGCGGTCGAGGCGGATGGCGGCGGTCTTTTCCGCAATGCGACCGTATATCTCGGCGAGATTGAAAACCGTTACTTAACAGGAGAGCGGAAGCGCCGTGTGCTCTACCGGCTCGGCAGCTTGCCCCGCGTTCGGATTCCGAACGAGAAGGTTTTACTTCGGGACGGGCAGGTTTTCACAATCGGCGACATTCAAATCGAGTGTTTTCTGGTGCCGGGTCACACCTGGGGGCATATGGTCTACTTGTTGGACGGACGCTATCTCTTGACCGGCGATGCGATATGGCTCGGCGCGGACGGCGGCTACAGCTTTTTGGCTTCGCTCGCGGAGGATAATCGTCTCGCGGTTCGCGCCCTCGCGGCTTTTGAGGCAAAGCTCCGTGCGCGGGGCTTAAGGCCTCTCGTCATCACGGGGCACACGGGGTATTCATCGGACCTTGACTTTGTCTTTTCACACTGCGACCTCTGCTGCAAGACCTCGGACAAGCGGTATTTTAATCCCGCGGCACCCTACGATGCCTATGACGAAAGCGAGGACACGGAAGCGCGGGCGGCTGTCCCGCTGTAATCCGGCGGCGTATGCTTCCCGGGCGGACAGGTTGTGGCAGAGAAAAGCCCGCAAAACGCTAAGGAAATCGACAGATTTGCCGTCTTTGTGTGAATAGACAACAGTTTGCGGCTCTGTTATGATAGGCGAATATCATAGCTTAGGGAGGATCACAGATGAAGAAAACAATGCTCTGCGCGACCGTTCTGGCACTCAGCGTTGCGGCCACAGGCTGCGCATCCGGCAAAAAGGCAGAGAGCAGTGCGGCGAGCACTGCGGCAGCGCAAACCGAGGCCGCTTCGACCACTGCGGCGGGCAAGACAGCCGAGACAACAGCGACGGCGGCGGCTGCTTCGGACATGGCGGTGCCGGGGTATGCGCCCGGTCAGATTCCGGAGATTCCGGCAATCGTCCTGCCGGAGCTCGGCATTTCGGAGAATCCGGCCGCAAAAATTACGCTTGACAAGACCAAGGCGCTCAGCTCGGTTCCGGGCATTACGGTCACGCCGGTCAGAGTCGAGAACAATCAGATTCAGCGCGGTTCCACGGTCATGCAGCTCGGCAGCAACGGCGAGGGGCAGTATAAAGACGGAAATTTGACCGTGCAGACCGACGGCAACGGTGCGGGGCAGTATGTCGACGCAGAGCGCGGTATCACGATTCAGCGCGACGATGACGGTTCGGGTCAGTACCTCGACAGTAAGCTCGGCATTTCCCTCCTGGTGGATGATGACGGCGCGGGCAGCTATAAGGATGATCGCTACGGCATCTCGCTGATGGTGGATGACGACGGCGAGGGCCTGTACACAAACACGCAGAACGGGGTCACCGTCACCGCGGACGATGATGCGATGAGCTACCGCGCGGGTAAGGTGAAGATTACACAGAAAAAAAGGACGGATCGGGCAGCTATTCCGACGCGGAGAGCGGGCTCAAAATCGAGAACGACGGCAAGGGTAAGGCAACCGTCACCAAGGGAACGCAGAAGGCAACCGTGGATGCGGCGCCGCTCGGCACGCTGCCGCGCCTCCCGCGGCTCGGTGCGGTTCCCGCTGTTCCGAGTCTCGAGGCAAACAGTCTCCTGATTACCCTGGATTCCGGCGTGCTCTTCGATGTCGACAAGTACGACCTTCGCCCGGAGGCACAGGAGACCTTAAATCAGCTCGCCAAGCTCCTCACGGAGGCAGGGATTACGGCCTTTGAAATTGACGGTCACACGGATTCCAACGCGGACGATGCCTATAATCAGACGCTCTCCGAGAACCGCGCGAATGCGGTCAAGGAGTATCTGAAGGCGCAGGGCGTGACCGCGGAGATTACGACGCAGGGCTACGGCGAGAGCCATCCGGTCGCGACCAACGAGACCGCGGAGGGCAGGCAGCAGAACCGCCGCGTGGAGATTATTATCCCGACGGTATAAGCGGCGGATGAGAGCGGCTCAAAACCACTCATCGTAGAACTCGATAACAAAGTCCCACAGGAAGCGCTCGCGCTGTTCCGCGATGGCTTTTGCGGCCTCGGTATTCATGAGGTCTTTTAATGTGAAGAGCTTTTCAAAAAAATGATGCAGAGAACTGCCCTTGTGATTGTGGTAGGCTTCGCTGCCGAGGCCTAAGGCAGGCGCTTCGGTCGGGTCAAACATGGCTCGGCCCCTGGATCCGCCGTAGGCAAAGGTTCTCGCAATGCCGATGGCGCCGAGGGCATCCAGGCGGTCGGCATCCTGTACGATTTTTCCTTCGAGGCTGTCCGGGGCAATGCTGTCCGTGCCGTGGAAGGAGACCTGGGAAATAATAGAAATGATGTTCGCTGTCATCTCTTCGGAGATGGCAGCTTTTTTTCAGGATGCGGCGGGTATTCCGGTAGTCATTTCCCGAAAAGAGCTTCGGGTCATCGGCGTCGTGGAGGAGAGCGGCGAGAGCCACCAGGGTTTCATCGCAGGGATACGCTTCGGCGAGACGCCGCGCGAGGCGGTACACGCGAAGGGTGTGCCAGTAGTCGTGGCCGCTCGCATCTCCCGCAAAAAGGGTCTTGATTTCTGATTGAACAATTGCAACGGATTCTGTCATAGTAACTCCTGAATTTTGAATGTCTGTCATTGTATACCGGTGGAAGCTGTGTAGCAAGTGAGAATGATTGCCGTTTTTTCACAATACACGGGCAAAATAGTTATAGGAATCTAACAGTTTTTCTTGACATTGCCTTCGTTTCGGGCTAGAATTGCAAACATATTGCAAATGGAAATAGTTTGCAAATATCAACCAAGGGGATAACAGAGGAGGCATATGAAAAAGTTCGGACAGTTTCTTTTGGTCTCCGCGCTTTCGGCAGCATTATTGGCCGGCTGCGGCGGAAGCAAGAAGGCAGAGAGCAGCGCGGCGGGAAGCAGCGAGGCGAAGACAGAGAGCACGGCTGCGGGCGGTCAGAAATTAAAGGTTGTCACGACCATTTTCCCGGAGTACGACTGGGCAAAGGCTGTGCTTGGCGACAAGGCGGAGAACGCGGAACTCACCCTGCTCTTAAAGAACGGCGTGGATTTGCACAGTTTCCAGCCGAGCGCGGAGGATATCGCAAAGATTAGCGAGGCAGATCTCTTCATCTATGTGGGCGGCGAGTCCGACGGCTGGGTCGACGATGCGCTCAAAGAGGCGAAGAACAAGAACATGAAGGTCATCAACCTCATGGAGACCCTCGGCGACAAGGCGAAGGAAGAGGAGATGAAGGAGGGCATGCAGGAGAGCGAAGACGAGCATGACCACGACCACGGCAAGGAAGTCTCTACCTTCGAGGACAGCGAGGTAAAGGACAGAACCCTCGCCGACTGGAAGGGCGACTGGCAGTCCGCTTACCCGCTCGCAAAGAGCGGCGCGCTCGACGCGGCATTCAAGGAGAAGGCCGAACAGACCGGAAAGATGACCGCCGACGAGTACAAGGCCTACTATACGAAGGGCTACGAGACGGACATCGCGAAGATCAACATCGACGGCGATACGATCAGCTTCACGGACGAGAGCGGCAAGACCGTGAAGTCTCCGTACAAGTATGTCGGCACTTACATCCAGAACTGGTCCACGGGCACCAAGGCTGCGATGTACCGCTTCGAGGCGGAGGATAAGAATTCCGGTGCGCCGATTTATGTGGAGATCAATGACCACATGATTGAGCCGGCGACAGCGGAGCACTTCCACATCCGCTTTAGCAACGAGAGCTTCGATGCAATCAAGGATCCCGAGAATTCCTGGCCGACCTTCTATCCGGCGGCGCTGACGGGGGAGGAAGTCGCCGATGAGCTCGCGGGTCACGACCACCACGAGGAGACCGAGTACGACGAGCATGTCTGGCTCTCGCTGAAGAACGCGGAGCTCTATGTGAACAAGATTGCCGAGGATCTCTCCGCGCTCGACACGGCAAATGCAGAGAGTTACAAGAAGAACGCAGAGGCTTACAATAAGCAGCTTTCCGAGCTCGACACGCAGTATGCGGATGTCGTGAAGAAGGCTACCAATAAGTATCTGCTCTTTGGCGACCGCTTCCCGTTCCGCTATCTCGTGGACGACTACGGCCTCGACTACAGCGCGGCGTTTGTCGGTTGCTCGGCAGACACCGAGGCGAGCTTTGAGACGGTTCGCTTCCTCGCGGACAAGGTGGACGAGAAGAAGCTCGGCAGCATCCTTGTGATTGAGAATTCCGATCAGAAGATTGCGAACACGATTCAGCAGAACACCAAGGAGAAGAACCAGAAGATTCTGGTCCTCGACTCCATGCAGTCCGTGACCGAGAAGAACATGGCGGACGGCGAGACCTATCTCGGCGTGATGAAAAAGAACCTCGAGGTCCTGAAGCAGGCGCTGCAGTAAAGCGACTTTGCGCCCGGGAATCGGGAAACAGAACAAAAAGCGGGAGGCACCTGCAAGTTTGCAGGCGCCTCCCGCTTTTATCTATCATTACGGCTCGCTGACTTCAAACAGCATGTCGCCGTAGCTCGGGAGCGGCCAGAGATCCTTGTCAATTACGGTCTCGAGTGCATCGGCGCTCTCGCGGAGAATCCGCATGTCCGCGACAATCTGTGTGTGGTAGGCTGCGGCGCGCGCGGCCGGGTCCTGAATGGAGGCGGCGAGATCGGTATCGCTCTGTAACTTCTCGCGGCTTCGCTTCATATCGCTGAGGAGTTCGCTCGCGCGGAGCAGCAAATCCTCCTGCGCGCTCACATCGGCCGCGGCGCAGGCGCTCTTCACCTGATTCACCGAGGTCGCAAGCCGGGTCACATAGTGAATCGCCGCGGGAATCAACTGCTTGCCGGAGATATTGATCATGGCGCGCGACTCGATGTTGATGCGCTTTGCATAGTTCTCATAGGCGACAATGCTGCGGCTCTTTAACTCGGTCTCGGAGTAGATGCCGAAGGCAGAGAAGAGTTCCACGGCCTTTTTGCTTGTGAAGGCGGGAATCGCGTCAATCGAGGACTTTAAGTTCGGGAGCCCGCGCCGCGCCGCTTCCTGTACCCACTCCTCGGAGTAGCCGTTGCCGTTGAAGACAATGCGCTGATGTTTGGTCAAGAGTTCGCGTATCAGTTCCCACGCCGCTTCTTTGACGGAAGAGGCCTGTTCGAGGCGGTCGGCCGCGAGGCGGAACTGCTCGGCGAGTATCGTATTCAGGACAATATTGGCGCTCGCGATGCTGTCGCCGGAGCCGACCATGCGGAACTCGAACTTGTTGCCGGTGAAGGCGAAGGGCGAGGTGCGGTTGCGGTCGGTCACATCGGCGTAGAGATTCGGGAGCGTGTCGACATGGGTCTCGAGGCTCTTTCCGGAGAGCGAGCTGCTAGCTCTGCCGGTCTCGATAATCTGCGCGACAATATCCTCGAGCTGGCTGCCGAGGAAGCAGGAGATGATGGCGGGCGGCGCCTCGTCCGCGCCGAGCCGGTGATCATTGCCGACATTTGCCGCGGAGAGACGCAGGAGGTCGGCGTGCGTATCCACGGCCGCGAGCACACAGGCGAGCGTCAGGAGAAACAGCTGATTCTCGTGCGGGCGCTTGCCGGGGTTTAAGAGGTTTAAAGCCGGTGTCGGTCGAGACGGACCAGTTGTTGTGTTTGCCCGAGCCGTTGACGCCGGCAAAGGGCTTCTCGTGCAACAGACATTCGAGACCGTGGCGACCGGCCTGCTTCTGGAGGATCTCCATGGTCAGCTGGTTGTGGTCGACCGCGAGATTTGCCTCTTCAAAAATCGGCGCGAGCTCGTGCTGGCAGGGCGCGACCTCGTTGTGCTCGGTCTTTGCGCTGACGCCGAGCTTCCAGAGTTCCATGTCCACATCGCGCATAAAAGCGGCGATGCGCTTCCGGAGCACGCCGAAGTAGTGGTCGTCGAGCTCCTGGCCCTTTGCGGGCATACTGCCGAAGAGCGTGCGGCCGGTGTAAATCAGATCCTTCCGCTTCAAATACTTTTCGCGGTCAATGAGGAAATATTCCTGCTCGGCGCCGACCGAGGGCTTGACCCATTTCGCATCGTCTATGCCGAAGAGCTTTAAAATGCGAAGAGCTTCGCGATTTAAGACCTGCATGGAGCGGAGCAGGGGTGTCTTCTGGTCGAGCGCCTCGCCCGCGTAGGCACAGAAGGCGGTCGGGATACAGAGCGTCACGCAGTCGCCCTCTTTCCGGAGAAAGGCAGGGCTCGTGCAGTCCCAGACCGTGTAGCCGCGCGCCTCAAAGGTGGCGCGGAGACCACCGGAGGGGAAGGACGAGGCATCGGCCTCGCTCCGGACCAGGTTCTTGCCGGAGAATTCAAGCAGGGCGCGCCCCTCGGCATCCACGCCGGAGAGGAAGCTGTCGTGCTTCTCGGCGGCGACGCCGGAGAGCGGCTGGAACCAGTGGGTGTAGTGGGTCGCCCCGTTCTCGACGGCCCATTCCTTCATCGCCTGGGCGACGGAATCCGCAATCGCGGGCTCCAGCTCGTAGCCTTCGGTCATCATTTCCCGCACGCGCTGGTAGACGGCCTTCGGCAGGCGCTCCCGCATCACGCGGTCGCCGAATACATTTTCACCGAACAGTTCCGCAATGTTTACCCTTTCGCGTTTTTCTTCCATTGGTTCCTCCTTGTATGCAAGTGAACATGTTTGCGTGACTGTACCACAGGAAAAAGCGCTGTAAACAGAGGCAACCGAATTTCAGTAAAATGCATGGATATTTATGCGATAGATAACAGCGTTTCAGTGAAAATCGTAGGAGAGGCGGAGTGTATTTCCGCTTCGTGCGACGGTCGCAAGGGCACCGCTGACCAGCGGGAGTGCCGGCGGGAGATGTCCGAAGTCCGCATCCATGATGATCGGAACGCGGTATTTTTCGAGGCGGTGAAGGACAGCCGCGTATTGGTCGAGCCCGAAGAGCGGCTCGTCAAAGTGCAGGGGGCGCCCGATCAGAAAGCCGCCGACGCGGGAGAACCAGCCGCAGTGCGCGAGCCGCCAGAGGACGCGCTCCATGTCAAAGACATTGAGGTCGCAGGACTCAAAGAACCAGAGTATGGGTTCGTCCGGATAGCGCTTTAAAAATTCTTCCACGCGGTCAAAGGAGGTTCCCGCGATACCTCCCAGGATATCGAGGCAGCCGCCGAGCAAGCGCCCGCGGAGCGTGAGCGGAGCAGCGGTCTCCCGCAGTTCTCCCGTAGCGTCCGGCTGAAAGCAGCGCAGCTTGGTTTCGCGGTCCAAGTTGTAGGGGAGCAGCGGGTGTTCTTCGTCGCGGAGCGCCGCATACTGCCAGCGGTCATAGTTTTCAAATGCCGAGCGTTTGCCGGTGAGTAAATCGAAGGCATCGAAAAGTGCCGGGTGCCAGGGCTCCATGCCGAAGGCCGGGGCATTCGGGCCGTAGACAGCCGCCGTGTCGCAGAGGGTCGGCAGGAGAAACGTGAGGTTTGTGTTGTCTGAAAATCCCATAAACCACTTGGGGGAAGCGGCCGCAATCGCGGGAAAGTCGACCGCATCCAGAATGGTGCACATGAGCTCGCCGCCGCCGAGTGACATAAGGATGTCGGTATCTTTTCTTGTAAAAAAGTCATTGACCTCTGCGGCGCAGGCTTCCGGCGTATTGCTGATGCCGACGCCTTCCTGCACAAAGGCATTCGGGCCGGTCACGCAGCGGTAGCCCATGGCTTCGAATTTGGCGCGGGCATTCAGAAAGGCGGAGCGGTAGGGTTCCGTGGCAGCGCCGAAGGAAGGGGCAATAAAGCCGATGCTTCCGTGTTCGGGTAAAAAGTGGGGGTAACGCATAGAGCCTCCTAAATACAAAGCGGATTTTGATAAAAACCGATTTTGGGTCGGACTCTATTATGCCACCGAAGCGGCTTTCTTGACAGGGAATTACAGGGTAAATTAAGATGAGAATATCACAAGGAGAGATTTGGAAGCGGGAGGGCATACTGTGAGCTGGAGCGGCATGAGAAGCAAACTGGAGAAACGAATATTTGGCGGCGTCTCCGCGGGCATATTCAATATTATGCGACGAGTTACAGTAAGAGTCCCGATCACGAGGGACGCGCGGCGATACGCCTTGACGGTAAGGAGATCATTGCGGGCTGCTATTACAACAACTGGCTGAAAGCCGAGCTCTTTCCGCGGGATGCGCGCTACGAGAGGCGGATGAAAGAGGAGATGGCTTTTACGGATGACACTGCGGTGCAGCTCGGGGTCTTTGATCAGCGGAGCTTTTACGAGGCCTTTTCAATCTTTGACAATCAGAGCATTGAAGAGAGCCTATCAAGCGAAAATATGCTGGTCCGCATTTTCGCGATTCTGGACCGCAGGGTAGGAAAACGGAGACTTGAAAAAATAAGGCGGGAAATCGACGGGGAAGAAAAAACGTTTTGCGAATTTTTTGCGATACGGGCAGCTGCGGAGGGACTGCGCGCGGAGAGGAGAGGGGAGGAATGAAGAGAGAGATGAAACAGGTCGCGGGACTTCCGCTGCCGCTTTACCTGGCCTTGCTCGGGCTGCTCTTTCTCGCGCTGTGGCGCGGTGTGATTCCGGCGGGTATGCCGGGCGGCCTGTTTTTACTCTTGGTGCTCGGTGAGGGCTTAAACGAACTCGGAAAAAATGTGCCGATTGTGAGGACTTATTTCGGCGGCTCCGTGGTCTGCGTGCTCGGCGGTGCGGCGCTCTCTGCGCTCGGGCTCTTTCCCGCGGGCAGTATGGGCTTACTCGATCGCTTTGTTCAGCAAGAGGGCTTCTTGATTTTTACATTGCGGCGCTGATTACGGGCAGTCTCTTTCAAATCGATCGGCGGCTCTTGTTTCGCGCTTCGCTGCGCATTTTGCCGACGGCGCTCGCGGGTGTCGCGGCGGGGACGGCGGTGGTCGTGTTGCTCGGGCTCTTGCAGGGATTCCGTCCTGCGGAGAGCCTGCTCTATATCGCGATTCCCATGACTTCCGGCGGCATGACCGCGGGCGCGGTGCCGCTCTCCGGCATTTATGCCGAGGCGACCGGGATTCCGGCGGGCGAGATTTTAACGCGAATTGCGCCGGCTACGGTGCTCGGGAATATTGTGTCCATCCTCTTCGGGGCGCTCTCGGTGCAACTCTCAAGAAGGTTTCCGAAAATCAGCGGCGGCGGGCAGCTGCTTCGCGGCGAGACGGCCGAAAAAAGCTTGGAAACACCGCGCGTCGACTTTTCCAAGCTACTCGCGGGGCTTCTGCTTTCGCTCGCCTTCTACATGGGCGGGGCCTTGTTACACGGCTTTGTCCCGGCTCTCCCCCGCCTATGCGGGCATGATACTCTGCATTATGGCGGCAAAGGGCTTTTCGGTTCTGCCGGAAGAGATGGAAGAAGCCGCGGCGCTCTGGGGGCAGTTTGTGATACGTGCCTTTACGGCGGCGGCCCTCACGGGGATAGGCATTGTGCTTCTCGATTTAAACCGGCTCGCGGCTGTGCTGACGCTTCCGTATCTCTTGACCGTTGTGCTCGGTGTGCTCGCAATTACCCTGACCGCGGGTTTTGTCGGCAGCAGGCTCATGGGCTTTTATCCCCTCGAGGCTTCGATTGCGGCGGGCATGTGTACGACCAACATGGGCGGTTCCGGCAATGTGGCCGTACTCTCTGCGGCGGACCGCATGGCGCTTCTCCCCTTTGCGCAGATTGTGACCAGGAGCATAGGTGCGCTCATGCTGACGCTCGGCGGAATCTTGATGGGACTGCTTACGGGCTGACGGTGCATTGCTTGCAAAAACTATATCAGCGTGCTATAACTGACATCAGTCGCAAAAAAATACGGTTATGAAAGAGAGGTTTATATTTGAGCATTAAGCAGAAAATTAATACGGCAATCGGCAGTGTAGGAGCGTTTCTCGGTGTGTTTGTTTTCGTCGCCTATATTCCGCAAATCCTTGCGAATTTGCACGGCGTCAAGGGACAGCCGTATCAGCCGCTCTTTGCGGCGGTTTCATGCTTAATCTGGGTGCTCTACGGGTTTACCAAAGAGCCGAAGCGAGATGTGATTTTGATGATTCCGAATTCGGTCGGTGTTGTTTTGGGTCTGGCAACTTTCCTGACCTCGCTCTGATGATTGGCGGGCTGGATTGTCGCAAACCTGAAGATATGCTATGATAAAAGATAGCGCTAATCATAACGCGGAGTTCTCGTTCGGAGGACTCCGCGTTTGCAACATGAGAGAGGGGGGAGAAGGTCATGGAAATCGATCCGCGGGCACTGACGGAAGACGGTTATTTAAAGGATCAGGATTATCTCAAAAATTTTCCCTACGGTCGCTATCCGACTTCGTTTAACGGTTGCGGCTGGGTAGCGATTTACAATGTCGAGCATGCGATCGGACAGAGCATTGCGGCGGAGGCGGTCTACGAGGTGATGCATAAGATGCTCCCCTATGACGGGACCCAGGGGACGCCGTTCCCGACCATGGTGCGCTACTATGCGGAGCGAAATATTCCCGTGGCGCGCATTTACGGGAGCGGAGAAACTTTGATTCGGGCGGTGAAAGAGCACGGCGCACCGCGGGGGATTCTCCGCTATATGGAGGGCAGAGAGCCGCACTACATTGCCTTTGTACTGGTCGATGCCGAAGCGCCCGCCCGCTATCGCTTTTTTAACGCGGCGGACGGCAAAGAGGATTTTATCGAGACCATGGAATATTTTCGGTCGGAACACATACGCGGGCGGCGTATCGTGAGACTGCTGCTGCCGGGGGAGGAGAGAAACGATGCACGAGCGCGTGGCAAAAACCATATTGTCGACGCAAAATGGTCTGAACATTTACCGAGGCGGCGTGTGCAGTATCCTGTCCTGCGATGCAAAGCTGGCATCGAGCCGCTTTCGGGAGTCGGACGGGGAGCTTGAGGCAAAAATCAACGCGCCCGATCTCCTTGAGATGACGCTTCGGCGAAAACAGAGCCGCTGTATGATTATGGTGGGTTCCGCGAGCGAACCCTATCCGAAAGAGGAAGAGGAGACCTTGCTCATGCGCCGCTCGCTCGAGGTGATCGACCGCATGGAGTTCGGGGTCTCGCTCCGCACCAAGTCGCTTCGCATGCTCCGGGATCTCGATATTCTGGAGAGCATCCAGCGGAAAACCCGCTGCGTGGTCGAGGTCATGCTGACCACGGCGGACGAGGCACTTGCTTCGCGCCTTGAACCGACGGAGAGCACGGTCGGGGAGCGGCTGGAATTATTGCGGGCGCTCCGCGACGCCGGTATTCCGACGGTCGTGACACTCGGCCCCGTGCTGCCTTATCTGACGGACAGCCTTGAAAACCTCGAAACCCTGCTCGGCGACTGCGTCGAGGCGCGGGTCTACGGGGTGATTCAGAACGGGTTCGGCGTGACGCTCCGGGCGGGTTCTTCCGCCTATTTCTTCTCCTGTCTCCGGGAGCTTGACCCGGAACTGCCGAAAAAGTACGAGGCCCTGTTGCCGCCCGGTAAGCCGAGAAAGGCGGGCATGTTTCTGTCGCCGAACGCAGCAGCACTTGCCGACTTTTTTCAAAAGAGCACGGCAGCCTGCCGGCTGGTCACCGATCAGGAGGCCTTGTTTGCCTATCGCCACGCGTTTCTTGACAAGCGGGCGGGACAGCAGCTATCGCTCTTTGATCTCTTTCGAGACCTGAGGCGGCTTTAAAGCGCCCAGCCGCCCGAGAGGGTCAGTATGTTGCCGGTGAAATAGGCGGGCGCCGCTGCCAGCTGACAGACCAGGGCAGCGACTTCCTCGGCTGTACCGAGGCGGCCCGCCGGAATCTCGTCTTCGAGGGCACGGCGTTCTTCGGCGTCGAGCCAGGCATTCATGTCCGTGTCGATTGCGCCCGGCGCAATCGCGTTGACCTGAATGTTAGATGGCGCAAGTTCTTTGGCGAGCGCCCGGGTAAAGCTGTTGACGCCGCCCTTGGCCGCGGAATAGGCGACTTCGCAGGAGGCGCCGCGGCTGCCCCAGACGGAGGACAGAAAGATCAGCTTACCGCTGCCGGCATGCAACATGCGCGGAATCGCGAGCCTCGAGAGATAAAAGCAGGAACTTAAATCCGTGCGTATCATATGATCCCAGTCATCGGGGGTCATGTCCTGCAGGAGACCGAGGTGGGAGATGCCGGCGTTTGCAACCAGAAGTTTCGGTGCGGAAAAGTGCCGGTCAAAGTCCGAGAAGACTTCGGCGCAGGCCGCGCTGTCGCTGACATCCGCGAGCCGGGTGACAACGCGCGCACCGGCCGCGCGGCAGAGTGCTGCGCAGTCCTCGAGCTTTTCCTGCTCTTTCCTTGCGAGCAACAAGAGGTCGTAGCCGGACTGTGCAAGTTGCAGGGCAATCGCGCGGCCTATGCCGCGGGAAGCGCCGGTCAGGAGAGCTGCCGGACGGCGGGAAACGGAAGTGTCCGGATTCGGATTTGAGATTTCTGTCATAAGGGGAGCTCCTTTGCATGATTTGAATGAGACCAGTGTAGCATAGCGGCGGGGCTTGCGCCAATTCCTAGTGCTGTGCTAGACTATGGGCGTGTAGTTCACACGCCCTTTTTGTATACGAAAGTGAGGCAGTATGAGTCAGATTTACGATATGATTATCATCGGGTCCGGCCCCGCGGGACTGGCGGCGGCGGTTTACGGACAGAGAGCAAAGTTGGATTTGATTGTGATCGAAAAGCAGATGATCAGCGGCGGTCAGATTATCAATACCCTGGAAGTGGACAACTATCCGGGACTGCCGGGCATCGGCGGTTTTGAGCTCGGACAGAAGTTCCGGGAGCATGCGGAAAAGCTCGGAACCGCATTTGTGACCGACGAGGTAAAAGAGGTCCGCATCAACGAGGACGGTACCAGAACCGTGGTCGGCGCGGAGGCGGACTATACGGCGAAAACCGTCGTGATTGCGAGCGGCGCGGAGCACTCCCTCCTCGGCGTGCCGGGCGAGAAGGAGCTGACCGGCAGCGGCGTCTCTTACTGTGCGACCTGTGACGGCAATTTCTACCGGAACAAGGTCACGGCCGTGGTCGGCGGCGGCGATGTGGCGCTCGGCGATGCGCTCTATCTCGCGAGACTCTGTCGGAAGGTCTATCTGATTCACCGGCGCGACAGCTTCCGCGGCGCAAAGGTACTCGAGGACAAGGTGCGCGCGGCGGAGAATATCGAGCTGGTGCTCGACTCGACGGTCGAAGAAATCCGCGGCGAGGGACAGTTAAAGTCCATCCTCGTGAAGAACAAAAAGAGCGGCGCGGAGACCGAACTCGCGATCGACGGCCTCTTTATCGCGGTCGGCATTGTCCCCGAGTCAAAGAGCTTCCCCTTCCTCAAGACGGATGAGCGCGGCTATGTGCTCGCGGACGAGACCTGTGAGACCAATGTGCCCGGTGTCTACGCGGCGGGCGATGTGCGGAAGAAGCAGCTCCGCCAGGTGATTACGGCGGTTGCCGACGGCGCGAATGCCGTGGAGAGCGCCGTGCGCTATCTGACCGAACAATGAGAGCCAAGCTGATGCGGGCGCTTCGGCGCCTACTGGTTCTGCTCCCGGTGCTCTTCCTGCTGGCAGGCTGCGCGGCACAGGGCGGCAGTGCGGAGAGACAGACAGAAAATCCGTCCGGGCGCACGGAGCTTACAACGGAAGCGGAGCATACACAAAAGGAAAGTTCGGAGCGCGGTTCCGCAAAGTCGAAGAAGAAACAGAAGAAGTCTAAAAAATCCAAGAAGTCCCAAAAGTCCGACAAGCGGCAGAGCGAGGACGCGGCTTTCAACCGCATCCGAAACGCTGTCCGAAGCAGAGACAAGTGAAGCACTGTCGGGCACAGCCGCCGAGGAGACGCGCGCCGCAAAGAAGAGTGCTTCTGCGACGCGGGCGTCGGAGCGCGGTACAGAGGCGGGAAACGGGCATCCGCGAGGACGGAAGCTATACCTCTCGCGATGAGGTCGCGCTTTACCTCCATACGTACGGAAAGCTCCCGAAGAATTTCATCTCGAAGAAAGAAGCCGAGGAACAGGGCTTCCGTTTCGGCGAGGGGATTTCGGCGAGGCGTTTCCCGGGCATGAGTGTCGGCGGTTCCCGCTTCGGCAATTACGACGGAAAGCTCCCGGATAAGAGCGGGCGCCGCTATTACGAGTGTGACATCGACTATACGGGCGGCAGGCGAAATGCCAAGCGTCTGGTCTACTCGAACGACGGTCTCATCTTTTACACCGAGGATCACTATAAGACGTTTACGCAGCTCTATTAGATAGAGGAGAACTATGCGAGAAACCAGATGGAAGATTTACAGCAAGCGGGCCGATTTCGGAGCGATTTCGACCCGCTTTTCCGTGTCACCGATGCTGGCGCGGATTCTGATTAACCGGGGCGTCGCGGAAGAAGAAATCGGCGAATACCTGTCCGGCACCTTGGATGACATACCGCGCGGCGCGCTGCTGCCGGATATGGCGGAGAGCGTCCGCATTCTGGCGGAGAAGATACGGGGCAGAGCGCCGATTCGCATCATCGGCGATTATGACATTGACGGCGTCTGCTCGACCTACATTCTGGTACAGGGTCTGCGGGCGCTCGGCGCCGCTGCGGACTATGATATTCCGGACCGCATTGCGGACGGCTACGGGCTGAATCTGCGCCTGGTGGAGCGCGCGGTCGCGGACGGCATTGATACGATTGTGACCTGTGACAACGGCATTGCGGCGCGGCAGGAGGTTGCCGCCGCGGCGGATGCCGGGCTGACCGTGATTGTGACCGATCACCATGAGGTCGCGCACGGCGAAGACGGGGCAGAGCTCTTGCCGCCGGCCGATACGGTGGTGGACCCGAAGCGCGAGGGCTCGCAGTATCCGTTTGCCTCGATTTGCGGAGCGGTGGTTGCCTGGGAAACTGATTGAAGAGCTGTTTCTGTTCTTCGGGAAGCGACGGGAGGAGGCGCGCGTCTTTCTGCCCTTTGCGGCGATTGCGACGGTCGGCGATGTGATGCCGCTAAAAAAAGAGAACCGCATCATTGTGCGCGAGGGCTTAAAGGCAATCGGAAGTTGTGATAACCTAGGCCTCCGAAAGCTGATTGCGCGCTGTGAGTTGAATCCGGAGGCGCTATCCGCCTACCACATCGGCTTTGTGATCGGGCCCTGCTTAAACGCGGGCGGGCGTCTCGAGAGCGCAAAACTCGGACTCTCGATGTTACTGGAAACCGGGGAAGAGAGCGCCGAGGCGGCGGCCGAGTGTCTGAAAGCGCTGAACGACCGGCGAAAGCAGATGACGGAAGACGGCATCCGCGCGGCATCGGCGGAGATTGACGCGCTGCCCGAACTTCCGAAGGTACTGGTGGTGTACTTAAAAGCTTGCCACGAGTCGGTCGCCGGTATCATCGCGGGGCGGCTCAAAGAAAAGTATTACCGCCCGAGCTTTGTCCTGACGGACAGTCAGGAGGCCGGATTCTTGAAGGGATCCGGGCGGAGCATAGAGGGCTATCACATGTTCCGCGCGCTCGAGGAAGTGGCGCCGCTGCTCACAAAGTTCGGCGGGCACCCGATGGCGGCCGGGTTAACACTCCCGGAGAGTGAGCTTTGGGCGCTTCCGGGAGGAGCTCAATCGGAATGCGGTGCTAAATGACGAGCAGCTCACAGAGACCCAGTGGATTGACATTGCGCTCCCCTTTGCTTATGCGAACGAGGAGCTTGTCACAGAGCTCTCGCGCATGGAGCCGTTCGGTCAGGGCAATGCGCGTCCCCTGCTTCGGGCAGAAGAATGTCGAAATTCGCGCGGCGCGTGTACTCGGCAAAAACCGGAATGTCGTGAAACTCTCCCTGCGGGATGAGGCGGGAACCGTGCGGGAGGCACTCGCCTTCACCGACGGCGATGCGTTTCTCGCGGAGATGGAGGGAAGCCATTCGATCGCCGTCCTGTATTATCCGGAAATCAACGAATACATGGGCAGGCGGAATTTGCAACTTGTGCTGAAAGCATGGAAATTTGCGCGCTGAACTGCTATAGTAGGGGCTGAAATTTGCGCATTTGGAGGAAAAGCGATGAAGACAGTGGCGGATTATATTCGCACCATTCCGGACTTCCCGGAACCCGGTGTCATGTTCCGGGATATCACGACAATTCTGCAGGATGCGGAGGGCTTGCATCTCGCGGTCGACGGCCTTCGCGAAGCGCTGCGTGGCGTTGACTACGACCTTGTTGTGGGTCCGGAATCCCGCGGATTTATCTTCGGCGTGCCTCTCGCGTATGCGGAGTACAAACCGTTTATTCCGATCCGGAAGCAGGGAAAACTGCCGGCAGAGACCATCTCGGAGACGTATGAACTCGAGTACGGACATGCGACGATTGAAATCCATAAGGACGCAATCAAACCAGGACAGAAGGTCGTGATTGTGGACGATCTGATTGCGACCGGCGGAACGACCGAGGCTATGGTCCGCCTGATCGAGAAGCTCGGTGGCGAGGTCGTGAAAATGCTGTTTGTGATTGAGTTAAAGGGGCTGCACGGCAGAGAAAAACTGAAGGGCTATCCGGTCTTCTCGCTGGTGAGTTACGAGGGAAAGTAAGATAAGGCGCTGTCCGCTTCGGGCAGCGCTTTTTCTGAACTGAGAAGTCCGAACGGGAAAGGGGGAGAGGAAAAAGATGAGAGCTTGTATCCATATTTACACCGGCGACGGCAAGGGAAAGACCAGTGCAGCCATGGGGCTTGCACTCCGCATGGCGGGACACGGAAAGCGCGTGCTGCTCGCGCAGTTTTTAAAGGACGGGAGCTCGGGGGAACTGCGTGCGCTCGGAAAGCTGCCGGAAGTGCACTGCCTCCGCATGGAGGAGCATTTCGGCTTTTTCTGGACGCTCGGTGACGCGGAGAAGGAAAAAGAAAAAGCGGCGGTGCAACGCTACTTCGCGGAAATTTTAGAGGCGGTCGAGCGGGAAAAACCGGCACTTCTGATTCTCGATGAGAGCATTGCGGCCTACCGGCTGGGGCTCATTCCCCGGGAGCGCTTTCTCGACTTTCTGGATCGTAAGCCCGAGGAGCTCGAGCTCGTGCTGACCGGGCGGGATGCGCCGGAGGAACTTAAGTCCCGCGCGGACTATGTCTCGGAGATTGTGAAGCGGGAAACACCCCTTTGATGCGGGCATCCCAGCCCGGGAGGGGGTGGAGTTTTGAGGAGCGAGGCACTTGAAAAAGCGCTCGCCCCCTATGCGGCGTTTGAGGACGGCAAGCGGCTCCGCGCGGGGTTCACGACGGGCACGACAGCTGCGGCGGCGGCACTGGCGGCGGCGACACTGCTTTTTTCCGGAGAGCGGTTAGAGGCGGTTTCAATCCGGACGCCGGTCGGTGCCGTGCTGCCGATTCCGATTGAATCGCTGGAGCTGGTGACGGAAGATGGCGCAGTAAGTGCGGTCGCGGCCGTCCGAAAGGACGCGGGCGATGACCCCGATGTGACGGACGGACTCCTCTTCTATGCGCGCGTCGGCACGGAAGAAAGCGCGGGAACCGCCGCTGCGGAGGATACCGAGATTCCGGTGGTGTTTCGCGCCGGACCGGGCATCGGCACGGTAACCAAGCCGGGACTCGACCAGCCGGTCGGTGAGGCGGCCATCAACCGCGTGCCGCGGAATATGATTGCGGCGGCCGTTCGGAGCGCCTATCGGGAGAGCGGTTTGAAAAGTCTCCCCGACACGGCGCGCATCGTGGTGACCCTCTCCTGCCCGGAGGGGGAGGAGAAGGCAAAGAAGACCTTTAATCCGAAGCTCGGCATACAGGGCGGGCTCTCAATCCTCGGGACCGAGGGCATTGTCCGGCCGATGAGCCGGAGAGCGCTGATTGAGACCATCGTGACGGATGTGAAATTCCATCTGACCGCGCGGCCTTACTTTCTCGCGGTGCCGGGGAGCTACGGGCTTCACTTTCTGGAGGGGCATTTCGGCGTCGGGGCGGCGGATCCTGTCGTGATGAGCAATTTTATCGGCGAGACTCTCGATGCCGCGGTGCGGTACGGCGCAAAGGGCGTGCTGCTCGCGGGGCATATCGGAAAATTTGTGAAACTGGCGGGCGGCATTATGAATACGCATTCGCGGGAGGCGGACTGCCGTCTCGAGCTCTTCGCGATTCATGCCTTTCAGGTCGGCGCGCCGAAAGAACTTGTGACAGCGGTTTTACAGGCGGGGCTCACAACCGAGGCCGTGCGACTGTTGAAAGAGTCCGGCTTTCTGAAGGCGACTTCGGAGAGCCTGCTTGCGGCAATGGAGCGCGCGGTCGCCGTGCGGACCCGTGGAGAGACAGAGGTCGGTATTTTATTCTATACCTTGGAGGACGGTGTACTCGCGGAGAGCGAAAACGCGCGGCGTCTGATGGAGAGGAGCACGGAAACATGAAACAGGACAGTGGAAACAGAGTGCTGCTTTTTGGCGGCACGACAGAGGGAAGAGAGCTTGCGCTCTGGCTGAGAGATGCGGGCATTCCGGCGCTGAGCCATGTCGCGACGGATTACGGCGAGGCACTTCTCCGGGAGCAGGCACTGCCCGCAGAGTACGGGCGGCTCGATGCGGCCGAAATGGAGAAGCTGTTTCGGACCGGCGGCTTTTTTGCGATTCTGGATGCGACCCATCCGTTTGCGACCGAGGTGTCTAAGAATATCCGCGCCGCGGCAGCGGCGGCGGGCGTCCGCTATTATCGCATTTTGCGGGGCGAGGGCAGTGCTTCGGAGGCGGAAGAGGCAGAAGAGATAGAGGCGCGGCTTCGCGCGCGCGGTTGCTTCCGCCTCTTTGACAGCCAGCAAGAGGCGGCGGACTGGCTGGCGAAAACGGAAGGACCTATTTTTCTCGCGACCGGCAGCAAGGAGCTGAAGGCCTATGCGGCGCTGCCGCGCGAGCGGCTCACGGTCCGCATCCTGCCGGGAGAAGAAGCGCTTCGGAAAGCTGCGGAAGCCGGCATTCAGCCCGATCATATCATTGCGATGCAGGGCAGAAGTTCAGTCCGGCTGAATCAGGCCTTACTACAGCAATGTAGTGCAAAGTTTCTGGTTACAAAGCAGTCCGGGAAACCGGGGGGCTATCTTGAAAAACTGCGCGCCGCGGAGGAACTCGGCATCTGCTTTGTCGCAATCCGTAGGCCGGCAGAGCGGGAAGGATATACCCTTTCCGAAATCAAGGCGCTCCTTCGGGCGCAGTATGCGGCGTGTGTGACACCGGAGAGGAGAGAGGGCATGCAAGAAGAAAGCCGAACAGAAATCCGAAAGAGAGCAAAGGGGAAGCCGAGCCCAAAACGGCAGCGGAACCCAAAACGGAAGGCAAGGCTGAAGCGGAAGCCGAAGCGGGGAAAAAGCGGGTTACGATTGTCGGCATAGGCCCGGGCGAGACTTCACAGCTCACCTTTGCGGCCGGTCAGTGTATCGCGGAAGCCGGTTTGATGATCGGTGCGTCCCGGATGAATGCCGTCGCCGGGGCGTTTCTGCGGGAACTGGGTCTCGCGGTACCGCCGACGGTTGCGAGCTACAAGCCGGAGGAGATTGCGCGCCTGGTCGCAGAGAGCCGGGCGGAACACATTGTGCTGCTTTGCAGCGGTGACACAGGATTTTTCTCCGTCACAAAAAAGCTGCGGCGCGCCTTGGCGGACGCAGGCCTTGGGGAGCCGGTCGTGCTGCCGGGTATTTCCTCCAAGAGCTGTCTGGCCGCGCGCCTCGGATTTTCGGCGGAGGCAGTGCCGGACCTTCGCCTACACGGAAAAAAGGATGCCGTGCTTCCGGTTTTCCTGCGGACGCGGCGGGTGTTTGTCATCTTGGAAGGCAGTGCACAGCTCTCGGAGCTCCGAACACTCGCGGCAGCGCTCTGCAGGGCGGGAGCCGGGGAAGCGGAATTTCACTTCGGTGTGAATTTGTCGCTGCCGGGCGAAACCGTGTTTCCTGCAGCGCGGCAGAGCTCCGCGAGGGCGCGCTCGAGGCGGAATTTGCGGCCTTGCCGCCGCACGCCCTGCTCTGCCTGTACCTCGCCCTGCCGGACAGCTGCAAGGCGCGGCCGCTTGCGCCCGGCATCCCGGATGACTGTTTTCTCCGGGAGAAGACACCGCTCACCAAGCGGCAGATTCGCGCAGCCGCGATTTCGCTTCTCGGCGTGCAAGAGGACAGCATCTGTTATGACATCGGGAGCGGCACGGGCGGTATGACCGCAGAACTTGCGATGGCCGCGCCGCGCGGCAGTGTCTATGCCGTCGAGTGCGATGCGGACGCCTTTTCGCTCACCGGGAAAAACATGGAGCGCTTTGCGCTCTCGCAGGTAGAGCAGATCTTCGGACATGCGCCGGAGGCACTCCGAGATCTCCCGGCGCCGGACTGCGTCTTTGTGGGCGGCAGCACAGGCAAAATCGGAGAAATCTTCGGAACCGTTTTTGCAAAGAATCCCGCCGCGCGCGTGGTCGCGACGGCGGTGAGCCTTGAGACCGTCTCGGAGCTTCTCGTCGCTCAGCGCGGCTTATGAGAGCGTGGGGTACCGGACGCAGTGCCTGCAGCTCAGCGCGGCCGAGACCAAAAAGATGGGGCGCTACCACCTCTTGTTCGGGCAGAATCCGACGCTGCTCTTCCTGATAGAAGGAGACGGAACATGCAAAGATTGATGGTCGCGGCGCTCACCTCCGGCGCGGGCAAGACCAGTGTCACCATGGGGCTTGCGGCGCTCTGGCGGCAGGCAGGCAAGACCGTGCAGGTTTATAAGACGGGGCCGGATTACATTGACCCGCAGTTTCACACCGCAATCACCGGCCGTCCCTGCATTAACCTGGACCCGTATTTTCTGGATGCCTCCGAGCTTCGCGAGACCTTTTCGCGCTATCAGAGCGAGGCGGATATTCTGCTCATCGAGGCCGCGATGGGGCTCACGGACGGAATTGCCGGACAGGGGGACAGGGCCTCGGCGCTCGAAGTCGCGCGGGCGCTGGACGTCCCCGTGCTGTTGCTGGTCGCGCGGGGGCAGGAAGACGAGGCGACGCGAAAAATCGAAGCGCTGACGCCGGAGGACCGCGCGCGACTCACGGGCATACTCTTAAACGAGGGCGGCAAGGACGGCGCAGCGTCTGAGGACTCGCTCCCGGCAGAGCTCGCCGGGGTCAAGGTGTACGGCTGCCTCCCGTCGCTTCGGAGCCATGAACTGAAGAGCCGTCATCTGGGCCTCGTGGTGCCGCTCGAGACCGAAGAGATTTGTCGCTTTGCGCGGCAGATGGCGGAGGCACTCCCGAAAGACGCTTCCGACCGAGTTCCGGACGGGCGCGGGGGCGGCAGCGGAGACCTTTCGCCTCGGCATTGCGCGGGATGCCGCGTTCTCGTTTCTGTACCCGGAAAATCTGCGCGTGCTGACCGAATGCGGCGCAGAGCCGGTCTTTTTCAGCCCGCTTTCGGACCGCTCGCTGCCCGCCGGGCTCTCGGGGCTCTGGCTGCCGGGCGGCTACCCGGAGCTCTATGCCGAGGCACTCAGCAACCAGGTCTCGCTCCGGGAGGATATTCGGGACGCCGTGCGGGGCGGGCTTCCGACGGTCGCCGAGTGCGGCGGCTTTATGTACCTGCTCGAAAGCCTCGAGGACATGAACGGTGTGCCGTATGAAATGGCGGGGGTGCTCACCGGCCGCGCCTTCCGGACAGAGAAGCTGCAGCGCTTCGGCTATATCGAAGTCCGGGCGGAAGAGGAGACTCTGTTGCTCTCACCGGGCGAAAGTCTCCGCGGGCACGAGTTCCACTACTGGGATGCGACGGAGAACGGCGGGAGCTGCGTTGCGACCAAGGCAAACGGCAGTAAGTCCTGGCCCTGCGTGCGGGGAAGTGCGACGCTCTTTGCGGGCTACCCGCACCTTTACCTCGCGAACGCGGCGGGAAGAAAGGCGGCGGCGCGCTTTGCGGCTGCCTGCCGTGCCTTCCGGCGAAGCCGCGAGGAAACAACATGCTAGTGCTCTACGCAGGCGGCAGTGCGAGCGGGAAATCCGAGGCGGCGGAAGCGGCGGCCGCCGCCGCAGCGCGAGAAGCGAAGCGTCCGCTCATTTATCTCGCGACCATGAAGCGCGGCGGCAGGGAGGCGGCGGCGCGGATTGAAAAGCACCGGGCGCAGCGCGCCGAGAAGGGCTTTGTGACCGTCGAAAAAGCGCGCGCGGTGCACGAACTCACGCTGCCCGCGGACGCTGTGGTTCTTTTGGAAGATCTCGGCAATCTCGTCGGGAACGAGCTTTTTTCGCCGGAGGCGGGGGCGCGAAGCGAGGAAACCGTGCTCTGTGCGCTGAACGAGAGTCTGCTTGCGCTCGAAAAAAAGTGCGGGCAACTCATTCCGGTCGGCGCCCTGCTCGCGGAAGAGCCGCGATACGGAGATCCCGATACCGAGCGCTACGTGCGCATCTTTCCGCGCTGCAGAATGCGCTCGCCGCGCGTGCGGATGCGGTGTATCTCGCGGAACTAGGAGCGGTGCGCTGTCTCAAACGGAAGGAGGGGCCATGAAATATCTCCGCGCTTTTTGCATTGCCGCGGCAATGTACTCGCGGCTTCCGGTGCCGAATGTGCGCTGGGACGAGGAGAGCAAGGCGATGGTGCTCTTTTTCTTTCCGCTGCTCGGCGTGATCGAGGGCGGGCTCTTATACGGCATCGCGCGCTTCCTGTTATTTGGCAGGGTTTCGGCACCGCTCTCTGCCTTTGTCATGACGGCGGCACCGTTACTCTTCACCGGCGGCATTCACTTTGACGGCTTTCTGGACACGGTCGATGCGCTCGGTTCCTGGAAGGGCAAAGCGGAAAAGCTCGCGATTCTGAAGGATGTCCACGCCGGTTCGGCCGCCGTACTGCAGGGTGTTTTGCTGCTTCTCTCTGTGTTTGCCTCCTGGGAGACTGTATTTTCGAGCGGGGCGGCAGTGCGGCTACTGCCGCAGGTGCTCTGCGGTTTTCTCCTAAGCCGCGCGCTCAGCGCACTCTCGATTTTTGTGCTCCCGAATGCGCGGGGCGCCGGTACAGTTTACGACTTTACGGCCGAGAAGCAGCGGCGGAGGGGGCGGGGAATCTCGCTCTTCTATCTGCTTCTCGGGAGTGTATGGCTCATGCTGACCGGAACAAGGCTGACAGGCTTCGTTATCCTGGCGGCCGTGCTCGCCGCAGCGCTCTACAGCGCCTGCCGCGCCCGGTTCTCGTTCGGCGGTATGACAGGGGATCTCGCGGGCTTTTACTCACGAATTGCGAGGCCGCGGCCGTGTTTGCCGCAGCTTGCATTTCATGTTTGAACTCTTTATAATTGAAGCTTACTATATCCGAAAGCGGAAGAGCAGTTCAGAAACAGCGCCGGGGCTTTGCGCGGCGCCGGGAAAGGGGGGAACCGGACAAGATGGAAGAGCGAAACCTGAGAGAATTGGAGAATCCGGCAGAGTTTACAGACCCGGATTTACTGTATGAGGAGCTGATTGCCGCCATTGAGCGCTATCATCCCTCGGATGACACCTCGCTGATTCACCGCGCCTATATGACCGCAAAAAATGCGCATATGGACCAGAAGCGGAAGTCCGGCGAGCCCTATATTATTCACCCGCTCTGCGTCGCGATTATCTTAGCGGACCTTGAGCTCGACAAAGAGACCATTATCGCGGGTCTCCTGCACGATGTCGTCGAGGACACGATACTGACCAGGGCGCAGATTTCCCGCGTGTTCGGCGAGGATGTTGCCGTGCTTGTGGACGGCGTGACCAAGCTGACCCAGATTACCTGGACCACAGACAAGCTCGACATTCAGGCGGAGAATCTTCGGAAGATGTTTCTCGCGATGTCGCAGGACATCCGCGTGATCCTGATTAAACTCGCGGACCGCCTCCACAATATGCGGACGCTCCAGCACATGCGGCCGGAAAAACAGCGCGAAAAGGCGAAAGAGACGCTTGAAATCTATGCGCCGCTCGCCGACCGTCTCGGTATCAGCCGCCTCAAGGTGGAGCTCGACGACCTTGCGCTCCGCTATCTCGAGCCGAAAGCGTACCGGGATCTCGAAGAAAATCGAGGAGAAGAGCCACAGCACGGAGCGCCTGCTCGAGACCATCATTGCGGAAGTGCAGGGCATCATGAACTCGTCCAAAATTCCGAGTTCGGTGATCGGGCGCAGAAAACACATCTTCTCGATTTACAAGAAGATGGTGAATCAGCACAAGACCTTTGACGAGATCTACGATCTCTTTGCGGTCCGCGTGCTCGTGCAGGATTTAAACGACTGCTATGCGGCGCTCGGTCAGCTCCATGTGCACTTTACGCCGCTCTCGGAGCGCTTCAAGGACTACATTGCGCGCCCGAAGCCGAACCGCTACCAGTCCCTGCACACGACGGTCCTGTTCCACAACGGGACGCCGTTTGAGGTGCAGATTCGCACCTATGAGATGGATAAGGTCGCAGAGTACGGTATTGCGGCGCACTGGAAGTACAAGGAGAAGGCAAAGGGCGAGAACCCGACCCTGACCGGCGGCGAGGCCGAGAAAATGCGCTGGCTCCGCCAGATTCTCGAGTGGCAGCGGGAGATGCCGGACAACAAGGAGTTTCTCTCGGATGTGAAGAACGAGCTGAACCCGTTTGCCGACATGGTCTATGCGTTTACACCCGGCGGCGATGTGAAGACGCTGCCGACCGGCTCGACGCCGATTGACTTTGCCTACTCGATTCACTCGGCGGTCGGTAACTGCATGGTCGGCGCGCGCGTCAACGGGCGCATGGTGCCGCTCGACTACCAGATTCAGAACGGCGACCGCATCGAGATTCTGACCTCTCAGAACTCGCGCGGACCGAGTCGCGACTGGCTGAAGCAGGCCAAGAGCTCCCAGGCGCGGAATAAGATTAACCAGTGGTTCAAGACCGAGCTCAAGGAAGAGAACATTGTGCGCGGCAAAGAGCTGCTCTCTGCCTATGCGAAGAGCCGCGGACAGGACTGGAATGAGTTAAACCGGCCGGAGTACCAGGAGAAGGTGCTGCGCCGCTATTCGATGCACGACTGGGATGCCGTGCTCGCGACCGTGGGACACGGCGGCCTGAAGGAAGGCCAGGTCGTGAACCGCATGATTGAGGAGCGGAAAAAGGTACTCGCAAAGCAGATTTCCGATGAGACGGTGCTCGCCAACATCGAGGCCTACAACAAGGAGAATACGGAGGCGACGCTCCGGAAGTCCGGCAACGGCATTGTCGTAAAGGGCATCCACGACCTGGCTGTTCACTTCTCGCGCTGCTGCGCGCCGGTGCCGGGCGATGAGATTGTCGGCTTTGTGACGCGCGGCAGAGGCATTACGATTCACCGCACGGACTGCATCAACATTCTGTCGCTCCCGGAGGCGGAGCGCGCGCGCCTCATTCCGGCCGAGTGGCAGGTGCCGGAGGGCGAGGCGACAAAGTATCTCGCGAGTATCCGCGTCATCGCGCACAACCGCACGGGTCTCTTTGTCGACATCACCCGCGTCTTTACCGAGCGCGGCATAGACATCAAGGCGATTAACACGCGCACTTCGAAGCAGGACATCGCGACCATGAACCTGAGCTTTGACATCGGTTCGGCAGAGGAACTGCGCTCCCTGCAGGATAAAATACGGCAGTGCGAGGGCATCATTGACATTGAGAGGGTTTGAGCCATGGAAGAGAGCAGACTTTCGATTCTTTGTATGACACTGGGCATGGTGGAGACCAATTGCTATCTGATCTGGAATAAAGAGAGCAAGGAGGCTCTGCTGATCGATCCCGCGGACGATGCCGCGCAGATCGAGAAAGTCATCCGGGAGCGGGACCTTTCGCTCAAGGCACTCTTGTTGACCCACGGGCATTTTGACCATGTGCTCGCGGCGTCGGCGCTCCGGGATGCCTTTCATGTGCCGCTCTGCGCTGCCGAGACCGAGGCAGAGACACTGCGGAATCCGGAATTAAACGGTGATGCGAGATGGCTTCGGCAGGGACTTTCGCTCAAGGCGGACCGCCTGTTTCACGACAAGGAAAAGCTTTCTTTCCTCGGCACCGAAATCGAAGTGCTCTTTACGCCGGGGCACACGGCAGGTTCCTGCTGCTATTACTTTCCGGCAGAAAAGCTGCTCTTCTCGGGCGATACCTTATTCGAGGGCTCGTTCGGGCGTGTCGATTTGCCGGGCGGCAACATGGCAAGCTTAAAGCGCTCGCTGGATCGCCTGTTCGAGTTGCCGGCGGACACGCTCGTGCTCCCCGGCCACATGGGACAGACCAGCATAGGCGAAGAGCGAAAGAGCAACCCGATTTTCTATTACTGAGACAGGGTAAAACAGATGATATCCTTACAATTACAGGACGTCCCCTTCGAACAGGACGTCCGGGAACTTTTCATGGCGTTTTTTTCCGGGACAGAGCTTCAGTCATGTGCCGGAACAAGACGCCATGATTTCTTGTATCATGACGGCGGAGGCGGAGGCCGGGAACGAAGAGACCGGACGCCTCGGAACCCTATCATGCCACCTTGCTGACGGACCGCGGCGAGCGGCTTTCGTTTGAGAGTCCGTGGTTTTCCGAGCGGATTGCCGGCAAAAACGAATTAAAGCGGGCGCTCTACCGGACGCTTTTCGGCGCTCACGGGAAAAAGAACTCCCTGGGGCACCCTGACCGGCATACGCCCGGCGAAGCTCGCCCTTAACCTGTTGCAGCGGGGCAAGACGGCAGAGGAGATTCGCGCCGAATTTAAACGCGATTTCTTTTTGAGCGATGCGAGAAATGCGCTCTGCGTGAGGACTGCGGAAAAATGAGCTGCGCGCAATCCGGGGGCTCGACTTTACGACAGGCTACAGTCTCTATATCGGCATTCCGTTCTGCCCGACCACCTGCCTCTACTGTTCCTTTTTCCCTCCCTATCCGGCGGGGAAAAAAACAAGGCAGCGCCCTACCTTGCGGCGCTCCGGGAGGAACTCCGTTTAACGGCGGAGATGATGGCGGGCAGGCGTCTCGACGCGGTCTATGTGGGCGGCGGCACGCCGACCAGCCTCTCGGCCGAGGAGCTCCGCGCGCTGCTTCTCTTTGTGCGCGAGACCTTTGACTTCTCGGCCTGCCGGGAGTTTACGGTGGAAGCCGGGCGGCCGGACAGCATTACCCGCGAGAAACTGCTCGCGCTTCGGGAGGCCGGCGTAGACCGGATCAGCATCAACCCCCAGACCTTAAAGCAGGCGACGCTTGACTTAATCGGGCGCTTCCACACGGTCGAGCAGTTCACGGAGAGTTTTGCGCTGGCAAGAGAGCTTGGCTTTGACAACATTAACACCGATCTCATTATGGGGCTTCCGAACGAGACCGAGGCGGACGTGCGGCGCACCATGGAAGGGATACGCGCACTTTCGCCGGACGATGTGACCATCCATAGCCTCGCCTTGAAGCGGGCGGCGCGCCTCAACACGAAGCGCGAAGACTACCGGGATGTCCGCTACGGCGATGCCAATCAGATGGTGGAACTCGCCGCCTCTTACTGCGAGGAGATGGGGCTCTCGCCCTATTACCTGTACCGGCAGAAAAATATGGCGGGCAATCTCGAAAATGTGGGGTGGTGTCGTCCCGGCAAAGAGGGACTCTATAACATTCTGATTATGGAGGAACTCGAGACCATTGTGGGCTGCGGCGCGGGAACGACAACGCGGGTGATGCGCGGCGTGGGGCAGTATGACCGCCTTGAAAATGTCAAGGATCCGGCGCTCTACGTCGAGCGCTTACCGGAACTGCTCGCAAAAAAGCAGCGCGCCCTCGCGGGAGATGTGCTAGGATAAAGAAGATAGGGTTATAACAGCCGAAGAGAAAACAAGGAGGGCAAGGCGATGAGTTTAAAAAAGCAGCCGGTCACCGGAATGAAAGATATTCTGCCGGACGAGATGACACTGCGGGATTATCTGATCGGTGTGATCAAGGAGACTTACCGGAGTTTCGGCTTTACGCCGATGGAGACCCCCTGCGTGGAGCACATAGAAAATCTGACGAGCAAGCAGGGCGGCGACAACGAGAAGCTGATTTTCAAGATTTTGAAGCGCGGCGAGAAGCTTCGTCTCGCGGACGCGGCGGGCGAAGAGGACCTCTGCGACAGCGGCCTCCGCTATGACCTGACGCTTCCGCTGACCCGCTACTATGCGAACAACGCGGCAAAGCTGCCGAGCCCCTTTAAGGCGCTGCAGTGCGGTTCGGTCTGGAGAGCGGACCGCCCGCAGAAGGGCAGATACCGGCAGTTCACGCAGTGCGATATCGACATTCTCGGCGAGGAGAGCAATCTCGCGGAAATCGAGCTGATTCTCGCGATTGCGAAGACCCTGAAGAAACTCGTGCCGGAGAATGACTTCCTGGTCCGCGTGAACGACAGGAAGATACTCCGCGCGATGGTGGCCTTCGCGGGCTTCCCGGCGGGGCAGGAGGACGGCGTCTTAATCACGCTCGACAAGATGGATAAAATCGGCACCGACGGCGTGCGCGCGGAGCTCATTGAGAACGGCGCGTCCGAGGCGTCGGCAGATCAGTATCTCGGTCTGTTAAAAGACCTCGGCACCGACGCGGCGGCGGTTCGTTCTCTCGGCGAAAAGCTCGGCGATTTCCTGGAGCCCGGTACGGCGGAGGGACTCGCGGAGATTATGGAGGCTGTGCAGAGCGTGAGCGGCGGCGCGGTCAAGGTACAGTTCGATCCGACTCTGGTGCGCGGCATGGGCTATTACACCGGCACCATCTTCGAGGTTTCGATGGAAGGCTTCGGCGGTTCGGTCGCGGGCGGCGGCCGCTACGACAAGATGGTCGGCAAGTTCACGGGCACGGATGTCCCGGCCTGCGGCTTCTCGATCGGTTTTGAGCGCATCATTGCGATTCTCATGGATCAGCAGTATGTGATTCCCACGCAGAAAGAAAAGGTCGCGATTCTGCTCGATAAGAAGCTCTGCGCAGCGCGTCGCACCGAAGCGCTGCAAGAAGCCGAAGCACTCCGCGCAGAGGGAAAAGACGTGCTGGTCACGAAGATGGCAAAGAACAAGAAGTTTCAGCGGGAACAGCTCTCGCAGCAGGGCTATACCGTATTCCGGGATTATTTTGAGGCATAAGAGGGGAGATACAGTATGTCGGAGTCAATGAGAGGTTTAAAGAGAACACATCGCTGCGGGGAGGTTGTCGGCGCAACCCTCGGCAGCGAAGTCACGGTCATGGGCTGGGTGCAGCGCAGCCGCAATAAGGGCGGCGTCGTGTTCACCGATCTCCGCGACCGCAGCGGGATTCTGCAGCTTATTTTTGAGGAAGATGACTGCGGCGAAGAGGTGTTTCACAAGGCGCAGAGCTTAAAGAGCGAGTACTGCATCGCGGTCGAGGGACGCCTGGAGCGCCGCTCCGACCCGAACCCGAAGCTCCCGACCGGTGAACTCGAGGTGCGGGCCAAGACGCTTCGCATTCTCTCGGAGTCCGAGACGCCGCCCTTCCCGATCGAGGAGAACACGAAGACCAGGGAAGAGCTCCGCTTAAAGTACCGTTTCTTAGACCTTCGCCGTCCGGATCTGCAGGCGAGAATCATGCTGCGCTCGAAGATTGCGGCGGAGATTCGCCGCTTTATGACCGGCGAGGGCTTCCTCGAGATCGAGACGCCGACACTCATTAAGTCGACGCCCGAGGGCGCGCGCGACTATCTCGTGCCGAGCCGTGTCCACCCGGGCAGCATGTACGCGCTGCCGCAGTCGCCCCAGCTCTTGAAGCAACTCCTCATGTGCTCCGGCTATGACCGCTACTTCCAGCTGGCGCGCTGCTACCGCGACGAGGATCTCCGCGCGGACCGTCAGCCGGAGTTCACACAGGTCGATATGGAGCTCTCCTTTGTGAACGCGGACGATGTGCTCGCGGTCAACGAAAAGCTCCTGCACACGATTTTCAAGGAAGTGCTCGGCGTCGAGGTGAAGCTTCCGATTCAGCGCATGACCTGGAGAGAGGCGATGGAGCGCTACGGCTCCGACAAGCCGGATCTCCGCTTCGGCATGGAGATCACCGATGTCTCCGAGACGGTGAAGGGTTGCGAGTTTGCGGTCTTCTCGGGCGCGCTCGATGGCGGCGGCAGCGTTCGCGGCCTGAATGTCAAGGGACAGGGTCACATGCCGCGGAAAAAGATCGACGCGCTCGTCGAGTATGCGAAGGGCTACGGCGCAAAGGGTCTCGCTTATGTCGCAATCCAGGAAGACGGCAGCGTAAAGTCCTCGTTCGCTAAGTTCATGAAGGAAGAGGAGATGCAGGCGTTAATCAAGGCGATGGGCGGCGAGAACGGCGACCTTCTGCTCTTTGCGGCGGACAAGAACAAAGTCGTCTTCGATGTGCTCGGCGCACTCCGGCTCGAGCTCGGACGGCAGCTTGAACTCTTCGATAAGAACGAGTTCCGCTTTGTCTGGATTACGGAATTTCCGCTCCTTGAGTGGTCGGAGGAGGAGCAGCGCTTTCAAGGCGATGCACCATCCGTTCACGATGCCGATGGAAGAGGACTGGGATAAGATTGACAGCGATCCGGGTGCGGTTCGCGCCGAGGCCTATGACATTGTCTTAAACGGCAATGAAATCGGCGGCGGCTCGGTCCGTATTCACCGCTCGGACATCCAGGAGAAAAATGTTCGAGGTTCTGGGTCTCACGCGAGAGGTCGCGGAGGAGCGCTTCGGCTTCCTGCTCGAAGCCTTCCGCTACGGCGTACCGCCGCACGCAGGTCTCGCCTACGGCCTGGACCGCCTCGCAATGCTGATGGCAGGGGGCGGATACCATTCGCGACGTCATTGCCTTCCCGAAGGTCAAGGACGCCTCGGATCTCATGATGAACGCACCGGATGTGGTTGAGGAGAAGCAGATGGAAGAGCTGTCCCTCTGCTTCCGGGAGAACAAGGCGTGAGCAGCGAGAACAGAAAAATTCTGATTGCGGACGATGAGGCGCGCATGCGCGCGCTGGTCCGCGATTATCTCCGGATGAAGGGGTTTCAGGTGCTGGAGGCGGAAAACGGCAGAGAGGCGCTCGAAGTATTCCAGCGGGAACCGGACATCGCGCTGATTCTCCTCGATGTCATGATGCCGGAGATGGACGGTTTTGAGACTTTGAAAGAACTTCGGCACATCTCGGATGTGCCGGTGCTCATGCTGACCGCGCGCGCCGAAGAGCAGGATGAGCTCCAGGGCTTTTCGCTCGGCGCGGATGAGTACATCGCAAAAGCCCTTCAGCCCGAAGGTACTGCTCGCGAGAATCGACGCGATTCTGAAGCGCACCTCCGCGGGGGCGGGCGACGAGCAGCTTGAAGCGGCCGGCATCTGCCTCGACGAGCGCGCCCACGAAGTCACGGTCGACGGCAAAAAGGTGGAGCTCAGCTTCAAGGAATTTGAGCTGCTCCGCTACTTCCTCGAGAATCAGGGCATTGCGCTCTCGCGGGAAAAGATTCTGAACCATGTCTGGAACTACGACTACTTCGGCGACGCGCGCACCATCGACACGCATGTGAAAGAAGCTCCGCGCGAAAGATGGGAGAAAAGGGCGCGCTGATCCGGACCATCTGGGGCATGGGCTATAAGTTCGAGCCGGAGGAAGCGTGAAACATTCGATACGGCTCCGCTTCACCGCGCTGATCTTCGCGGTGCTCACGGTGCTCATGGCAGTGCTGTTTCTCGTGAACAGCTTCGGGCTCGAGCGTTTTTACCGGCGTCAGAAGGTGCTGGATCTCGAGAACGCCTACCATACACTCGATGAAATCGCGGCGTCGAAGGGAACGGCGTCCGCGGAGATGGAAGAGCTGCTCCGCTATTACAGCAGCCGCTATAACATCACGGTGGCGCTTGTCGACTCGGCGAATTCAAAACTCCTGCAGAGCACCGAAAACGGCAAAAGCCGCCTCTATCAGCGGGTACAGCGCTATCTGTTCCGGCAGGATGAGGACGGCAAGACGCTCGTCCTAAAGAAGACGGAGAGCTATACCATACTGCAGGCCTACGACGACGGCAGCCAGAGCGCGAATATCGACTGCTTTGCCTATCTCTCCGACAACCAGACCCTGCTCCTCATGACCACGCCGGTCGCCAATCTGAAGGAGAGCGTGCGGCTCGCAAACCGCTTTCTCTTTTATGTGGGAGCGCTGACCCTCTTGTTCGGCGTTTTTCTGGTCTGGGGCATGACCTCCCGGATCACAGGTCCCATACGCTCGCTCGCGGCGATCTCCGAGAAGCTGGGACATATGGATTTTTCGGTGCGCTACCGCGGTCAGAACGAAGATGAAATCGGCGTGCTCGGCAACAACATGAACAGCATGGCAGAGCAGCTGGAAATAGCCGTTTCGGAGCTCAGGGAGGCAAACCGGAAGCTCCGCGACGACCTCGCGCATCAGGAGGAGATCGACCGGATGCGGCGGGAATTCATCGCGAATGTCTCGCACGAGCTGAAAACCCCGATCGCCCTGATACAGGGCTATGCGGAGGGGCTCGAGGACGGGCTCTGCGAAGAAAAAGAGATGCGCGAGCAGTATCTCGGCGTGATTCTCGACGAGGCGGGGCGCATGAACAAACTCGTGCGCCAGCTCCTCACACTTTCCCAGCTCGAGTCCGACAAGCCGGATCTCAATATGGAGGTCTTTGATCTCCGGGAGAGCGCGGAGAGTGTGCTCCGGAAGACCAAGGTGCTCGCCGAAGAGAGCGGGGCGAAGGTTTCGCTCGAGGCGCCCGATACAGGCATTTCGGTGCGGGCGGATGCGTTCCGGATAGACGAAGTGCTGATGAACTATGTGAGCAATGCGTTCCACCATGTGGAAGAGGGCGGCGAAGTCATCGTGCGTCTTTTGCCGCGGGGGGGAGCGGGTGCGCTGCGAGGTCTATAACAGCGGGAAGCGGATTCCCGAGGAGGATCTCGGCAGACTCTTCGAAAAATTCTACAAGGTCGACAAGGCACACACCCGGAAGTACGGCGGGAGCGGAATCGGGCTCTCAATCGTGCGCGCGATTATGACCCAGCACAATATGCCCTGCGGCGTCGAGAATTGTCCGTCCGGCGTGCTGTTCTGGTTTGAGCTGCCGCGTGCGGCGCAGACAGACAGCGAGGAACACAAATAAGGGGAAAAGTTTCGAAATAAGAAACTATATGTGGTAGTTCGACGAAAGGATGCGAAAAAGCTTTGTGTATTTTGCCGATTGCATTTTGATTCTTGTGAACTCTGCCGATTTCCGTAGCGCGAAGGCGCGCGTTTTGGTCGGGCGTTTCAGCGCTTTGCCATGTTCCCAATTCTGCCAAAGCAAGGTAAACTATAGAAGCCCCATTTATGGGGCTTCTATTTTATTTTAATTCCATATATAGTGTGGACCGCGTTTTTAGAGAGGAAATCGGGATGGAAACCAAGGTCAGAACCAATGTAATCAAGCGCAACGGGCAGGAAGTGGAATTCGATATCACCAAGATTGTCAATGCGATCGAGGCTGCCAATCGCGAGGTGGATCCGATTCACCAGATGAACCCCTATCAGATTCAGGCCATTGCCGACAAAATTGCGGCGGAGGTTGTGAAGATTAAGCGCGCCGTCAATGTCGAGGACATTCAGGAGATGGTCGAGACCGGCATCATGGAGATGCGCGGGTTTGAGGTCGCGCAGAAGTATATCCGCTATCGCTACAAGAGAAGCCTGGCGCGCAATGCGAATACGACGGACGAGGGCATCCTCTCCCTGATCGATCAGGCGAACGAAGAGGTGAAGCAGGAGAACTCGAACAAGAACCCGGTCATCAACTCGACCCAGCGCGACTACATGGCGGGCGAAGTCTCGAAGGATCTGACGCGCCGCATTCTGCTCCCCGAGGAGATTGTGAAGGCGCACGAGGAGGGACTGATTCACTTCCACGACTCCGACTACTACGCGCAGCGCGAGCACAACTGTGACCTCATCAACCTGGAGGACATGCTGCAGAACGGCACCGTGATCAGCGAGACCATGATTGAGAAGCCGCACAGCTTCTTCACGGCCTGCAATGTCACGACCCAGATTGTCGCGCAGGTCGCTTCGAACCAGTACGGCGGTCAGTCCTTCACGCTCTCGCACCTCGCGCCCTTTGTCGACGTGAGTCGTCAGAAGATCCGCAAGGCGGTCCTCGAGGAGAGAGAACTCTGCGGCGAGTCTGCGGACGATGAGATTGTGGACCGCATCACTGAGCGGAGACTGCAGGAAGAGATTCGAAGCGGTATCCAGACCATTCAGTACCAGCTGATTACGCTGATGACCTGCAACGGCCAGGCGCCGTTTGTCACGATGTTCATGTACCTCGATGAGGTGCCGGAGGGTCGCCTCCGCGACGATCTCGCGAGCATCATCCGCGAAGTGCTGCTGCAGAGAATGCGCGGCGTGAAGAACGAGAAGGGCGTCTGGATTACCCCGGCGTTCCCGAAGTTAATCTATGTACTCGATGAGGACAATATCACCGAGGACGCGCCGTACTGGGAGCTCACCGAGCTCGCGGCGGAGTGCACCTCGAAGCGTCTCGTGCCGGATTACATCTCGGCAAAGAAGATGAAGGAGTACAAGAACGGCGATGTGTTCCCGTGCATGGGCTGCCGCTCCTTCCTGACCCCGGACCTCAAGGGGCTCGGCGAGAACGGCAAGCACAAGTACTACGGCCGCTTTAATCAGGGCGTTGTGACGATTAACCTCGTCGATGTCGCCTGCTCTTCGTACGGCGACATGGACAAGTTCTGGGAGATTCTCGAGGAGAGACTGGAGCTCTGCCACCGCGCGCTCCGCTGCCGCCACGAGAGACTGCTCGGCACGGTCTCCGATGTCGCGCCCATCCTCTGGCAGCACGGCGCACTCGCGCGCTTAAAGAAGGGCGAGACCATCGACAAGCTCCTGTTTGACAACTACTCGACCATTTCGCTCGGCTATGCGGGTCTCTACGAGATGTGCATGCGGATGACGGGCAAGAGCCACACCGATGAGGAGACCGGCCGTCCGTTCGCACTCAAGGTCATGCAGCGCCTGAATGAGAAGTGCGAGGAGTGGAGAGCTGCCGAGAATATCAGTTATTCGATTTACGGCACGCCGATGGAGTCCACGACCTACAAGTTCGCAAAGTGCCTGCAGAAGCGCTTCGGCGTCATCCCGGGCGTCACGGACAAGAACTATATCACGAACAGCTATCACGTCCATGTGAGCGAAAAAGTCGATGCGTTCCAGAAGCTTTCGTTTGAGGCGGATTTCCAGAAGCTCTCGCCGGGCGGTGCCATCAGCTATGTCGAGGTGCCGAATCTGCAGAACAACATTCCGGCGGTGCTCTCGATTATGCGCTACATCTACGATCACATCATGTATGCGGAGCTCAACACGAAGAGCGATTACTGCCAGGTCTGCGGCTACGACGGCGAGATCAAGATTCGCGAGAATGAAAACGGCAAGTTGGTCTGGGAGTGCCCGAATTGCGGCAATCGTGACCAGGAGAAGCTCTTTGTCGCGCGGAGAACCTGCGGCTACATCGGCACGCAGTTCTGGAACCAGGGAAGAACGCAGGAGATTCGCGACCGCGTCCTGCATGTCTCGACCGCAAAGCGGGAGGCGGGCTGCAAGAGCGTCGCAGACTGAGACATTGAGGAGGAAGCATGAACTACGGACAGGTCTTTTATGCGGATACGGCGAACGGCATAGGCGCGCGCATCTCGCTCTTTGTGAGCGGGTGCACGCACCACTGTCCGGGTTGCTTCAATGAGGAAACCTGGGATTTTAATTTCGGAGAGCCTTTCACGAGAGAGGTCGAGGACGACATCATAGAGCACCTGCGCCCTCCTACATTGACGGACTCTCGCTGCTCGGCGGTGAGCCGATGGAGGCGCAGAACCAGCGCGCGCTCTTGCCGTTTTTAGAGCGCGTCAAACAGGAAGTGCCGCATGCCACAATCTGGATTTACTCCGGCTATACCTTTGAGGAGCTGCTGGACAGCGAAAATCCGCGCTGTCACACCGAGGCGACCGAGCGCATTCTGGAGCTCTCGGATATCCTTGTGGACGGCGAGTTTATTCTCGCGGAAAAGGATGTGAACCTCCGCTTCCGCGGCAGCAGAAACCAGCGCATTCTGGAGCTGAAAGAGAGTCTTCGGGCACATGCCCCTGTCCGCTCGCGCTATGAACAGCCGCGCAAGCATTTGTATTAAAAGAATGAATCGATTGCGATAATATAAAGACATTAGAAAAATTGCCCTTCCCTGTGCTACAATAAAGCGATTACAGGGAGGGGTATTTTTATGAAGATCAGTCATTTATTGGAAGAGAAACCCGTTACACTTTCGCTCGAAGTATTTCCGCCGAAGACCTCGGAGAAGTACGAGGCGACCGCAGAGAATGCCAAGAAGATTGCGGCATTGCACCCGGATTTCATGTCGGTGACCTACGGCGCGGGCGGCGGCACGGGTGACTTTACGGCGGAGATTGCGGCGGAGATTCAGAACGGTTACGGTGTTCCGACGCTCGCACATCTGACCTGTGTCTCCTCCTCGCGGGAACATGTGACCAAAATGCTTTCCCTGTACAAGGAGAAGGGCATTGAGAATATTCTGGCACTCCGCGGCGATTTGCCGCAGGACGGCACGCGCTCGGAGGACTACCGCTATGCGGTCGAGCTGATTCGCGACATCAAGGAGAGAGAGGGCGACACCTTCTGCCTCGGCGGGGCCTGCTATCCGGAGGGACATGTGGAGTGTGCGCACAAGGAAGATGACCTCGGCTATCTCAAGGAAAAGGTCGATGCGGGACTTGACTTCCTGACGACCCAGCTTTTCTTTGACAACAATATTTTTTATAACTTCCTCTACCGCGCGAGAGAGAAGGGCATCTCTGTTCCGATCATCGCGGGCATTATGCCGATTACCAGGGCAGAGCAGTTGAAGCGCTCTGTTGCGATGTCCGGCACGGAGGTGCCGCAGCGCTTCCGCGCGATTGTGGACCGTTTCGGCGAGCGAAAGGGCGCGATGGAGCAGGCAGGTGTCATCTATGCGGCGGAACAGATTGTCGACCTGATTGCAAACGGCGTCGGGCATATCCATGTCTACACGATGAATCGCCCGAAAATCGCAAAGGCAATCTTAGAGCAGCTCTCGGAGATTCTGGACTGATGGACGCACGCGAGTTAGAGCTCGACTACAGCGAGGTATACCGCTACTTAGGCTACCGGAAGGGCGTTCCGGAGGGCGAAGTGAGACATGTGGTCGAGCAATGTGTGGAAGATCTGGTCAGTCAGGCAGAGCTTAGGTCGGTCGCGCGGCGGTTTCCGCTCAAGTTTCTCGGCGACAATCGCTTTCTGATCGGCGACATGGAACTTGAGAGCCGGGCGCTCTCGAGGAATATGCGCGGCTGCGACGAGGCTTATCTCATGGCGGCGACCATAGGTTTTGCGATGGACCGGCTCGCGGCGCGCGCCGCGGCAATCGGTCGTATGAGCCGCGCGGTCATCTACCAGGCGGCAGGCGCGATGCTGATTGAGAGTTATTGCGACGCGCTGAACCGGAAACTCAAGGAAGAGGCGGCGGCCGAGGGCAAGTTCCTTCGCCCGCGCTTCTCACCGGGGTACGGTGATTTGCCGCTCGCGATTCAGCCGGAGCTGTTCCGCGTACTGGAAATTCAGAAGCACACCGGCATTACGCTGACCGAGAGCCTTTTGATGATGCCGACCAAGTCGGTCACGGCACTGATCGGCGTCTCGCCCGAGGATTCGCACTGTGTCCTGCAGGGCTGTGAGAGCTGTAGTAAGACCAATTGTAGTTTTCGGAGATGAGAGAGATGGAGAAGAGAAGTTTACGCGCCTGTCTTGGAAAAGAGTGGCTTTACTGCGACGGCGGCACAGGGTCGCTGTTGCAGGAGAAGGGCTAAAGGGCGGCGAGCTGCCGGAGCGGTGGAACTTAGAGCGCCCGGAAGATGTGATTGAAATCGCGGAATCCTACTTCCGCGCGGGTGCCGACATTGTCAATACGAATACCTTCGGCGCAAACCGCCTGCACTATCCGGACAGGGCGGAGTTCGAGCAGATTGTTCGCGCGGGTGTTCGCCATGTCCGGGAGGGACTTGCGCGCAGCGGTCGCACCGACGGCTTTGTCGCGCTGGATTTGGGCCCGACCGGACGCCTCCTAAAGCCGATGGGCGATCTCGAATTCGAAACCTGCGTCGAAATTTTTGCCGAGGTGGTGCGCTGGGGCAAGGAAGAGGGCGCCGACCTCGTGCTGATTGAGACGATGTCGGATGCGATGGAAGCGAAGGCGGCCGTGCTCGCGGCCAAGGAGAATTCGAACCTGCCGGTTTTTGTCACCGTCGTCTTCGACGAAAAGGGCAAAACGTTGACCGGTGGCACGGTCGAGAGCGTCACGGCGATGCTCGAGGGACTCCGCATCGACGCGCTCGGTGTGAACTGCGGCCTCGGCCCGGTGCAGCTCTATCCGATTGTGAAGAAGCTCACGGAAGTCTGCTCGATTCCGATTGTTGTGAATCCGAACGCAGGACTGCCGCACGCAAAGGACGGCAAGACCTATTACGACCTCTCAGCGGAGGAGTTCTCGGACGAGATGAAAAAGATTGCGTCGCTCGGCGTGCAGGTACTCGGCGGCTGCTGCGGCACCACGCCGGAACACATCCGCCTGGAAATTCAGAAGACCGAGGAGCTGCCGTTTTGTGAGCCGGTGAAGAAGCACCGCGCTGTGGTCTCTTCGTTCTCGCAGACGGTGGAGCTCGGCAAGCGCCCGATTATCATCGGCGAGCGCATCAACCCGACCGGCAAGAAGCGCTTTAAAGAGGCGCTCCGAAACGGCGACATTGAGTATATTCTCGAGCAGGGCATTGAACAGGAGGATGCGGGCGCCGATATGCTCGATGTGAATGTCGGCCTGCCGGAAATCAACGAGCCGGACATGATGGAGACCGTGATGACCAGACTCCAGGGCGTCACGGCGCTGCCGCTCCAGCTCGACACGACCAATTTGGAGGCGCTGGAGCGCGGCCTTCGCCTTTATCACGGCAAGGCCATGATCAACTCCGTGAACGGCAAGGAGGAGAGTCTTGAGAGCGTGCTCCCGCTGGTTGCGAAGTACGGCGGCGTGGTTGTCGGCCTCGCGCTCGACGAAGGCGGTATCCCCGAGGATGCGGAGGGCCGCATCCGCGTCGCAAAGAAGATTTATGCGCGCGCGGCGGCGTACGGCATTCCGCCGGAGGACATCATCATCGACGGCCTCGCGATGACCATTTCGACCGACGACAATTCGGCGAATGTGACGCTCGAAGTGCTGCGCCGCGTCCGCGACGAACTGCACGGGCACTCGATACTCGGCGTCAGCAATATTTCCTTCGGCCTGCCGCAGCGCGAGTTAATCAACAGCTTCTTCTTTGCGCTCGCGATGAAGAGCGGCCTCTCCTGCGCCATCATCAACCCGAACAACGAGGCGATGATGGCGGCTTACCGCTCCTACCTTGCGCTCTCGGGATTCGACCGGCAGTGCCAGGGCTATATCGCGGAATATGCGGGCAAGGCCAATGTGTTTGCGGGCAAGGGAAAAGTTGTTGTCGCGGCGGAAGGCGGCGAGAAGGCAAAAATCGGCAGTGCGGAACTCCCGGAGGGCATGCAGGGCTCTCCGCTCATCGACGCGATTCGCTTCGGCCTCGGCGAAAAGGCGACCGAGGAGACAAAGCGCCGCATCGAAGAGGGAGAAGCGCCGCTTGACATTGTGAACCGGGAGCTGATTCCGGCGCTCGATGTGGTGGGCAAGGGCTTTGAAAAGGGCACGCTCTTCCTGCCGCAGCTCCTCATGGCGGCGGAGGCCGCAAAGGCTGCCTTTGAAGTGGTCAAGCAGTCCATGAGCGGCACGGCGCGAAAGGAGCGCGGCAGCGTGATTCTCGCGACCGTGAAGGGTGATATTCACGACATCGGCAAGAACATCGTGAAGGTGCTCATGGAGAACTACGGCTACAAAGTCTACGATCTCGGCCGCGATGTGCCGGCGGAAACCATAGTCGAGACCGCAGTCGCGCATGATGTGAAGCTGATCGGCTTAAGCGCGCTGATGACGACAACCGTTGTCAACATGGAAGATGCGATCAAGCTGATTCGCGAGAAGAAACCGGACGCAAAGGTTGTGGTCGGCGGCGCCGTCATGACCAAGGAGTACGCGGACGATATCGGTGCGGACTGCTACGCGAAGGAAGCCATGGATACCGTGCGCTACGCGGACACGCTGTTCCCGGAGGCATAACGAAAGAGCGAGACAGCAAGAGCTGTCTCGCTCTTTGCCGGAGAAGCGGAAAGCAGTAGCTGCAGCGTTGAACAGAACGAATTTGAGAAGAAACGGAGAGAAGAGGCTATGTCTTTATTGCATCCGAGGGGTGAGAAACTTGCATTCAATCATAAGAGAGCCTGCGGCCTCTGGCTGATTGCGGTGTCCCAGGTTATTTTTGCGGCCGCGTTGATCGGCGGGAAGCAAATCATCAATATGACGGTGTTCAGCCTGGGCTATATCGCAGCGTTTCTTTCAATCAATGCCAATCAAAGTTTGCAGAGGCGTTTTTCCGAGGGACCCTCGAGTCCGTTTCAAAGGAAAGCGGGATTTTATGCAGTCATTTCGCTGTTTGTGCTGATGTCTTTGTTCGGCGGACCGTATTTCGCGGACGAGAACTGGAGACGCATCTGGCTCGGCGCCTTTCTGGCCACCGCGCTTCATTTCCTGCCCTTTTATTATGTGCACGGGAAATCGATGCTTGTTCTGAGTCTTGTTTCCACCGTGAATGTCGCGCTCGGCTATGTCTTTCCGGAACTTCCGCTGGTCTGTACCGCTTATGCGGATGCGGCCATCAAGCTCGGTTTCGGCGTGTATCTCTTTTGCTTCTCGAAGCCGTCGAAGCAAGCTAAAGTGGCGGGATAAAAAGAGGCGGTAAAGAGGAAGGGCGAATCAAAGAAAGGGAATATAAAAAGGCAGAGCGAATTCGCCCTGCCTTTTTTCGTTTGGTGCATCGAATTTACTTCGTGCCGAAAATGCGGTCGCCCGCGTCGCCGAGACCCGGAAGAATGTAGGCGTGCTCGTTCAGCTGACGGTCTAAGTGGCCCACATAAATCTGGATATCGGGGTGCTCTTTCCGAAGGCGCTCCAGACCCTCCGGCGCTGCGATGATGCACATGAACTTGATCTTCTTGCCGCCGTGCTGCTTAATCATGCGGATGGCGTCGCAGGCGGAACCGCCGGTCGCGAGCATGGGGTCGGTGACCACAATGGTGCGCTCCTCAATCGGCGTCGGGAGCTTACAGTAGTACTCGACCGGCTTGTGGGTGTCCGGATCGCGGTACAGGCCGATGTGGCCCACCTTGGCGGTCGGAACCAGCGCCTGAATGCCGTTCACCATACCGAGACCCGCGCGGAGAATCGGCACAACGGCCATCTTCCGGCCCGCAATGACCGGAGAGAGCGTGCGCTCCAGCGGCGTCTCGACCTCGATGTCCTCGGTTGCCAAATCGGCGAGCGCCTCATAGCCCATCAGCATGCCGATTTCTTCGACGAGGCTGCGGAACTCGTTCGTGCCTGTTGTCTTGTCGCGCAGTCGCGTGATTTTATGCTGCACCAGCGGGTGCTTGTTGATAAATACTTCGCCCATGTAAGACCTCCTGTCATGGCTCTCCAAATTGTTCCGAAACGGAAACACTTCCGGTTATTTTAGCACGGCACACAAGCGGTGACAATGAGAGTTCCCCTGTGCTATACTGAAATGCAACGAACGGAGGTTTTTTATGCTGCGCGAAGACAAGATACGTCTGATGCACAAGATTGCACAATACGAAAAGAGCGCGGAAGAGTACGAGCGCCCCGCAAAAGAGTACTTTCGCGGCGATTATCTCAGCATGCATCTTTTGCAGTCATTTTTCAGCTATACGCTGAGCTATCTTCTGATTCTGGGTGTCTTTTTGCTCTATTTTCTGGAGCGCATTCTGAACGCGGTCAATGTCTCGATTGTGCTGCGCTTTGTGCTGCGCTGCGTCGTGATTTATGCCGTGGGTCTTCTGCTTTTCGAGCTCGTGACCTATTTTGTGTTCCGGCGGCGCTATGAGGAGTCGGCAGCGCGGCGCGAAGAGCATCTGCGCTGCCTAAAGCGCCTGAAAAAACGCTATGACACCGAAGAGAGAATCAAGGAACTCGAGAAGGAGGAGAGCGCGAATGCTTAATCTGATTCTGTTTCGCGAAAAGCTTCGCGCGTTTTACGCGCGACACGGGAATGTCATCATTCCTGTATTGCATTTTGCCGTGGCGTTGCTCGCCCTCGTTCTGCTGAACAACGGCATGGGGTATGAGAGACGGCTCCGCGCGCCGATTGTGGTGATATTGCTCTCGCTGATTTCCGCCTTTCTCCCCTGGGGGGGCATCTGTGTGCTGCTCGGCATTTGTGTGCTGCTCAATATTTTTGCGGTCTCCGCAGAGTTTGCGCTGATTACGCTCGCCTTCCTGCTGGTCGTCGCGCTGCTCTATTACGGATTCTCGCCGCGGGACAGCATCATCCTCATTCTGACGCCGGTGCTGTTTGAATTAAAAAATCCCTATGTGCTGCCCATTCTGGTGGGACTCGGAGGCTCGGCGTTTTCGCTGATTCCGCTCTCCGGCGGCATTGTCCTCTCATACATTTTGAATTATGTGCACAACAATGCGGCGCCGCTCACCAACGGCGAGTCGGTGGATGTCGCGCAGAAGTACCTGCAGATGCTGAACGGGGTGCTGCTTGACAAGACCATGTTGCTCTACCTGCTCGCGTTCTCGCTGTCGCTGCTTGTCGTCTGGTGTGTGCACCGCCTGTCGGTGAACAATGCCTGGGACCTCGGGATTCTCGCGGGCATTCTCACGATGCTTTTTGTGTTTTTCCTCGGCAACTTCTGGTACAGCGTCGGCGTCAAGATTATTCCGCTGCTCGCGGGGCTGTTGCTTTCCGGCGTGCTCGCGGAGATTTACCGCTTCCTGGTGTTCCATGTCGATTACTCCAGGACGGAATATTCGCAGTTTGAGGATGACGACTACTATTACTATGTAAAGGCAGTGCCGAAGATTACGGTCGCGGCGCCGGAACCCAAGACACAGACCATCAATACGCCCAAGCGGCCGCGGAAAAATGCGGACGAGGGCGAGACAAAGAGGTAAGCCATGCAGCTCTTCTTTCACAATCTGGGAGCCGGAATGGAATTTATTCCGCGGCTCACGCTCACCGGCATCATCGAGATTCTGATTATTTCCTGGATGACCTATGCTTTTCTCACCTGGGTCATGGACACGAAGGCGTGGATTCTGCTGCGCGGTCTGCTGCTGATTGTCGCCTTTGTGGGCTTCTGCACCCTGTTCCACCTGAACACGATACTCTGGCTCATGGGGCAGGTCGCAACCATTGCGGTGACGGCGCTGATTATCATTTTTCAGCCGGAGCTCCGCTCGGCGCTCGAGCAGCTGGGCAACCGGAATTTCCTGGTCTTTTTAAACAGTCTGCTCGGCGACACGAAGCAGGAGAGCCTGTTCAGCGCGCACACGGTCAATGAGCTGGTCAAGGCCTCGTTTGAGATGGGCAAGGTGAAGACCGGCGCACTGATGGTCATTGAGCAGAAGATTTCGCTGAATGATATCGTCCGCACCGGCATCGACATCGACGGCATTGTCTCGAACCAGTTGCTCATCAACATCTTTGAGCACAATACGCCGCTGCACGACGGCGCTGTCGTGATTCGCGGCAATACGATTGTCTCGGCGACCTGCTATCTGCCGCTCTCCGAGAGTATGCGGATTTCGAAGGATCTCGGTACCAGACACCGCGCAGCCATCGGCGTCAGCGAGGCGACCGATGCCGTGACGATTGTGGTCTCCGAGGAGACCGGGCGTGTCAGTGTCGCTAGGAACGGTCAGCTCCGCGTTATGCAGACGCCGGAAGAACTGCGCGCGCTGCTCTTGTCGCTCAGTGACGCAGAAGTGCCGACGAAGCATTTTACGTTTAACGGCTGGGATTTCCTGAAGGGAAAAGAGAAGCATGAAAGAGAAAATACTCAGTAATTGGCGCTTTAAGCTGATTTCCTTTGCTGGTGGGCTATGTGGTCTGGATGTTGCTGGTCAATATCTCGAACCCCGAGGTGATGCGGACCAAGACAGTGCCGCTCAATGTGTTGAACGGCAGTGTGCTGACCCGCGCCGGTAAGACCTACAGCCTGCAGAATGCGGAGACCGTCACAATCAGCTATCAGGTCCGGACACGGGATGCCTATAAAATTCAGGCGGACGATTTTCGCGCGAGTGTGGATCTCGAGAACCTCTACGATATCACAGGCGCCGTGCCGGTCACGGTCGAAGTGGTGGGCAATCGCGATCTGATCAGCGGTACGCCGACGGCGCGCCCGGGCGTGGTGCGCGTTGCGACCGAGAATGTGCAGAATAAGACATTTGCGCTCGACACGCACGAGGACGGCGAGCCGCGCGAGGGCTACGAAGTCGGGTTCGATTACTCTGAGCGCCGACGCGGTTAAGGTCAGCGGTCCCGAGTCCGAAGTGGGCCGCATCTCTTCGGTCGGCATCAGCATTCCGACTTCGGATGCGACCGAGAGCTTCTCGGGCAAGGCTTCCGTGATGTATTACGATGCGAACGGCAATGCGATTTCTCTGAGTGACGAGCGGCTGACCGTCGAGCCGAAGGAAGTGAATTACGAAGTCGAAATGCTGCGGGGCAAGAGCCTGACGCTTCGCTTCCAGACTTCCGGCGAGCCGGCCTCCGGCTTCAATCTGACGGGAATCGAGAGCACGGTGCGCGCGATTCCGGTGACTTCTTCCGACAGCGCACTGCTCAACAAGACGACCGAACTCAGTATCCCGGCCTCTGCGCTGAACATTGAGGGCGCGAAAGAGGATAAGACTTTCCAGCTGGACCTCTCGAGTTATCTGCCGAGCGGTATCTCGGCGACCGGCAACACCAATATCAGCGTGACGGTCAAAATTACGGCGACGACAGAGCGAAACTTCCCGCTCAGCGCGAACAACGGCATTGCGCTCCGGGGTGCCAAGGCGCAGTACCGCTACACGCTGACACCGGAGACGGTCGCTGTCGCCGTGCGGGGGCTCTCGACGGATTTGCAGAATATGAATGCAGCGTCCCTCGGCGCGTATCTCGAGGTCGGAAGCCTCGGCGAAGGCGCGCATCTGGTACCGCTCCATCTGACGCTGCCGAAGGGCATCACAGCGACCGCCGTGCCGGAAGTTACGGTGACGGTGAGTCTGCCGGAAGCGGAGACCAAGCAGAGCAGCGAGAGTAGCAGCGAGAGTGCGACGGCGGGGACTACGGCCGAGAGCAGCAGCGCGGAGCCTCGGAGCACGGAGCGACAGAGCGGCGAGAGCGGCAGTACGACGGCGACGACCGCGGCCGCGACCGAGCGAAGCACCGGCGAGAGCAGCAGTAACAGCACGGAGGAAGCAAACCCGTGATCGTATACCTTCTCTGCTATCTTGCGGCAGTGCTCTTTGCGAGAACACAATATTATTTGCTCTCCGGAACAGCGCTGCTCTTGCAGCGCTTGTTCTCTTTTGGAGGGAAAAGCGGCGAAACGGCGGGAGAGTCAATCTCCTTGCACTCCTCTCGCTCTTCTTTGTCGGCGGTGAGGGAATTTCCTGTCTGAAACTTTCGCGCCTGCAGGGTCCCTGGGAGCTGCAGACATTTGCAGCCTTTTTCCTCGCCTACGGCGCGTTTCGCCTGGCCTTCCTCTTTAGCGGCGGCAGAGAGCAGGACAGTCGGAGAGTGCGGGAGGGGCGCCTCACCGAGATTCGCGCGAGACGGCTCTTTGTCGCCGTCGCCGGTCTCACGGCTCTCTCGGCCGCGGCTTTTCTGGCGGAAGTGCGCATCCTCGGCTTTGTGCCCTTTCTGGTTCGGCACATGCCGCATGCCTACTCCTACTTTCATGTGAGCGGTCTGCACTATCTCACGGTTTCCTGCGTGCTGGTGCCTTCGCTCGCACTTCTGTATGTCAATGTTGTGCACCACAGAAGCACAGTTACAAATCTCGGCCTTCTGGCTGCGGTCGCGGTATCGTTGCTGATTCCGGTGCTCTGTGTGTCCCGCTTTCAGCTTCTCCTCGCAGTGCTGATGGCGGCCTTTACCTGGCTTAACTTCCGGCGGGAGCCCATACCGGCGCCGCTTGCCGGGCTTGGGCTTGTCTGTCTGCTCGGCGCCTACGGCATTCTCAGTATGGCGCGGGGGCACAGTATCTCCTACTTAAACGGCATTTTCGAGATGAAGCGAAATTTCCCGATTTTTGTGAGTCAGCCCTATATTTACATCGCGAACAACTATGACAATGTGAACTGTCTGATTCGCGAGCTTCCGTCGCACAGCTTCGGGCTCAAAATGCTCTTCCCGTTCTTTGCGCTGACCGGACTCAAGTTCCTGCGGCCGGAGCTCGTGAATTTCCCGATCTATGTGACCAAAGACCGAGCTCACGACCGTCACCTTGATTTACGACGCCTGGTATGATTTCGGCATCCTCGGCGTGGTCCTCTTTATGGCACTGCTGGGCTTTATCGCCGCGCGCTTTGAAAAAAAACTGCGCTCGGTGCACAGTCCGGTCTTCTGCATGCTCTATGCGCAGCTAGCCATTTATCTCATGTTATCGTTTTTCACGACCTGGTTCTCGAATCCCGCGACCTGGGTATACTTCGGGGAGACAGCGTTCGTGCTTTGGTTTGTCGGAGGAAAACAACAATGGAAATGATTTCAAAGTCGATGCAGGCATTGCTCTCGCAAAATTCCGTGATTCGTGCAATGTTTGAGGAGGGGGAGCGCCTCAGGGGAGAGTACGGCAGCGATAAGGTCTATGACTTCAGTCTCGGCAATCCGAATGTGCCGGCACCGGCGGAAGTGGAGCAGGCCATTCGCGAGGTGCTCGCGGAGGAGCCGAGCGTCTCTGTCCACGGCTACATGAACAATGCGGGTTTTGCGGATCTCCGCGCGGCGATTGCGGACTCCCTGCAGGAGCGCTTTGGTTTCACCTATCGCGCGGATCAGCTGATCATGACGACCGGCGCGGCGGCGGCGCTGAACATTCTCCTTAAGACGGTGCTGAATCCGGGAGATGAAGTTCTGACCTTTGCGCCCTACTTTTCGGAGTACAAAAACTATGTGCAGAATTACGGCGGTGTGCTCCGACTTGTCGCGACCGATCCCGAGACATTTTTGCCGGATCTCGATGCGCTTCGCGCGGCAATCGGCGAAAAGACGCGCGCGCTCATTCTGAATACGCCGAACAATCCGAGCGGCGTGGTCTATTCGGAGGAAGTGCTCCGCGGCATTCAGGCGGTGCTTGCGGAAAAGGAGCGGGAATTCGGAAGCTGTATTCTCGTCATTTCGGATGAGCCCTACCGCGAGCTTGTCTACGACGGCGCGATGGTCCCGTGGATTCCGGCGCTGATGCCGCACGCGGCGGTGGTCTATTCCTATTCCAAGACACTGTCACTCCCGGGCGAGCGCATCGGCTGGCTGCTCCTGCCGGACAGCATTCCGGAGGCGCGCGAGCTGTATGCCGCAGCGGTCATTGCGAATCGAATCTCCGGTTTTGTCAATGCACCTTCGCTGATGCAGCGCGTGCTGAAGCGGACGCTCGGTTGCCGCGCGGACTTCTCGGTCTACGAGCATAACCGGGCCCTGCTCCTTCGGGAGCTCCCTAAGATGGGGTATCGGCTGGTAAAGCCGGAGGGCGCTTTTTATCTTTTGATTCAGGCACCGGAGGGCGATGACGCCGCCTTTGCCGCGACATTAAAAGAGGAGCGCATCCTCACCGTGCCCTGCAAGAGCTTTGCCTGCCCGGGCTATGTGCGTCTCGCGTACTGTGTCGCAGAGACGACGGTTCGGAATGCGCTCCCCGGTTTCCGGAGAACGGCGGAATCTTATAAGGCGAAGGGCTTACTGTAAGGCACTCACTTCGCGTCGGCATCCGGCGTGTCGCCCGATGCGGCGGCCTCGGTTGCGGCAGTGCTCTTAGCGGCTTCGGCGTCACGCTTTGCGCGGCGTTCCGCCTCGCGCGCGTCTGCCGCCGCCTTTCGCGCTGCCTCTGCCTTGGCGCGGTGCTTTTTCCGGAAGTGAAGCAGCACGAAAATCAGGATGAGCACCGGAATCCAGATCGGCGAGAGGCCGAGCAGCAGAACCAGAAGCGTGGTGCAGACGGAAAAGCCGAAATAGAGACTGTTCTTAAAGCCGGTTTTGACGCGCGACAGAAAACTGTCGGTTTCGGCGACGCGGTACTCGCGCACTTCGCTGAGCGAGAGATTCACAGTCGCATAGCTGACGGCGTTGTCGTAGTGCCGGAGCTGGGACTCGTAGGAGTCAAGCTGGGAATCAATCTCGCCGATTCGCTGCTGAATCGAGAGAATCGCGTCGGTCGAGGCCGCCTGAGAGAGCAGTTCGTAGAGACGGTCTCGCTCGGCGCTCAGCGCTTTCTTCCGGCTCTCGACATCGGTATAGTCGAGGGTCACATCCTGGACAGAGCTGTTTTCCGAGAGCACATTGGCATTCTGCTTGAGGCGGTCCACATAAGCTGCGAGCGCTTCTTCGGGGATGCGAGCCGTGAAATAGGCGGAGCGCGTTTTTTCGAGGGCATCGTAGGAGGAGCCTGTCATCGAAGAGGTCTCGAAATAACCGCCCGCGTCGGCGGTTGCCGCTTTCAGCTCCTTGAGAAAGCTGTCGAGGTTCCGGGTCTCGAGATCCAGACTCTCGGTCGTAATCAGTTTCTGCCCCTCTTTGGCGGTCTGTGAGAGGGCGTTGACAGACAGGCTGTCAGAGGAACTGTCTGCGACTTCGGCGACAGCGCCGGTCGCTTCGGCTGCGTAGTTTGCGTCGTATGATTTCTGTGCGGCGGCAGCTTTCGAATCGGCGTGTTGCTGACTGCCGCAGGCTGTCAGCGTGAGCGAGAGCAGAAGAGCGGGAAATAACAATAGATGTCGTTTCATCAGGTATCCTTTCTGCCGCAACGGCAAAACAGTTTACGGTTATTTGTCTGTATTGTACTAAAAGTAATACAAGAATGCCACTTGAGAGGAAGTGTTCACATGAAATTCACAAAGATGCAGGGGCTTGGCAACGACTATGTCTATATCGACTGCTTTTCGGAGCAGGTTGCGAAGCCCGAAGAACTTGCAATCCGCATTGCCGACCGTCACTTCGGCGTGGGCGGCGACGGCCTCATCTTAATCTGCCCCTCGGAGATTGCGCCGGTTCGCATGCGCATGTTCAACGCGGACGGCTCCGAGGGAAAAATGTGTGGTAACGGCGCGCGCTGTGTGGCGCGCTATGCCTATGACCACGGTCTTGTCACGAGCAGAAGCTTTGACATCGAGACGGGGGCCGGGATTCGCCACGCGGAAGTCGGTGAATCGCTGGTGACCATTGATATGGGAGAAGCGGTGCTGGACGGCGAACTCGAAGAAGCCATTACGGTGGACGGCAAGGCGACCCGTATGACACCGGTCAATGTGGGCAATCCGCACGCCGTATATCTGGTCGACAGTCTTGAAACCCTGCGGGGACTCGACCTCGACAAAATCGGTCCGGCCTATGAGCACCACCCGCGCTTTCCGGAGGGCGTGAATTCGGAATTTCTTTATATCGAGAGTCCGACCGAACTCCACATGCGGGTCTATGAGCGCGGCAGCGGAGAGACGCTCGCCTGCGGTACCGGCGCGACTGCGGTCGCCTTTGCGGCGATGCGGCTCGGGCACGCAACCGAGAAAGTCACGGTACACCTGCTCGGCGGCGATCTGATGCTCGAACGACTTTCCGACGGACATTTCCGGATGACGGGGCCGGCGGTCGAAGTCTTTTCGGGGAGCTATTTCTCAGAGTGACAGCGGGCTCCTTTTTTGCTATAGTAGGTCGGAAGAAAATGGTGTGATAGGCGCAGTATAAAGAAAGGAATGCAGATGAAAGCGTATCTCTTACTGGAAGACGGCACTCTGTTTACCGGGAGAAGCATAGGCGCGGTCAAGGAAGTGGTGAGCGAAATCGTATTCAACACTTCGATGACGGGCTACCTCGAGGTGCTGACAGACCCGAGTTATGCGGGACAGGCGGTCGTGATGACATATCCGCTGATCGGTAATTACGGCATATGCCGCGAGGACATGGAGTCGGGACGCGCGTGGCCGGATGCCTTCATTGTCCGCGAACTCGCAGAGCTCGCATCGAATTTCCGTAGCCGCGAGACCCTGCAGCAGTTTTTGCTGGAGGAGGATGTGCCCGGCATCGAGGGCATTGATACGCGGGCGCTGACCAAGATACTCCGGGAGCGCGGCACCATGAACGGCTTTTTGACCACGAATCCGGACTTTGACCGCGAAGAGGCAATGCGGCGGATGAAAGAGTATCAGGTGCTCGGCGCCGTGGCGCGTGTGAGTTGCAAGGAAAAGTATGTGATTCCCGGCAAGGGCAAGAAGGTCGCTATCATCGACTGCGGCATTAAGCGCAACATGCTCCGCGAGCTCAGCAAGCGCGGTCTGGAACTCACGGTCTGGCCGCAGGATGCGCGCGCCGAGGATATCCTCGCGGAGAAGCCGGACGGCATTTCCTGACGAACGGCCCCGGCGATCCCGCGGAAAATGTGGGACTGATTCGGGAAATCAAGAAGCTCTACGACTCGGAAGTGCCGATTTTTGCAATCTGTCTCGGGCATCAGCTCATGGCGCTCGCGACCGGCGGCAAGACCTATAAGATGAAGTACGGCCACCGCGGCGGCAACCACCCGGTGCGGGATCTGGAGAGCGGCAGAGCGTATATTTCCGCGCAGAACCACGGCTACGCGGTCGATGACAAGAGTCTGGATCCGAAGATTGCCGAGACCCGCTTTGTGAACGTCAACGACGGCACGAACGAGGGCCTCGCTTACTGCGGCAAAAATATTCTGACTGTGCAGTTCCACCCCGAGGCCTGCCCCGGACCGCACGACACTTCGTATCTCTTTGATCACTTTCTCGACATGATGGAGGTGCAGCATGCCTAAGAATCCGGAAATCAAAAAAGTACTGGTGATCGGCTCCGGCCCCATCATCATCGGACAGGCGGCGGAGTTTGACTATGCGGGCACCCAGGCCTGCCGTGCGCTCCGCGAAGAGGGCATCGAGGTCGTGCTTTTAAACTCGAACCCGGCGACCATCATGACGGACAAGGACATTGCGGACCATGTCTACATCGAGCCGCTGACCGTCGAGGTGTTGGAGCGCTTAATTCTGAAGGAAAAGCCGGACTCCGTGCTCCCGACCCTCGGCGGTCAGGCGGGCCTCAATCTCGCGATGGAGCTCGAGGAGAGAGAGGCTTTTTTGCGGAGCACAACGTACGCCTGATCGGCACCACGGCGCTGACCATCAAGAAGGCGGAGGACAGAGAGCTCTTTAAAGAGACCATGGAGAAGATCGGCGAGCCGGTCGCAGCGTCGAAGGTCGTCGAAAATGTCGAGGACGGCATCGCGTTTGCGGAGGAAATCGGCTATCCGGTCGTGCTGCGCCCGGCGTACACGCTCGGCGGCAGCGGCGGCGGCATCGCGGAAGACCGCCGCGCCCTCGTCGAGATTCTGCAGAACGGCCTTCGCCTCTCCCGCGTGGGACAGGTACTCGTGGAGCGCTGCATTGCGGGCTGGAAGGAGATTGAGTACGAGGTCATGCGCGACAGCGCGGGCAATGTGATCACAGTCTGCAACATGGAGAACCTGGATCCGGTCGGCGTGCACACGGGCGACTCGATCGTGGTTGCGCCCTCCCAGACCCTCGGCGACAAGGAGTACCAGATGCTCCGGAGCTCCGCGCTCAACATTATCACCGAGCTCGGCATCACCGGCGGCTGCAACGTGCAGTACGCGCTGAATCCGAACAGCTTTGAGTACTGTGTCATTGAGGTGAACCCGCGCGTCAGCCGTTCCTCTGCGCTCGCTTCGAAGGCGACCGGCTATCCGATCGCAAAGGTCGCTGCGAAGATTGCGCTCGGCTACACCCTGGATGAGATTAAGAACGCGGTGACCAAGAAGACCTACGCGTCGTTTGAGCCCATGCTCGACTACTGCGTGGTCAAGATGCCGCGCCTGCCCTTCGATAAATTCATCACGGCAAAGCACACGCTCGGCACGCAGATGAAGGCGACCGGTGAGGTCATGGCGATTTGCACGAACTTTGAGGGCGCGCTCATGAAGGCGATACGCTCGCTCGAGCAGCATGTGGACAGCCTGATGAGCTATGATTACACCGCGCTTGACGATGACGAGCTCCAGAGAGAGCTTCACGTGGTCGACGATCGCCGCATCTGGGTCATCGCCGAGGCGCTGCGCCGCGGCTTCTCCTACGACGATATTTTTGCCGAGACAAAGATTGACCGCTGGTTTATTCATAAGCTGGACCGTCTCGTCCACATGGAGGCAGAACTCCGCAGAAGACCGCTGACCGAGGAACTGCTCCGCGAGGCGAAGCGCTTTGAGTTCCCGGACCATGTGATTGCGGCGCTCAGCGGCAAGACCGAGGCCGAGGTCAAGGAAAAGCGCGATGAATTCGGCATTCACCCCGGCTTTAAGATGGTCGATACCTGCGCCGCGGAGTTTGCGGCGGAGACCCCGTACTACTACAGCGTCTACGACGGCGAGAACGAGGCGGAGGAGACGAAGCCGAAGAAGAAGGTACTCGTGCTCGGCTCGGGCCCGATTCGCATCGGCCAGGGCATCGAGTTCGACTTCTGCTCGGTGCACTGCACCTTTACCTTCCGGAAGGAAGGCTACGAGACCATTATCATCAACAACAACCCGGAGACGGTTTCGACCGACTTTGACATTGCGGACAAGCTCTACTTTGAGCCGCTGACCCCGGAGGATGTCGAAGCGATTGTGAACTTTGAGAAGCCGGACGGCGCGGTCGTGCAGTTCGGCGGCCAGACTGCCATCAAGCTGACCGAAGCGCTCATGAAGATGGGCGTTCCGATTCTCGGCACGGCAGCAGCCGATGTCGACGCGGCGGAGGACAGAGAGCTCTTCGACGAGATCTTACAGCAGACCGGCATTCCGCGCGCGGCGGGTGGCACGGTCTTTACGGCGGAGGAGGCAAAGGAGATTGCCCACCGCCTCGGCTACCCGGTGCTGGTGCGCCCCTCCTATGTGCTCGGCGGCGCGGGCATGCGCATCGCAATTTCGGACCACGATATCGACGAGTACATCGGCGTCATCAACCGCTATGCGCAGGAGCACCCGATTCTGGTCGACAAGTACATTCAGGGTATCGAGGTTGAGGTCGATGCGGTCTGCGACGGCAAGGATATCCTGATTCCGGGCATTATGCAGCACATCGAGCGCACCGGCATTCACTCCGGCGACTCGATTTCGGTCTACCCGGCGCAGTCGCTCTCTAAGACCGTGAAAGAGAAGATTGTCGACTACTCCGAGAAGCTCGCGCGCGCTGCACGTGAAGGGCATGATTAACATTCAGTTCATCGCGAAGGGCGATGATGTCTATGTGATCGAGGTGAACCCCCGCTCGTCCCGGACTGTCCCGTATATCTCCAAGGTCACGGGTATCCCGATTATTCCGCTCGCGACCCGCGTGATTTGCGGTCACACAATCCGCGAGCTCGGTTACGAGCCCGGTCTCCAGAAGGAGGCGGATTATATTGCGGTCAAGATGCCTGTCTTCTCGTTTGAGAAGATTCGCGGCGCCGACATCAGCCTCGGACCGGAGATGAAGTCGACCGGTGAGTGCCTCGGCATTGCGAAGACCTTTAACGAAGCGCTCTACAAGGCTTTCCAGGGCGCAGGGGTAAAGCTTCCGAAGTACAAGAACATGATTATTACCGTCCGCGATGAGGACAAGGCGGAGATTGCGCCGATCGCAAAGCGTTTTGAGGCGCTCGGCTACCGCATCTTCTCGACCCGCGGCACGGCGAAGGTCTTAAAGGAGGCCGGCATCAAGACGCTCGAAGTCAGAAAGCTCGAGCAGGAGCATCCGAACATTCTGGATCTCATCCTCGGCCATGAGATGGATCTCGTGATTGACACGCCGCCGGAAGGCGCAGATCACGAGAAGGACGGCTTCGAGATTCGCAGAAACGCGGTCGAGACCGGCGTCAATGTATTGACGGCGCTCGACACGGCGGAGGCTCTCGCAACTGCACTCGAGCAGAAGGCAGAGGAGCTCACGCTGATTGATATCGCGACACTTTGACGTATGAACTTGCCCCGCCGCTTGGCGGGGCAAGTTGTCTATGAGGAGAAAGCATGCGAACAGTCATACTATCGGATTTGCACGGCGAGGCGGAGACGCTCGGCTGTATGCTGGAGGAATTAAACTTTGACCCGGCGACGGAAGAACTGGTGGTGCTCGGCGATGCCCTGGACTACGGAACTTCCCCGGCGGAGACCTACATCGCCCTCCGAAATCTCGCGGAGCAGATGGAAAAACGCTTTGTCTACATCCGCGGTGAGCACGAGCAGATGCTCCTCGACGCCCTGCTCTTAACAAGGGGGCAGATTGCAAACGGTCTCCTCTGGAAGCAGAACGGCGGCAAGGAGACCCTCGCGTCGCTGCAGGAGAGAAGACTTCCGCCCGGCAAGACAGCGCTCTGGCTAAAGGATCACACCCGGACCTGGTACGAGTGCCAGGATTTTCATTGCCGTGCACGCGGACATTGCGGATGAGGTCATCTGGAACAACGAGCCCGAGACCTTTCTCTGGGGCAACCGCTGCATCGAAGAGAACAACTACGCGGGCAAGCTCACGGTTTTCGGGCATCACCGCGTCGAGTTTCCGACCTATTTGGACGGGAGCGGCGTCGAGAGCCGTTTTCACCCGAATTACGGCACCTGGTTTCAGCTGCCGCTAAGGGGCGCGATTGCACTGGACACAGGCTGCGGCGAGGAAAACGGCTACCTCACGGCGATGATTGTTGAAAACGGCATGATGCGCTTTGAGAGAATTTAAGTGCCGTGGTATACTGAAAAAAATCAGATTTCGGAAAGAGGAGAAGAAGAGATGAATTGCTACGATGAGCTCAAGGCCCGCGGGCTGATTGCACAGGTGACCAACGAGGAAGAGGTGAGCCGCCTCGTGAACGAGGGCAAGGCGACCTTCTATATCGGCTTCGACCCGACCGCGGACAGTCTGCATGTGGGGCACTTCATGGCACTCTGCCTGATGAAGCGCCTGCAGGACGCGGGCAACAAGCCGATTGCCCTGGTCGGCGGCGGCACGGGTATGATCGGAGACCCCTCCGGCAGAACCGATATGCGCAGCATGATGACGGTCGATCAGATTGACAAGAACTGCGAGAGCTTTAAGCGCCAGATGTCCCGCTTCATCGAGTTCGGCGAGGGCAAGGCGAGAATGGTGAACAATGCCGACTGGCTCCGGAACTTGAACTACATTGAATTTATCCGCGACATCGGCCCCCATTTCTCGGTCAACAACATGCTTCGCGCGGAGTGCTATAAGAACCGCATGGAGAAGGGACTCTCTTTCCTCGAGTTTAACTACATGCTCATGCAGGCCTTTGACTTCTATGAGCTCTTTCAGCGCTACGACTGCAACATGCAGTTCGGCGGTGACGACCAGTGGTCCAACATGCTCGCGGGCACGGAGCTCATTCGCCGCAAGCTCGGCGAGGACGCGCACGCGATGACCATCACCCTCCTCTTAAACTCCGAGGGCAAGAAGATGGGCAAGACCGTCGGCGGCGCGGTCTGGCTGGATCCGAACAAGACTTCGCCCTTTGCCTTCTACCAGTACTGGAGAAATGTCGGCGATCAGGATGTCTTAAAGTGCCTCCGCATGCTGACCTTCCTGCCGCTCGCGCAGATTGACGAGATGGATCGCTGGGAGGGCGCTAAGCTGAACGAAGCAAAGGATATTCTCGCTTATGAGCTCACGACGCTTGTGCACGGTGAAGAGGAGGCCAAGAAGGCGCGCGAGGGCGCACAGGCACTCTTTGCGGGCGGCGGCGCCTCGGCACACGTCCCGACCGCGGAACTCACGGATGAGGACTTTAGCGAGGGCAAGGCGGACATTTTGACTCTGCTCGTGAAGTCAGGGCTTGCGGCCTCCCGTTCCGAGGCGAGACGCAATGTCCAGCAGGGCGGTGTCAGCCTGGACGGCGAGAGCGTAAAGGACATCGCGGCGAGTTATGACGCGGACTTCTTTGCCGGCGAGGGTAAGCTCTTAAAGCGCGGCAAGAAGAATTTCGTGAAGCTCGTCAAGGCATAAGACGAATCAAAATAGAAAACGGTTCGGACAGGACAAACGGATTGCGGTCTTTAAAGCGAAAATGTGAAAACCGTCAAACATCGGAGACGGGAGACGGGATCACGGAAAAGGAGGATTCCAATGCAGAAATTTGTATATTATGCGCCGACGGAAATTGTGTTCGGCCGCGGCGAAGAGGCGAGAGTGGCGGAACTCGTGAAACATTACGGCGGAAGTCGCGTATTCGTTGTCTACGGCGGCGGCTCTGCGGTCAAGAGTGGTTTACTGGGCCGCGTGGAGGAGATACTTCGCGCGGCGGGAATTGCCTTTTCGGCGAGCGGCGGCGTGGTGCCGAACCCGTTGGTCTCGACCGCGCGCCGCATGATCGAGGAGGCGAGAGCCTTCCGTGCGGACTTTATTCTGGCCATCGGCGGCGGCTCGGTGATTGACACGGCCAAGGCGGTCGCCGACACCGTAGCTGCGCCGGGGAGCGATGTCTGGGAGTTCTGGACCGGGCGAAAGGTCGAGACAGCGCTGCCGATCGGTGTGATTCTCACGATTTCGGCGGCGGGCTCCGAGACCAGCAATTCCGCGGTGCTCACAAACGACACCCTGCCGCAGCACACCAAGCGCGGCATCAATACCGACCTGAACCGCCCGAAGTTTGCGATTCTGAACCCGGAACTCACCATGACCTTGCCGAAGTGGCAGATCGGCGCGGGCGCCGCGGATATTTTCATGCACACGGCAGAGCGCTACTTTGCGCCGATTCTCGGTAATCACCTGACCGATGAGATTGCGGAGGGCTTGTTCCGGGATGTCATTCACTTCGGGCCGCTCGCGGTGCAGAATCCGAGGGACTATGAGGCGATGAGCGAGCTCATGTGGTGCGGCTCCGTGTCCCATGTCGGTCTGACCGGCGTCGGTGCCAAGGGGGATACGGCGCGCGAGGGCGACTGGGCCTGCCACCAGCTCGGCATGGCGCTCTCGGCCATCGGCGACTATACGCACGGCGCAACGCTGACCGCTGTGTTCCCGGCCTGGGCGCGCTATGTAAAGGACGCGAATCCGTCCCGTTTTGTCCGCTTTGCGGAGAAGGTATACGGCATCAAAGAGGGCACGGAGGAAGCGCGCATCGAAGCCGGGATTCAGGCGACGGAGCACTACTTTCGGTCGCTCGGTATGCCGGTCACGCTGACGGAACTGCTCGGTCATACGCCGGAGAAGAAAGAACTCGAAGCCTTTGCTTTGGAGTGCAGCTATCAGAAGACTCGCAGCATCGGCGGCTTCAAGGTGCTCGGGTATGAGGATATTCTGAATGTTTATGAGAATGCAATCTGAGAACGGTCTTGCGAAGCAGCGGAAACAGTGCTAGAATTCTGTGAATTCGTTCACCAGGTCCTGAAAGGAGTAGCTAATGAAACCATACGCAGAGATGACGCGGGAAGAGCTTTTGGAATTGAAGAAGGAGTTGAAGGGCAAGTATAAGGATATGCAGGCACTTGCATTAAAACTCGACATGAGCCGCGGTAAGCCCTGCACAGCCCAGCTCGACCTCTCGATGGGGAATGATGGCGGTGCTGAACGAGGACACCGAGCTCCGCTCCGAAGACGGCACGGACTGCCGCAACTACGGCGTGCTGACCGGCATCCCGGAGGCGCTCGAGCTCATGGGCGATATGATGGAAGTGCCCTACGACCACATCATCCTCTACGGAAACTCGAGTTTGAATGTCATGTACGATACCATTTCGAGATCCTACACGCACGGCGTCATGGGCTCGACGCCCTGGTGTAAGCTCGACAAGGTGAAGTTCCTCTGCGTCGTGCCGGGCTACGACCGCCACTTTGCAATCACCGAGTACTTCGGCATTGAGAACGTCCCGGTGCCCGATGCTGCCGACCGGTCCGGACATGGACATGGTCGAAAAGCTGGTCGCGGAAGATGAGTCCATCAAGGGCATCTGGTGCGTGCCCGAAGTACTCGAACCCGACCGGCAACTCCTATTCGGACGAGACTGTGCGCCGCATGGCGCGCTTAAAGCCGGCGGCCAAGGATTTCCGCATTTACTGGGACAATGCGTATACGATTCATCATCTCTATGACCACGACCAGGATACGATTATCGAGATTCTTGCGGAGTGCAAGCGCGCGGGCAATCCGGATCTTGTCTACAAGTTTGCTTCGACCTCGAAGGTCAGCTTCCCGGGCTCCGGCATTGCGGCGCTCGCTTCGTCCCTCAATAACCTCGAGGACATCAAGAAGCAGCTGAAAGTCCAGACCATCGGCCACGACAAGGTGAATCAGCTGCGCCATGTCCGTTTCTTTGAGGACATCCACGGCATGGTCGAGCACATGAGAAAGCACGCGGACATCCTGCGCCCGAAGTTTGAGATGGTCGAGGAGATTCTGGACAGAGAACTCGGCGGCCTCGGCATCGGTACCTGGACCAAGCCGAAGGGCGGCTACTTTATCTCTTTCGATACCCTCGAGGGTTGCGCGAAGAAAGTCGTGTCCCGCTGCGCGAAGGCCGGTGTGATTATGACGAGCGCCGGTGCGACCTGGCCGGGCGGCAAGGATCCGCACGACTCGAACATCCGCATTGCGCCCTCCTTCCCGCCCCTGAACGATTTGCGCATCGCGGCGGAACTCTTTACGCTCTGCGTGAAGTATGTGAGCGTCGAGAAGCTGCTCGCGAATATGGACGCGGCAGAGGGAAAGTCTGCGGAAAAGGCAGAGGCATAAAATAACGGCGGCAAATCCGTCCTGTCGCAGCGAAAAGCGAGGGAAAGGCAGTTCGGCCGAACAAGAAAAGAGGCTGTGCAAAAGCACAACCTCTTTTCTTTGCGTCTTATTCCGCCGTTGGGGGCTCTCAGTGACCGCCCTGACAGCGGCGGTGGGCATCCTCGGGGACGGGGGCTGCCGTAGTGGCGAGCGTCTGTTCCTCCTGCAGTAAGTCCGCGAGCGTGATATGGTCAATGACTTCGTTGACCGCCGATTCAATGCGCGAAAAGACGGAGCGGGACACGCAGCGCTCCGCGAGGTCGCAGGCGACGGAATCCTGTCCGAGACAGACCACAGGTGCCATATTGCCCTCGGTCAGACGGAGAATATCGCCGACCGAGTAGTCCTTCGGCGCGCGGGTCAGGAGATAGCCGCCCTGGGCGCCGCGTATGCTCTTCACAAAGCCGGCCTTACTCAGCACGGCCACAATTTGCTCGAGGTATTTCTCGGAGAGTTCCTGCTTTGCAGCGGCATCCTTCAGACGTGTGACTTGCTCCGGCTGTCTCGCAAATTCCATCATCAGGCGAAGTGCGTAGCGCCCTTTTGTGGATATTTTCATGACAACTCCTTCCAGTTTTTCTTTGCCAGTATTTCCTAGCAATTCACTCGGGATTTAGGATAACAGGAAAAAAGCGCTTTGGCAAGCCAAACCTTGCGAAGTATGCTATACTGAAATGAAAACAATTGGAGTATTGTCGCCAAAAAAAGGAGGAAGCCATGCAGTTTATTCCGGGAGTTATTTTGTTTGTCATAGTCGTCGGCATTCTTGCGAACGGTATCAGCATTGTGCCGCAGGCACAGGCTCTCATCATTGAGCGTCTGGGCCGCTACCATGCGACCTGGGATGCGGGCGTGCATCTCATGATTCCGTTTGTGGATCGCATCGCAAAGCGCGTCAACCTGAAGGAACAGGTCGCGGATTTCCCGCCGCAGCCCGTGATCACGAAGGACAATGTCACGATGCGCATTGACTCGGTTGTCTTCTTCGTGATTACCGAGCCGAAGCTCTATGCGTACGGCGTCGAGAATCCGATTTCCGCCATTGAGAACCTGACGGCAACCACGCTCCGCAACATCATCGGTTCCATGGATCTCGACACGACGCTGACTTCCCGCGAGACCATCAACACCGAGATGCGCTCGCAGCTGGATGTCGCGACCGACCCCTGGGGCATCAAGGTAAACCGCGTCGAGTTAAAGAACATTCTCCCGCCGGATGCGATTCGCGAGGCCATGGAGAAGCAGATGAAGGCAGAGCGAGAGAAGCGTGAGCTCATCACCCTGGCACAGGGTAAAAAAGAGTCCGCGGTCCTGAACGCACAGGGTAATAAGGAAGCGGCTATCCTGAATGCGGAGGCGGAAAAGCAGACTGCGATTCTCCGCGCGGAGGCAGAGAAGGAGAGAAAGATTCAGGAGGCGGAAGGTCAGGCAAAGGCAATCCGCGCCGTCAAAGAAGCGGAGGCCGAGGGTATTCGCCTGATTCGCGAGGCGGGTGCCGATGAGGCGGTTCTGAAGCTGCGCAGCCTCGATGCATTGACTCGCGTCGCGGACGGCAGAGCCACCAAGATTGTGATTCCGTCCGACATTCAGAATATGGCGGGACTGGTGACCGCATTAAAGGAGACCGCTTCGGTGGCAACGCCGGGCGACGGGAGTGAGAAGAAGGCATGAGAGACGGATTTATCCGCGTCGCCGCCGCGACGCCGGAGGTGAGGGTCGCGGACCCCGCTTATAACCGGGAGCGGATGGCGGAGATAATCCGCGGGGAAGCAGAGCAGGGAACCAAATTACTTGTCTTCCGGAACTTGCGCTGAGCGCCTATACCTGCGGCGATCTGTTTTTACAGGATACGCTGCAGGAGGCGGTGCGCCGGGAACTGAAAAATCTGCTGGATCAGACAGCGGACACCGAAGTGCTCTGCTTTGTCGGTTTGCCCTTTGCCTTTGAGAACCAGCTCTACAATGCGGTTGCGGTCTTTCGGAAGGGAGAGCTGCTCGGCCTCGTGCCGAAGCTGCACATTCCGAATTACGGCGAGTTCTACGAGCGCCGTTACTTTGCGCCGGGCTTCCGGGCTCCGGTTCTCGTGCCGCTCTTCGGCGAGCAGGTGCCTTTCGGCGCGAGACTGCTCTTTTCCTGCGGGAGCTTGCCGGAACTCAAAATCGGCGTCGAAATCTGTGAGGATCTCTGGGTGCCGAATGCACCTTCAATCGATCTCTGCGCGGCAGGGGCTACGCTCATTGTGAACTGCTCGGCTTCGAATGCGCTCGCCGGAAAACGGAAGGCGCGGCGGGAGCTTGTCAAGGCGCAGAGCAGCAAGCTCCTCGCAGGCTATATCTATGCGAGCGCGGGCGAAGGCGAGTCGACGCAGGACCTTGTGTTCAGCGCCCACAACCTGATCGCGGAGGCGGGAGAGGTACTCGCCGAGTCTCCGCTGCTCACGAACGCGGTCATCGCGTCGGAGCTGGATTTGAAAAAGCTGCTCTTCTTAAGAAGACGGCAGAACAGCTATCCGCAGAGAGACAGCGAGTCGAATCTGTACTGCGGTGTCGATTTTGACCTTCGTCTCACGGAGACCGAGCTCACGCGGACGGTCAATCCGGCGCCCTTTGTGCCGGAAGATGCGGCAGCGCGCCGCGAGAGATGCGAGGAAGTGCTGCAGATTCAGGCGCTCGGTTTAAAGAAGCGCCTCGCCCATATCAACGGCAAGCGGGCGGTGCTCGGCCTTTCGGGCGGACTTGATTCGACGCTTGCGCTTCTGGTCGCGGCCCGGAGCTTTTGATGCGCTCGGCCTTCCGCGGAGCGGTATTGAGGCGATTACGATGCCGGCCTTCGGCACGACGGACAGAACCTACCGGAATGCCTGTGCGCTCGCCGAAGCCATCGGCGCTTCGCTCGAGGAAATCTCGATTCGCGAAGCGGTGTTGCAGCACTTTCGGGACATCAAACAGGATCCCGAGAAGCACGATATCACCTATGAGAATTCACAGGCGCGCGAGCGCACGCAGGTACTCATGGACATCGCAAACCGGGACAATGCGCTGGTCATCGGAACCGGTGACCTCTCGGAACTCGCGCTCGGCTGGGCCACCTATAACGGCGACCACATGTCGATGTATGCGGTCAATGTCTCGGTGCCGAAGACGCTGGTGCGCGTCCTTGTCGAGCATGAGGCGAGCCTTGCGGGCGGAAAACTCCGCGAAGTCTTGCTCGATATTCTCGACACGCCGGTGAGCCCCGAACTCCTGCCGCCGAAGGACGGTGTGATCAGCCAGAAGACCGAAGATCTCGTGGGACCCTACGAGCTCCACGATTTCTTTCTGTTTCAGATGCTCCGCTACGGCAGCAGCCCGCGGAAGATTTATCGCCTTGCGTTGCGTGCCTTTGCGGGTGTCTATGACGGAGCGACTGTCAAAAAGTGGCTGATCACCTTCCTCCGCCGTTTCTTCACGCAACAGTTCAAGCGCTCCTGTCTGCCGGACGGCCCGAAGACCGGAAGTGTGGCAGTGTCGCCGCGCGGCGATCTCCGCATGCCTTCGGATGCGGTGAGCCGTATCTGGCTTGAGGAGGCAGAGTCGCTATGATTACATCGCCCGCGAACAAAAAAGTAAAAGAAGTGCGCGCACTCTTTGAGAAAGCGTCTCTTCGCGCGGAGCGGGGATTATTTCCGGTCGAGGGCGTCCGCATGTTTCTGGAAGCACCTGCGGCGGAAATCGAGGAGCTCTATGTGAGCGAGAGTTTTGCGGCGCGCGCCGAGGGAGAAGTTCGGGAAAAGATAGAGGCACTCGGGGCAGAGACAGTCGCCGACAATATTTTTGCAAAGATGTCGGACACAAAGACGCCGCAGGGCGTGCTCGCGCTGCTTCGCATGCAGAGAAAGAGTCTTGCCGAAGTATTGGCGAAAGGCGCAAGCTGCTTCCTCGCGGTCGAAAGCCTGCAGGATCCCGGAAACCTCGGGACCATGCTCCGGGCGGGTGAGGGAGCCGGTCTCTCGGCCATCCTCGCAAACCGCGGCACCGTGGACATTTATAATCCCAAGGTGATACGCGCGACGATGGGCAGCATTTTCCGCGTTCCGGTGGTCTATGCGGACGACTGGCTTGCGGCACTGCGAGAGCTCTCCGCAAATCATGTTTCACTCTATGCGGCGGCTCTTCAGGCCTCCGTGCCCTATGACAGCATAGATTACCCGGAGAAGACTGCCTTTTTGATCGGCAATGAGGCTGCCGGACTCACGGCTGAGACAATAGCTATGGCGAATCAAAGCATCCATATTCCCATGCTCGGGCAGGTGGAATCGCTGAATGCGGCTGTTGCGGCGTCCGTTCTGCTCTATGAGCGCGCAAGACAGCGGAGAAGGGAGACAAGATGAAGGGAAGTCTGATCAGTCAGAACCATTTCTGGCTCGATGTCCTGCATGTCTTTGTGGGCATTGCGGTCACCGTGCTTGCGGTCTTTGCTTTTTTGTCACCGGAAGAGTATCCGTTCTTTTTCTCTCTGATTTTCGGCCTGGCGGGGCTTCTGACGCTGGTCAAACGGTCAGGTCCGTTTTACCGCTCTTCGGCGCGCACACCGGAAAAAGGGCAGTGCCGTCGTTGTGATGCTGCTCGGCGCGATACTCTTAGGTCTCTGCGCGGTCAGCGCAGTCGTGATGCTCTGAGGGGGTTCCTTTGCTGAAGGATGATATTTTAAAGGCACTGCTCGAAGCGGGTGATTACTGCTCCGGACAGGCGCTCTGTGAGCGCTTTCATGTGACCAGGACAGCGGTCTGGAAAGCGGTCGCCAGGTTGCGTGACGAGGGCTATACCATAGAAGCGAGACAGAATCGAGGCTATCGTTTGCAGAACACAGAATACTTTACTGAGTCAGGCGTCGCTCGATGAAGCATTTGCGGCGCAAAATTTCTTGAAACGCTGGGTCTTTTTGCAGCAGACCGACTCGACGAATCTGGAGGTGAAGCGAGCTGCCGCTGCCGGAGACCCGGGGCCGACTCTCTTTGTCGCGGAGGAACAGACCGCCGGCAGAGGGCGGCGGGGGCGCAACTGGAGCTCTCCGCCGGGGAGCGGCATCTGGATGTCTCTCTTACTGCGGCCAAAGCTCAGGCCGGAGCGCGCATCTATACTTACTTTGGTCACGGCACTGGCTGTGACGGACGGCATACGCGAGGCAACGGGACTCGAGGCGGCCATTAAGTGGCCCAACGATGTGGTCGTAAAGGGGAAAAAGTCGCGGGGATTCTGACCGAGATGAGCACGGACATGGATCGCATCGAATTTGTCGTGATCGGCATCGGCATCAATGTGAATACCGAGAGCTTTCCGGAGGAAATTCAGAGCGTTGCGACTTCGCTCGCGATCGAACAAGGCAAGCGGGCCGCGCGGACGCCGATTATTGCGGCAATCTGGAAGCACTTTGCGGCCTATGAGCGCCTCTTTTTGAGGCGACAGGCTCTTTTGCGGCGCTGAAAGAGCGCTATGAGACCTTACTTGCCAATCGCAACCGGGAAGTGCGGGTGCTGGATCCGGACGGAGAGTACACGGGCACGGCGGTCGGCATCACGGAAGAAGGCGAATTACTGGTGCTCCGGGACGATCAAAGTCTAACGGCAGTGCGAAGCGGCGAAGTCAGCGTGCGCGGAATTTACGGCTATGTGTAATTTCGTGTCTTCAGGACATCGAGAACAGGAGGAATGAATCCAAATGGCGGAAGCGAAGAAGAAAACGGAAAAGAAGAGCGCAAAGAGCAAGAAGGCAGAGTCCGAGAAGCGGGAAATTCAGGAGCAGGAGCTCCTGCACGGACTCATGCAGTTGGTCGAGCAGGCCAAGAACAAGGACTCCAAGCTGGATGTCGATGAGATCAATGACTACTTCCAGGACTATAATCTGAGTCCCGAGGGCATTGAGCATATTTACAGCTATCTCGAGGGCAATAATATCGAAGTGCAGCACCACCAAGAGGAGGAGCCGCCGGAGGATCTCGAGACCAGCGGCAAGGGCGATGCGATGCTCGATCTCGACCTGGATCTCGACGACGACCTCGACGCAGAGGATGAAAACGGCGAGAAGATTGAGGGCGAGGAAATCAATCTGAACCCGGTGGATCTCCTCGAAGGCGTCGGCACCGAAGATCCGGTCCGGATGTACTTAAAAGAAATCGGCACCGTGCCGCTGCTCACCGCCGAGGAGGAGATGGAACTCGCGCGCAGAAAGCAGGCCGGCGATGAGAAGGCGAAGAAGAAGCTGATTGAGGCAAACCTTCGCCTCGTGGTCAGCATCGCAAAGCGCTACACGGGCCGCGGCATGAGTTTCCTGGATCTCGTACAGGAGGGAAACCTTGGGCTCATCAAGGGCGTCGAAAAGTTTGACCCCGAGAAGGGATTCAAGCTCTCGACATACGCGACCTGGTGGATTCGCCAGTCCGTGACGCGCGCGCTCGCGGATCAGGCGAGAACCATACGCGTGCCGGTGCACATGGTCGAGACCATCAATAAGATGAGCAAGATGCAGCGCAAGCTGACGCTGGAGCTCGGCTACGAGCCGAGCGTCGCGGAACTCGCAAAGGCGCTCGACATGACCGAGGAAAAGGTCATGGAGATTATGCAGATTGCACGCGAGCCCGCTTCGCTCGAGACGCCGATCGGCGAGGAAGACGACTCGAACCTCGGCGATTTTGTCGCGGACAACAATGTGCTGACGCCCGAGGACAATGTGGAATCGGTCATGCTGCGCGAGCACATCGAGGCGCTGCTCGGTGACCTCAAGGAGAGAGAGCGCCAGGTCATCGTGCTCCGCTTCGGCCTCGAGGACGGCCACCCGAGAACCCTCGAGGAAGTCGGCAGAGAGTTCAAGGTGACCAGAGAGCGCATCCGCCAGATTGAGGCAAAGGCGCTTCGGAAACTCAGAAACCCGGTGAGATCCAAGAGAATCAGAGACTTTTTATGAATCAGAGAAATTATCAGCGTGAGCTGGACAATTTGGTCAAACAAAACGAAGCTTCGGGCAAAGTCCCGAAGCTTCTTCTTCATGTCTGTTGTGCGCCCTGCTCCTCCTTCTGTCTGGAGAGTCTGGCGCCGCATTTTGATGTGACTGTCTTTTTTTGTAACCCGAACATCGATGATCCGGAAGAGTATCATCGCAGAGCAGAGGAGGAGAAACGCTTACTCCGGGAAATGAATTTGCCGCGTCCGGTCGGCTTCCTCGAAGGGGAATACAGCCCAGAACGCTTTCACGAAGCGGTGCGCGGCCACGAGACGGATCCGGAGGGCGGGGAGCGCTGCGGCATCTGTTTTGAGCTCCGTCTCCGCGAGAGCGCAAAGGCTGCCAAGGCGGGGGACTTTGACTACTTTACGACGAGTCTCACAATTTCCCCGATGAAAAGCGCCCCCCGACTGAATGCAATCGGGGAGCGCATCGGTGCGGAGGAGGGCGTTGCCTTCCTGCCGTCGGATTTTAAAAAGAAAAACGGGTTTCTTCGTTCGACCGAGCTCTCGAGAGAGTACGGGCTCTACCGCCAGGATTACTGCGGATGCTCCTACTCAAAGCGGGAGGCGGCGGCGCGAAAAGCTCAGTGCAGCTCTGCGGCAAAGACCGACTCGGCAATCGTGTCGGCGAGCGAGAGCAGCTGCAGGCGCTGTTCCTCGTGACCGCGGGACTTTAAGGTGACCGTGTCCTGCAGGAAGTTCATGTTCTTCATCGAGGAGAAGAGTTCGCTCATCTTCTTGCCGGAGACCGGCGCCCAGGAACCGTTTTCCACGAGGGCAATCGAGCGATTCTGCACATTGTGCGCCGCGAGGTCGCGAATCAGGTTCTCCATGTAGGGGAAGATTTCGTTGTTGTAGGTCGCGGAGGCAAAGACCAGGTGGCTTGCGCGAAAAGCCTCGGAGACCAGGTAGGAGACATCGGTCACGGAGACATCGTACATCTTGATGTTCTTGACCTTCTTGGCGCCGAGCGCATTGGCGAGCACTTCCGCCGCATTCTCGGTGCCGCCGTAAATCGAGGCATAGAAGATAACCACTTCATTGTCCTCGGGGCGGTAAGTTGCCCAGCGGGAGTATTTCTCGATGAGCCACTGAATCTTGTTTGCGACGCGCCACACGGGACCGTGCAGCGGGCAAATCATCTGAATGTCAAGCCCCGCGGCCTTGTTTAAGAGTGCCTGTACCTGCAAGCCGTATTTGCCCACGATGTTGGAGTAGTAGCGGCGCATCTCGGAGAGTTCAAAGTCGCCGAAATCCAGCTGGTCGGCATAGAGATTGCCGGAGAGCGCACCGAAGGTGCCGAAGGCATCGGCCGAGAAGAGAATCTTTTTCGGTCTCATCGTAGGTCACGGTGACTTCCGGCCAGTGAACCATGGGAGCCAGAATGAAGCGGAAGTTGTGATGACCGGTCGAGAGCGTATCGTTCTCCTTGACCTGCATGACCTTGCCCTGCAGATTGAGGTCTCCGAAGAACTGCTTGATCATCGCGTGGGTCTTTGCGCTGCCCACGACAGTCGCCTCCGGATAGCGGAGCAACACTTCGGCAAGCGTAGCGCAGTGATCCGGCTCCATGTGGTTCACGATGATATAGTCGAGCGGACGACCGTTTAAGACGGACTTGATATTCTCGAGGAATACGCCGCAAATCGAATGATCTACCGTGTCGAGAAGAACAGTCTTCTCATCCATGACCAGATAGGAATTGTAGGAAATGCCGAGCGGAACCGGGTGGCAGTTCTCAAATTTCGCAAGTCTTCGGTCGCTGGACCCGAGATACCAGAGCGTATCGCTCATCTGAATTGCCTGGTGCATAAGTTCTCCTTTTCTGACAATTTGCGCAGACGAATCATTGCGCCACAATCTTTCTTCAGTTTCTTCGCCGACAGTATAGCACAAAGAGCGGCAGGCTTGCCACTGCTTGCGGAATGCTTTGGAATGTTGTAGACTGATTTTGTTTTGATTTTCACAAAAGAATGGAGAGTTGTGTTCTCCTGCGAGGTAAATTTATGTCTGATACATGTAATTCTGCGCCCCAGGGCATGCCGGAGCCGCCGAAACCGAATTTTCAGGTTCCGAGCAACGAAAACAGCAATATCTGCCATGTCATCGCGATTATGAGCGGTAAGGGCGGTGTGGGTAAGTCGCTCATGACCAGCCTGCTCGCTTCCCGCGTCAGCGAGGCGGGCTATCGCGTCGGCATTCTGGACGCCGATATCACCGGCCCCTCGATTCCGAAGGCATTCGGCGTGGACGGGCAGAGCCTTCACTCCCGCGAGAATCTGATGGTGCCGGCCGAGACAAAGAGCGGCATCAAAATCGTGAGCTCGAACCTCTTGCTCGACGACGATACGGAGCCGCTCATCTGGCGCGGACCGATGATTGCGAGCGTCGTGAAGCAGTTCTGGAGCGATGTCTACTGGGGCGATGTCGACTATCTCTTTGTCGATATGCCGCCGGGTACCGGCGATGTGCCGCTTACGGTGTTCCAGTCGCTGCCGGTTGAGGGCATTGTCGTGGTGACGAGCCCGCAGGAACTGGTGTCGATGATTGTCGAGAAGGCTGTCAACATGGCGCGCCAGATGAACGTGCCGATTCTCGGCCTGGTTGAGAATCTGAGTTATTACGAGTGCCCGGACTGCGGTAAAGCACATTCGATTTTCGGCGAGAGCCATATCGATGAGATCGCAAAGACCTACGGGGTCAAGGTGCTCGCGAAAGCGCCAATCGACGCGAACATTGCCGCTGCGGTCGATGCGGGCAAGGTGGAGACTCTGACCGTTCCGTGGCTGGATGGCGCAGTCGCCGCGGTCACAGGAGACAAGACGGACAAATGATGACAAACGGCGGCGATCCGAACAGCGAGCTGGAGCGCGCCGTACTCCGGGGACCCGGTGCCTTCCGGGTGCCCGAGAGTATGGTCGCCTGGGCGCAGCAGTTTCAGGACGCCATGATGATGTACAATTGTGCCATTCGGGAGGTCAAGACAAAACTGGAAGTCCTGAATGACGAACTCTCGGTCCGGAATCAGAGAAATCCGATTGAGATGATCAAGTACCGGATCAAGCAGCCGCATAGCATCATCGAAAAGTTGAAGCGGAAGGGCTTTCCGCTTACCTTACAGTCTATGACGGAGAACCTCGATGACATTGCGGGCGTGCGTGTCATCTGCTCCTTCGTGGATGATATTTACGCGCTCGCCGGTATGATGATGCGGCAGGACGATGTGCATGTCTTGCAGATTAAGGATTATATTCGGAATCCGAAGGACAACGGCTATCGCTCCTATCACATCATTGCGGAGGTGCCGGTCTACTTTTCGGATCAGAAGAGTTTTATCCGGGTCGAAATCCAGATTCGAACGATTGCGATGGATTTCTGGGCGAGTCTCGACCACGAACTCAAGTACAAAAAAGAGATTCCGGATGCCGAGGAAATCTCGGAGGAACTCCGCGCCTGCGCGGATATCATTGCGGATACCGACGAGAAGATGCTTGCGATTCGTCGCCGCATTGAGCAAAAAGAGAACGAACGCTGAGGTTTCGGCTAAAATCGTGAAGTATGCGGTATGCACCAAAAAGGCGCTGTGCGAAAGCACAGCGCCTTTTTGCGTGTCCTTATTTTTTTATAGTCAGCATACAATGAAGCGAACAGCCAAAAGCTACGCCTGCAGTTATTCATCACTATACTAATAAAATGTTCATTAAAACCCAAGTTGTATCTTAAATGAATAGTTACAAAATTAAAAAGTTCTTCATATAATCTTGTAAAGACTCACAAACACAGCTAAGATATTAAGGAAAGCTTATGGCAGGCTAGTGTAACAAGGAGGAAAGCATATGAGAAAACGAAGGAACTGGTCAAAGCGTCTGCTGGCCGGAGTGCTCAGTGCGGCAATGGTCGCCCTGAACATTTCGACGGCGGCGCCCGCTTTCGCAGCGCCGTCTGCCGAGGAGTACCGGGAGGATGCCGAGCTCATCAACGATCTCGCGCTTCCGAAGGACGTACAGCGGCAGCTGGCGCAGAAGGGCAGCGCAAGCCCCTCCGATGCGGCGGCGAAGGAAAAGAAGGCAGAGGATCTGGCTGCCGGTTCTGCGCGCTGGGGCACACCCTCGAATGCGGCGAAAGTGCTGCACACGCAGCTCGACGGCGTCGAGATCTCGGTCAGCGCGCCGGCCGGCGTCCTGCCGGAAGGTGCAACGCTCCGGGCGCGGAAGCTCACAGAAGAGGAAGAGAAGGAAGCGCTCGCAAAGATTGCAGATCATGCAGAGGCAACGGGCAAGACTGCGACGACCCAGTTTCTCTGCGACCTGACAGTCTTAAACGCTGCTGGTGAGGCAATTCAGCCGGACAATGCGAAGGGCGCATTAGCGGTCTCGTTCCGGAATGTCAGCATTGTCTCTGCTGATGCTTCCCAAATGGGAGAAGACAGTGAAAATCAGGATGCGTCCGGCGTATCGGTTCTCCACATTGACGAAGAGAAGGAGAAAGTCGACACGCTTCGCGAGGGCCTAGACGAGAATCTGCCGATCCTGCAGGCAAAGGCAGAACATTTCTCGCCGTTTGCCGTCGTGAACTACCAGACGACTGATCCCACGCTGGGTATCAGCTTCAAGCTTCTCGATTACGACGGAAATGCAGCGCGCACGAGCTATAAGCTCGGCGATGTGACCATTAATGACTCAGCGGCTACTGGCGTCACATCTGTGAACTTTGAGGTGGACCAGGGCGGTATCAATACACTGCCTGCGACCGGAACTGCGGCGCCGGGAAAAACCTACCACGCGATCACAGATATTCTGACGCCGCACAAGTTCTACCAGATCATTTTCTCGGCGCCGCTCACCGCGGCCGAGACGAAAGCCTTTATCGAGAACAATCTGAAATTTACGCTCACGGCGGCGGGCGCGAGCCAGCAGTTAAAGATCAAGCTCGGCAACGGCGCGAACAATCTGCCGAGCGGCAACGTCACGATCACCAAGAAGACGATCCCAAATCCAGTCGCGGGCGACAGCGCCGAGCATTACTACATGTATGTAGATGCGCCCAGTATCAGCTGGGTGGACAGCTATAACAAGGCGAAGAGCTATAAACTCGACGGCATGCAGGGCTACCTCGCGACCATCACGTCGTCAGAAGAAAATACGACGCTTGACAATATCACCGGCGTCGGCGCATGGTCCGGCGGCGCGCGCTTTGACGGCATGTGAACGATGCGGCGAGCATTCCGTCTTGGCACGACGGGGCTCGGCAGCCACTCGTCCGAGCGGTGCATTACGACAACTATATGCATCGCCGGCAGCTCTGGAGCAGCGGAAGCTGGAACAGATGGCGCTGGCAGGATGGACCCGAGTCGGCAAACGCGTCGACCGCGGAATATTCAATGCCGTAGACCCGGTACCGCGCTGAACGGCGCGTGGCTTCAATGGGGGCCCGGGCAGCCGGACTCCCAGCCGCAGGGAGACGGCAGGTACGAGGCAGTCATGCAGGTGCATTTCACCGGAAATGTCTGGAATGACCTGCCAAATGTCCATAGCATTGTTCAGGGCTACTTTGTCGAGTTCAGCGGCTACAATAAGGACCCGGGCAGTCACACGAGCACTGAACAGCCTTCGCTGAGCACTGACCACAAGGTGAAAGGCGACACTCGGCGGAAATGACTATTACTTTAATGACGCGGATGCCGCGATTGCCTGGTCGCAGCAGAACGGAAATGCACCGGTGCAGTTAATCGGAAATACCACGCTGACGACCAATGTCCCGGCCGGTGTGACCATCGATCTGAACGGTCACACACTGACTGTTCCGGCAGGCAGCAATGTCACGAACAACGGCACGATCAATGCGACAAACCCGGCAAGTAATCTGGCTGTGCAGGGCAGTAACGGTACGATTACCAACGGAACAGGCGGACAGATTACGCGGAACATCACAATCAAGATGAATGACCGCACCGTGACGGCGACCGAGCCGCTCACCTGGGCGCTGAGTGATGCGACAATTACGGGCGGTCTGATCGGAAACGACCGCGTGAGTGCAATCACCGTGAACTTTGACAACAGCTCGACGGCACAGGCACATCCGACGTTGCCGGTGACAGCTGAGAATCCGACGACGCTTTGACAACGGCACGGCGGGCAGTGCGCCGCTCGGCACCTATACGATTACCTATCTGCCGGGTACCGTGACGAGAAAACCGCACCACTATACGGTCAAGTTTGTCGCGAATGCACCGGCGGGTCAGACCGCGACGGGCACCATGCCGGATCCGACGATTACCGGCAGCACGGGAACCGCAAACCTCACGAACCACTTTGCCGTGAACGGCTACACCTTCAACGGCTGGACCGGTTCGAACGGCCAAACGTATGCGGACGGTGCGACCCCGGCAAACCTCGTGACCACGAATAACGGCGTGATCACGATGACCGCGAACTGGACGGAGAACCAGTATGACATTCACTACCATGAGAACATTCCGGCGGGTTCCCGCACGCAAGCGACGGCAGTGAACCCGAATACGGTTGCGCACTACAAGGTCACGGACCCGAATGTCACGCTATTACCGATGACCATGACCGGTTACACCTTTGACGGCTGGTATGACAACAGCAGCTTAAGCGGCAGCCCCGTGAGCCAGCTGGTCACCGGTGCGGCACCGGCAGGAAACCGCGACTACTACGCAAAGTGGACGCGGAAGAACTATACACTTAGCTATGATCTGCACGACGGAACTCCGGCAGGTCACCCGGCTTCGAACCCGGATTCCGGCTTCACGACCTATACCGTGGAGACACCGAATCACACCTTCGGGACCCCGACCCGCCCGGGCTACACCTTCCTCGGCTGGTATACGGATGCAGGCTATACGACCCCGGCGCCGGCGACCCTCGACACGACGCAGGGCGATACGAACCCGACGCAGCTGCACGCAAAGTGGAGTGCGCCGCTGCCGTACACAATCACCTATGTGATGAACGACGCGGTACCGGCAGGCCATCCCGCGACCAATGACGCGGCAAATCCGGGCGGCTTCCAGGTCACGGATCCGGTCATCACGCTGCAGTGGCCGACCCGTCGGGCTATGACTTCCAGGGCTGGTATGCGGACGCGGCTCTCACAACGCCGGTTACGACAATTAACCCGGCGAGCGCGACGAACCATACCGTTTACGCAAAGTGGAGCGCCGCAAAGACCTATACCGTGCAGTGGACGCTGAATGACGGCACTCCGGCAGGTCACCCGGCGACGAACCCGAATACGATTTCGAGTTATACGGTCGAGGATGCGGATGTCACAATCGCGCCCGCAACCCGCACCGGTTACAACTTCCTCGGCTGGTTTACGGATGCCGCGCTCACAAACCCGGCACCGGCAGCTCTCCACACGATGGACGCCGAGAATAAGCACTACTACGCAAAGTGGGACAGCACGCCGATCAGCTACCCGGTTACCTATGTGCTGAACGATACGCCGACAACCCCGGCGACCAATCCCGCGGTGAACCTCACTTCCTATACGGTTGAGACCCTGCCGTCGCTGATTACGGTTGCGCAGCCGCTCCGGAACGGCTATACCTTCCAGGGCTGGTATGACAATGCGGCGTTCACCGGCGCACCGATTACGCAGTTCTCTGCGATGGATGCGGCGCCAAAGACCTTCTATGCGAAGTGGAGCAATGCAAACAGTTATCCGGTGAACTTCCATCTAAACGATGCGGCTCCGGCAGGCCATGCGGCGACGAACCCGAACACGGTGACGAGCTACACGGTTCTGGATTCCGATATCGCGATTGCTCCGGCAACCAGAACCGGCTACGACTTTGAGGGCTGGTACGATAACGCTGGGTTAACCGGCACGCCGGTCACGACCCTTCACACGGCGGATGCCGCAGCGAAGGATTACTACGCAAAGTGGAGCGCGGCAAAGACCTATACCGTGCAGTGGGATCTGAATGACGGCACCCCGGCAGGCCATGCGGCTTCGAACCCGAACACGGTGACGAGCTACACGGTTCTGGATTCCGATATCGCGATTGCCCCGGCGACGAGAACCGGTTATGATTTCCTCGGCTGGTACGATAACCCCGGCTTCACCGGCGCCCCGGTCACGAACCTCCGCACGATGGACGCCGAGAACAAGCACTACTACGCAAAGTGGAGTGCGGCAAAGAGCTATACGGTGCAGTGGGACATGAACGACAGTGTCCCGGCAGGCACAAGCGGCACGAACCCGAACACCGTGACCAGCTACACGGTCGAGGATCCGGACATCGCAATCGCAGCGCCTGTCAGATCCGGTTACACCTTCCAGGGCTGGTTTGATAACCCGACCTTCATGGGAAGCCCGGTCACGAACCTCCACACGATGGATGCTACCGACAAGCACTACTACGCGCGCTGGAGTAACCCGAACGACTATCAGATTTACTATCACGCGCATGACACGGCGGCACATCCGGCGACGAACCCGAACACCGTGACAAGCTACAATGTCTTAAGTTCCGACTTTACGCTCGCCCCGGCGAGTAGAACCGGTTATACCTTCGAGGGCTGGTACGCGGATGCGGCGTATACGACCCCGGTGACCGGCCTCCGCGTCCAGGATCTCGAGGACAAGAACTTCCACATGAAGTGGAGTCCGGCGATTGTCTATCCCGATCACCTATGTGATGAATGACAAGCCGACGAGCCCGGCAAGCGCAGTCACGCCGACCTCTTACACGGTCGAGGACGCGGACTTTGCGCTCGGCATTCCGACCCGGAACGGCGCGACCTTCCAGGGGTGGTACGACAACGCCACGTTCAGCGGTTCGCCGATTACGACCCTGCACACGATGGACGCAGCGCCGAAGACCTATTACGCAAAGTGGCAGCTCACGAACTACAATGTGAACTACAACTTAAACCCGGGCGGCGGCATCGGCATGCCGACCAACCCGACCAACAATGTCCCGACCTTCACGGTCGAGGATGATGTCCCGCTGGCTCCGCCGGTGCGCCGCGGTTATACCGGCAGCTGGACCTCGAACGGTCAGACGATTACGAGCATTCCGGCAGGTACGACGGGCAACCAGACGATTACGGCAAGCTGGACGCCGAACCACTACGCGATCAACTATGATCTCGGCGAGACGAGCAACAGCCCGATTCAGGGGCTCGGTAACCTCCCGACCTCGTATACGATTGAGGATCAGACCATCACGCTGCCGACCCCGAGCCGCATCGGTTACACCTTTGTCCGCTGGGAGAAGAGCTCCGCACCGGGTGTCGCAGACAACCAGATCACGGCGGAGAGCGACGGCGAGGTGAGCTTCAAGGCAGTCTGGGAGCCGATCCGCTACCACATCACCTACGATACGGCGGGCGGTGTCAACAACGCCGCAAACCCGACCACGTTCACGATCGAGGACGAGATTAACCCCTACGGTGCCGTGAAGCAGGGCGTCCGCTTCTGGACCTGGCAGGTGGTCGGCGGCAAGTTCCTGAACACGATTCCGGCCGGAACCACGCACGACGTGGCCCTCGTTGCGGTCTACCAGAAAGATCAGGATACCGATAACGTCGGTGGCGGCGGCGGAGGCGGCGGTGCCGGTGGCGGCGGCGGCGGAACCAGAAACGGCGGACACCGCGCGACCATCAGCCCGAACAATGTCGCGCCGCTTCCGGCGAACAACGCAAAGCCGTCCGCGACACCGACAGTCGACAACAAGCCTGACACGGTCGAGCCGACCCCGCAGAAGAACGCGGACCGGCAGGGCGACAGGAAACTCGGGGAGAAGAACGGCGGCAAGAAGCCGACCGCAGCGCAGGGCACTGCGCTGCAGGGCAGAAAGCGCCGTCTCCCGAAGACCGGTGAGGCGCCGCTTGCGCTGAACTACGCAGGTCTTGCGCTCGGCATGCTGCTCGCAGGCTTCGCGGTCGCGAAGAAGAAAGAAGAGCGGTAAAAGCCGGAGAGCCGAAAGAACCGGCACTTGCAGGCAGAAACAGGCAAGAAGAAAGGCGCTGTGCGAAAGCACAGCGCCTTTTTGCGTGCGGATGCCGGAAGAGCTTGAAAGGACAAATAAAAGAGGCCGCGCGTGCGCACGGCCCCTGAAACATTGGTTCTTACAGTCGCTTGATAAAGTGCCCCTCGATGCTGACCTTCTCGTTGATGACGACAAAGCCTGTGGATCGATGCTGTAAATCACAGTCTTCAGCTGGCGCACTTCGTACTTCGAGACGGCGCAGAAGAGAACACGGGTCTCTTCATTCGTGTAAGCGCCATGTGCGCCCCAGGTGGTGACACCGCGCCCGAGCTGCTTTAAAATTGCCGCTTCGAGCGCGTTATCTTTGCTCTTCGTGATAATCGTGACCAGAACATTGATGTTCTGGGTGTGCATTCTGTCCTCGGCGACCGTGCAGACTGCCGTGCAAATCAGAGAGTAAATGACAATCTGAGCGTTGAAGAGGAAGAGGCAGATGCCGTACAGCACGACATTGACGCCGATGCCGACCTTGGCGACGCTGAAATCCTTTTTCCACTTGATGAGCAGCAGCGCAATGACATCCATGCCGCCGGCGGAAGCGCCGTTACGGAGCATAACACCGAGGCCGAAACCGGAGACCAGACCGCCGACAATGCAGGTGGAGAGCATATCATCCATCACGTGAACCACGGGAATCACGGAGAGGAAGAACGAAATCAGCGTGGTTGTGAACAGTGTCTTCCAGAAGAACTTTTTGCCGATGGCGCGCATCGAAATTAAGAGCACCGGGAAGTTGACGCAGTAGTAAATAATACCGGCGATATCAAAATCTCCGGTGTTGAGGTGAAGCAGTGAGACCAGTCCGGTACGTATCAGCTGGCACATACCGAAGAGGCCGCCGGAGTACAGTTTTGCTGGGACAATAAACCAGTTTGTCGCTGCGGCATAAATCAGGGCGCCTACGGTTGCGCCGAGCAGCTGCGAGAGCAGCGCCTTTTGTTCCGCGCGTTTTTTATCGAGTTCCATGAGTTGTTTCCCCCTTTTTGTTCGTGGAAGTATCATATCATAAGAATTTCTGTAAAGATACAGCGGAAGCGGCTTTTTCACTTGCAAAAGCGACGGTTCGAAGATTGTTTTTTCCAAAGGGCAAAGCAGCTTTTTTCTTGAAATGAAATAGACAGAATGTTATAGTTTCAGTGTATGTCTTAATAAGAGTAACAGTTATAACGAACGATAGAAGAGAAGGAGGTGACCGGGATGAGTGACAGTGATGGTGGAGGTCGAAGTAAGATCGCAGCGGACAGGATGTTCGCCGGAATGTGCCTCGCACGATATTCCGGGAACCTTTTGCATTTTCGGAAGTAGAGGAAGGCTTTTGCCGCTCTCTCCTGTTCGCCGCGCCTCCGGTTTGACTGTCAGTGCGCAACCAGTCAACGAGCTGCCTGAGCAGCTTAGAAGAACAGAGAGGAGAGAGTATGGGAGATAAGGGCATGAAGACCCGTGAAGAAATCCAGCAGGAAATTCTGGAAATTCTCCGCGGGCGTAAATCACCGAAAATTATGCGCGATGAGCTCGACGAATATCATGCGGGCGATCTCGCGGCAGCGCTGGATCAGATTACGATTGAAGAGAGAGAGCGCTTTTATCGCCTGGAGAGCGATGAAGACCTCGCGGAAGTGCTGGAGCACTGCGACGAGGCGGATAAGTACCTGGAAGAAATGAGTCTGCACCGCGCGGCCAGCGTGCTCGCAAAGATGGAGCCGGACGTTGCGGTTGACCTCATGAAAGAGACCGACTCCGTCAAGAAAAAAGAATGGCTCGAGCTCATGGATGCCGAGTCGAGAAGCAGACTGCAGAGTCTCGCATCCTTTGATGAGGATTTAATCGCGAGCCGCATGACGACGAACTTCGTCTGGCTGTACAGCAATATGACCGTGCGGGAGGGCATGAAGTCTCTTGTCGAGCAGGCGGAGGAGCACGATAACATTTCGGTGCTCTATGTGCTGGACCCGCAGGGCGTCTTTTACGGTGCAATCAACTTAAAGGATTTAATCATTGCCCGCAGGGACACCGAACTCTCGGACATCATCATGACACAGTTCCCGTATGTCTACGCCGATGAGCGCATCGAGGACTGCATCTGGATTATCCGGGATTATTCCGAGGAGAGTATTCCGGTCCTTTCTTCCGACAACCACATCCTCGGCGCAATCACCTCGCAGGAAATCGCAGAGGTGGTCGGCGATGAGATGGGAGAGGACTACGCAAAGTTGGCAGGTCTCTCCGCGGAGGAAGATCTGAACGAGCCGCTGCAGCAGAGCGTCAAGAAGCGTCTGCCCTGGCTTATCCTGCTCCTTGGCCTCGGTATGGTCGTCTCGACCGTAGTGGGACTCTTCGAAGGCGTGGTGGCGCGCCTCACGATTGTCATGGCCTTCCAGTCCCTGATTCTGGACATGGCCGGAAATGTCGGTACCCAGTCGCTCGCTGTCACGATTCGCGCCCTGATGGACGATCAGCTCACGCCGAAACAAAAGCTGAAGCTGATTCTCAAAGAGGTCAATGTCGGAACACTGAACGGTGCGGTCCTCGGCGTGCTCGCCTTTGTCGGTGTCGGTGTCTACATCGCGTTCTTCAAAGGCATGCCGATTCACTACGGCTTTGCGATTTCCGGCTGTATCGGCATCTCCCTCGTCGTCGCAATGCTGATCTCGAGTCTGGTCGGCACGGCCGTCCCGATTTTCTTCAAGCACATCCATGTCGACCCGGCAGCGGCTTCCGGTCCGTTGATCACGACCATCACCGACTTGGTCGGTGTCGTGACCTACTACGGCCTTGCTTGGCTCCTCCTGCTGGAGTTTATGCATCTTTGAACATAAGATAACAAACAGAAAAAGAGCTGTTCTCCCTTTGCCCGGAGAGCGGCTCTTTTCTTTGTTCTGTTGACATCTTCCGTTGACTCTGCAATCCCTGCACGATGATTGCTGTATCAATTTCTTTGTCCGCTTAGCCGCTTTTTCACACGACAACGGTATGTTGAGAAAATGTGAAAACAGCCGTAAGTTCTTAGACTTATCAGAAGATACATGCTAAACTGTAATTATTACAAACTGTATCGGGGTTTCTTGGGAGGTGCTTATGAAAGTGTGGAGGAGATTTGTGTGTGCGCTGTCCGTGGCCGCGGTTTCCGCAGCGCTGGCTGTCCCGGCATTCGCCGACGGCGCGCAGTGGAAGCGAAACGACCGCGGCTGGTGGTATGAGGAGGCAAACGGCGCCTATCCGACCGATGCGTGGCGTCTCATCAACGGCAAGTGGTACTATTTTGATGCCATCGGCTATATGGCGGAAAGCCGCTGGATCGGCAACTACTATGTCGGCGCCGACGGCGCAATGCTTGCAGGCACCTGGACGCCGGACGGCTACTATGTGGATGCGAGCGGCAAATGGGTCGAGGGTCTTCGCCACCCGGTGCCGGTTGTAGAGGTAGAGCCTGTCCGGCGGGTCGGCAGCGGGGGTAACCGAAGCACCGGCAGAAGCGGCGGTGGCGGCGGAAGCAGAAGCGGCGGCAGAAGACGCGGCGGTTCCGGCGGCGGCTCGGGCAGCGGTTTTGGCGGCGGAAGTACGACAGGCACGACGGTGACGGCATCGACGCAGGGACAGGAAAGCGGCAATGCTTCGAATACGACGGTGAATGCAAACACAGGCGCTCAGAATGTCGCAAATACAGCTACGGCGGCGGCACAGACCGAAAGCGAAGAGACGAGAGTCACTGCGGCACTCCGGGCGCAGGGACTTACCGAGAAAGAGGCGAAGCTCTACTACGATATCAATGCCTACCGCGAGAGCCTAGGCTTGCAGAAATTATCGTTCTCGAAATCGCTGACCACGGTTGCGAGAACGCATGTGGTGGATGCCAATGCTTATAATCCGAAAGATCAGGTCGATGCGAGAGGTGTGCAGGGAAATCTGCACAGCTGGTCTTCGCACGGCAACTGGACACCGGTGGTTTATACCGGCGATCACCTGTATGCGTCCGCCATGTGGAGTAAGCCGAGGGAGCTGACTTCCTATCAGGGCAACGGCTTTGAGAATTCGGCCTGGTCCAGCGGACTTCTTACCCCCGAGGTGGCTCTGGATCTTTGGCAGCACTCGGAAGGTCACAACGCCGTCATGACAACTCAGGGCGCTTGGTCCGATTTAAAGACCATGGGCGTCGGCATCGACGGCAGTTACGCCTTTGTGTGGTTTGGCAAAGACGCGGATCCGGCCGGGTACTACGATGTTCCGGATTATCAGGTGCTTCGCCCGTAACAAAAACAACTTGCTTTCTGAGCCCGCTCTGCTATAATAAAATGCGTGTTGCGGGGCGTGGCTCAGTTTGGCTAGAGCGCACGGCTGGGGGCCGTGAGGTCGCAGGTTCAAATCCTGTCGCCCCGAGTTGAATCAAACAGGAGATTCCCGAATCTCCTGTTTTTTTGTTACAAGTCGCAATGTCCGCGCGGTTATTTTTATTTGCGATAGCTAAGTTCGCGGGCGCATCTCTGTATTTTTGCGGGAACACATGGTATAATTGCACATGTGTCAGCGCGATAAAGGATTTTTTTCTATGAAAAAGATGGTAGCCTTTGATTTTGACAAGACACTCTATGACCACAAGGCGCTGGAGATTCCCGCGAGCGCAAGGAGAGCGCTGCGGGAACTGCGGGAGCGGGGACAGCTGATTGTGCTTGCGACAGGTAGAGATATGTCAACGCATTACTCTCGCCCGTTTCTGGATCTGGTCAATGCGGACGCCCGCGTGGAGCAGAACGGCGCAAAGGTGGTTGCCGACGGCAAAGTGCTCTTTGAGCACTTCATTGACCGCGCGCTTCTTCGGCGCATGCTGGACTACGCAGAGGAGACCGGCATCGGTTTCGGTGTCACCATAGAAGATGAGGACTACTACATAAACCCCGAGCGCATCCGCGAGGCGGAGATGAAGCGCTGGGGGCAGTGCGGTCGGCAGTTCAAGGACGCGTGGGCGCTCCTCGACAAAAAGATACGCACGGTCAACTTTATCGGCACGGAAGAAGAGGCGAGAGCCATGGAGCGGGCATTCCCGACTTTACAGCTTCGCATGTTCTCCGTGAACTACGGCGCGGACATCATTGAAAAAGGCATCAGCAAGGCAGAGGGATTAAAGAAACTCTGCGCGTATTACGGCTTGGAAATGCGCGATGTCTATGCGTTCGGCGATTCCTTTAACGACAGCGAGATGCTCGAAGAGGCCGGTGTCGGCATTGCGATGGGCAATGCGAAGGAGGAGCTGAAGGCCATTGCGGACTATGTCACAAGCCCGATTGACGAAGACGGTATTTGGAATGCCTGTAAGCACTTTCAGCTGGTGTGAGTGCCCGGGAAAAAAACAAGGAGGCCGATATGAGAGAAGAACTGAAACAATTTCGCGAGGCGATGAAGAAGCGTGGAGTCACGGTCTATTATCAGCCGTATTCCGATGCACACGGCAGTGAGGACATCAGTGCCCGCGATCAGAGCGTGCGTGAAATCAGCGGTTTTACCGGGGATTCCTGCACCTTGGTTGTTCTGGAGAAAGAAGCATACATCTGGACCGACAGCAGATTCTTTGTGCAGGCGGAAATAGAATTGAAAGACAGCGGCGTCGGCCTCATGAAAGCGGGCGTCCCGGGCACCCCGTCGATTACCGCTTATCTCGAAGAGAAGTTCCCGGAGGGCGGCACGCTCGCTTTTTATGCGCCGCTGCTCGGAACTAAGACCGGCAAGGAGTTGAAGGAACTCGTTGAGAAGAAGAAAGGCAAGCTGATCACCGACCTTGACCTCGTCGACGATATCTGGAAGGATCGCCCGGAGAGAAGCCATGAGCCGATTTGGGTGCATGAGCTGAAGTACACCGGCGAAGAGGCGAAGAGCAAGATCGACCGTGTGCAGGAGGCTATGAAGAAGCTCGACAGCACAGTTTTCCTGACCGGCAGACTGGATGAGATTTCCTGGGTCACGAACCTGCACGGCTCCGACATTGCCTGCAACCCGGTCTTTCTGTCCTATCTGATGGTGAAGCCGCGCTCCGCAAAGCTCTTCTGCCAGGAGAACGCACTCACGGAGGAGGCGAAGAAGTATCTCGCGGACCAGGGTATCAAGACCGGTTCCTATGACGATTTCCTCGCTGAGGTCGGCAAAGCTGAAGGACGAGCGCGTCCTGACCGACCTTCGCGATTTGAACTATGCGGTCTACAATGCGGTCGCTCGACAAGAATACGATTGTCGATGCGCTGAGCCCGATTTCTCTGATGAAGATTGTCAAGAACGAGACCGAGCTGCAGGGCTTCCGCGACTGCCACGTCCGCGACGGTGTGCACCTCACCAAGTTCCTCTATTGGCTGAAGAAGACCGTCAAAGAGGGCAAGGCGGACAACTATACGGAGTACGATCTCGGCGAGAAGCTGGATTCGTTCCGCGCAGCGGATCCGAAGTACATTGAGCTCAGCTTCCCGACCATTCCGGCTTATCAGGCCAATGCGGCAATGGCACACTATATGCCCTCCAAGGAGCAGAGTTCGGTTGTGAAGCCCGAGGGACTGTTCCTCGTGGACTCCGGCGCACACTATCTGGACGGCACGACGGATGTCACGAGAACCATTGCGCTCGGCGATATCACGCCGGAGCAGAGCCGCGACTATACGCTCGCGGTGGTCGGCATGCTGAATCTGATGTTTGCGGTATTCCCGTACTACGCGACCGCACCGAACCTCGATACCTATGCGCGTCAGACCATGTGGAGATACGGCAGAGACTTTGGCCACGGCACCGGTCACGGCGTCGGCTTCGTGAACAATGTCCACGAGCTTCCGGTCTCGGTGCGCCCGTGGGTGCATCCGGACTACAGAAGAGAGGTCGCTTTTGAGCCGGGTATGGTGACGAGTGACGAGCCGGGCGTCTATGTTGACGGCGGTTACGGCATCCGCATCGAGAACATGCTGATTTGCGTGAAGGATCCGGAGCACGAGGGCTTTAACCGCTTTGAGAATCTGACCTGGGCACCGCTCGATCCGGACGCTCTGGATCTCAGTGTCATGTCGAAGGACGATATCCGCCGCTTTAACAAGTATCAGAAGCGCGTCCGCAAGACCATTGCGCCGCTGCTTCCGGAAGAAGAGAGAGAATGGCTCATTCATGAGACAAGAAAAATCCGCCGCGAGAAAAAGCACTGAGCGGCACAGTAATCCCGAAAAGAAGGCGCTTTTGAAAAAAAGCGGCGCAGCGAAATCAGCTGCGCCGCTTCGCGCTGTCTCCGAGACAGCGCGCTGTCCCCATGAGAAGCGCTGCGGCGGCTGTTCTTACAGCGCCCTGCCCTATGCGGAACAGCTTCGTAAAAAGCAGAGAGAAAGCAGAGAAACTGCTCGGCAAGTTCTGTAAGGTCGAGCCCATTGTGGCGGCACCCGAGCCGCTGCACTACCGGAACAAGGTGACGGCGAGCTTCGGTTTTCAGAATAAGAAGCTCGTGGTCGGCGTGTACGAGCGGGACAGCCACAGGGTTGTTCCGATTGACCACTGCCGCATCCAGAACCGAACGGCGGATCGCATCATTCACATCATCCGCGATTTGGCGGTTTCCTTCCGCCTGAAGGCCTATGACGAGGACTTAAGAATCGGGACCCTGCGCCATGTGCTGGTGCGCACTTCCGAGGCGACCGGGCAGATCATGGTGGTGATTGTGACCGGCACGCCCATATTCCCGGGCAGCAAGAACTTCGTCACGGCCCTCAGAAAGCAGTGTCCGGAGATTACGACCGTCATCCAGAACATCAACCCGCAGAAGACCAGCATGATACTCGGCGAGCGCGATAAGGTACTCTACGGCAAGGGTTACATCGAAGATGAACTCCTGGGGCTTACGTTCCGCCTCTCGCCGGCCTCCTTCTATCAGGTGAATGCGAAGATGACCGAGAAGCTCTACGAGACCGCGCTCTCGTTTGCGAATTTGAGCGCAAACGACACGGTGCTCGACGCCTACTGCGGTGTGGGCACCATAGGCATGGCGGCCTCCCGCAGCGCGGGACAGGTAATCGGCGTGGAACTGAACAAAGCGGCCGTGCGGGACGCAATCGCGAAATGCGAAAGCGAAACGGCATCGAGAACATACGCTTCTTCGCGGACGATGCGAGCGATTTTCTGCTGCGCGTCGCGGAGAGCGGCGAGAAAGCTCGATGTAGTGATTATGGACCCGCCGCGAAGCGGCAGCACCGAGCGCTTCTTGCAGAGCGCCTGCAAGGTGAAGCCGAAGCGCAT